>ERZ650312.1375-NODE-1375-length-13760-cov-5.861729_pt1 | contig 13760 bp, 10 predicted proteins | sample MGYA00376248_ERZ650312 | MGnify/ENA primary metagenome ERZ650312 (study PRJEB26733, sample SAMN07839316) | wastewater metagenome | biome: urban; feature: wastewater treatment plant; material: waste water | place: USA: North Carolina | collected 2016-07-28 ... | reverse complement strand
AATTTTCCTAAATTTGTTGTCACATGAAGATTTGATGTGTCCAAATTATGATCAAATTTACTTAAAAATTGCACCAACAGAAAAAGAAGCATTACTGCATTCTTTCGGCTACGATTTTTATCAAGTAGGGATTGCATTTTTAGATGCTGAAAAATATGAAAAATCTTCGGAGAAAATCAAAGAAGAGATGTTTTTACAAGCCACTATTAGTGCATTGAAAGATATTGCAGGAATCGACAGGCTGGATTTAGAAAAAATTGATAGAGTAATTAATATTGTTAAAGAAAAGGGTCTAGATATTGAGTTAATCTATCGTTGCATTGAGAATGCTAAATTTCATCTAAAAATCACATATTTCCCTAAAACATTGGAAGAGGGGAGTCCAGTATTTTTGAATATTACCAATAAAGCAACGCAACAAATTAAACGTATAGAAATTGGACGGATTGATTATTACAAATTACATTTGTGGTTACAAAAAATAACAATGACTCAAAAGAAAATAACTATAAAATCAAGTGATTCAATTCGGGGTCAAGTTTGGTTGAAAGGTAACCAAACATTTATGGAATTTGACTTGGTATAATATAAGACTACAATGGAGGTAGAAGATGGAAGTAGGATTTAATTTAGTTGGTGAAAATAATGAATTTATTTACATTCAAGATCGTTTAAGTGAAGATGATATCTCTAAAATTTTGGAGTATAAAGAGTGTACAACAATAACTTTTTGGTATGTAAAGCACCCAGATTTAGCATTTTTGGGGGAGATGACGAATCTTACAAAGGTTCTACTATACTCATCTAAAATTGAGGATTTTGGCATATTATCTACGTTGAAAAACTTAAAAGAGCTATGTATCAACGGAATTAAGAACCAAGAGGATTTAGCATTTTTATCTAATATTACCCAAATTGAGAGTTTACAATTACTTTATTTACCAAAACTAGAGAAGTTTCCTAATCTATCACAAACAAAGTTAAAAAAGTTACAAATTTGGCATTGTAAAAGACTTATCGATATTCAAAATATTACTCAAATTACAAGTTTGGAAGAGTTAAGAATTCTAGGTACACCGCATAAACCAGAGGATTTAGAATTTCTGATGAAAATTGATCATTTACAGTATATTGCTGCAGAGTTTGGCAGTAATAAAGCCAATAAAATATTTGATGATATGCTCATAAAATATAATAAAAAAAGGAATAAGCCGAAGATGCATAACAATAGAATTTACGTAGATTTTAATGAGATGATAGAGGACGACTTGGTTCTGCTTTCACAAAAGGATGTCATATTAAACTTTGGTGGTAAGGAAGTCTTGCTTTTTGAGGGCTTAAAAGTGGATGTTTATACAGATGACAGAGATGAAAATGATTTGCCAGATTTCCTTATTGCAAGTGGTATAGTTGAGCGAAATAACACAGGGGCAGCCCCTGTTTGCAAATGGAATTGCAGGATTGATGCAAATGGGATAAGGCATGAAAGTGAAGTTGGGAGGAAAAAATGAGTAAACTGACAGAGTATCAAATAGATAAAAGCAAAGATTTAATGAAACTCGTTGAATTTACAGAGATAATGCGTGTGACTTTAGCTAAACTCGGGGCAAAATATGCTAAAGAACCTGAAAAGTTAGCAATATCGACTTGTTACTTTATGATTGACTACAACGTTTTCAAAAAATTAAATAAGCTTCAAAATTTTCTAATCGAATTAGGAAGTGAAGACGATGCAATTAAGCAAAAGCTGGATATTCTTTTTGAAGATTTACAGTATTGGGATACATATAGAGATTTTGAATTGGCTGATTTAGCACAATTAATGCAGTTAGAAATGGGTAAAAAATGAGTAGACTGACAGAGTATCAAATAGAAAAAGGCTTTTGGTATGGACCATCAGAACTAAAACTCATACAAACAGTTGAAGAATATGATGGAAGTAAACAGTTAAGAATCGCTATTCCTAATGACAAAGAGCTAAGAAAATGGATTTCATTCTTACCGACATTAAATAAAGTGGAATATCTAATGGTAAATTCAAATGTTAATCAAAAGCTTTTTGATGCAATTTGTAGCATTAAAAGCTTAGTTGTGTTGTATATAACTATGACAACAGCAAAAAGAATAGATGATCTTTATAAATTAAATAAACTAAAATATTTATGTATTGGGAATGGGACAAGAATTGAAAGTATTGAAGTTATTGGTTTGCTTACAAATTTAAAAATTTTAGAACTAGAAAATATAAAAAAAATAACTAATTTTGAAGTTATAAGTAAATTGACAAGTCTTGAAGGACTTGGTATATGCGGTAGTATGTGGACTGCACAAAAAATTGAGACACTACAACCAATTTCTTTTTTACATAAACTAAAATATTTAAAAATTGTTAACACAATTACTGTAGATAAAAATTTTGATCCATTATTACAATTGAGGGAATTAGAGACTTTTAATAGCTCTTGGAATTATCCAAAAAAAGAGTTTGAAAAGTTAAAAGAATTACCACTCTTAAAAAATAGCAATGTTTCCTCTTGTTTGAAATAGAAACTTTACTGAATTTAAAAATTGTGCTATAATTTTGTAATAAAAATATATAACCCATATAATCTTGAAATAAGGTCAAGAGTTTCTACAGATCACCGTAAATGATCTACTATGGGGGAGTTTTTGAATTTACGAAGAGCCCCCTTGGGGCTTTTTTATTGCAATTTTTTTGGTATATAATCTTATTATATAAATAAAACAAATCTTAGGAGGAATGAAATGATTCAAGAGTTTTTTAAGCTAAAAGAGAGAAATACGACAATTAGGACAGAAGTGATAGCGGGATTAACTACATTCTTATCAATGTCATATATCTTGTTTGTAAATCCAGATATATTATCAAAAGCAGGGATGGACATAAAAGCAGTGTTCGTTGCAACTGCATTAGCAGCAGTATTTGGGACAATGATGATGGCGCTTTATGCGAACTATCCAGTAGCACAAGCACCTGGAATGGGAATGAATGCATTCTTTGCATTTACAATTTGCGGTAAATTAGGTTATACATGGCAACAAGGGTTATTTGTAATATTTATTTCAGGATTATTATTTATGATAATAGCAGGGACGGGATTAAGAGAAAAAATAATAAATGCTATACCAAATTCATTGAAATATGCTGTAAGTGCAGGAGTAGGATTTTTCATTGCATTTATAGGATTAAAGTCAGTTGGAATAGTTGTCTCAAGTGAAGCAACTATGGTTACGCTTGGAAATTTAACAGCGCCAATGACACTTTTAGGGATATTTGGAATATTTTTAACACTGATTCTTATTGCACGTGGTGTGAACACAGCTATATTTATTGGTATGATAGTAACGGCAATAGTTGGTATGATTACAGGATTAGTACCAGTTCCAACAGCACTTTTCGCGTCGATTCCAAGCTTAAAACCAGTAGCGTTTCAATTGTTTGTAGGGACAAATCCAATGGCACTAATTACACAACCAAGTTTTTGGTTTGTAGTATTTTCAGTTTTATTTTTAGATTTCTTCGATACAGCAGGAACTCTAATGGGTGTATGTACACGTGGGGGTTTATTAGATAGTAAAGGTAAATTGATCGACGGAGAAAAAGCATTAATGGCAGATGCAACAGCAACAACATTAGGAGCTATAATAGGAACAAGCTCAGTCACAAGTTATGCAGAAAGTGTTGTAGGAGTTGAAGCAGGTGGAAGAACAGGACTAACAGCATTTACAACAGCAGTATTATTTATTTTAGCATTATTTTTATCACCATTATTAGCAGTAGTTAATTCTGCAGTTACAGCACCTGCATTAGTATGTGTTGGAGCATTGATGGCATCAAGTACTAAACACATAGATTTTGAAGATTTTGCAGAAACTACAGCAGCATTTTTCACAATGATTTTTATGATTCTATCATTCTCAATTGCAGAAGGAATAGCAATAGGATTCCTAACATACACAATATTAAAAGTTGCATCAGGACAGGCAAAGAAGGTTCACCCAGTTATGTATGGACTTGCGACACTATTTGCAATATACTTTTTATCAAAAGGGATGTAAATAATAAATAAATTGAATTATTAATAATGTCACTTTCAAAATAGAGGTGGCATTATTTATTACTTTCATAAAAATAATAATAAATATGAAATAATAGATAGACTTTTTCTATTTTTGTTGGTAAAATATAATGCGATAGTTTGACATTTATATAACAATTGTATTTTATAAGCGTTAAGCTACCATATTTTAAACAGATAAAGATATGAAAATATTTCAGAGGTGGTATGAATGGGTTTGTTCTCAAGTAAGAAATCAAAAAATAAATATGCAACCGTGACATCTAAGTCAAAATTATCAGTTGATGTTATTGAAAATAATCAATGGAAAAAATGTAATAAATGTAACGAAATAATATACAATGAAGATTTAAAAAATAATTTAAACATATGTCCTAAATGTGGCAATTATTTTAGATTAACAGCTTTTGAAAGAATAGAGTTGCTTATAGATGATGGCACATTTGCTGAAGAAGACATGTTACTTAATTCAAAAGATTTTTTAAATTTTCCTAGTTATAAAGAAAAGTTAGAAGAAGCTCGTGAGAAGAGTAGAATGATAGATGCAGTTATTTCTGGAACAGGTAAAATACATGGGATAGAAGTTAGTCTTGCAGCTATGGAATTTGGATTCATGGGTGGAAGTATGGGATCTGTTGTTGGGGAGAAGATAACTCGAACATTAGAAAGAGCACTTGAGAAAAGGATACCGGCAATTGTAGTTGCAAGTTCTGGTGGAGCTCGAATGCAAGAAGGAATAGTTTCTTTGATGCAAATGGCGAAAACATCAGGGGCTGTAAAAAGGCTTAATGAAGCAGGAATACCATTTATATCAGTACCTGTAGATCCTACAACTGGTGGAGTTTCAGCATCATTTGCATTATTAGGAGATGTTATAGTAACTGAACCAGGAGCATTAATTGGTTTTGCAGGACCACGTGTTATAGAACAAACGATAAATCAGAAATTACCAAAAGGATTTCAAAAAGCAGAGTTCTTATTAGAGCACGGAATGGTAGATGTTATAGCAGAAAGAAAAGATTTAAAAGAAACAATTTATCGTATTCTAGAGAAGCTTGTTTAGTATTGGAGGAAATATGAGTATAGAATTAGAGATATCGGAATTAGAAGGAAAAATTGAAGAATTAAAGAAATTTTCTATAGAACAAGGTATAGACTTTAGTAAACAAATTGAAGAATTAGAAGCTAAACTACAAATTAAAATGATAGAATATTCAGAAACAGAAATGGATGCATGGGCAAGAACACAAATTTCAAGAAATCCAAAAAGACCATATACTTTGGACTATATATCAGAAATCACAGAAGATTTTGTAGAATTACATGGTGATAGATTGTCTAGAGATGATGCAGCAATAGTTGCTGGACTAGCCAGTGTTGACGGATATAAACTTATGATAATAGGACATCAAAAAGGAAGAGATATTGAATCTAATATATATAGAAATTTTGGTATGGCAAGTCCTGAAGGATATAGAAAAGCATTAAGACTTATGAGAATGGCTGAAAGATTCAAGTTACCAATTCTTACATTTATAGATACATCTGGAGCATATCCAGGAATAGAAGCGGAAGAAAAAGGTCAAAGTGAAGCAATTGCAAGAAATTTGGCTGAAATGTTTGGTATTAAAGTTCCAATAATTGCAGTTGTAATAGGTGAAGGTGGAAGTGGAGGAGCATTAGGAATTGGTGTTGCTGATTCAATACTTATGCTTGAAAATAGTGTTTACTCAGTAATTTCACCAGAAGGATGTGCAACAATACTATTTAATGATGCAAAAAAAGCACCAGATGCAGCAAGAAGTCTTAAAATAGACTCAATAAGTTTGAAAAATTTTGGAATTATAGATGGGATCATAAAAGAGCCATTAGGTGGTGCTCATAAAGATTTAAAACAAGCATCAATTAATCTGAAAACAGCAGTTTTGAAAGAATTTAAGAAAATAGATAAATTTGAAATTGAAAATTTACTAGAAAAGAGATATAATAAGTATAGAAAAATTGGAGAATTTTTTGAGAAGGAAGGAGAATAGCTATGAAGAGAATAGCAGTTCTAACAAGTGGAGGAGATTCACAAGGAATGAATACAGCTGTGAGAGCAGTTGCTAAGACAGCTATGAAAAAAGGAATTGAAGTATATGGAATAAGAAGAGGTTATAAAGGAATGTTGCATGATGAAATATTCAAAATGTCACCTTTAGACGTATCTGGAATTGCAGATAAAGGAGGAACAATACTTTTATCGGCTAGATTACCAGAATTTAAAGAGCCAGCAGTGAGAGCAGAAGCTGCAGCGAATCTTAAGAAACATGGAATTGAAGGATTAGTAGTAATAGGTGGAGATGGATCGTTCCATGGGGCAGATTTATTATATAAAGAGCATGGTATAAAAGCTATCGGACTACCAGGAACAATTGATAATGATATTGCTGGAACTGATTACACAATTGGTTACGATACAGCAATGAATATTATATTAGATGCAATTTCTAAAATAAAAGATACTGCAACATCACATGAAAGAACTTATTTAATTGAAGTAATGGGAAGACATTGTGGAGATTTAGCTCTTTATTCAGCTATTGCAGGTGGAGCAAACGGAGTGTTAATTCCAGAAATTGAATTTAACATTGATGATTTAGCTAATGCAATAAAAACAAGAAGAGAACAAGGTAAATTATCAGATATAATAGTTGTAGCAGAAGGTGTAGGTCATGTATATGATATAGCTGCAAAACTAAAAGAAAAAGTAAATACTGAAATAAGAGTTACCGTGTTAGGACATTTACAAAGAGGTGGAGATCCAACAGCATTTGATAGATTGATTGCAACTAGAATGGGTATTAGAGCAGTTGAATTATTAGAAGCAGGTGAAAGTGGATTAATGCTTGGAATTGAAAGTAATAAAGTCGTAACACATCCAATTTCTTACGCTTGGGAAAATTATCAAAAATTATCTCAAGATGATTATGAAATTGCAAAAATGCTATCTATATAAGTTATTAGTAAAATGTAACAAACATATAAATATTAAAAATACTAGGAGGAAATAAAGATTATGAAAATGACAAAAATGGTTTGTACAATAGGACCAAAATCGGAACCAAGAGAAGTAATGGAAAAATTAATAGACAACGGGATGAACGTAATGAGACTAAACTTCTCACACGGTGATTATGAAGAGCATGGGGCAAGAATAAAAACAGCTAGAGCAATAGCAGCTGAGACAGGTAAATTAATTGCAATATTATTAGATACTAAAGGACCAGAAATAAGAACAGGAGAATTACAAAATGATCAAGATGTTCTATTAGAAGTAGGAAATGAAGTAACAGTAACTACTGATTTTTCTGTAATAGGAACTAAAGATAGATTTGCAGTTTCTTATCCTGAAATAGTAAAAGATCTTAAACCAGGAAATACAATTTTATTAGATGATGGATTAATTGGATTAGAAGTTCTTGAAATAAAAGGACAAGACATCAGATGTTTAATAAAAAATACTGGTGAATTAGGTGGAAAAAAAGGTGTTAACTTACCAGGTGTATCAGTAAGTTTACCAGCATTAGCACCGAAAGATATAGAAGACTTAAAATTTGGATGTAGAGAAGGAGTAGACTTTGTTGCTGCATCTTTCATAAGAAAAGCATCTGACGTAGCTACTGTTAGAAAAGTATTAGATGAAAACGGTGGAGAAAACATCAAAATCATTTCTAAAATAGAAAGCCAAGAAGGAGTAGATAATTTTGATGAAATTTTAGAATTATCTGATGGAATCATGGTAGCAAGAGGAGATCTTGGAGTAGAAATACCAGTTGAAGAAGTTCCTTTCGCACAAAAAATGATGATAAGAAAATGTAACGAAATAGGGAAAGTAGTTATAACAGCTACACAAATGTTAGATTCTATGATAAGAAATCCTAGACCAACTAGAGCAGAAGCAGGAGATGTTGCAAATGCTATATTAGATGGAACAGATGCAGTAATGTTATCTGGAGAATCAGCAAAAGGTAAATATGTTGTTGAAGCAGTACAAACAATGGCTACAATCGCAAAAAGAACAGATTCATTCAAAAAACATAAACCATTAAAAGGATTAATTGGGGATGTAACAGTTACTGAAGCAGTTTCAAAAGGAGCAGTAGAGGCAGCTCAATTGTTAGAAGCAAAATTAATAATTTCATGGACTAAATCAGGAAGAGCACCTAGAATGATTAGAAAATATAATCCAGATGCACCAATTCTTGCATTAACTGATAACGAGCAAACAGCAAGACAATTATTAATGACAAGAGGTGTATTCTCATATGTTGCTAAAGGATTAGACAAAACAGATGAATTCTTCTCAAAAGCAATGGAAATAGCAGCAACTCAACCAGGAATCAAAAAAGGAGATTTAGTAGTACTAGTTACAGGTATATCTGAAACTGGAACAACTAATACATTCAAAGTAGCAAGAGTTGGAGAGTAATTAACTATTACAATAAAATAAGACAAAATAAAGATTGCAGAGAGGAAAGTTTATACTTTCCTTTTTTGCACATAACGTATTATATTTTAAGGGGACAAAATGAAAAAATTAGATGAATTAGTAGATGTTTTTGCTAAACTACCTGGTATTGGAAGAAAAAGTGCTATGAGAATTGCATTTGATATATTGGATAAAGAATCATATGAGATTGATAAGATGATCAATACAATAAAAACAGCACATGAATCTATAAAACCTTGCAGCATATGTGGTAATTTAACAGAAAATGATATGTGTGACATTTGTTCAAATGAGAAGCGAAATAAGACTATAATATGTGTTGTAGAAGGAACTAGAGATGTAATAGCATTTGAAAAATCTGCTACATACAATGGCGTTTATCATGTGTTAGGTGGGAAAATTGACCCATTAAATGGTGTAACTATCGATGATTTGAATATAGATAAACTCATAAATAGAATAGATATTGATAATGTTGAAGAGGTTATTCTTGCACTTAACCCTGATCTTGAAGGTGAAACAACAGCGCTGTACTTAACAAGAGCATTGAAAAACAAAGATATAAAAGTATCGCAAATTGCAAGTGGAATTCCAATTGGTGGTAACATTGAATTTATTGATATGGCAACATTAGTTAAGTCGCTTGAGGGTAGAAAATCAGTTAAACATTAAAAATGATAATGTAATTTGACTTTAGACCTCTTATAGGTATAATTTAATGAAATTGTTTTAAAAAAATTTAATTAATTAATTCAAAAAAAAGGAGAAAATGGGATGAATTTGAAAAAAAGAATCTTGATACTTATAATGTTTCTTGTTTCATCAATTGTCGGACTAGCAAGCCTAACTGTTAGTGTGTCACCATCGAAAACAACGTTTGGTGTAAATGATGAAATAATATACACATTTTATGTGCAAGCAAATGCGGAAAATTTTACTAATGGATCAATAAAATTAGTAGTTCCAGCAGAAGTTACAAGTATACAATGTGTTCAAGATCCAAGAATGGGAGCTTGTTCGCTGACGCAAGCGAATAATACAGGAGGTCAAACAAGAGATAATTATATAATTGTTCCAATAAAAGGGCCTATATTGGCAGGTCAATTTATTCAAGTGTCGGTTATAGCAAGTCTTGCGGCAGGTAATAACAATGACTATTATAATTTTACAGGATTATCAACAACATCATCTCCTGTTCTGACAACAACAGAGAGAACGGTTACAGGAGATCCTATAACAATAGGGCCAACTTCATATAAAGATACAACAGGAACTGTTGCAAAAGATACAGGAGATAGCAATGGAGGATTAACAGGAATTGGTGGAGAAGGAAATAATACTCCAAAAGTACCAGGAGAAGTATATCACTATAGACTTTTTTTAAACCCAGCAGCAGTTGCAACAGGGACATTCTTAAAGAATGTAGTTCTTACAGATCAATTACCACCAGAAGTTGATTATTATAATAGTTCAGGAGGAGGTGTTGTATACGATGCTGCTACACATACTGTAAAATGTACAGTTTCAGAGAAGATTTCTAATGCATGGTTTAACTCATGTTATTTCTTTGTAAAAGTTAAAGATACAACACCAGTGGGAACGGTCATAAAGAATAATTTGAGTGGAACATGGGAAAGTGGTGACACAGGTCTTGTAATGACTGCTCCATTAATAGTACATAATACAGCAGTAATCGGAGATGCTGTGGCTATTGCTAAGGGTGCTTCTAAGACAATATATGCACCAGGAGAAGCAATAACATACACGGTAGCAGGTGGCATTAATAAGAACAATACAGGACCAATAACAATAACAGACACATTAGCAAATACATATATGAAAACTAATAGTATAACAGTTACATTACAAAGAACAGATAATTATTCATCAACAGAAAATGCAACAATAAAGCTATATAAAAATGATGGAACTGTTGAATATAAGACTGTTGCATTGACGGCATCTGGAAGAACGTTCTCAGCAACTATTAATTTGGCAACGGATTTTCCAGCAGGTTCAACTGACCAAATAACAAAATGGGAATTAGTAACATCTGATTTAGCAAAAGATGATTATCAATTTTATGTAGTAACAAGTGGAATAGTATTAACAACAGATAGAAATGGGGTAGCAGTTGTTGATGGTCAAATCCTTAAAAATGATGTTTCGATAACGAATAATGGAACAACAAAAACAGCAACAACATCACCAGTTGTTTAACTATCAATAATTTACAAACATGAAATAGTGAGGTATAATGGTATTGAAATGATTTAAATTTGGAGGTGTTTATGAAAAATAAAATTGATAAAAAACTAAAGAAAAATTTTAGATTATTACTTTTAACATCAATATTATCAGGGGTTTCAGCTACTGGGTTTGCAGCAACAATAACTTGTACACCCGAAGCAGATGGCTCTTATATGCCAGGAGATTATGCTCCCTTACCCTCATGTAACAATGTTGTGGCTGCCACAGTCACTCAGTCGGGTAATGCGGAGTGGTATATTATGACTCGCTCAAGATTACACGAAACTTTATATGTGGGTGATTCTAATGTCACTGCAAATGTCAATGGCGGATATGGTGGTATTGTCAATCAATATGCGTATGGCCTTTCCGGTGCAGCGATTATTGCAGGAAATTTAACATTCAAAGTCACTGGAAATGGAAATATTAATGGTCTAGGTACTCATTCAAATGTGAATATGACCACAAAAAATGTGATTTTGAACCTGACGGATAACTACACGGCGGGTTCTAACAACAGTGGGTATGTTGCACAGTACGGTGTTTTGACTGGTTCTACGGTGGATTCTGGTGAACGTGCTACCTACAATGGTCAGTATTCAACGATTACCACTGAGAATTTAACGATTAATCAAACGGCAACGGGTGGTATGGTCAATCCGATTTTGAATAATGGCATACGCGCGATTCAAGGTGCCAATCAAAATTTGGGCAATGGTTCTGCTGGACAAGTGATTGTCAATGGTAATTTGGACATGACACTGACAGGTAATCGCTCAATTGGTATCTATGTTTCGGGCAATCAAAGCAATCATGGTGATGCAACTGCTGCAGGCAGTAACGGTGCCCTTACACCTAAAGTAATTCTCAATAATGATGCTACTATTACTATCAATAAAGGTACAGACTCTTCTTTCTCGGTGTGGGATAGTCATGGAATTAAGTTGGGCAAAGTCCGTTATGCAGGCGAAGGAGCAGGTATTTTAGAATCGCATGGAAATTTAAAAATTGATACTACAAATGCGCTTCAAGGTGGTGGTATTAAAATGATGCGTAACTCGATTTTTGATGCTTCAGACAGCAAGTCGAGTACTGAAGTTAAAACCAATGGCTATGCTTTGGAAATAGGAGGCCATGATGATCAAGCAAGAAATGGCTCAACGACTACTTTTGAGCAAGCGGCATCGCATGGAGTAAGCGCAAGCTTTAATAATGCGGTATTCACCACCATGGGCACGAGTGTTGATCCTTTAATTAAAGGCACCGGTACACGTCGAGATTTAATTTTTGTCGATCAGGGGCAAGTTGATACCAAACTTAATTTTACGGGTGCAAATACCAACCTAACCGCCAACGCCAACGGCTATATTCTCAATGTGAGTGGGAACTATACAGCACTTAACTATTCATATTATTCAAATACATACGATGCTTCTGGGGTTGAATTACAGGGGCAAAATCTGTTTCAAGGCTCATCCGTTACTTTCAATGCGAGTGATGCGGGAAGCATGACGGGTTTGGTTTATAAAGGGTTGGTTAAAAATACGCAAACATTGGATTCAAGTAAAACGCCAATGCTTAATTTAAATCTAAGCAATGGTTTTACGTGGAATTTGAATGCGAATGCATCGGCTCCCAATGGTGACAAAACCACTGCACTTTTTGATACTGCCACTATATCCAACGGCGCTGTTATTAATGGTGCATTTGACGACGCTGGTAATAATAATTATATCCTGTCTGGTAACGTCGTGAGCAATGGTGGTGTGATTAATTTGGATAATGCAACCCATGCAAAATACAACGATGTTTTAACAATCAATGGTAATTATGGTGGCTCAAATGGCGCATCTGTCCGCATGAATACCTTGTGGAATGCACCTGGAGATGCAGCCATCACTGTTGCCGAGGGAGGTGCTGATTCGGAATCCGATGTGTTGCATATTATTGGAACTGCAGATGGCCAAACCTCGGTTAATCCTATTGCTGCTGATGGAACGGTAAACGTCATAGATGGTAGTGTTCAGCAAATTGCCTCAATAATCAATACGGTGCCTGTAGTGGTGGTTGATGGCGCTAACGCAGCAGGAACTTTTGTAGGTACTGCACAAACCACAGGTGCAACTGAAGTTCAATTGACCAGCCGAGATGCTGCAAATGGTGGTCGGGAATATTATTGGACGATGTCCGCCAAACCTGTGATTCCTATTTATACACCAACCGTACCAGCGTATGTGCAAATGCCCGTGGTTGATATGGAGCTTGGTTATACAACCTTGGGTACTTTGCATGAGCGTCGTGGTGAAAATCAAACCTTGGCTTGGGATGAGTGTGGTACTTGCGGCTCCGATGCAAAAGGTCAGACATGGGGACGGATATTCGGTAAGCATCTTGAACAAAACGGTAAAACCCGTTTGAATATGGACACGGATATGTATGGTTTTCAGTTTGGGCATGATTTTAAAATTAAGCGCACAGATGAAGGTGGTCATCGTTTAACGGGTGCTTATTTGGCATATGGCCATGCTAACACGGATTTTTCTGATAGTTATCGCGCAGAAAATGGTATTGTCAGTGCCGACAAGTACACAGGCAATGGTAAAACCAATGCTGTGAGTTTGGGTGTGACCCATACGCGTTATGCGCCCAATGGCAGTTATTTGGACTTGGTGGGACAACTGTCTTATCTGCGAAACAAATACAACTCGCGCGATGGTTATCAAGCCAGTCAAAATGGTTGGGGTGCTGCATTGTCTGCTGAAGTGGGTCGTCCATATGCCATCAGCAAGCATACTGCAGGTGAAGCGGGTTGGTTATTGGAGCCACAAACACAATTGATTTATCAATATGTGGATTTGAACGACTTTAACGATGGTGTTCGTCAAGTGAATGAGAAAGGACAGCATGGTTTGCGCGGT
>ERZ650312.1374-NODE-1374-length-13763-cov-5.392763_pt1 | contig 13763 bp, 11 predicted proteins | sample MGYA00376248_ERZ650312 | MGnify/ENA primary metagenome ERZ650312 (study PRJEB26733, sample SAMN07839316) | wastewater metagenome | biome: urban; feature: wastewater treatment plant; material: waste water | place: USA: North Carolina | collected 2016-07-28 ... | reverse complement strand
GAAACTCATGTCTCTTTTGACGAGCCATGCTAACAGCCAAACGTAACGATACTTCCAATTGACGACTGAGCATGTAACCCCCTTATATCTTGGGCTCCATCAAAAAAAGACCTCTCTTTTAATGAAAAAGCGAATTATTAACTTGATCCGCCAGAGCTTCTGTAATTGCCATTTCATGTATGCCTACAAAGCTCTTGACTTCATAATCTACTGTTAGCATTAGTTGAGCATCTTGGTCAAGATTCAAAACATCGTATTGTTGTAAAAATTCAATTACAAAGAGAATAAGACTTATCTAATCGTTCAAAAAGACAGCAGATTTATTATTTATTTAAAGAATCACTGATTAATATTAACTTTTGATAAACTTACTCTAAGAGGAATATATTCCGCAATTACTTCGCTTTCCTTAACTCGCCACTCGAGCACAGCCTCGCCTTAGGTCACTTTCCCAACGCTGTTACTCGAACAGAGTTGCTCGTCTTACGCTCGGAACAAAGCTTCACTTTGTTTTTATCCTCTACCACTCGGGTATAACCCTCGTCTTGCGCAGCTAAAAAGCGTTGCTTTTTTTAACGCTTTCACTCCCAACACAGTTGCTCGTCTTGCGCAGCTAAAAAGCTTCGCTTTTTTTAACGCTGCTCAGGTTCGATCTGACACAATAATGGATGTCCTTGAGAACGCGCATAATTATTCACCTGATTGGCTTTGGTCTCGGCAATATCCCTTGGATAAACACCAGCAGTGCCCTTACCTTCGTAATGAACGGTTAACATCACCTGATTTGCCTGTTCAAAGCTCATTGCAAAGTAGCTTTGCAACACCTCAATCACGAAGTCCATTGGTGTGTAATCATCATTCATTAAAACAACAACATAGAGCGGTGGCCGCTTCAATTCTGGCGGGGCTGTTTGCACAACCACCTCACCCTCATGATCCTCTTGCGAATCACCTAAACGTGGATTCAAGTGCCAGTCAACATAACCCGATTGATGAAAGGAATTTTTCACTTCACTTAAATTCATTTGACGTCTGTATCTTCGCATATTAAGTTCTTAATCTAAAAATTTACTGGGCATTTGCTTCAGCTTGAGGGATTTCCGACACGAAAGCAGAACTTACATCAACAGGCTTGCCACGCTGCCAGCTAAAACGTTTAATTACAGGCGTACCTGAACCTGATAAACGCACTTCGATAAATTGGGGTGTAAAGCCCTTTGGCATGGTCCATCGACCAGTCAAGCGCTCAAAGTCTTCAAAATTAAAGTTTTTATCCTCTAACGGTATATCCAGTATTTCAGTGTCCTTAATCAAACGTAATTCAACTGTACCCATTGCACGGCGTTTATTTGGACTCACCTGAACCAGATCCAGCTGATATTCAAAAGCATTTTCAGGAAGTGATTTAATCGCAAAATCCTGAACCGTTAAGCTTAGACCGCCACGCTGCCTAAGAATGTCACGATAAATGGTATTCATGCTTGCAAATTGCGCTTTATCTGCATTGGCCTGATTAATTCCCTTGAATAATTCCTCTGCATTGCCAACAGCCATATCTCGTTCTTGCACAGCGGCATTCAGGCTTTTGCTTACAGAATCGAGCGCGGCTTTTTGCTTCTGTACAACATCAACAAGTTGTTCTGCGTCCGCATCATAACCCACAACGGTTAATCCCTGACGATGACCGACAGTGTAACCAAGCATAAAACTGCTGCCAATAAGTAAAGTTGCAGCAATGACTAAGGGTAAATTCGTTTTGAGGAATTTATTTTTGTTAACGGAACTCTCTGGTAAAGTGGTCGGTTCAGCGTTTTCCATCATCATCTCTATCGTTATGGACTACATCAAAGCACACATTTAAATCCATATTTAAATGTGTGTGAAGTAAAAAAGCGTTTTTTATGGTAATAAACCGATACCATTCAAACCAGCAGCCTCATCAAAACCAAACATGAGGTTCATATTTTGCACTGCCTGGCCAGCGGCACCTTTCACCAAATTGTCCTGTGCAACCAAAATAATCAACTTATTTGGCTGAGGACGATATAAAGCGATTCGTAATTCATTGGCACCACGGACACTACGGGTTTCAGGCGAACTATTGGCTGGCATCACATCCACAAAGCGTTCATGCTGGTAAAAACTTTGGTAAAGTTCCTGCAAATCAGTTTGCTGGCCTTGCTCTGTCAGGTCTACATAAATGGTACTGAGCATGCCACGAATCATGGGTACTAAATGGGGTACAAAAATAAGCTGGTCAAACTGGCCCTGTTGACCTGAGATATTCTCTAGGGCCTCAACAATCTCAGGATGATGACGATGACCCGCAACACCATAAGCCTTGAAATTATCCGCATTTTCACTATAGATCATGCCCAGGCTAGCTTTGCGACCTGCACCAGATACGCCTGATTTTGCATCAACAATAATGCTTTGTGTGTTTATGAGCTGGTTTTGCGCTTTTAACAACGGCGCTAAACCCAATTGTACTGTGGTTGGATAACAACCTGGATTACCAATCACCTTGGCGTTTTTAATTTTTTCACGATTCAGTTCAGTCAGGCCATATACTGAATCTTTTAGCACTGTTGGGCAGCTATGTTGCATGCCATACCATTTCTCGAATTGAGCTAAATCCTGTAAACGGAAATCAGCGGCAAGATCGATGACTTTTGTACCAGCAGCAATCAGTTCTTCAGCATGTTGCATTGCAACTCCATGAGGTGTTGCAAAAAACACAACATCACATTGCTTGAGCAGATCCAGACTAAGATCGGAGAACTCAAGATCAGTATGTCCACGTAAACTTGGGAACATATCCGCGACACGCTTTCCTGCTTCAGTTCGGGAAGTTAGAACACGCACTTGAGCTTGTGGATGTCTTAATAATAGACGCAATAATTCAACGCCTGTATATCCAGTTCCCCCAACAATTCCAACAGAAATCACGTGCTCTACCTCAAATGATATATGTACCACTAGTATGGCAGTTTGATGGGATTTTCACAATCCACAACCCTATAACTTATATAGTGTTTCTTATGTTTATGGCTTTATATATAACAAATCCAGAAATTCATGGAATCAGCACATACGGGATTTAATCACTGTAAAAGATTCGCTATTCAGCAAAAAACAGTGTAAAAGATATTTTTAAATCGTTTTACTGATGCCGATTTTACCACTGGTCAAAAAATACTATTGAATCATTGAAGTATTCGCATAGAATAAAAACCATGCGGTAATAATAAATTTCATGGATGCAAATTTTGGAGAGCGGGAATGCCTTCTTTGAGTGTAAAACAAAGAACATATCGTCATATTGGTTTAGGCTTAGGCACACTTATATTAAGTTCGGTACTCATTAGCTGTGGTAGTGGTGAAAGTAAGGCACGTATTGAGAATACCCCTGTTATTACAGTTCCAAAACCAAAGAATTTTGACATTAAAGTTCCTGTAGAAATGCGTAATGTCGTTGTTAAAGTTCTCGACAATACCGATAACTCCATCGTTCTTGAACAGACGTTAAGTACAACAACAAACTTGAGCCTTACATTACCAATAGTGCTTAATCGTAGTCATTTATATAGAGTTGAGATATCAACTCTTCCGAATTCACTAATCTATGATTTTATCAGTGGTCAGTATCAGAATTTTTCTATGACCTTACACGCACTCGTTGACGTTGATACTAGTAATCTAACTCAAAAAATTTTTATTAATCCAAGTTCTGAAGCTATTTATCAACGAGCATTAATCCGATCTGGACAACTACCTAATGAGCCAGAAGACCCAACACGCATTAGTTCACTACATCTAAAAATGGCATCTGGTGATGTAAGCATTGCTTTATTAAATGCTTTTAGTGGAATGGATATTCACAATCTTGAACCATCCTATTTATTAAGCGCTTTTACTCCACAAAATATGAATTTGGCTCAACAAGCCAATCTCTATACAACTACATATTTAAGTTTTGGCTATTTAAAGCAATGGGCAAATCAATTTCCAAATAATACCTTTACGGAATTTACCAAAAATCTGGCTATAGATTTACGGGATGGCTATCTGGATGCGAAAACAATTCGTGGAGATCAAGCAAATTTAAGCTCCATTATCCCTGCTGCTCCTGAAAATATTGATCCAGCTAAAAATACATTATTAAATATCACAGCCAATCAAAAAGTTATTCGAGATCAATATGGCATCTCATTAAAAGCAGCAGTATTTGAACTAGCAAATAATTACCAACAGCAAAACTTGAATCCGACAGGTTATGCCCTATTACAGCAAAAAAGCTACGTAGGTGAAGACCCCATACTTGAATCCACCTCCTCTTTCCGTGTTGCTGGTGCTGGTGACTATCGTCGTGCTGTTGGTTTTGTAGACACAACTGGAAGTTGCAATGACTCAAAATATCCATGTAAGCAAGGCATAACTGGCATCAATCTGGTCAACCCCAATCTACCCTCCATCGAGTACTTAATTGGTCATTACGAAGATAAATCGAATGGATGTCAGTTAAATATTCGTGCCAATGGCGCACTGGAGCTGATTAAGGATTCAAAATTGTATCGCTCAGTTTTGGATGCGGATAGTACGGATAATTTATTACAGCTTCCAGATCCAACAAAATCTGAATATTTACTGAACAGTAGTTCTCCTGAGCCAAATAATGATTCGTTAAAATATGCATTTGTACAGGTTCACATTAAGGCCAATCAGGTATTAAGTGCACAGGCAGGTTTCGATAGCCGTAAAGCACCTGATGAACAGTTACAAGAAACTCAGGCACAATGTAGTTTTAGCTAGACATACCACCACGCAGGCAACTGGATACTTTTCAATTGCCTGCGATGATGTAAATAGTCTGGATCGTGCTGGCTGACTCGATGCCAAAATGCAGGACTATGATCAAAATGTTGTGTATGCACCAGTTCATGCACACATACCGCACGAACATTTTGCTCAGGCATCAGCACCAATGCCGCATGAAGCATAATATCCTGTCTTGAACTACAACTTCCCCATCGTGTTTTAGGCTTTCGAATTGTACATCTTTGATAGGGCAAACCTATTTCCTGGCTAATTTGGGTTAAATATTCAGGTAAAAATTGTTTTGCATAGGCAAGTGTTGCAGCCTGTAAAGCCTTTCCAGGGTGTTCATTTCGAATGAACAAAATATGTTGTACCCAGTCGAACTTAAAAATATTGCGTTGTTGCTGATGAATAATTTGAAATGGCTGTAAATGATAAAATAATTTAATCTGTTCTGGAAAAGCAGCTGTTAAATTTAATTGTTTTTGCTGTTTATCCCAGGTTTCAATCAGCCATTGCTCTGATTGATTTAAAAACTGCTGAATCTGTTTCTTGGTACAAAATAAAGGAACTGTTAAACGAATACCTGTCGGTTCAACACGCAGACGCAAATTTCGTGCGCTGGCATGTCGAACCATCTTAATTTCAGGTAATTGAGCTTTTAATGAAAGCAGAGCCATTATTGCGCTATACGTTCTTCAATACCGTGATCAGTCGCAACAACCGCAATACTTGCTGCATTTAAGGCAAAAATACCATTAGTCACCACACCTGGGATATTGTTGAGTGTTTTTTCCAGTTCGATGGCATTTAAGATATTGAGATTAAAAACATCCAGAATTACATTACCATTGTCAGTGACAACACCCTCACGGTAAACTGGGTCACCACCCAAAGCAACAATCTTGCGGGCAACCGCAGAACGTGCCATTGGAATAACTTCCACAGGCAATGGAAAATCACGCCCCAATTGCCCCACCCATTTTGAGTCATCCACAATACATACAAACTTCTTGGCAATTGAAGCCACAATTTTTTCACGGGTCAAGGCTGCACCACCACCCTTGATCATATGCATATGACGGTCAATTTCATCTGCACCATCGACATAGGCATCCAAACCACCTACCGAGTTCATATCAACCACTTCGATACCTAATTTTTTAAGACGTTCAGCTGTTGCATTAGAACTTGCTACGGCTGCTTCCAATTGCAACTCTGGTAATAGATCAATTAAAAAATTAACAGTACTTCCAGTTCCTACGCCCAAAATGCCGCCTTTAGGCAAATGTTTCAAAGCTGCTTTTGCCGCAGCTTGTTTTTTTTCATCTTGGGTTGCATATAGACTCATGACTTCACTCAACTATTTTGACATTTGCTGCAAGAAAACAGCGCAAATGCACAGGGGTTTGCTACAATGTTCACCTATTTTAAACTGTTATAGGGAAGATGAACATGCTGTCTCGTGTGGTACGACAAATTTTACAAGCAACGGTTTATGATGTTGCGATTGAAACACCGCTTGAAGCAGCTCCACGAATTAGTCAAAAAATTAACAATAACATTCGATTTAAACGTGAAGATTTACAGCCTGTATTTTCGTTCAAACTGCGCGGTGCCTATAACCGTATCAGCCAACTTCCCAAAGATCAATTAGAGCGCGGTGTGATTTGTGCCTCTGCAGGTAACCATGCGCAAGGTGTGGCTTTATCTGGAAAAAAACTCGGCATCCCTGCCATTATTGTTATGCCAAGTACCACGCCAGACATTAAGGTACAAGCAGTAAAAAATCTGGGGGGTCAGGTTGTCCTGCATGGTGACAGTTTTGATATTGCCAATAAATATGCCAAACAGCGTGCTGAAGCTGAGGGCCTAGTCTTTATCCCTCCTTATGATGATGAACTAGTGATTGCTGGGCAAGGCACGATTGCCAATGAATTACTGCGTCAATGGCGTGACGTGGAATATGTCTTTGTTGCTGTAGGTGGTGGTGGGCTGATTGCAGGTGTCGCCGCCTATTTAGGTGAGGTTGCACCTCATGTCAAAGTGGTCGGGGTTGAATATGAGGAATCCGCCTGTCTAAAAGCCGCACTTGAAAGCAATGAACGTGTGATTTTACCGCATGTGGGTTTGTTTGCGGATGGTACGGCGGTAGCCCAGATTGGTGAATTACCATTTAAAATGATTCGCTTAATGAAATCAGACAGTTCAGGTCCGATTGTTGAACCTGTTATTGTCACGGTTGATACAGATGAAATTTGTGCGGCGATTAAAGACACATATGATGAAAACCGCTGTATTGTTGAGCCATCAGGCGCAATGGCATTGGCTGGAATCAAGAAATATGTGGCAGAACATCAATTAACAGACAAGAACATGGTGTCAATTGTTTGTGGTGCCAACATGAATTTTGATCGTCTGCGTTATATTGCAGAACGAACTGAATTGGGCGAGCGTAAAGAAGCGATTTATGCGGTTACCATTCCAGAGCAGAAAGGCGCTTTCCTGCAATTCTGCCGTGCCCTGCAAGGCCGTAACATCACCGAGTTTAACTATCGGACCAGTGACAGCAATCAGGCACAGGTTTTTGTCGGGATTAGCCTGAAAGGTGGTGAAACTGAACGTCACGAAATCCATGAATTACTCAAGCAACAATATGATGTTGATGACTTATCGGATGATGAAGTTGCAAAGCTACATATTCGTTACTTGATTGGTGGTCATGCCAATCTTGAAAATGAACGTTTATTCCGTGTTGAGTTTCCAGAACGCCCAGGTGCCTTGCTGACTTTCCTTGAACGTTTAGGCCCAACACATAACATCACCCTGTTTCATTATCGTAACCACGGTGCCGCTGAAGGACGTGTACTGGTGGGACTACAGGCGACTGATGCCAAACAGAATCCTGATGGCCTGATTGAAACACTGGAACAGATTACCTATCCATATGCAGAAATCAGCAACAATATCGGTTATCAGCGCTTTCTTAAATAAAACGGATCATCAGCTAAAGCCGACCATGCGTTGGCTTTACTTTTATTACAGTACGATCTTTTCATATTCACTTTTTTTGACGCCAACAAAATCATTACAAACAGACCAACTGTTCCATCTTAGAATAAATAAAAAGATATTTTTATCATTTAGTTAAGGATAGATATGGCACAATTTGCAGTGATTGGTTTAGGAAGTTTCGGTGCAACTGTTGCGCTAGAACTCACTCGACTAAGACATGATGTCATCGGTATTGATACCATTAAGCGCAATGTTGAAAATATATCGGATCAGATCACCCATGCCGTTATTGCAGATGCAACTGATGAACATGTCTTGGATGAACTGAATATTCAAAATTGCGATGCCGTGGTGGTCGCGATTGGTGAAGATATTGAAGCCAGTATTCTTTGTGTTTTAAATCTAAAAAATTTAGGGGTGGATAAAATCCTCGTTAAAGCCAAAACTAAAGCCCACCACACTATCCTCTCCCATTTAAACGTCAGTAAAATTATTCACCCTGAAGAAGATATGGGTGTGCGGGTTGCTCAAGCGTTAAATTATCCCATGGTTAGCCGTTATATGGCTTTGGATGATGATCGTTATATTGTCAAAGTTCCAGTACAAGCAAAGCTGAATCATGTGAATTTATCGGGCATCTTAAAACAAGAACCCAATATCAAACTTTTATTACTTAAACGTGATCAACAAATTCTATATGAAACCGATGTGAATTTTACTCTACAGGCTGGAGACGTACTTATTTTAGAAGGCTCGCTCAGCCATCTCCGAAAGCTCTCAGGATGTTTTGTATAAAATGACGATAAAAATAAATACTCAAAAAATTTTTAACTTAAGTCCACCCTCCTTATTAGCGATTGGGTTTCTAAGTTTTATTATCATTGGAACACTATTACTCAAACTCCCTATCGCCAATAAAGGCAATTTGAGCTGGATGGATGCCTTATTTACAGCAACATCGGCTGTAACCATTACAGGTTTATCTGTAGTGAATTTAAATGAGTCTTTTAATCATCTCGGGCAAGTTATTATTCTTTTATTAATCCAAACAGGTGGTTTGGGTTTTATGACTTTTGCTATTTTGGCAGCCTTAAGTCTAGCGCCTAAACTCGGGCTCAAACAACAAATGATGGCACAAGATAGCTTAGGTCAAACCAGCTTATCTAAAGTTACCTTTGTGGCAAAAGGTGTGGTGATTTATACACTTTTTTTTGAACTGATTGGCGTTATTATCTTAAGTACTTCTTTTATACCTATTTATGGCTTTGACCGTGGATTATATTATTCAATTTTCTACAGTATTTCTGCATTCAATAATGCAGGGTTTTCGCTATTCAATAACAGCTTAATAAATTTCCAAGGTCATTATCTTATCTGTTTAACCATTAGTACGCTATATACGTTAGGTGGAATTGGTTTTCTTGTTTTAATTGACGTTAAACAAAATAAACGTTGGAATAAACTTACACCGAATAGCAAGCTAATCCTCAGTGCAATCGCAACACTAAATATTGTGGCTTTTATTTTGATTTGGCTTTTAGAAGCCAACAATCCACTTACTTTAGGTTCAATGAATATTGGTGAACAAGCCATGAATGCTTGGTTCCAAGCGACAGTACCTCGTTCATCGGGATTCAATACTATTGATACAGGTTCGATGGAACACAGTACAACACTGCTCACGATGCTATTGATGTTTATTGGTGGCGGTTCACTGAGTACCGCAGGTGGTATTAAAGTTGGTACTTTTGTAATATTGCTGTTGTGTGTGATTTCATTTCTACGGCGTAATGAAGAAATTCGTATTTTTAATCATTCAGTTTCGCAGGAAACCACCTATAAAGCGCTTGCCGTGACAGCAATTACAGGTATGTTAGTGTTTATCGGCTGTTTCACAATTTTCTTACTTGAACCTAAACTGGATGTTTTAGATCTTATGTTTGAGGTTGTTTCGGCTGCATGCACTGTTGGTTTATCTCGTGGTGTTACAGGTGAATTGCATGATGGTAGCTTATTTGTTTTGAGCTTACTGATGTACACAGGTCGACTTGGGCCATTAACACTCGCCTACCTGATTGCTACACCAAAGAAAAGTCGTTTGAAACATGCAAATGCCAATATTCAGATCGGATAAAACTCTGAATATTGCTCAACCACAATCACCTGCCGACAAATTCCATCGGCTTGGCGTTGTTGTTCAAACGTACTTTTTGACATCACTTCAAAATGATCACAGAAACTAATCTCTTGTTCATCAATTGAATAAATCAAAGATTGGTTTCCCACACCGTGTAAGGTGTCATAAAACACGATAACAAAGTGACCATTTTCAAATGCCTGCTGAATCTCGGAATAGGTCAAAGCAGCCTGAATTGGAATCTGAAGACCTTGGGCATCCAAATAACTTTGCTTTTCTTTCTCATCAATATTCGGATCAGGGTCAGTATACAATGACACTTCAAAGCCTAATTTTTTCAGTGCCACAGCCAATGCTATGGTAAAAGTTCCCTCTTGTTGGTCATGGCGACATAACTGAATCAGGTCAGCAATATCAATATGGATCTGATATTGCTTTATAATCAGCCAGACCGCAAACACCCCACAATTTGCTTCAAGCTGCAACAATGACTCAGGAATATTTAAACTCATTTAATACCAATTCATCAAAGAAACGCCTAAACCCGCATAGGTCGCACGATGGTTATAATCGATCAAGCTCTCACCATAACCATCAAAGAGTTGTAGATGTCCACGTAACTTACCTTTGATTGGGAATGCCCAATCAAATTGCACAGCACCATGTGAGCGATCACCACCTTTTAAAGAATGACGTAACATTAGCGAGAAATCATTATCATCATGGCGATAAAATGCTGTTAAGTCTCCACGCCCCATATAATCCTTAATATCAGGATTATTATCATCTTTGGCATTTTCTTCGACACGGTACCAAGGGCGTAACATCAACGCAAAATTATCTTTTTCAAACCCTAAATTAAAAATTACACGGTTCCAACTACGTGATAATGGATCAGAACGACCATTGGATTGATGATTTAAAGTCACACCTAACAGACGCGCATTTAAACCTAAAATTTCATAGTTGGTTCTGAACATCAAACTTGCTTCAGGCTCGTAATTGGTCTCACGAAATGGACGTGATTCCTCAGAGTTGTAAACCTGCCAACGTGAAGACTGCGTATACCCCAACCAGACATCACCATTATTGCCTAAAATATTTTCTAAGGCTTTCGTTTTTAAAGAGATTTGAAACTTAGCTTCTGTAGAGGTTAAGTTTTGTTGATCTTTAACAGTATTGTTTGGATTGGGGCTACTAGGAAATTCATTCTTATCACTGGTCCAAAATGCGGGCAGCAAATAAACGGGTTGATAAGCACGAATATTCCACACCCCCAGTTTACTTTCTTCAGAAAGTTCCCAACGGCGGTCTAATAATGAAATATTTGGATCAAATTTAGGCGCTGCACCTAAGATGTGCAAATCACTTACTTTTTGAACAACCTTATCACGCAAAGTCGTAGGTTCAGCTTTTTCATTTTTGTTCTCTACCGATGGAGCAGCTACCGCAATGATTGGTTCGGCTGCTTGAACTTGTGGTGCGATAACTGTTGGAGCTTTAAAAAGGCTATCATAACAAGCTAAACGATCTGCATTTGAAGCCAAAGCGACACAAGCGTCTACTGTTGCTGGTGCTGCAGGTGTAGTTGTTTGCGCATTGACCATAGAACTCGCCAAAGCGCTCAGTGTCATAATGACACCAAGCTCCAAATGACCCCGCTCAAAAGATTTGAACGCCATAGATATCTCCAACTTTTTATTTTAATTAACTTGCTGAATATTAAATCCAAGTGCTTGCAGCTCATCACGTTTAGCAAATGGCGCAACAACTGCTTTTACTGGTTTTTGTTCCAATAAATATTGTTTTGCAACACGCTGCAAATCTTCCAGACTCACACTTAATAAGCGCTCACGTAAAACTCTACGGAATTTTGGCGTACGTGCGTGCAATAATGCATAACAAGCAGTAATTGCTTCGCCAGCAGGTGAACCAGGCTTGTCCATACCTGCGACCAATCCAAGAATTGCCTCTTCAAGTTGATATGGTTGCTGTTCAACGTTAAATAACCATTGCACACTTGCTTCAAAATCATTAAATGTTTCAACTAAACGTGGATCGCGATAACTATAAAAACGGAATGAACAAGCATTACCATCATAACTTGCTCCACCACCGTAAGCACCGCCTTTTTCACGAATGGCACTATGTAAGAAACCATTACGTAAATACGCAGCCAATACCATCAATGGTGCTGCATCTGCATGTGCAACATCGACGGCTTGATAAGCAGAGCAACAGAATTGAACATTCGTCTGAATGAGCCAAGCTTCATCATTTTCTGTATTGACGTGTTCAACTTCGGTTAGGCTTACAGGTGATTTATCGACAGCCAGTTTATCCCAAACGTTTTGAATCTCTTCAACTAAACGATCAGACTGATGTTCTTCGCAAACCAATAAAAACTGTTTAGGTGCTTGTAATAACTTACGATGAATTGCTTGTAACTCAGCGATTAAAGCTTCATAAGCCGTATCATCCTGATCAATCTTATTGACCAAGTGAGTAAGCCAATTCAATGCGCCTAAACCAGTATTATGATAGTCACGTCGAGCTAATGCACTCATTTGACGAGAAGCAATTTGCATTGCATAACTATGTCCAGAACCTGACAAGCGTGACTGCCAACGGGTTTTCCGTTGCTGCAATAATTCGATAATGCGATCTTTTTCATCAAAACGAAGCTGCTCAAAGGCAAGTTTCAACAACTGAATAGAATCTAATTTTTGCGTAAGTGATTTTGTCGTCAGTGTTAACCAAGCACTAATTCGATCTTTATCATCCACTTTGCTACGTAAAGACGCTCCCATTCCCAAACCGCCACTTACAGCCGTTTGGATTTGTTGGAATTCTAAATAATCATGCTCACCTGCGCCAACCTCACCCATCAAGATAGAAAGTAAGTTGAAATAAGGCGACTGTACGATTTCGTCTGGAATCTGAATCAAAACTTGTTGATAATAAATACCATTGGTGCCTGCATGATAAAGATTTAATGGTGTATCCAGACCATTACAGATAATCTCACGCAATTGACCTTGAACAATATGCAAATCCGCAGGCACATCTTCCAAACCAACTTTAGGAAGTAACTCAAGATCATCAGCTGTGTCTTGACGTTCTTTTAATGCTTCAGTTTTTTGCTGAATTTCAATTTTTTGATCTTCTGTCAAATTAGCAGTAATTTCAGCCAAACGTGCTTGCTCAGCCTGTTGCTCTTTTACTGATTTGGTCGCATCTGGCACTAAGGTCATTTGTACACGATGCGGATTATCTAACAAATGAGTTTGAATTAAATTAGACAACCACATTGGGTCTTTCAATTCTTCTTTCACTTGCTCAATTGCAGAATCCACATCCCAAACATGGATTGGATCATTATGGTGAATTGCACTACCTAGACCATTCAAAATAAGGCTTAAACCATAAGGCGTACCATCACCATTGATCTCACGTTGATGTAATTCAATTTGATGTAAAATCGCATCAACCAAATCACGGTCAATTGGTTTTGAAGCAGCCTCTTTCAAAATATCTAAAACACCATTTTTAAATGTTTCAGCATGTTCTTCATTCGAGCCTTGTACGCCACAATAGAACGTCATTTCGAAGTTACTATCATCAACTCCCATCAATGGACCCGTTGACTGTGCATAACCACAAGTTTCTAAATAATGACGCAACGGCGACGCTGAATTTTCTAATAAAATTCCTTCTACTAAACGCATGCCTAAACGCAGCTTAATATCGCTGGTTTCAGGCAATAACCATGACATTACATGATAAGTCTTGT
>ERZ650312.1369-NODE-1369-length-13788-cov-10.826622_pt1 | contig 13788 bp, 10 predicted proteins | sample MGYA00376248_ERZ650312 | MGnify/ENA primary metagenome ERZ650312 (study PRJEB26733, sample SAMN07839316) | wastewater metagenome | biome: urban; feature: wastewater treatment plant; material: waste water | place: USA: North Carolina | collected 2016-07-28 ... | reverse complement strand
ATCCGGAGCGGGTGGTGGGGCTGCACTACTTCAGCCCGGTGGACAAGATGCCGCTCGCCGAGATCATTCCCCACGCGGGTACCAGCGCCGAGACGGTGGCCACCACCCTGGCCTTCGCCCGGGCCCAGGGCAAGACCCCCATCGTGGTGAAGGACGAGGCCGGCTTCTACGTCAACCGTATCCTGGCGCCCTACATGAACGAGGCGGCGCGCCTGGTGCTGGAAGGGGAGCCGGTGGAGGTACTGGACGGCGCTCTGCTCGACTTCGGTTTCCCGGTCGGCCCCATCACCCTGCTGGACGAGGTGGGGATCGACGTGGGGGCCAAGATCTCCCCCATCCTCGAAAAAGAGCTGGGTGGCGAGCAGTTCCAGGCCCCCAAGGCGTTTGACAAGCTGCTGGAAGACGATCGTAAGGGGCGCAAGAACGGCAAGGGCTTCTACCTCTATGGCAAGGCGGCGCCGCGCAACCGGCTCACCGGCAAGGAGGGCAAGAAGACGGTGGACGCGAGCGTCTACGACGTGCTCGGCGTCAAGCCCCAGGCCAGACTGGCCAGGCAGGAGATCGCCGAGCGCTGCGTGCTGCTGATGCTCAACGAGGCGGCCATGGCGCTCGACAGCGGCGTGGTGGCCTCGGCCCGGGACGGCGACATCGGCGCCATCTTCGGCATCGGCTTCCCGCCGTTCCTGGGCGGCCCCTTCCGCTACATGGACAGCCTCGGCATCGACTATCTGGTGGGGCGCCTCGAGCACCATCAGAAGCGCTTTGGCGACCGCTTTGCCCCCTGTGCGCGGCTCAAGGCGATGGCGGCGGAGCAGCAGCGCTTCTACGGCTGAGACGTCTGCGTGACAAACAGGCGGGGCGGCCCTGGGTCGCCCCGCCTTTTTTCTCCAAGCCAGGGGCCCCGGGGAGCGGAAAACGGGGTGACAAGGGGCTAAATTATTGATCTGGCGCAAACTGGTGCCCCATTTATTACTTTGGTGGCATAGGACTCAGGCGCGGGTTGAGGTCAAATAGCCTTATCAGGAGCGGGGACTACCCCGTCGCGAAAGGGACACCCATTTCACTGGATGAAGGACACACTATGAGTCTGCTCGAACAAACCATCTGGAACATATTGGGATACGGGGCCATGCCCTTTATCTTTCTGAGTGGCTTCGTGGCCGTGGCAGTCACCTGCTGCCTGCTGCTCAATGCCTTCGGGGTCAAGTCCGCCGAGAAGTGAGTCACTCTCGTTCATGCCGCCAAATGCCAGTCTCACGACTGGCATTTGTTTTTTGTGTCTCCTGAAGCACTTATCCCGCCCCTGATAGGGTAAAGGGAGCGCAAGACGGTCGAACCCGGCGGCCATTTTGATTACACTGACGCCCGGCATGTCCGCCCCTTTCTCTTTTATCAGGTGTTCACGACTTCTATGGCGCTCAAGGCAACCATCTTCAAGGCCCAGATCAGCTTGTCTGACATGGATCGCAATCTCTATCAGGACTTCTCCCTCACCCTGGCCCGTCACCCCTCCGAGACCGACGAGCGCATGATGATCCGCCTCGCGGCCTTCGCCTGGCATGCCGCCGAGCGACTGGAGTTCACCAAGGGGCTCTCTGCCGACGACGAACCCGAGCTCTGGCGCAAGAACTATTCCGATGAGATTGAACTCTGGATTGAGCTGGGCCAGCCGGACGAGAAGCGCCTCAAGAAGGCGTGCAACCGCTCCCGCCAGGTGGTGCTCTACCTTTACGGAGGCCGTGGCACCAGCGTCTGGTGGAAGCAGAACCACGGCAAGCTCGGTCTGCACGACAACCTGAGCGTCATCGAGCTCTCCGACAGCCAGACCCTGCCGCTGGCGGCCATGGTGGAGCGCACCATGCAGCTCACCTGCACCATCTCCGACGGTCAGCTCTGGGTCAGCAACGGCAGCCAGGAGGTCACCCTGGATCCCGTGGTGCTGATGGGACGTCCGGCCCGAGAACTGTAAAGGATCTGCCCATGTTCAGCGCCCTGCTCAATATCGTCATCCCGGTGTTTGCGGTGGCGGGCCTCGGCGCCCTCTATGGGCGGCTGCGACCGGGTGGCGACCTGGGTTACATCAACCGGGCCAATATCGAGCTCTTTACCCCGGCGCTGGTCTTCTCGGCCCTGGTGAAATACCCGCTGGATCTGGCGGCGCACCTGCCGCTTGTCGCGGCTGGCGCCCTGGTGATTTTGCTCCCCGGCCTGCTGCTCGCCCTGCTTCGGCTCAAGGAGATAGCGCGGGCCGCGCTGATCCTGCCCGCCATGTTTCGCAACACGGGCAACCTCGGCATTCCGCTGATGGTGCTCGCCTTTGGCGAGCAGCAGCTCGGCGCCATCGTCATCCTGTTCGTGCTCTCCAACCTGCTCCACTTCACGGTGGGCATGTTTATCCTCTCGGCCAGCAGCTCCCGCTGGGGTTGGCTGAGAAGCCCGGTGCTCTGGGCCGCCTTCGCCGGCCTGCTGGTGGCCAACCTGCATATCCCGCTGCCGGAATACCTAGTGACCAGCGCCGCCCTGCTCGGCCAGATAGCGGTGCCCCTGATGCTGTTCGCCTTGGGGGTTCGCCTGGTGGAAGGGGAGCTGGGTCATCTGGGGCTGGCCCTCAAGTGCAACCTGCTCTATCTGCTGGCGGGGGGACTCTCCCTTGGGCTCGCCGTCTGGCTGCTGCCCCTGGAGCCTGCCTGGATCCCGCTGCTGACACTCTCGGTGGCACTGCCCCCGGCGGTATTGAATTACATCCTGTGCGAGCAGTACCAGTGCCAGCCCGACAAGGTGGCCAGCATAGTGCTCGGCGGCAATGCGCTCTCGATAGTGGTGATCCCGCTGGCGGTCTGGTTGGCGCTGCATCTGGGAAATTAGATCATTTTTGCTGGAACACTGGGGACGCAAATAACTCAGAGCAGCGAAGTAATTACGGTTCAAAGCTCTGTGATCACTCACTTAGAGCAACAGGATTCACACGTCAGGTATTATGGATACTCAAAAACTTCCAATTCTTGATGCCTTGCGTGGCTTAGCAATGCTTCAGCAAGAGTTTCTTCGTCTCGCGCTTTTGGTCGCGTCGCAAGGGTCTGTAACCTTTGAAGAGGAAGAACTAATTTGTACGCTAGGTGATGGACAGAGGCGTATGAGCACGTTGTTGGCAATGTCTGCAGGTCAGTCGTTTGAAACGTTGCTTCAGATGTCAAAACTTCGCGGTATACCAGTTCGAGACGCGTATCCAGTCGCCAGATCAGCAATCGAATCCTTCGTAAATGCGAGCTATCTTTTGGCCGAATCGGACAAAGTGAGCTCACGAGCCATCCGGTACATCGACTTTGCCGCTTGGCGTCAACAGAATAGAAAATTTGGTAGCGGTGAGTTCTCTATCGAGGTTCGTTGCGACCCTGATCAGCAGGCCACGCTTGCACTGGAGTATCCCGAGTTTAGTGGTAAGGGTAACGGCATGTGGACCAACCTTGATGTGCCTAGTCGTATAAGGAGAGTGGGCGAATTAGCTGGGCGTCGTTCGGGGTCACGCCTGCTTGCAGCATATGGTCTGATTTATTCTCTTTCATCCGAGATCATTCACGGCTCTCCTTTTGGTGCCAGCTACTTCTACTCGGCGCATTTGAAGGGCGAGGAGTCTACTGAGGCATTTGAAGGCGCAACCGTGCGCCATTTGGAAGAGATTTTCGTCGGCGTACTGCATGCTGGTTGTGGTTACCTTGCTGCATTTTTTGGGCAACAGAATATGCAAGGACCATTGAATGCAGAGGAAAAGATCTTTGCGAGACTATTAGAGTTGAGTGCAAAACCGTCCTCTGCATTCCCTACTGGTGAGGCGTAGGTAGTTGACATCTGCGCAGCGCAATATACACCAGTCGAACCTGAGCCAAATGTTGCATAGATCGATGAACTCAAAAGTTAGGTATCTAGCGTCAGCCTGCTCTGTCTCGGGTTTGATGGACAAGTGGGGAAGAAGGCAAAGGGGAGAATGGAGATCTAAACAGGGCGGCCTTGGCCGCCCTGTTTATTGATGGGGAGCAGGCTGAACCTGGCCATCCTTGCGCAGTTGGGTATAGAGACCAAACCCCGCCAGCAGGCCGGCGAGGGCCAGCAGCCACCAGATGGCGGTGGCGGGGCGGCTGCCCGCATCCCCCAGCATAAAGCCGATGAGCAGGTTGCCAAAGAGCGCCATGCAGCCCCCGGCGCTGGCATAGAAGCCGTAGTAGCTGCCGAGCTGCTCAGGGGGCGCGTAGCGGGGCAGCTGGGCGGCGAAGAGCGGGAAGCAGAGGATGGAGCCCAGGGAAAGCAGGGCCACCTGCGTCAACACGCCTGCCGTCGGCCAGGGTGCCAGCAGGGGCAGGGCGAGATAGCTCAGGCCCATCATGCCTATCCCCAGCCCCATGGCGAGCGGTACTCCCAGGCGGCGCTCCACCAGGCGGGAGGCTGGGAGCTGGAGCAGAACGCCGATCACCGCCGAGAGGGTGAAGACGCCGCCGAGCAGGTGGGTGGCGTCCGGCAGGCTCTGGATATGGGCGGGGAGGGCGAGGTAGAGCTGGTGGAACAGGATCTGGTAGCTGCCTGCCAGCAGGGTGAACCCCATGAAGGGGCGCTGGCGCACTATCTCCCCCCATTGGCGCAAGATGGCGCCACGGGGGCTCGGGTTGCTCACCGGGCGTTTAGGCAGCACCCGGTATTGCAGCACTCCGAGCAGGGCGAAGAGGCTCGCCGCCAGGATCCCCGTCAGGGTATAGCTCTGCTGGGTCAAGGTGAGGCCGACCAGGGGGCCGAGCAGCATGCCCGCCTCGCTGGCCAGATTGTGCAGGGCGAAGGCGCGCTGACGCTGGCTCGGGTTGTGGCATTCGCTGGCAAGGTAGGCCTGGGCGCAGGGGGTGAACAGAGCCCCCGCAAAGCCGGTGAGGGCGGCGGCCAGCAGCAGGATGGGCAGGGACTCGGCCCAGCCCAGCAGCACGAAGCCTAAAGATCGTACCAGGCAGCCCCAGACGATGGCGGGATGGTAGCCGATGCGATCCCCAAGGGTGCCGCCCAGCAGGAAGAGCCCCTGCTGGCTGAAGACCCGCATCCCCATGACGAGGCCACAGGCCCAGCCGGCCAGGCCGAGCCCGCTGCCCATGTGCTGGGCGAGGAAGGGCATCATCATGTAGAAGCCGAGGTTGAAGGCGAGCCCATTGGTGATGAGCAGGCGGGCGGCCGGGCTCATGCCCTGCCAGTCCCGCCAGTAGGAGGCGCCGTTCATGGTCGCCTCCCGCCAGTGCGTGGGGAGGTGGTCGCCGGGGTGGCGCAGGACTGTGTCATGATGTCTTTCGCAGGGTTCTGAGGAAGGGGATGCCGTGCTGATCGTGGCTTATCTCCACCGGCACCTGGTAGAGGCGCTCGATGAGGGCCGCGTCGAGCACCCGGGCGGGGGGGCCGAAGGCCTGCAGATCTCCCCCTGCCAGCACGATCAGCTGATCGGCAAACTGGGCGGCCAGGTTGAGATCGTGCAGCACCACCAGGGTGATCCACTGCTGCTCCCGGGTCTGCTGGCACAGGTGCTCCATCAGTTGCATCTGGTGGTGCAGGTCCAGGGCGCTGACCGGCTCGTCCAGCATCATGATGCGGGGGTCGCGCAGCAGCACCTGGGCGAAGAGCACCATCTGCCGCTGGCCGCCGCTCAAAGAGTAGAGGGGGCGATCCGCCAGATGGGCGATGCCAAGCGCCTGCAGGGCACGGCCGGCGGCCAGGATGTCCTCGTCCGCGAGGCGCATGGAGAGGCTGTCGAGGCGCCCCAGCACCACCACCTCGATGACGCTGAGATCCAGCTCCAGCTGGATGTTCTGGGGCATGTAGCCAAACTGCTGGCGCCACCTGGCCTGCGTCATCTGGCGGGCACTCTGGTCCCCGAGGCGAATGTCGCCACTGTCCGGGGTCAGTTCACCAAAGAGGGTGCGCATCAAGGAGGTCTTGCCGGTCCCGTTCGGGCCGATGATCACATGGACCTGACCCGGATGCAGAGTGAGGCTGAGATCCCGCAGCAAGGTCTGCTGGCCGAGGGAGAGGGAGAGTCGGGATATTTCAAGCACGTTTACGCCCCCTGCCGAGGATCAACCAGATGAAGAAGGGCACGCCAATGAGTGCGGTGACGATGCCGATGGGGAAGAGGGCCCCCGGAATGATGGACTTGGAGAGCACCGAGGCCGCCGAGAGCATGCAGGCCCCGCACAGGGCGGAGAGGGGGATCAAAAAGCGCTGATCTTCCCCCACCAGCATGCGGGCGATATGGGGGGCCACCAGGCCGACGAAGCCGATCACGCCGACGAAGCTGGTGGCGGTGGCGGTGAGCAGGGCGACCAGCACCAGGGTCTTCATGCGCAGTCTGTCGACGTTGACCCCGAGGCTGCGGGCGCGGGCTTCCCCGAGGCGCAGGCTGGTGAGGGCCCAGGCATCCCGGTAGATGAGCAGGGTGCAGATCAGGGTGACGACGGCGGTGATGATCAGGGAGTCCCAAGTGGTGCGCATCAGGCTGCCAAACAGCCAGAACAGGATCTGCTGGTTGAGCTCGGGGGAGGAGAGGAACTGCAGCAGGGAGAGCAGGGACTGGAACAGGAACAGCAGGGCGATGCCCGCCAGGATCAGGGTCTGGCTGCTGACATGGCGCATCATGGCCAGCCCAAACAGCAGGCAGGCGGCAAACATGCACACAATGAAGGCGCCGGCCGGGATGGCCACTAGGGGGGAGAGCCCGAGGCCGCCGGTGTAGAGGGCGAGCGCCGCGCCCAGGCCCGCCGCCGCCGCGAGCCCCAGGGTGTAGGGACTGGCGAGGGGGTTGTCCAGCAGGGTCTGCATCTGCACGCCGCCAAGGCCGAGGGAGGCGCCGACCACCAGGGCCATGAGGGCGATAGGCAAGCGCATGTCGTGGACGATGGTGCGGGTCATGGGATCGGCCTGGGCGGGGGAAACCAGGGCATCGATCACGTCGTGCAGGGCCAACAGGGAGGGGCCGGTGGCGATGTCGAGCACCAGGGTAATGCACAGGACCAGGGTGAGCAGCAGGAGCCAGTGCCAGCGACGGCGCTCCCGTTGCCGCTGCCGGGCGAGGGTCTGCTGCAGGGCAGCCAAATCATTCATGATGTCAATCCTGAAACGGGCGCCGCAAGAGGCGCCCACACAATCCAAGAGGGTTGCTGAAGAGGGCGTGGCCGAGGTGGGCCGCACCCGAATTGCCGGGGTTAGCTTGCGTCATCCTGCTTGATGCCCAGCATGAAGGTGCCCTGGGGACGGATGGGCAGGTAGTGCTGGTAGAACGCCTGATAGGTGGCCAGGGGAGCGAGATCCTGGAAAAGGTCCGGATAGAGGGCCTTAGCCATGAACTCGATGAGGGCGGCATCCATGATGCTGCGGGTGGCGCCGTGATAGACCGCGTAGAGGCGACCCTCCTTCACCGCAGGCAGCTCGCTCCAGCCCGGACGGGCAGCAAAGCCTTGCAGACGCTGGCGCACGGTCTCTGCCGACACATCCTGGCCCACCTGCATGGCGACGGCACTGCTCACGCTCTCGTAGCCCGCCATCAGGATCACCTCGGGCTTGCTCGCCAGCAGTTGTTCCGGGTGGATGGGGCCCCAGCGATCGACGAAGGGGGCGGCCACGTTGTCGCCACCGGCCAGCAGGGCCATGGCGCCCCACATGTCCTTGCCATAGGTGTAGCTGTACTCGGCCGGACCCTTGTCACCCAGCTCGATGTAGACCCGGGGCGGCGTGCGCTTCGCGGCGGCGATGCGGGAGGTGATGGTGTCAATCTTGGCCTTGTACTCGTCGGCCATCTTCCGGGCGCGGGCCTCCTGGCCGGTCAGCTTGCCAAGCAGCAGGGTGCTCGCCATGTGCTGTGTCAGGGTCTGGGCGTTGTAGTCGATGACCACCACCGGGATCCCCGCCTGCTCAAGGCGTGGCAGGTCGGCGGCCAGGGCCTCATATTGCCACTTCGCCAGGATCACCAGGTCGGGCTTGACCGCCAGGGTCTTCTCGATGGAGAAGCTCTGATCCTGTACGTTGCCAAGGTCGGGGACCTTGGCCAGTTGTGGCTGGCTGGCCACGTAGAGAGACCAGATGGCGGGACGGGACTTCATGAACCAGCCCAGGGACATGCCCACCAGGCGTTCGGCCCCGCCTTCACCGGCCACCGCCAGGTAATCTTCGGGATAGAAACCGAGCACGATGCGGCTTGCCGGAAGGCTGAGGGAGACCTTGCGGCCCATCACATCTTCCACTTCAACGGGGGGGGCGGCCTGCGCCATCCAGCTCACCAGGACGAGCTGGCCGAGCAGCAGCAACTTTGCCAGGGGGTGACGAAACATCTTGTAGCACCTCGAGAATAGAGACGGTCAAAAAAGAAAGTGAGAACTATTGCCATTCGCGAGCGCAAAAGCAACAAACGTTTGTGTCATCCCCTCTCTTGTTATTTCTGTCATTACTGAAACCGGTTCCACAAGAGCACCAGGAGAGAGTCTCATCCCGCGGTTTTCTGCCTTCTCGGGCCACGAAGGGGGTGGCGCCCGGTATGGCACCCATGGATTTGCCCATGATTCGGAGTCTGTGAGTGGCGCTGTTCACGAAATGGTACCGGGCAGAGGCCGCCGTAGTGTTCCCCCCGTCTGCCCCGGAGCCGATGTCGCTCCCTGACGGAGGCAGCCAGCAGGGGCTGGGGGGCGACAACTTCCTGCGCAGCGATGGCAGACACTGCCCATTCGGGTATTGCCCGTCACCTTGGCGCAACATTTTGTTGTCATTGTTAGCCAGCTCGCAGCAGCCCCGGCGTCGACGGGGCAGAGTGGGCGCGCAGTTTCGGCCGGGGGCTGACATGCCTCCCGCTGATGGCTGCATCCAAGGTGCTGCGGCCCGCCTTGTGCGGGGCGCCAATAACATGATCTGCAAATAAAAAAGGAAACTGACCATGTCAGGAAGACACTCTCTGGTGGCGCTGGCCGTCGGGCTGGCGCTCGCTGGACAGGCACAGGCACAACTGCTCATCACCGAATACCTGGAAGGGTCCGGCAACAACAAGGCGGTGGAGCTGAGCAACCTCGGCAGCGACGCCGTCGATCTCTCACAATACCGGCTGGCCCTCTACGCCAACGGCAAACCCATCAGCGAATCCCCCACCAACAGCCTGGCGCTGCAAGGCACCCTGGCCCCGGGCGCCAGTCTGGTGCTGGCCAACCCCTCCGCAAATGCCGAGATCCTGGCCAAGGCCAATCAGACCAGCGGCAACCTGGTGTTCAACGGCGACGATGCCCTGGTGCTCTATCGCGGCAGCGAGATAATCGACAGCTTCGGCCAGGTAGGGGTGGATCCGGGCACGTCCTGGGTCTCCGGCAACGTTTCGACCCTGGACATGACCCTGCGCCGCAAGGCCACCGTCACCATGGGCCGCACTGATGCGACGTCGCCTTTTGATCCGGCGCAGGAATACGTGGCCGCCCCGAAAGATGACGCCAGTGGCCTGGGTTGCAGTGGCGATGGTCCCTGCGATGGCACCCAGCCGCCCGCCTTCGTCTGCCCGGTGGATCAGTTGGTGCCGGTGCCCGCCATTCAGGGCCCCGGCACCAGCAGCCCCCTGGTGCCAGCCGGCAAGTTCGAATCGGAACAGGCTTACGCCACCCGCGGCGTGGTGACCCAGGTAGTGAGCGGCCTCTACAAGGGCTTCTTCATTCAGGACGAGCAGGGGGACGGGAATGCGGCTACCTCCGACGGCCTCTTCGTCTACACCACCAAGGCCAACGCTGCCGTCGTGCCGGGGGCCGAGGTGTGTGTGTCTGGCAAGGTGAAGGAGTATTTCAACCAGACCCAGATCAACGCAGACGAGCTGGTGGTGACCCGGCCGCAAGGGGCCATCCCGGCTGCGGTGGATCTGCTGCCGGTGGCGGGCGAGAGCCTGAGCCAGCTGCTGGAGCGTCACGAGGGGATGCAGGTACGGCTGGTGCCCGGTTCCAGCCTGGTGGTGACCCGCAACTTCAGCTTCGATTACGACGGCAAGCGCAACAACCTGGTGCTCTCTTATGGCGCGCCGCTCATCAAGTCGACCCAGAAATTTGCCGCCATGAGCCAGGAGGCGAGCGACTGGGCCCTTCGCAACCAGCAGAACCAGCTGGTGGTGGAGACCGACGCCAAGGCGCCGGACGGTGTGCTGCCCTGGTTCCCCGGCTTCAACGCCGAGGACGGTTACCTGCGCATCGGCGACAAGCTCAACGGGCTGGAGGGGGCGCTTGGTTACTCCTACAACCTGTTCAGGCTGGTGGCCAGCAATCGCATCGACGCGAGCCAGATAGATCACAGTGGCTGGGATCGGGTGGAAACCCCCGAGCTCGCCGAGGCGGGGGATCTGCGGGTCGCGAGCTTCAACGTGCTCAACTTCTTCACCACGGTCGTGGGCGGGGATGCCAACCCCACCGGCAGCAACCGGGGCGCCCTGACGGTGGCGGAGTTCGAGTTGCAGCGCACCAAGATAGTCAGCGCCATCACCCGCCTCAATGCCGACGTGGTGGGGCTGATGGAGATCGAGAACAACGGCTATGGCGACAACTCCGCCATCGCCAATCTGGTTACGGCCCTCAACGCCGCCCAGCCGGACGAGGCGGATCACTACCGCTGGATTGCCTCGCCGGATGGCAAGCCCATTGGCACCGACGCCATCACGGTGGGGCTCATCTACCGACCCGCCAAAGTGACCCCGGAGGGGGCCGCCAGCCTTATCGCGCTGCCGGTGCAGCAGGCCGAGGCGGTGGACGCCAGCGGCAAACCGGTGACCATCAATCAGGGGATGCGCGAGTCGCTGGTGCAGCGTTTCAGCTCGCCCAAGGGGGATGCGCCCCTGACCCTGGTGGTCAACCACCTCAAGTCCAAGGGCTCCGCCTGCTTCGAGGATTACCCCGACTACGCCAGCGCCGATCCGCTGGATGGCCAGGGCCACTGCAACGCGCTGCGGGTCTCCGCCGCCAAGGTGCTGGGGGAGCACCTCAAGGATCTGGCCGGGGATCTGCTGCTTATCGGCGACATGAACGCCTATGGCATGGAGGATCCCATCCGGGTGCTGACCGACTATGATCCGGCCGCCCAGGCGCGCCAGATCATGAGCGCCTCCTTCACCACTCTGGCGGGTCAGCCCTTCGAGGAGAGCGGCAGCGCCCTTGGCAAGGGGTATGGTCTGGTGAACCTCAATACCCGCTTCCATGGCACCGACACCTACTCCTACAGCTACGAAGGGGAGCTCGGCAACCTGGATCACGCCCTGGCAAACCCGAGCCTCGCGGCCAAGGTGATCGGCATCGAGGATTGGCACATCAACTCCGCCGAGAGCAACTTCTTCGAGTACGGCACTAAGTACAGCGGTCAGCTGGCGAAATCCGAAGGGCCCTTCAGCGCCTCGGATCACGATCCGGTGCTGGTGGCCATCCAGTATCCGCAGCCACCCGCCGGGGTATTGAGTCTCGAGAGCGCCGCTGCGAACGTGGAGGAGGGGAATACCTTGTCCCTGAGTGTCAGTCGCAGCGATGGCAGCCACGGGGAGGCGAGCGTCAGCTATCGCATCGTCTACGGCAGCGGGGACACAAGCGACGTGGCGCCCCTCACCGGCACCCTGCACTGGGCCGCCGGGCAGAGCGAGCCCCAGACCATCAGCATTCCGGTGAAGAGCGACACCCTGCACGAGGGGGACGAGACCTTTACCCTGGAGCTGTTTGACCCGAGCGGCGCGGCCCTGGGGGATCAGCACCAGACCCTGGTGACCATCAAGGACAAGCTGGCGCCGTCCACCATCTCGCTGGCGCGCGCCAGCATGACGGTGAACGAGGGGCAGTGGTTTGCCGAGATCCCCCTGGTGCGCAGCGGCGATCTGAGCAAGCCGGCCCGGGCCCGGGTGGCCCTTGACGGAGTCACGGCGCGCTGGGGGCTGGATTTCCTGCCCTGGTTCAGCCAGACCGTGAGCTGGGCTGCGGGCGAGGGGGGCAGCAAGTCGGTCAAGGTGCTGATCATCGATGACTGGTTTGTGGAGCCCACCGAGCAGTTCAGGGTGAGCCTCGATCGGGTGGAAGGGGGCCAGCCCGGCGCCCTGCAGCAGACCCGGGTCGACATCCAGGACAACGACAAGTCCTGGTGGCCCTTCGGTCGCCACTGAGGATGACGTCTCAATATAAAAAGGGGCCTGCGGGCCCCTTTCTTAGTTGGGAAGACTTTTGTTGGGAAGACTTGTTGCAGACAGGTTGGGTTGCGAAGATGAAAAAGGCCCACCGTCATGGCGGGCCTTCCTCATGGCAGGGCGCTCCTAACGGAGTATCAACCCTGCGCGTTGCTCAGTACCAGCTTGCCATCCTTGACCGGAATGGTGGGGCCGGGTTGCTTCTCCATGCGTACCACCCCCTCCTGGCCGGCGAGGCGGTAGGTGACGTCATAGCCGATGGTGCGGGTGCTGCTCTCCTGCACCGTCTTGCAGCGCTGCTCCGTGGTGGTGTAGGTATCACCGGCCTGCATGTTGCCCTGCACCTGATTCCCGGCATAACCCCCTGCCACGGCACCGGCGGCGGTGGCCACCTTCTTGCCGCTGCCACCGCCAAACTGGTGGCCGACCACGCCGCCCAGGGCCGCGCCAACCACGGTACCCAGGATCTTGTGCTCGTCCTGCACCGGCTTGCGGTGGGTCAGGGTGACGTTGCGGCACTCCTGACGTGGCGTCTTGATGGTCTCGGTCACCGGCTTGCTGGCCAGCACCTCGGCAAACTGGGGCTCTGATGAAAACAGGGATCCGCTGGCGACCGCCGACAATGCCAGCGCAGAGGCAACACCGATCCCGACACCTGCCAACATGGATTTGTTCATCACTCTTCTCCTTGTACTCATACCCGTTGAGGGCTTGGGATCATTCTTGGCATTTTGCGCCGCAGGCTCAAGGCAAGGGCCACGGGATCGCGACAGGGGCTGACTGCGCAAAAAGTGACCGCACAAAAATAGCGTCGGCGATTGGCGACAGGGGGAGCAGGGCCGAGGGCCCCTAAGACGTTTCGCTAATACCTGGGATCTGGCCCCCTTGATACCCTTTCATCCGGTTCCAGCCGGCATCCTGGCCCCGCATCAGGGCACAATGCCGGTTGTGGTGAACCGCGAGTGCCACCCCGTTTTGTGTCCCTGTGAGGAAGGATCCGATGACAGAGCAGAACATGTACGACGCCGGCCTTGGCAAGACGCCCGCCAATTTCGAGGCGCTGACCCCCTTGAGCTTTCTGGGGCGGGCCGCCCGGGTCTATCCCGACTATCCGGCGCTGATCCACGGCCCCTTGCGCCAGAGCTGGGCCCAGACCGAACGCCGTTGCCGCCAGCTCACCTCGGCCCTGCGCCGTCGCGGCATTGGCGAGGGGGACACCGTCTCCATCGTCGCCCCCAATGTGCCGGCCATGTTCGAGGCGCACTTCGGGGTACCCATGAGCGGCGCTGTGCTCAACACCATCAACACCCGGCTCGATGCGGACGCAATGGCCTTCATCTTCCAGCACGCCCAGAGCAAGGTGGTGCTGGTGGACCGGGAGTTCGGCGCAGTGGTGCGAAAGGCGCTCTCTCTCATTGACAGCCAGTCCCTGGTGATCGCCATCGACGATCCCCTCTACCGGGAAGGGGAGCTGATCGGCGAGCTCGACTACGAGGGGTTCATCGCCCTGGGGGACGGGGACGAACCCGGCTGGCTGCCGGCGGACGAGTGGCAGGCCATCTTAAATGCGAAAGGGGACTCCCTCCGACGTAGGTGGGAGGGGAATTTCG
>ERZ650312.1368-NODE-1368-length-13794-cov-5.066235_pt1 | contig 13794 bp, 18 predicted proteins | sample MGYA00376248_ERZ650312 | MGnify/ENA primary metagenome ERZ650312 (study PRJEB26733, sample SAMN07839316) | wastewater metagenome | biome: urban; feature: wastewater treatment plant; material: waste water | place: USA: North Carolina | collected 2016-07-28 ... | reverse complement strand
CGAGCAGTGTTTGCGCGTTCTTATCGAGCGGGGCGCCCGCCTGCAGCCAGCGCTCGAGGGAGGTGGAGATGGCCAGCGTGTGGGTGGAGACGACGAAGCGACTGATGTCCTTCCGTTCCACACGCTCGCCCACCGCCAGCGCCTGCCATTCTTTTGCCGGGCCAATCCCCACCAGCTGGCGCATGGCCGCCATGGCCATCTCCTGCTGCGTGGCGTGATGCCAAACCCGATTGCTGCCGATAATCAGCGCAAATTCCGCCAGCACCCGCCCAATCGTCCACCCGCCAACCGCCTGGGCATCATCTGCCTTACCGCCGTCGATCACCGTCAACGTCGGCGGGCCAGACTTCACGGCCGGCTCAGCCTTGGTTTCGGCCGGCTTTGGCTCCCACGGCTGCGCCCCATACAGCATGCCGAGCCATTCTTCCGGCTCTAACTGGTCAATCGCATCTGCGATGTCCCACCCATCGTCAATCGAGCCAGGCGGCGCAATGCTCACCCGGCTGACCGCGCAACCCATGCCAAGCAATACCTGGCCAATGGCGTCCATCGCCGCCACACCAGGCTGCTCATGCTCGGGCAGCAGCGGCTTGCTGGTTTGCTCCACGCCGGCGGCAGCTTCTTCCGCCGTCAGTGGTACGTGTTTGGAATCGCAATCCGGCCACTGCACCACCCGCAGGCCAGCCAGCGGCGCCCAGTCATTGCGATCCGGGCGCATCGCCGCCTTGCAGCCGCCAGGCCACGACATCACCACCACGTCGGTAACGCCCTGCGCTGCCAACGCTGGCTTGGCCGCGTCCACCGGCTTTTCCCCCTCCACCAGCAGCACCGTCACCTGTTCGGCCGGCATGCGCTCCAGCGCCGTGGCCAGGTCATGCAGGCCATACAGCGGGCGCGGCTCGGCCATCGCTCGCCATCGCCACTTGGGCTTGCCGTTGTCTAACCAAGGCGTGACTGGCCATGTTTCCTTGCTCATCGAGCCATCTGGCCGGCGCACTACAAAGCGGTAGACATGGCCATGCACCGCACCGTCAGCGCGGTAATAGGTGTGCACTGAGCCGGGCTTGCCAAGCTTGACATGCACCTTAGGCGGCGGGGGCATATCTTCGCCGGCCACCTCCAGGCGTTGATACCGGTCGTCATCAGCATCAGGCGTAGCAGCATGCTCTGCTGGTGGCGGCGGCATCTCTCTCGGCGCCGGCAAACTGGCCGCTGCCTGCCCATCCGGCACTCTGGCCCCCAGCGCCGACGCCGCGTCACGAAACCTCATTCCGGCATGCTCAATCAAGAAGTCGAGCACATCCCCGTGAGCGCCGCACCCGTGGCAGTGGTAAAACTGCTTGCTCGGCGACACTCGAAAGCTTGGGGTTTTCTCACTGTGAAATGGGCACAAGCCCTTGTATTCCGCCCCCGCCTTTTCCAGCTTTACGTAGCTGCCAATCAGCCCGACAATGTCGGACTCCCGTTTGACCCGATCCAGCTCTTCTTGCGGAATCGACGGCCATCCCTGCGGCTTGCCAACCATACAACAGCTCCTCATTATTTTTTTCAGCCTGACGAATCAGGTCATCAGGCTGCTTCTTGCGTATCTACTGCCAGCCATGGCGCATTTGCGCGCAAGAACCCCACCGCCATCATGGGGTTTACCGAATTCCCCACCATGCGCACCTGGGTGGACTTGGAGAACACCCTGCCGTCGTGCCCCCGGTCAATGATGTAGTCCTCTGGGAAGTCTTGCGCGCGGAACAACTCACGTGGCTCCAGCATGCGCAGACCAATATCCACAATCACATAGGGAGTTCCCCGGATACGCACCGTCACCAGGGCCATACGGTCTCGCGTGGTGATGGTCGGCATGGGTTCGTGCAAATCCGCCAATTGCCCGCCTTCGCCGTAGTAGCGAATCAAAAACGCCGCCACCTGCATGGCGCCGCTTTCTTGTTCGGGCGACAGCACGCACTCCACCACACCATGGTGCTGGCCAGCCGCCGACACCGTGTGCAATGGTTCTTCCAGCGGTTTGGCGTCGCAGTTGCCCCGGAAGTGCGCCAAAAACGCCGTCACCAGTTGCTGCTGACTTCCCGTATTGGTCACCGTGGACATTGGCTCACCCAGAGAATGGCCCGGCGTGGTGTTAAACCCGCCGTTTGCCTGCATGAGGTAAGCCGTGGCCAGCGCGTGCCCTCCACCAGAGGCTGTCACCGTGCCCACCGGCCCGGCAATATCGTTGCAGCCATAGCTCCAGCGCTTGCCGCCTGCTTTGCCCTCGCCATGCCCGGCTTGAACAAGCACCGGCGCAGCCAATGCCCGGCATCCGCCCTTCTCCGTGGCAATCGTGCTCAGTGGCTGGCTGACTGGCTCAAGCTTTCCGCCGTGGGCCATGTTCACGATGAACGGCTCCGCATTGTTCATCACGAATTTCATCACCCCGCGCGCGATGCGGCGCAGTGTCGCGTCAGCCAATGCCCGCTTGCGGCCAAAAATGCTTTGACACGGCAGGGTGAAGTCGATGCATTCTGCGGCGGCCTTATGCTGCTGCTGGCGCCCAGTCGGGTGTTTGAAATGGCTTTGCTCTGCCCAAACAATGGGCTGCCCGTCGCGCCGGGCGATCATGAACAAGCGTTCGCGCGTGGTGTGCCCGCCAAGATCGTCTGCACACAACACCCGCCAATCCAGTTGATACCCCAGCTGCTGGAGCATTTCGGTAAAGCGCAGCCAGGTGCGCCCTTCCCGTGCTGGGTCTGGGATCAGGTACTGATCCTGCACCCGCACCCGCTCGCCAGGTTCCGCCACCAGCCAAACGGCTTTGCCGGCATCATCCACACTGCGCTTCAGGCAGCGCCCGGTCTTGGGGTCTCGCTTGGCAATCAGCGGGCCCCATTTCAGCATCTGTTTGACGTTTTCCATACTGATCACGTCTGGGCTCACTTGCCCAGCCCAACTGATCAGCACCCAGGCCAACCCGCGAATCTTCTTGCTGCGCGGCTGGCCGCCAGATGCCTGGCTGTGGTGCGTGCAATCTGGGCTGCCATGCAACCAGCCTACCGGCTGCCCGCGCGTTACCGTGCGCGGGTCAACTTCAAACACATCCGCCACCAGGTGGCGGGTATGGGGGTGGTTGACTCGATGCATGCTCAGCGCATCGTCGTTGTGGTTCACCGCGATATCCGGGCAGCGGCCCCAGGCCATTTCCATGGCGCACGACATCCCGCCGCCACCCGCGAACAGGTCAACGATCAGCTTTTCGTGCAGGGATAGGGCAAGTTGTTGCCCCGGCACCCGGCGCGCAAGCGGGGGCGTGTTTTTGGTGGCGTGGCGGGTCATGGCAGGAAGCTCTTTCGCGCCTGAGCGCAGCCATATACCCCAAAAATGCCAGTCAGAGCCAGGCCGCAAGCCATCGCGACCTCGCCTTTCGAGATATTTATGGCTACGCTAGCCAGGCACAGCCCTGCGGTGAGCATGACTAATTGCGCCCACTCTCTAGCTTTGGCTTTACGCTTATTGCTCAGCGCCCGTTGCTCGTTGTGGAATGCATTTCGCTCGCGCGACAAGGCAAACCATCCAATATCAATTGAGCGGCCTGCTTCTTCGCAAGTTTTGCGCAACGCTTCCGCCTCGCACAGCAAAGCATGCTTTTTATTTTCCAGTTCGCGGCGGGAGATTTCTTCGCGGCGAAGCAGCCGCTTTTCGATGGCCAGTTCAAGCCGGGCCATGTCACGTTCTCCCAACGTTTCATGCCAAGCGCGCTCCAGGTTGCGGTGACTTGCCTTTGCCCGTTCGCGGTCTTCCAGCCGCGCACAAATTTCCCGCGCCAAGTCCAGCGGCGGCGGCTCATACTGAGAGAAAATCACCACCCCATCAGCATCGGTGATATACCAGCCATCAGCATGACTGGACAAACCGGGGTAGAATTTCTGCGGGCAAGGGTGGTACGTGAACGGGGGCTTCATTTCGCCACCTGCTCAATCGCACGCGCCCATGCGCACAGGGCTGTGCGATGCACCACCACCGCCCGCGCGCTTACCTGCCGGTCAAACACCATCAGCACCGTGCCATCTGGCTCCGTCTGGATGCCAGAAATCCCCGTCACCCGGCGCTTATCCCGCCGCGCAAACGCATTCGCCACCTGCCCGAGCGCGCCCACCGCTGCCGCATCCGAAGCAGCCACCTTCTTCAACTCATCCATCAGCCGGTCAAACTCCAGCTTGGCCGCTTCCGGGGTCTCCTTGCCTGTGGCAGCTTGCCATTGGCGCTGGATTTCAGCCGTCCGGCCCACTGCCGCATTCAGCTGCACAGCCTGAGCATCGGTGAGCTGTTGCTCCAGTTGGGCAAACCGCTGGCTGGCGTTTTGCGGCGTGTTCGCGCGGGTGGCTGCCGTCCATTGGCGAAGCAACTCTTCCAGCCTGGCAATCTCTTCGTTCGCCAGTTGGAGTTGTTGCTCCTGCTTGGAAATCAGGCCTTGCGCCTGGCTCAGCTCGTCCACAGTCGCGCCGCCCATCTTTTGCCCGACTGCCGCCATTATCTGCGTCAACTGCTGTATGGCCGCTCCGCGCCCATCGGTGGCGTCCTGGCGCGGCGCTGGCGGCGGGTCAATGTTGGTCGCCGCCGACGGTTTAATGGCCTGTTTGAGCTTTTCTTGCAGGGTCATGGCCATGCCGGGCGTCGATTCTGCCGGTAAAAGCGCCGGCTCTGTTGCCAAAGTCTTGCCCTCGCCAGAGGCTTTTCCCGCAGGCATCGCCGTTAGGCGCGGTGGCGGCTCAGGCGCTTTCAGGTTTCCGCCCGAGGCGCGCGCCGCGCCTGGCGTCTGTTTCTTGTCATTCGCCTTGGTCTTGCCCGCCGCCGCCAGATGCGCCTCGCCGTCAGGCGTCAGCACGTAGGTGTAGCCGCGATTGGCCGCCCCTTCGGCTTCAACAAACAGTTCCGTGCGAGCGGTATTCAGCGCATTGCTCACCGGGCCGCGCTCAAGATTCAGTTTGCTGGCAATCTGATCCGCTTTCAGCGGCTCGGCGCTCAGCAAATCCAGCACGGCAAGCAGCACTGCCTGCTTGTCACCCGGATCAACCTTGGGCTTGGGCGTGGGTTTCGCCCTGTGTTTACCTGCCATCAGTAGTCGCCTTTTTTTCCGCCGCCGCGCTCATCCGGCGCAGCCAGCGTTTGGTGTTTAACCCCAGCCTGCCAACCGGCTTGGCCGGCGGCGTGCTCTCCTCAATCTCAGCATTCGTCCCTGCGGTCTGAGGGCCACGCATGCGCTTGGCCTCATTGGCGTGCGCCTGCCACACCGTGGGGTCGGCATATGGCGCTGAGTCGTTAGCCCAGTGCCGCGACATCTGCGCCCCCGTCTGGCAAAGCGATGGGCGCGGCCAGGTAGCTCTGGCAGTCTCGCGGCCATACCCCAGAAAAATACACGGCCACATACCGATAAACCGGCAGACCCATCTTCTGGCAGCGGCCAAACCCCAGCTCCAGCATGCCGGGGCTGCAATGCTCATCTGTCGCCCAGTGGGCGCAGGTGATGCACATCACCTTGCTGTCCAGCGCGGGGGGTATTTGCGTTTCCATCATTTGCTGACCACCATGGCCAGCGCGGACATCAGCCGCCCCAGCCGCTCAGCCTTTTGGCTCGTGCGCAGTTGATGCCCGCGCGGCAGCGCGTTTTTCACCTGCTGCTGCCAGGCCCAAAACTTGGGATTTCCCATGGTCATTTCTCCGCCATTCTCGATAGCGTTTCCTGAACCGCCGCCAGATTGACGAACAGCTCTGACATCTTCGCTTGCACGGCGCGAAGCTCTTGCTCAGTCAGCACGCCATCGGCCAGCACAAAATTGATGCAGCCAGAGAGATTGCCCACTGCTTGGTTCACGTTCAGCAGGCTTTCCATCAGCGCGCCATCGCCCGGCGCTTCTGGCAGCGCGCCCTTGAACAAATGCAGGCCCATGTGCGAAAACAGGCCAACCAGTGCCTCAACCGGCAAGGTGTTGCCAGTCAGATCCACCATCTGGCAAAACTCATCCACCGTCAGGTGGTTCGCCTGGTCATGCGGATTAACCTTGTTGGACAGCACAGCACCCGACATCGGCCCGCCGCCGCGCCCCAGCATCTGAGGCGCCAAGGCTGCGGCGCCGCCTGGGTAGCCGCGCACAGCGTGGTAGATGGCTGCCGGCAGCGGCATAGCGGTTCCCGCTAATGCAATGTGAGCTTTGCTTTGCACTTCACATACCATCCGTATTGCTCCTGAACTACCATTTAGGAAATGAATAAAAAACGGGGCGGTTAGCCCCGAAGCCGCCCGGCAGGAAGGCAAGCGGCGAGGAAGACTGTTGGCGCACTGCGCCGTCGGTAAGAATTTATCAAATCAACCGGTCACAATCCAGTAAAACGGATCAAAACAATAAAATTTGATAGTGGGAGATGATGAAATGCAACAGTGCGCGCCAATCGCTGGCTTGATCTTGGGCGCTGGCCTGGGTTTGAATGCAAGAATGAGTACCGATAGCAACGAACAACAAAGCGGTGAGCAAGCGGGTGACGACTGCGCCAAGACCATTCCGCGTCTGGTTTTGATCAGGGATGTCCTGTGCGCAGGCAACACCAAGCGCCTCGCCGAACACCTTGATCTCTCTCTGCCTAGCACCTACCGAATCATGCGCGAAGGCATCCCACGGCGGGCCGCCCGCCGCCTTGAAGCTAAAATTGGCCTGCCGGTGGACAGCATTTACAGCGCCGTCGATCAGGTGGAGTTCGCCGAGCTGGTTCAAGCCGCGCTGGAGCGCCAGGTGGCGCAAGGCGTGGCCGAGCCGCAAGAAGGCTATGCCGCGCCGTCTATCTATCAGTTCGACTTGTCCAGAACGCTGAGCCATATGCTGTTCAGCGACCCAGAAAAAAAACTGGCGGCGCAATTTGTGCTCGCGCCGCCGTCCTGGCATACCCAACTGCCTGAGCCCTGCCAACTGGCCATCAGCGTGCTGATGCAAGAAGCCGCCAGCCATTCGGGCCTGCAAGCCAACCCGCCCCCGCCATCGAATGAGCCAAAAGCCCCAACCACCAATTAATCCTAGCCAGATCATCGCCTTGGGCGCCCTTAGCATCGGCGCGCCCAAGCACATCTGCCAACTAGCCCTGGCGCGCTGGCACAGCGAATGCCTGCTGGACGCCTGGCAAGTCCTGACCAACCCGCACACCAAAATACCCTGGCCAGCCCATCCCCCGGCTGGCCTGTCGGCGCCCATGATCAAAGAGGCCGAATCCTGGCCGCAGACCGCCCAAAAAATGCACTGGGCCATCTCAGACGAACTCACTGTCGTATATGGCCCATCCGTGCCCAACGCCTTGCACGCCATCAGCCATCACCACCGCTTGAGCCTGCCCGCCCCTATCTGGCTGGATGCACAAAAAATTGCCGCCCACGTCTGGCCAAACACCTCCAGCCATCTGGCCGACCACTGCGCTCGCCTGGCCTTGCCCCCCATGGCGGATGCTTCTCCGCTGGCTGTCGCGCTGGCCACCGGGCAACTGTTGTTTGCCGCTTGCCGCGCCGCCAACTGCCAGCCGGCAGACTGGCTAAGCCTGCTGCCATACCCGCAAATCCCATGATCTGACGCCCGAGCTGTCTCAAAAAAACATCAATCCTGCCACTGGCAGGATTTTTTTTGCCTATCACTATTTGTCAAAACGATAAAAAATGATAATTTTCAAGCGTGGCGAAATTATCAATTTGCCAAAAATCGTTTGAAATCGTTTTTTTTGATAGGTGCCGAGACATGCAAGCAAGCCTTCATCCGCAGCCCACTGCGGTTTACGCCCCGTCCGGGCAATCCGTCATCATCTGCCAGGCGGGCCGCCCGCCGGCTGAATTCGTCGCCGCCGCCACCAGCAAGCAAGCCGCCGCCGCCATCGCGTCCGCGCTGACCCGCACCCCCGGTGAACGCACCCTGAAAAACCCCGGCGGGCGGTTCAGCTTTTTGGGCGTGGACATTTTTGATGGCGGCAGCCTGATCGCTCGCGCGCGCAACTCCGTTGCCGCATTGCGGGCAGTCGCCGCGCTGAATTACATGGGTGGCTCCCATGGCTAAGTCGCTTATCCCCGTGGCGCGCCTCTTGCGCATCCCCGCCCATGGCAACCTTGAAGCCATGGCAGAACAACGCCAGTGGCAAAAACCCGTCGGCCAAGCGCGTAGCAGCGCTGGTTTTGTGCGCGGGGCGCTCAGCAAAGAGCTGGTTTTCCCGCTGGGCAACGGGTGGAGCGTGATGACGGTGTACCTCTCCAGCCGCGCCCTATCGGCCGCAGCGGTCAACACCGCCCTAGCCGAAAAAATCGCGCGAATTCTTGATGAAGAACAGCGCAAAGTGGGGAGCAAAGAAAAACGCCAGCTCAAAGAGGACCTGGTGTTTTCCATGCTCCCCAGCGCGCCGCTGGTGACCAAAGAAATCTCGCTGTTCGTCAATCAGGAGAAAAACCTGCTGCTGCTTGGCAGTGGCAGCGAAGTGGTGGCCTATGTTGTTGCTCGGCTGTTTCACCAAGAACAGGATGGTGAACTTCGCATGCCTGCCGGGCTGCGCATCCCTTATCTGTCCGGCCATCTCACCGAGCGGCTGAATAACTGGCTGGATGATGATCCTGAAGCCAAAGTCATGGCTGAGTTAGACATGGCCCCCCCGCTCAAGATGTCCCGCCCCAATGGCGGCGCCGCCCTCGCTTTCAGCAAGGCGTCGGCGCTGATTGATCTGAAAGAGGGCATCGCCGAAGCCATCAAGCTGGCGATGGGCGTGCAAGAAATCGGCATCCATTCCCCCGCAGACTCTATCAGCCTGGTGCTTACCGCCGGCACCACGCTGAAAAGCATTGTCCACCATGGACAATCCTACAAGCCTGAAAAAGGCGCAGCAGCGCTGGAACACTACGCCAATCAGGCGGTGTTTGAATTGGCCGCGCTGGAAAATGTCATCAAGCGCCTAGCCAATGAATTTGGCGAGTTCGAAACCCCTGGCGGGGGCAAATCCAAGCCAGACCAAGGGGAGGGCTCCGAATGACTGCCCGCCGACAAGCTCCCCGAAAAAACCAGCCGACCGTGGCCTGGTTGATCTGGTCGGCCTGCGTGGTCTGCGCTGGACTGCTGATCATGTCTTTTGCCGTGAACCTCAGCAAAGGCGTGCTGACCCTGCTGCCTGCGGATTATGCCCAGGCTGAAAAAAGCGCTGTGCTGAAAAAAACCCGCCAGCCGCCAGCGGTAAGGACCTGGAAAGCATGACCGGCGCGGGATTGCTTGGCGACGTGCTGGCCGCGCTGCACGCCAGTGGCGCAAGGCCAAAGCTCACCCCGTTTGTCAGGGCAAATCTGGCCGAGATTGAAAAAGTCTTGGCCAACGGATTCACCTACGCACAACTGGCTGATGCGCTGACTGAGCAAGGGTTCCGCGCAACAGAAAACGGGTTTCGGTCTGCGCTGCACCAAGCCAGAAAAACCGCGCGGCCACCAGAGAAAGCCACCAGCCATGGGAAAACAACACCCGCTGCCGCCGCCGCCATTCCGGCAGCGTCAACAGCGCCGACTGTATTGGCGCCTGCGCCTAAGACGGGCGGCGCAGCCGAATTCAGCCTTGGCAGCCTGCACGGCCGGGCGTCTTGGACAACAGGAGAGTAATAAATTGGGCACTAAAAAAAACGAAAAAGAACTTTGCCTGCACATTGCGTGCACAGGCAAAGGTGGGGCTGGAAAAAGCACCGTCGCCAGCATCCTGGCGCAAATCCTCTGGCACATCACCGGCCAGCGCCCGCTGGTGCTGGACCTGGACGTCAGCAACCCCACCATCTGCGGGGTAAAAGCGCTTGAGGCGCTCTTCTTTGATGTGACCGGCAACGACCTCAGCATCATCCCGGCCAAGTTCGACCAGGTGATTGAAACCATCCTGGACTCGGAAGCCCAGCATATCGTGCTGGACATCGGCGCGCCGACCTATCTGAGCTTTATGAATTACATGGTCAAGCAAGATGGCTTGGCCGTGCTCAAAGCCGAAGGCGTGCGCGTGCTGATGCACATGCCGCTGCTGGGCGGCCCGGCGCTGGACTTCACTTCCAACGCCATCGAAGCCACTCTGGCGGCTGGCGAGCGGGTGATCGTGTGGGAAAACCCCCGCGATGGCATGCCGGAAAAGAACGGCATCCGCTTCGCCGACACCAGCCTGGCAAGATCCTACGATGCCAGCCGGCTTGGCATCGTCCACATGCCGGCGCTGAATGCCGAGTTGGAAGGCAAGGACTTCCAGAAAATGGCCGAAGGGTGGTTGACTTTCGCCCAGGCCACTGCCGACGACAGCTTTTCCCGCATGGCCCGCCATCGGCTGGCCAAACTGTGGGCTGCCTATGTGGAACAGGCGGATGTGATGATGGGGGTGGCGCATGGCTGAGTTCGATAAGAACGCCGCGCCGGCGCTGTTGCCGGCTGACAGCGTGGTGATTGCCCTTGATTTGGAAGGTTTAGGCAAACCCCCGGCAGCGCCTGTGCTGAAGATTGGCATTTCTGCTTCGGCTCCAGGTGAGCTGGAGGGGGAAATCGGGCATTTTTTCTACGAGCGCATCGGTTTGAGCCTGTCCGCCGCCATGAAGCTTGGCCCGATTGACCCAGACGTACTGCAATGGTGGATGAGGCAATCAGATTTTGCCCGGCGTGATGCGTTTTTAAGCCGTGGCTTTGACAACATCGAATCTGCGGCCGCGCGCCTGGCCCGCATCATGCAAGAAATCAGGGCCATGGCCAGACCCTTGCCATGCTGGCTGCTGATCAAGCGCCCGCAGTACGACCTGCCGCTTCTGGAGAACTTCCTGCGCGCAGGTGGCCAAGACCCGGCAGAAGTGCTTGGAAGTTTTCGGGCGGTGATTGACTTCGCCACTGAACTACTGCGCTTCCAGTGGCTGGCGCAGCAGTTCCTTCCTCCGGAACAAGTCCCCGCGTTCATGCATGTTGAGTGCCCTCCCTACGCCGAGCCACACACCGCCCTGGGTGACGCCTTTTACCAGATCATCTGCCTGCGCACCTGGGAACGGCGCCTGAAAGCGCTGGCCGCCACCATCAAAATCTCTGAAGGCCAATAAAAATGACTCAGCATTCCGCCTCCGCCGCCGCCTCCGGTAACGCCGCGACGCTTGAATTGGCGCTTGAAGCATCCCGCCTTGAATCCCGCCTTGAATCGGCCATTCAATCGGCCAATCAAGTCATGGTCATTGGCGATATGGCCAACGTCTTCGCCGGCCGCAAGACCGCTTTTATCCTCGAAAAGGTCGCCATCGACGGTGCCATGGCCAGCTGGGCCGGCGCCGGCCGCGCCATGGCCGACAAGCTCCTCGAAGGCAAGTCCTCCGTTGAGCAAGTGCACATCCTTTGCCAGCACGCAGTCGAGCTGGACCGTCTGTTTGCCGAGCGCTCGCTTGACGCCACCGACGACATCGAGCGCGAAACCGCCATGCTGACCCAGCGCTTTGCCATGAGCGTGGTGCGCCGCGTTCACCAAGGCATCGCCGCCGCCCAGTTGGACTTGTCCGCCCTCCCCAAAGACATTGTCACTTTGCTGTCGATGGCTTATCAGCCGTACATTCTGGAGTGGCGCGGCGGGTGCATCACTGCCATGTTGTCCGGGCTCACCGCCATCTGGGCGACACAGCAGAATGCTGACCTGAACGAGGTCCACGCCAGCCTTCTCCACCTGGCTCTGCCCAGCACCCAGCTGAATTTGGCTGATCTGATCACTGCCAGCAACCCCGGCATGGCGGGCAAGCCCATGCTGACCCAACTGGCCAGCGTCGCCAACGCCATGCAGGCAGAATCCTGCCGCGCTGCCGACGCCTGGGTGCGCCTGGCGGTAGACCAGTCCAGCGGTCAGACGCTCGTGGGCACCCGGGCGATTGCTTTCCGCGATGAACTGCTGTCTCGCGCCCCGTTCCATGCAACCTTCCTGCCCTACCTGCAAGAGCCAGCCATGCTCAGCATCTACGCCAGGCACGGCCTGGCCCTGCAAATCGGCGTGGACAACCACGCCAGCCTGGTCCCGCTGCCGGACAGCGAAATGCCGGACGCTACCCCGATCATGCTGCTGCCCTCCTGGCGGATGGAACAAGACGAGTGGATGCATTCAATGCAATCCCTCAAGGGCTTGTTGCCCGGTTATGGCGCCGTTGCCTTGAAGGAGGCCAAGCATGTCCAAGCAGCAGGCTAAAGGCGCTGGCGGTGATGGCGGGGTATATCAGCCGAATATCCTGGCTGACCGCTGGCTGACGACCAATCAACTGTGTGAGTTTTTCCAGGTCAGCCGCTCCACAATCTGGCGCTGGGTGCAAAAAGGCCTGCTGTCTGCCGGCTCCCGCCCGGCCGATGGTCACTTGCGGTACTCCGCCACTCAGCTTGAAGCGGATATCGCCGCAGGGCGGCTTAAGCTGCCAGTGGCAGAAAAAGGAGAGCGCCGTGCAGGCAAAAGCGCTTGATCCGTGCTGCGGAACCAGAATGATGTGGTTCGACCGCCAGCACCCATCGGTGGTGTACGGTGATGGGCGTGCCGATCTATGAAGTGAACAACGATCCGTCGCACATCAAGTGCGGCTGAAAGGACTGTAAATGTTGGACTTGAAAAACCCCGCCGCGCGCGCCGAGTGGATCTATGGCCAGCCCATGGCCCCTTGCCCTGCCTGCGGAAGCTACAATATGAAGCCGCAGATGCCTGTCAAGATTGGCCTTGCTGGTGACGATACTGCAATGCAGGCCTTTGGCAAGTTGGCGCGCGCCATGAAGTCAGGCCCAGTTGTTCTAGAGGGGCCATGCTACTACGCATGCGGGGACTGCGGTCATAAGGGCCCTTCCGTGGACTGCGCCGGGCGAACGAGCGAAGAGTGTCGCAGAGACCGTTCCCTTAACGAGGAGATGAAGCGGCTGTGGAATACTCAGCCGCCACGCGCGGGCTGTTAGCCGAGCTTAAGTCGTCTTTCCGAAGGATATGGCTACATGCCAGTAGCCGTATCTTCGATGACTGACGCATCTACGCCACATTTCCTTGCGGCTACCTGATGCGGCTACCTGATTTTGGCTGAAACACAAAACCCCCATAAAAATCATGGGGGTTTTGTTTTAAATTGGCGGAGAGGGGGGCAGCCAAATTGATGGCGCATTCTGTTTCAATGTGTTGCAATGCATTGGCTTGAAATGCATTTGTCACCAATGCTTTGTTTCATTCTGTTGCATGCTGTAGCATCAAAGCCCATCAGCAAAGGCTACCCAAGCGGCTACCTCATGGCAATCCTCACCACCAAAAAAGCATCGGCCATCAAGCCAGGAAGTGCGGCGCTGCCGCATGGTGGCGTGATCGGGCTTTGGCTGTTTCCGTATGAAACTCCAGGCCATGGCCAATGGAAAATCCGCTACACCAGCCCCACCACCGGCAAACGTCGGGCCAAGTCGCTGGGCGCGTTTCCTGATGTCGGCATTGCCGAAGCTGGCCGGTTGGGTCAGTCCATCCGCGATGCCGTGGACGCCGGCATTGATCCGCTGGACGTCAGCCTGTCCCCAAAAAAAGAGCTCGCGCCAGTCATTGATCCTGCCGCCATCCCCACAGTGGCAGAAGCGGCGCTTGCCGTCCACCAGGCCAAACTGCCAGGCTGGAAAAACGCCAAGCACGCCGCCCAGTGGATCAGCTCACTGCAAACCTACGCGCTGCCAATGATCGGCGGTCTGCCGCTGCCCGCCGTGACGGCGCAGGATATCGCCGACGTGCTGCACCCCATTTGGCGCGACAAGCACGAAACCGCCAGCCGCGTCCG
>ERZ650312.1365-NODE-1365-length-13811-cov-4.678904_pt1 | contig 13811 bp, 2 predicted proteins | sample MGYA00376248_ERZ650312 | MGnify/ENA primary metagenome ERZ650312 (study PRJEB26733, sample SAMN07839316) | wastewater metagenome | biome: urban; feature: wastewater treatment plant; material: waste water | place: USA: North Carolina | collected 2016-07-28 ... | reverse complement strand
TAATACCCATGGCGATGCCGATGTCGGCTTTCTTGAGCGCCGGCGCGTCGTTGACCCCGTCGCCGGTCATCGCCGCGATATAGCCCTCCTCCTGCAAGGCGGAAACGATGCGCAGCTTGTGCTCGGGCGCGACGCGCGCATAGACCGAACAACCACGAACGGCGTCGCACAGCTGGGCATCATTCATCTTCTGCAACTCTGCGCCGGATAGCGCGCGTGCGCCCTTATCGATGATTCCCAGTTCGGCCGCGATGGCGGCAGCGGTGATCTGGTGGTCGCCGGTGATCATGATCGTGCGCACGCCAGCGGTGCGCGCCGCCTCGACCGCCACTGCGGCTTCGGGGCGCGGCGGGTCGATCATGCCGACGACGCCGAGAAACACCATCTCCTCTTCGTGCTGCTCGCTCAGACCGTGCTTGAGCGCCGCGTGCGGCAGCAGACGGTAAGCGATGCCGAGCGTGCGCAACGCGTCGGTTGCCAGGGCTTCGATCGTCTTCGCCCATTCGGCGCGCCGCTGTTCCGTCAGCAGACGGGGTTCGTCGCCGACCTGTTCGTGCGTGCAGCAGCCCAGCAGCACGTCGGGCGCGCCCTTGGCGGCGATGCCGATGAAATCCTCGTTCATCGCATCGCGATGGGCGGTGCTCATCATCTTGCGTTCGGAGGTAAAAGGCATCTCGCCGATGCGGATGAAGCGCTCGTCGAGGTAACCCTTGGTGATTCCGGCCTTACGCGCGGCGACGATCAGCGCGCCCTCGGTCGGGTCGCCCTGGATCGTCCAGCGCTCGCCCGCCTTGACCAGGCGGGCGTTGTTGGCAAGTTCCGCCGAATAGAGCAGGCGTTCGATCGCAGCCTGCGGCGGCCCATGCGCCAGCGGTGCGCCGTGGTGCGTCAGGTGGCCTTCAGGCGCGTAGCCGATGCCCGAGACGTCGACCGTGCCGTCCGGCACAACGACGCGGCGAACGGTCATCTCGTTGCGCGTCAACGTCCCGGTCTTGTCCGAGCAGATGACCGTCGTCGAGCCGAGCGTCTCCACAGAACTCAGGCGGCGAACGATCACGTTGCGCTTGGCCATTCGCGCCATGCCCATCGACAGGGTGATCGTGTTGATTACCACCAGCCCGGCCGGTACCGCCGCCACGGCAAGGGCGACCGAGAACATCAGGATCGCCACGAAATGCCCGAGCGAGTGTTCGCCCCAGTTGAGCCACAGGAGCGTCGCGCCCATGATTACGGCGAGCGTGATGACCAGCCGCCCGAGGAAATAGCCGACCCGATCGAGCTCCTTCTGCAGCGGCGTGGGGGCCTCCTGAGTAGTTTGCAGGCTGCCGGCGATGCGGCCGATTTCGCTGTTCGTGCCGGTCGCCACGACGACGGCCGAGCCGCGCCCGGTGGTCACCGAGGTGCCGCTGAAGACCATGTTCTCCTGATCGCCAATACCGGCTTCCGCGGCGATGACCTCCGGGTTTTTCGATGCTGGCGAGCTTTCACCCGTCAGCGCCGCTTCCGCAACGCGCAGGACGATCGACTCGATGACTCGCGCGTCGGCCGGCAGCGTGTCGCCTTCCTCGATCAGCAGGATGTCGCCCGGAACCACCTCGCGCGCCGGAATCTGGCACGGTTCGCCGTCGCGCAGGACACGCGCCGTCGGCGCGGCCATCGCCTTGAGCGCCTCAACCGCTTCCTCGGCGTGGCGTTCCTGCAGGTAGCCGAGCAGCGAGTTGAAGATGACGATCGCCACGATGGTCAACGTCTCGTACGGAATGCCGTGGGCGCCCTCGATCAGCCAGGCGGTCAGCGAGACGACCGTGGCAAAGAGCAAGAGGATGATCAGCGGGTCGGCAAACTGGCGGAGAAACTTCACCCACTCCGGCACCGGGCGCGGCACCGGCAGCTCGTTCGGGCCGTGCAGGCGCAAGCGCTTCTGTGCTTCGGTCTGACTCAGGCCGCGCGCCCGACTGGTTCCCAGCTGGGCGATCAGCTCATCGACGGCCACCCGGTAGGGCGGCGAGACCTGGCGAGACGAAGTCGCGACAAGCGGAGCGACGGTCGGTTCGTCTGTGTTCATGGCGTTCTCGTCCTTGAAATCCGTGCGACAGGGCGTATCCACTCCCCGCTCTCATTCAAGACCACGCCGCGGCGCACGCCAAGGCAAATCCACCGCTTCGCGCCGCAGGCCACCGATCGCCATGTTGCCCAAGCCCGGATCATCAGCGCCGGCAATTGACGAACGACGAGACTACCGTTTTAAACATTATTAAGATATATATAGACAATATGATAAATGTGATATATTTTGACATCACAATCGATAAGTTGTGATTTATCAACATCAATTCAACCCGGGGCGCTTCCCCTGGCATTACGAACGCGAGGTTCATCATGTTGAATAAGCTGGTTGTCGCCATCTGTTCAGTTACCGTAATCACCGGCTGTTCCGTCCAGCCGATCCGATTTGCCACCGAGGAGCTGCGTGAGACCGTGCGCAGCGACATGGACCGGCTGACCCGCCATCAGGACGAGATCAGCGGCGCGATTTCCCTCGATGAAGCGATAGCCCGCGCGGTGCGCAACAACCGCGACCGCAAACTCAAGGTGCTGGAAGCCGCACTGGCGCAACAACAGACCGACCTTGCCCGCTATGACATGCTGCCGAGCCTGACCGCCGCAGCCGGCTACTCGGAGCGCGACAACTACGCAGCGTCGGCCAGCGTGCGCTTTGCCGACGGCGAACCGGAACCGCTGCCGGCCAATCCCACCTACTCCGTCTCGCAGGACAAGAAGCGCAACACCTACGACGTCGCATTCACCTGGAACGTGCTCGATTTCGGCCTCTCCTACGTTCGCGCGCAACAACAGGCCGACCGCTTCCTGATCAACAAGGAGCGCGAGCGCAAAGTCCTGCACAACATCACGCAGGAAGTCCGGGCTGCGTACTGGCGGGCCGTTTCGGCCGAACGCCTGTTGCGGAAAGTCGGGCCGCTGATCGGCCGTGCCGAATCCGCGCTGGTCGATTCGCGCAAGGTCGAGGCGCAGCAATTGCGTTCGCCGCTCGAAGCCCTGCAATACCAGCGCGAACTGCTCGACATCCTGCGTTCGTTGCAAAGCCTGCGCCAGGAACTGACCAACGCACACACTGAACTCGCCGCCCTGATGGGCCTGCGCCCGGGCACCGGGTTCGAACTGGCCGACGTCACCACGCCCGCATTCACCGTGCCGAACCTGCAGATCGACCTCGAACGCATGGAAGACGTTGCGCTGCAACAGCGGCCCGAGTTGCTCGAGACCTATTACCAGAAGCGCATTTCCGCCGCCGAGACCAGGACGGCCCTGCTGCGCCTGCTGCCCAATCTCAACCTGACGGCAGGCTCCTACTATGATTCGAGCGACTACCTGCTCAATCAGGACTGGGTCAGCGCCGGTGCACAGGTGAGCTGGAACCTGTTGAACGTGTTCCGTATCGGGCCTGAGCAGCGGGTTGCCGAGGCACGCGATGCCTTGATCGAGGAGCAGCGCCTCGCCTCCTCGATGGCGGTGCTCACGCAAGTGCATATTTCCCGCATCCGCTACGACCAGTCGATCAAGACCTTCGAGCTCGCCGGCCTGTACAACGACGTGGCGCTGCGCATCCATGAACAGACGCGTACCGGCGCGCAGCACGAACGCGTATCGGAACTTGCGCTGATTCGCGAATCGCTCAATGCCCTGCTCGCCGAACTGCGCCGCGACGTCGCCTTTGCCGACCTGCAGAACAGCTTCGGCCGGGTGTTCATGAGCATGGGCCTCGACCTCGTGCCGGAGAACTATTCCGAAGGTTCGCTCGCCGCTTTGACGCAGGATATCGCCCAACGCTTCACCAGATGGCAGCTAGGTGATTTGAGTATTCCTGCGCCGGTCATTGAGCAAGGTTCTCAACACTCTGCACAAATGGAAGGCCAGCCGGAAACCCAGACCGGCGCCGAACCGGTGATCGTCAGCGACGCGGCCCTCCAAGGCGGCGAGGAGCCGACGCCGTGACCACCCGATTCGCACCTCTATGGTTCCTGGCAGCCGGTGCCCTTGCCGCAGTACTCGCACCACACAGCCAGGCCGCCGACAACGAAGCGCGCGCCGTCATCAAGGCACTCGACCGCGCCCTGCTGTCCAGCGAACTGGCCGGCCGCATCACCAGCCTGCCGCGCCGGCCTGGCGACGCGTTCAAGAAGGGCGATCTGCTCGTCGCTATCGACTGCGATCTTTACAACGCTCAATCCGCCAAGGTCGCCGCGGAGCACAAAGGCGCGCGGCTGAAGGTGGAAAACGCCCGGCAATTGCAGGAATTGCGCTCGATCGGCGCGCTCGAAGTCACCACGGCCGAATCGGACTTCGCGCAAACCCAGGCGGCGCTGCGCATCGCCCAGATCAACGCGGGGCGCTGCAGCATCAACGCGCCGTGGCCGGGCCGCGTCGTCGCGGTACATGTCAGCCCGCACGAAAACGTCAAGCAACAACAGGAACTGATCGAGATCATCAACGACCGTCAGTTCGAGGCGGAAGTCGTCGTCCCTGCCAACTGGATGCGCTGGGTCAAGCCGGGCACACCGCTGGAACTGAAGGTGGACGAGACCGGCACCACGGCCAAGGCCACGGTGACCGCCATCACGCCGGCGATCGACCCGGTCAGCCAGACCGTGGTGTTGCGTGCCACGCTCGCCGATGGTTCGCAGCTGATTCCCGGCATGAGCGCCACGGCTGTTTTTACCCCACCGCCGACACACTGAGTTCGCCCCGATTCTCGACGCCTCGCTCCCGCCTCTGGAGAAATGATCATGAAATCCCGCTCCGTCCGCACCGCCGCCACTGCCACCCGCTTCCGCCGCAAGCCGTTGATCACCGCGCTGGAGCCGCGCCTGCTCCTCGACGGTGCCGCCGTCGCCACCGCCGTGGAACTGGCGACCGATGTCGACTTCCAGGAACAGAGCACGGACGGCACGACAGACACCACGGTGCATAGCGCCTCGGCGGAAGACGCGGTTCATTTCACCGAGGTGCCCGCGCCGGTCGCAGCGGAAACCGCCCGCCGCGAAGTCGCCTTCGTCGATACCCAGGTCGAGGACTACCAGACACTGGTCGCTGGCGTGGCCGACGGAGTCGAGGTCTTCCTGATCGACGCCGGCAGCAACGGGCTGGAGCAGATGCTCGCCCAGTTGCAGGGGCAAAGCGGTATCGACGCGATCCATGTCTATTCGCACGGCGATGTGGGCCAGTTAACGTTGGGCAGTCTCACGCTCGACGCGGGCAACCTGAGCGAGAACGCCAACCTGCTGGCGCAACTCGGCGAAACGCTGAGCAGTGACGCCGACCTGATGCTCTACGGCTGCTACGTCGGCGGGGACAGCGCGGGGCAGAGCTTCATCGAGGGCATCGCCGCACTGAGCGGTGCCGATGTCGCGGCTTCGGACGACCTCACGGGTTCGGGCTCGCTTAGCGGTGACTGGGATCTTGAGGCGAGCGCCGGTCTCGTGGAAACCAGGACCATCGCCCCCGAGTACTCGTACACCCTCGACACGGATGCCAACCAGACATTCAACTTCGGCTCGGTCAGTGGCTCGTCCGGCAGCAGCTCCTACCTCTATGCCAATCTCGCCGGCACGGGTTCCGGAACGATCACCATCACGGCAAACGACGTCGATTGGGATTCCGGTGAACGGGATGCCATTTATTTCAAGGATGCGAACGACGGCAACGAAACATTCCTCGGCTATCTGGGGGACCCTGCGAGAGGGGATCGGGGCGTCGATGGCGGCAATTCGGTCACAACCTTCTCGAATGTCTCCTTCAACACCGGTGGTACCGCAACGATCCGGATCTACGGGGAAGTTGACGGCTGGAGCTACTCGGTAGTCTCATCGACATTCGTCACGACGGGCAACTCGGCACCGCTGTTCGACGGCGGCACGACAACCTCAATCTCGATCAACGAAGACGGTTCCTATGTCGGCACGGTCGCGGGGCGCGACGGCGGCACGCTGAACGAAAACGTCACGCTGGCCTTATCGACCGGACCATCGCACGGCACTCTCACGGGGCTCGGGTACACCTCCGGCTCCACCTCGTTCTCTACGACTTACACCTACACACCCTACGCGGACTACAACGGCAGCGACACATTCACCTTCAGGCTGTACGACGGCGTCGACTACACCTACCAGACCGTTAGCGTCAACGTCGCCTCGGTCAACGACGCGCCAAGTTTCACCGCGGGTGCTTCGCAAACGGCTTCGGAGGATGCCGGCGCACAAACCGTGGCGTCGTGGGCGACGTCGATCGACAAGGGCGCCACGACCGAGTCGGCGCAGACACTGACCTTCGTCGTCAGCAACAACAATACGTCCCTCTTCTCGGTTCAACCCACGATTGACTCAACCGGCACCCTGCGCTACACGGCTGCCGCCAACGCCAGCGGCAGCGCAACGGTTTCTGTGTACGCACAAGACAACGGCGGCACGGCTAACGGTGGCACCAACGTCAGCCCGACGTCCACCTTCACCATCACCGTCGATCCGCTCAACGATGCGCCGACGCTGACCGGCATGCCGACCGACATCACCGTCACCGAGGATGTCGCGAGCAACGTCAATTTATCCGCGGTAACGCTGGCTGACGTTGATTCATCTGACGCGGATTTCACTCTCTCCGTTGCCGTCGGCGCGGGCAAGCTGTCGGCGAGTTCCGGTGGCGGCGTCACGGTAAGCGGCTCGAACTCAGGCTCCCTGCTTCTCACAGGCACCGTAGCGAGCATCGACAGCTTCCTGAATACGGCGAGCAACATCAAGTACACCGGGATAAGCAACGCCAATGGAAACGACTCCACGACGCTGTCCCTGACCGCGAATGACCAGGACGGCAGCGGGAACATTCAACTGGGTACAGCCAAAATCGACATCACGGCGGTCAACGACGCTCCGATTCTCTACGCCAACGCGCTGGATGGCGCACTGAGCTTCGACGGCAGCGACGACTATGCATCCTTCGCCTTCGATGACAGCGCACTGACAACGGCATTCACCCTGGAAACCTGGATTCGCTGGACGCCCGACGTCGGAAATGAAATCCAGTTCATCTCGGGCAAAGGCTTTGAGCAGATGGAGCTGCATACCAGCGGTGGCGGCGTTGCCGGCACCCTGCGCTTCATCCCGACGGGTGGAGTGTGGCTGGATGCGGCCAACACCCTGCTTGCGAATCAATGGACGCACATTGCCGCGGTCTACGATGCGACCAACACCGTGGCAAAGCTCTATATCAACGGCGAAGAGGTGCCGTTGCTCAGTACCGGCGCGAATCCGGTTGGAACCGCGCTGCAGACGACGGCAACGCTTTTCTATCTTGGGCAGCGTGACGGTGGCGGTACGCGATTCGATGGCGCCATCGGCGAATTCCGCATCTGGAGCACCGCACGCACGGCGGCCGAGATTCAGGCCAACTGGAACGGCACGCTGACGGGTTCTGAAGCCGGACTGCTCAATTTGTGGAGATTGAACGAGGACACCGGCAGCACCGTCACCGACTCCGTGGCACCCGGTACGGCGGGCACCATTACCGGCGCGACCTGGATCCCGTCCTCGGAACGCACCCTCACCGCGATCACTGAGAACGACGTCAGCAACGCCGGCAACCTGGTGTCCGATCTCCTCGCCGACGCGATGAGCGACCCGGATTCGGGCGCGCTGGAAGGCATTGCAATCACCTCGGTCAGCGCAGCAAACGGCAGCTGGGAGTACTCGCTCGACAACGGCAATACGTGGCAAAGCGTCGGCATGGTCGCGGAAAGCAGCGCCTTGTTGCTCCGGGCCAGCGACAAGGTCCGCTTTGCCCCGGACGGGATGAACGGCACGACGGCGACTTTCACCTTCAAGGCCTGGGACCGCACCAGCGGTACGGCGGGCGCCTTGGCCGACACGCAGACCGACGGCGGCAGTACGGCGTTTTCCGAGCAAGCGGGCAGCGCGAAAATCGAAGTCACGGCGGTCAATGATCTGCCGACGATCCAGGGTCTGGCCGGCGCGACAGTCAACGAAGACTACCCCCTGTCGATCAACGGCTTCACGATTGCGGACGTCGATAGCGGCGCAGTCGTCCGAGTCCGCGTGCAGGCGAATGACGGCACCTTGAGCCTGGCAAGCAGCACGGGGGTCACCGGGACAACCTCCGGAGCGACACTCGATTTCTCCGGTTCCGTCGCGGATGTGGGCAGCGCGCTGAATTCGCTGCGCTATGCGGCCGACGCCAACTTCAACGGCACCGACAATCTTTCCGTCGAGATCAGCGACGACAACGGCGTGACCTGGCAGATCTACACCGTTGACCAGACGGGCAAGTTCTACAACCCCGACAACGGACACTATTACGAATTCGTCAGCGCGCCGGGCATCACCTGGACCAACGCCAAGACCGCCGCTGAAGCACGCACGCTGTATGGCCTGAGCGGTTACCTCGTTACCGTCACCTCCGCCGAGGAAAACGCCTTCATCTACCCCAAGCTCGGCGGCAACGGCTGGATGGGCGCCAGCGACGCAGCTGCCGAAGGCATCTGGAAATGGGAGACCGGACCGGAAGCCGGCACGCAGTTCTGGACCGGCGACATCAATGCTGGGACGAGTTCGACGAGCCTTTACGGCTCAGCCTACAACGGCGCCTATGCCAACTGGGCGAGCGGCGAGCCCAATAACTCGGATGCTTCGCGTTCCGGCGAGGACGTGGCGCACTTCTATTCCGCCAGCGGACTCTGGAACGACTTCGCCGCGAACAACACGGCGAGCATCGCCGGCTACATCGTCGAGTACGGCGGCACCGGCTACGGCACGCTGCAGGCGGCGCCCTTCACCGTCACCGTCACCAGCATCAACGACGCGCCGGTGTTCACCAGTTCGGCGGTCACCGTATCGCTGACCGACACGTCGGCAACCGACACCTTCTCGACGCACAGCGGCACCCTGACCGCGAGCGACGATCACAGCGGCGCCGTCAACGAGGACGGCACGCTCAGCTACGGCATCAGCGGTGGAACCGACAGCGGCACGGTGGTCAGCCTGGCCGGCACCTACGGCACGCTCAGCGTCACCAAGGCCACCGGCGCCTACAGCTACACGCCGGTCGCCAACGCCATCAACCGCCTGCCGGCTGGCAGCGCCTTCAACGAGAACTTTACGGTCACGGTCTCCGACGGCCAGGGCGGCACGACCAACCAGACCTTCACGATCCAGATCGCGCCAGCGAACGACCTGCCGATCGTCGTCGCTCCGACCACCATCGCCCTCACCGACAGCAGCGGCGCGAGCATTGCCGGCAAGGTGGGCGCGACCCTGGCAGCGAGTGACGTCGATACCGGGGCGAGCCTGAGCTACGCGATCGACAACGGCGGTGGTTCAGTACAGACGCTGGCCGGAACGTACGGCTCGCTGACGATCAACGCCACCACCGGCGCGTACGTCTATACCCCGAACATCACGGCGCTGAACGCGCTCGATGCCAACGCCGCCGACTCCTTCACGCTCAAGGTCAGCGACGGCAGCGCGACGGTCAGCACCACGCTGACCATCGACATCACGGCGACAGCCGAAACCGCCGCGACCTACACGGAACAGGACCCGGCCACCGCCGTCCTGACCGACACGGTCATCGACACCGTGCAATCCTACGGCGGCGGCTACATCGAGTTCGCGCTCGGCAGCAGCGCCAGTAGCGAAACGCTCGGTTTGCAGCGCGTCGCCACGGCCAGCACCACCGCCGGGGCGGTCAGCATCGTCGGCGACGTGGTCTACCTCGGCGACGGCACGACGGCCAAGGCCATCGGCCAGGTCGACAGCGCCCGCAACGGGCTCAACGGCCAGAACCTGCGTATCAACTTTGCCATCGACTTCGCCAACGGCAACTTCGAGTCCAGCACCACCGGACTGCTGAGTTCGACCGTCGGCCAGACGATCGCCATCGACGGATGGACCGTCGTCAACGACCGCGTCACCCTCGGCGCCACCCAGCACTACGATTACGTGCAGAAGGACTGGATCGACAACACCATCGCCGGACTGGCAACACCCGACGATCCGACCTACCCGAGCCGTAACATCAGCAAGACTTCCCCCGACTCAAGCAGCATCCTGACGCAGGCCACGGCGGATAACGGTGGCACCAATCCCTACGCCTCCGGCATGCAGGATTTCGGCAACCTGACCAGCACCGGGTTTTATACGTACGTGGCTACCGGTGCAGTGTCCAACGGTGGGTCGGGCGATTCGCTGCAGATGAAGAGTTCGATGTGGTCGGAGGCCGGTTACGAGGTCGTTCGCGGCCCGTACGTCTATAGCACCGGCACGGTGAACCTGCAGGTGGGCGACGATGTGTCCTTCTACTGGAAGGCGGAAGGCGGCAGCGACGCCTACGATGTCTTCGGTTACATCATCAACGTCAACAACCCGAGCGACTACCAGATCATCCTCAATGCAACCGGTGCCAGCGCCTCATCAATGACGAGCTGGGCACTGAAAAACGTCGTCGTCGATAGCGCCGGCGAGTACCGTTTCGTCTTCGTCTCCGGCACCTTCGACGCCACCGGCGGCGAAGCGCTCGGTGCGCAGCTCTACATCGACGACGTCAAGGTCACCCAGGCGCAGCCGAGCGGCGGGATCGATTCTTCCGTGCTCGAAGCGCTGGCACAAAAGGTCACCTACGCCAATAGCGCGGATCTGAGCGCGGCCAACGCGACCGTTTCACGTACGATCACCGTCACCACCTCGTCGGGCGATGCCACGCCGGTGGTGCATACCAGCACCAAGGCGCTGACGATCCAGGAGGTCAACGATCCGGTCAGCCTCACCCAGCCGGCGACGATCCGCTATACGGACACGGATGCCGCCGACAGCTTCGCGGCAAGCGGCGGCCAGTTGTCGGCGAGCGATCCCGACAGCAGCACGGTCTTCACCTACGGCATCGTCAATGGCGGCTCGACCGTCACGACGCTGGCAGGCGCCTACGGCACGCTGACACTCGACGCGAGCACCGGCGCCTACACTTACACGCCGGATGCCGATGCGATCAACGCCCTGTCGGCCAACGCCAGCGACAGCTTCACCGTTCAGGTCAGCGATGGCAGCGGTTCGACCGCGAGCCGCACGCTGACCGTCGAGATCCAGTCGGTCAACGATGCGCCGCTGCTCGGCGGCGCTGTTTCCACCCAGACCTTCGTCGAGAACGGCTCGGCGGCGCTCGTCGATCCGAACATCACGATCAGCGACCCGGAAGGCACGCACTACGGCAACGGCAGCCTGACCTTCAGCACCACCGCCAATGCTGAAGCGGCCGACCGCTTCAGCATCCTCGAAACCAACGGCATCTCGGTTTCGGGCAGCAATGTCTACGCCGGCGGTACGCTGATCGGCACCATCGACAGCCAGTACGACGGCCAGGATGGCCGCGCCCTGCGCATCAACCTGAACGCCGACGCCTACTCGCTGCAAGTGCAGGCGCTGGCCCGCTCGATCGCCTTCTCGAACCCGACCGACGACCTGAGCGGCGCGTCACGCAGCATCCGCATCGAGGTCAACGACGGCGGCAATGGCGGCACGACGACGGCGCGCTACAGCACGCGCACGGCGACGATGCAGGTGAGCGCGATCAACGACCTGCCGGAAATCACCCTCGCGGCCAGCAGCTACACCGTCGAGAAGGTCGTCGCGACCAATCCGGACGGCACGCTGGCGCTGACCGGCCTGTCGTTCGCCGACGCCGATCATGGCAGTCTCTCCGTCACGCTGGCGACGACGCGCTACGGTTCGCTGACGCTGCGCACGAATGTTTCGGGCGGTCTCGCAGCGGGCGACATCACCAACAACGGCACGCAGAGCGTCACGCTTACCGGCACGCTGGCGCAGATCAACGCCACGCTGGCGGCGAGCAACGGGCTGACTTACGTCGCCGGATCGGGCAACGACGTCATCACGCCGGGCGCGGATTACCTGCGCGTAACCGCGACCGACGCGGCCAGCGGCGAAGCGCTGGCGCAGAAGATGGTGATGGTGCTGCCGGCCGTCCCGAACGCGGATAGCGCCAATATCGTCACGGCCGAAGACGGCGCGATTGCCGTCGATATCGGTGCCATCATCGCCGACATCAACAACAACGCCGGCCGCTACGTCTTCGGTACCGGCTCCGCCGACCTGACCGACGCCGGCGGAACCATCACCACGCCGGGCAGCATCACGCCATTCGACCCGAGCAAGGTGATCTACGCCAGCCACGACATCGACGGCGACGGGGACATCGACGCCAGCGACACGACCCGGGCCATCGGCTACCGGCTCGACCACGGCACGCTGATCCTCGACAACGACGCGGTACTCGGCGGCGACTTTGCCAAGTTCACCTACGTCCCGGATGCCGATTGGTCCGGCGTCGAGCGCTTCGTCTATCAATACACCTCGGGCGACGGGACGACGAGCTACATCGCCGAAACGGCCATCTACGTGACCGCACAGAACGATGCGCCGGAAGTAACGCTCACGGCAACGCAGAACGTCGATGAAGACACCTCGCTTGTCTTCAACAACGCCAACCGCATTACCCTCTCCGACGTCGACGCCGGCGGCGAAGCCATGACGCTGACGCTGCACGTCGGGCACGGCACGCTGACACTCGCCGGCGCTACCGGCCTCACGGTGCTCGAAGGCGCCGACGGCAGCGGCAGCATCACGCTGCAGGGCAGCCTCGCCAATCTGCAGGCGGCCATCGACGGGCTGGCCTATCGCGGCCAGCAGGACTACAACGGCAGCGATACGCTGACCGTCACCTTCGACGACCTCGGCAACGCCGGCGACGGCGGTGCCAAGTCCGTGACGCAAACCGTCGCGCTGACCGTCAATGCGGTCAATGACAACCCGGTCGGCGCCGCCGATGCGAATAACGTCATCGAAGCCGGCGGCATTGCCAACGCCACCAACGGCACCAGCGCCACTGGCAACGTGCTGACCAACGACACCGACGTCGACGTCGGCGACACCCCGTCCGTCAATGGCGCCGTTACCTTCGTCCGCGAAACCACCGCCGGCAGCAACGCCAGCGTCAGCACCGGCACGACCAGCAGCGACGGGCGTGAGGTCAGCGGCCGCTACGGCACGCTGCGCATCGGCGCCGACGGCAGCTATCGCTACGTCACCGACGAGAGCAATGCCGCTGTCCAGGCCCTGCGCATCAGCGGCCAGACACTCGACGACCGCTTTACCTACACGCTGGCTGATGTTGGCGGCTTGACCGCGGAGGCCGTTCTCACCATCACCATTGACGGCCGCAACGACAACCCGGTCGCCGTCGATGACGCGGCCACCACCATCGAAGCCGGCGGCGTCTTCAACGCAACGACCGGTGCCGACGCGACCGGCGACGTGCTCGCCAACGACACCGATGTCGACAGCGTCGCCAACGGCGAGACGAAGACCGTCACCGCCGTGCGTACCGGCGCCGAAGCCGGCAGCGGTACGGCCGGCACCGTCGGGTCGGCGCTTGGCGGCACCTATGGCTCACTCACGTTGAACGGCGACGGCAGCTTCACCTACGTCATCGACGAAGCCAATGCTGCCGTGCAGGCGTTGCGCGCGACCGGCCAGACTGTTTCGGAAAGCTTCACCTACACCGTCATGGACAAAGGCGGTCTGACCGACCGGGCGACGCTAACCATCACCGTCGACGGCCGCAATGACAACCCGGTCGCGGTCGATGATGCCGCCACCGCCATCGAAGCCGGCGGCGTCTTCAACGCCACCACGGGCGCCGATGCGACCGGCGAC
>ERZ650312.1363-NODE-1363-length-13825-cov-15.853522_pt1 | contig 13825 bp, 13 predicted proteins | sample MGYA00376248_ERZ650312 | MGnify/ENA primary metagenome ERZ650312 (study PRJEB26733, sample SAMN07839316) | wastewater metagenome | biome: urban; feature: wastewater treatment plant; material: waste water | place: USA: North Carolina | collected 2016-07-28 ... | reverse complement strand
TTACCAGTATAGAGCAAGGTTTGTTTTAACATGAGGGAACCTTTTTCAAAAAAAATGCCTAGTACGGCTAGGCTGGCCAATTTTGGTAAATCTGGGCCAACAGATCTGCAGCTTTTTCTTGATCTGCAAAGCTGTTATCGGCATTGAACACGGCTAGGTTGTTGCTCGAACCGACAGAGGTCAATCTTAAGACATAAATCTGTTGATCGACCTTAATGGTTGCCTCGTAACGGTTCTTACTTTGACCAACAATGCTGTAATTCAGACTGCTGAGGGTGGCAAGTGTGTATTGCCAAATTGTAGCAGAATTTCCATCAATTTTGAGTAACGGATTTTGGTTTCCGTCAACTACAGGTTGAGGACGCCCAATTTGCGTACTGTCTTGAACGGTGTTGCTGCTAGCTTGCATGGCTTCAGGACGTGGCATCGCAAAACGGTTGCCACGTGCATTTTCAAGCTTAGGTGCATTTGCCGTTGCTAAAGGGTCAACGCTAGGTGCAGGATACAAAGGGGTTGCAGGTCGAACCACAGAACCTTCTGGATATTGAAGTGGTGCTAAAGTAGCGGCGTCTTTATAGTCCAATGAACCATTATTGATGGCAAGAGAACCACAACCAGCCAAACTCAATACTGAAAGTGCGGCGATAAAACCAAAACGTAATTGCATCATACTAAGCTCTTTTATTGAATGACACCCGCAGCCTGAAGGGCTTCGCGTAACGGTGCACGATATTGTTCTGCAAGCGGAGTTAATGGCAGGCGAATTCCTGTACCAATTAATTCCATTTCATGAAGTGCCCATTTCACAGGAATTGGGTTCGATTCACAAAATAGAATATTGTGTAAATTTGCAATCGTACTGTTTTGTTGCTCTGCAGCTACAGCATCACCTGCAATCGCAGCCGCGCAAACTTGGCTCATGGCTTTTGGTGCAACATTAGCAGTTACAGAAATATTGCCTTTTGCACCATGTAGCATCAATTGATATGCCGTAGCGTCATCGCCTGAGTACACCACCATGTTTTTGCCTGCCAAGCCAGCCAATAATTGCTGACCACGTGGCACATCGCCCGTTGCGTCTTTTACGCCCACAATATTGGGGATGTCAGCGAGACGGATGACCGTTTCATTTGACATATCTACACCAGTACGACCTGGTACATTATATAAAATGATAGGTAAATCAACTGCTTCTGCAATTGCTTTATAGTGCTGGTATAAACCTTCCTGCGTTGGCTTATTATAATAAGGCGTCACCAATAAAGCTGCATCTGCGCCCAATTGTTGTGCTTCTTTGGTCAGTTCGATGGCTTCATGCGTTGAGTTTGCACCAGTACCAGCAATGACAGGAATACGCTTATTTGCGACGCGAATAATTTCTGCGATCACTTTGGTGTGCTCTTCCATACTTAAGGTCGATGCTTCACCTGTTGTACCCACAGCAACAATACTGTTGGTGCCTTGTTCTATGTGCCACTCAACTAGCTTCTCGAGACCTTTCCAATCTACGCTGCCATCTTCTAACATTGGGGTGACAATTGCGACAATTGAGCCTTGAATGGTCTGTGCTTGCTGAGTCATTTTTTTAAAAGATCCTATTTTTCCATCCACAGAGGTGTAGAAAAGTAGATGTGGATGGTTGCAGTATTTTGATTTGGGTCAAAATTCAATCAAATTGATTAAATAATGCTTAGCTAAATTATGACTGATTCAGTGTGTCAGAACAATATGCTTTCGTCAAAGCAATCATAAACTTTGTCTAATTTAATATTTTAGGATCAGATGTTTGTTCTTTAAAATTATAACCCTCTCCTTGATGCCCAAAATTTCACCCGTATAGCGCAGCGGTCATCAGCGCTTTATTAGCCTTAAGTTTGAAATACAAAGCTGAATAGGGAATGTTTATATAAAAAACCCTCAATTCAGAGCTTATATCTGATTGTTTTAATCGGAAAATTTTGATTTTTTCTTTCCGAGATTAATGGCTTTTAAGTCTACTCTACCTCATACAGGCTTCTTAAATAGTGAGAATTTCTAGCTAAATAGTAGTGTTTTTCAAAAAAATGATAGAAACGCAGCTGAATTATTGTTTTTCGCTATATTTTGCTGCGCAATTTATTTGGGTGGTTTATTGCCATTTATTGTGATTCCCTTGATGATGTGGGTTATTGCTACGTCGTATTCAAACTGTTTAAAAGATGAGAACAGTTGAAAGACCAAATAGCCTGCATCTGCAGGCTATTTTTTTGTATGTTGATCGCTGATTTTTTAGCAAAAATACTTGAATGAAGTGTGACAAGTACTGTCGCAAAGCTGCTTAATTTATTGGATGGCAATGACGCAAGCAGGGTATAATAAGACCTAAAAAACAGTAAAGATAAGAGCATTATTTGAAGCAGAAAAAATTAATTGCAGAATTTCAGTTGAATCAACAGCAATTTTCGCTGTATCTGATTGAATATGAATTTGTTTTAGAATTGAAACGCCGTTTTCGTGCAGCAAGAACTTCTCCAAAACAAAACGCATGGTTGGCATTTGCCGATCAAGCCACTTATGAAGATGTCAACGCAGGTATTGATGCCTTTCAGGTGATGCGTTTAACTCGACAGCATTTGGTCAATTATTTAACTCGGCATTCACTGCCTTATTTTTATTTTCATGCTGCGACTGCACGCAAAGCCAAAATCTATCCACGTTTTGTAAGGCATTTATTGTTACAGCTACCAAGCTATCAACATTGTGCCGAAAATGGTTCTTTTTATTTTTATCAAAGTGATACAACTCAGACTTAAATTTCAGCTATGCTGAGAGCAGCATTTAGGATGGGAAAGGAAACAGCATGCAGCAGCTGAATAGTGCCTTAATTGTGGTCGATGTGCAAAATGGTTTTTGTCCTGGAGGTAATTTGGCGGTTGCCGATGCTGATCAAATTATTCCCTGCATTAATGCGCTGGGGCGTGTGTTTCAGAACATTGTGATCACCCAAGACTGGCATCCTGCAACGCATGTGTCCTTTGCTGCCAATCATGCAGGCAAACAGGACTATGAGCAAATTCAACTCAGTTATGGCGAGCAAGTGTTGTGGTCTGTACATTGTGTACAGGGCACACTCGATGCCGAATTACACCCAGACCTAGATTTGCCTAAAGCACAATTGATTATTCGCAAAGGTTTCCATGAGCAAATAGACAGTTATTCTGCCTTTATGGAAGCAGACCGCAAAACCACCACAGGTTTGGCGGCCTATTTAAAAGCCCGTGAAATTGATACAGTTTATATTGTGGGCATAGCTACCGACTTTTGTGTGGCTTGGACAGCGATAGATGCCTGTGAGTTGGGTTTTAGTACCTACGTGATTGAAGATGCCACCAAAGCGATTGATTTAAATGGCTCTTTAGAACAAGCATGGCAACAGATGTTGGCACATGGTGTGCAGCGGATTCAAAGTGCAGATATTTTAAATTAATGTCAGATACATGGTTTAAGATAAAAGAAGTTACTAAAAGTGCTGTTTTGCTATAAAAATGTATTGAATGTAAGATAAAACAAACAAAATCAATTTTTTAGATTGACCTTGTACTGACGAAATGTTCTGCAATTGGTTGTGGGTGTAACATGATTGTCATAATCTCTACCTACCATGCCTGCACAGAGGCGAAATAAGCAGACTGTCCCAAAACAGCATAGAGAAGATATGGAACACTTTCAGCATTCATCTGATACTTATTTTAATCGTGAACTTTCCTTAATTGAGTTTAACCGTCGGGTCTTGGCGCAAGCATTAGACCCTGATTTACCTATTTTAGAACGGTTGAACTTTTTAATTATTTTTTCACGTAATTTAGATGAGTTTTTTGAAATTCGCGTTGCAGGTTTAATGAAGCAACTCGATTTGAATGCCATTACCCGTACCCCAGATGCCATTCCGACCGAACAGGTCTTGGCAGAACTGTCTGATAAAGTGCATCAGGCGGTGAAGCAGCAATACGACACCTTAAACTATGCCATTTTGCCGCAGTTACAAAGTTTAGGGATTCACTTTATTCAATATCATGACATTTTGGATAAACATAAAGCGTGGATTGCCGATTATTTTGCCCGTCAGGTACAGCCTGTTTTAACGCCAATCAGCCTTGACCCATCGCATCCATTTCCACGTTTGGTCAATAAAAGTCTGAATTTTATTGTCAGCTTACAAGGCAAAGATGCCTTTGGCCGTGAAATTGAAATGGCGATTGTGCCTGCGCCACGCTCCTTGCCACGTTTAATCAATTTGCCAAAAGAAGTGGCAGGCAGTGCAACAGAACACATTTTCCTGACTGCGATTATTCAACAACATATCAATGATCTATTCCCAGGCATGAAAGCCACAGGTTGCTATGCGTTTCGGGTGACCCGCAATGCCGACCTGATTTTGGCCGAAGATGTTGATGATTTGGCAGTCGCCTTAAAAGATGAATTATCCTCACGTCGTTTTGGGCGTGCAGTACGTTTAGAAATTGAAGATGATTGCCCGCAAGATATTATTGATTATTTGCTCAGCGAGTTTGATTTAGATGAACAGCAGCTATATCGGATTAGCGGGCCGATTAACCTGTCACGTCTGACCAGTAGTTTTGACCGACCTGAACTGAAATATCCACCTTTTGCACCTGTGATTCCTAAAATATTTCGAAAGCAAAAGCCGATGTTTGAGATTCTGAAAAAGCAGGATGTGTTACTGCATCATCCATTTGACTCTTTTCAGCCCGTGATTAATTTACTCAAAGAAGCGGCGAAAGACCCAAATGTGTTGGCGATTAAGCAAACGCTGTATCGCAGTGGCCCAGATTCTGAAATTGTGCAGGTACTGGCAGAAGCCGCGCGCAATGGTAAAGAAGTCACTGCCGTGATTGAGCTACGCGCACGTTTTGATGAAGAATCCAATATTATGGTTGCTAACGTCTTACAAGAGGCAGGCGCGGTGGTGGTGTATGGCATTGTGGGTTATAAAACCCATGCCAAAATGATTTTGATTGTGCGTCGTGAGCAAGACCAGTTGGTGCGCTATGTGCATTTGGGTACAGGCAACTATCACGCGGGCAATGCGCGTATGTACACCGACTATGGATTGATGACCACACATCCTGATATTTGTGAAGATGTGCATCGGGTGTTTCAGGAACTCACTGGTATGGGCAGATCGGCAAAATTAAAAAACTTGCTGCATGCACCATTTACCTTGCACAGTGAATTGCTCAAACTGATTGAACAAGAAATCGGGTTTGCACAAGCAGGCAAAGCTGCTCGAATTATCATTAAAGTCAATGCATTGACTGAGCCACAGTTAATTACGGCTTTGTATCGCGCTTCGCAGGCAGGAGTACAGGTCGATTTAATTATCCGCTCGATTTGTTGTTTGATTCCAAAAGTGAAAGGTATGTCTGAGCGTATTCATGTCCGTTCGATTGTAGGGCGCTTTTTGGAACATACCCGCGTGTATTATTTTGAGCATGATGGTGCGAAAAAATTGTATTGTGCCAGCGCAGACTGGATGGGGCGCAACTTATTTTCACGGGTGGAAACCTGCTTCCCTATTTTGGATGAGAAAATTAAACAGCGTATTGTGGAAGATGGCTTGCTGAGTTATTTGCATGACAATCAAAATGCGTGGGAGCTACAAGCCAATGGTGAATGGCAGAAAGCTGCTGTGGTGGGGCAGGCTGCTGTACACAATGCGCAAATGTATTTGGTCGAGCAAAAACAGCTGAATCTGTAAATTTGGCTGTAATAAATGGATGTGATTTAGCATCTGCGAATATAAAAAAACCTGAGTATGTGCGCATACTCAGGTTTTATGTTTTCAAAGCATCACATGGATTGCTTTAAGAAGCTCTTGAATGTTTGCCTTTTAGAATTTCAGTTCGCAAGCTTTGTGCCAACTCAGCCGATTGGCTGTCCATACCATTGACCATAAAGGCATGGCGCATCAGCACATTGGTCGGATTTGGCATACTCACCAATTCATAATGCGCAGACAGTTGATCCAAGAGTTCATTTGGTAAATGCACTGCATTTTCACGGGCAGATAATTGATGTACCAAACGCTCTGCCGCCTGCACCGCAGATAACTGCATGGCTTCGACTGCGGTAGATAAACCACTGCGAGTTTGCAACACAAAACGTTTTTCTTCGCGGTAACGCTTATACAGCACTTCAGACAATAATTGGAACACCGTGCCAATCATTGCCATACAGGCTGCTGCATTTGGCGTATTGGCTGCAATACTCAGTGTTGCGCCATCTTCATGGAATGGCTGTACCGTTTGAATATCGGAACGGTTTAACTTGTAGTGTTGTACGCACAGTTCAATACTTTTGTTCAGGAAAATCTGACATAAGCTAAAATAAGGCACAGACACACTTTGCGTGACCGTGTCTAATAATTGTTTCGGGTCATAAAACTGAATATTCAGCGCAATGTTGTTCTGATCTTGGCTTTGCTCAATGGCTTTGTTTGCTTTAGGCGACATCACAGGTTTCGGTTGTTGCTGGGCCTGCGCAAGTGCCAAAGCGGTTTGATGTTTTTCTTGCTCAAGGGCTTGCGTCAATAATTGTAATTCGTGTTTGAGGCGAGATTCATTATTAATGCGTGCCAAATATTCACTACGGCTTGGACGGGCAATCGCGCGATAAGCCAACCATAACAAACCATGAACCAGTAATGATAAAAGTATTGCTAACCATTGGGTACGCAGAATTTCACCAATACTTGGCTTAATTAAGGTAATTTCAATGGTGCCGACTTTCTTTTCATTGATGATCGCATCGCGAACAAAGACTTCACCTTCACGGGTACGTGACTGTCCACCTGTCGCCAAGACCTGATTTTTCGCATCTAAAATACGAATAGAAGCAATGCTTGGATTGGTGGCATAACGATTTACCAATAATGCCAGTGATACTGTATTAGCAGGTTCCAGCTCAGAAAGGCTGTCTGTGACCAGTTGGCTGGTCATTAACTGCCCCTGATTGGCGCGGTTTTCATTTAATTGGTGTGTTGTTGCAAGCACCAATAAAAAGGTGTGAAAAGCAAAACTTACAATCAATAGGCTAGCAAATAGCCCTTGTCTAGGCGCATTCAAGGTAAAACTTCCAAGGCATTTATATTCAATTTAGATTATGATTCTCACAATAGTTGTAGCTCAGACCCGAGTCAATTCATGCGAGAAATCATTCTTATATCATTTTTAGGACCTGACCAACCTAATCAGTTTACTCGATTAATGCAGGTATTGTCCGCTCATTCCTTACAAATCTTAGATGTTGGCCAAGCTGTTATTCATAATCAACTGACTTTAGGTATTGTTGTTGCATCAGAAGACCAGACTGCAACTGCTTTAGCCATGAAGGAGATGCTGATTTTAGCACATGATATTGGCTTAACTGTGCGTTTTAAACCAATCTCTGCAACTGAATATGAGCAATGGGTCAAAGAAGGCGGTCGCACCCGTTATATCGTGACTGCACTGGCGCCAGAGCTGAATGCCTCACATTTACAGGCGGTCACACATATTGTATCTAGCCAAGGTTTTAACATTGAAACCGTGACCCGTTTGTCGGGTCGTCCGCAGCTTAATACAGCTGAAGACGAACCTAAACGTGCCTGTATTCAGTTTGGATTAAGTGGGCAAATGCTAGATGCAGTTGCTATGCGTGCTGCGTGTTTAAGCCTGTCGAATGAACTGAGTGTGGATGTCGCGGTACAGGAAGACAATGCCTATCGTCGTAACCGCCGTTTGGTATGTTTTGACATGGACTCGACGCTCATTGAACAAGAAGTAATTGATGAATTGGCAATTGAGGCAGGTGTGGGCGATCAGGTGGCGGAAATTACCGAACGTGCCATGCAGGGTGAACTGGATTTTCAGCAAAGTTTCCGCGCGCGTGTAGCATTGCTCAAAGGTTTAGACGCTGCGGTGCTGCCTAAAATTGCTGAACGTCTGACCGTGACCGAAGGTGCAGAACGCCTGATTTCAACTCTGAAATCCTTAGGTTATCGCACAGCAATTTTGTCGGGTGGTTTCCAGTATTTCGCAGAATATCTACAGGAAAAATTGGGGATTGATGAAGTGCATGCCAACATTCTAGATGTAGAAAATGGCGTGGTCACAGGCGAAGTAAAAGGTCACATTGTAGATGGCGCGCGTAAGGCATTATTGCTGCGCGAACTGGCAGACAAAATGGGGATTTCTTTGGAACAAGCCATAGCGGTGGGCGATGGGGCGAACGACTTACCAATGCTTTCTATTGCAGGATTAGGTGTGGCATTCCGTGCTAAACCATTGGTACGTCAAAACGCCAATCAAGCCATTTCAAGTGTGGGCTTAGATGGTGTGCTGTACTTATTAGGCGTGCATGACAAAGATTTGAACCGTGCCTAATATGATAATTTAATGAAAAAAAGCAGCAGTTATGCTGCTTTTTTTTGTTTGTATAATCAGCAGATAGCGATGAACGGTCAACAAACACTGTCGATAAAAAACGCAACAGCACAGAAGGAAAAAAATATTTTTTTAGGCAAAAAATTAAGGTGTTTTTTTGTAATGACACGCGAATAAAGGGCTAGCTTAGCTTCCCGAAAACTACAAAATTTAAAAAATGTAATGACAATATAATATTGCGACAAGGTGTGTCGCTTTATAAAAATACAAGTCTTTTTTTATCTAGAAAACGCAGCATAATGCATACATAGAATTTAAATCGACATCCATTATTTATTTAAACGGTATTTGAAGTTGCAGACCAATTCAAAAAGAGGCTGCATCTTTAGACGGAGGTTTTTATGCTAACAGCGAATTTAGCGACCATTGTAGGCTTAAGCCTCGTCGCAGCTGCGTTGATTGCTGTTTTCTTTTCGCCTTATCGTCGCTGGTTAAACTTTATGTTGGCAGGTATGGTATTTTGGGGTTTATTGGAAGTGGTACGCTACAGTGTGCAAAGCGTATTTGATCTGCCCATTACCTACAGTTACTTGTCAGCAATTTTCTTGGCGATGACTTTGGTGACTTTATTATTATTACGAGAAGATCGACGGGCAGAGCGTGCTTTGGCAAAACGTCGCTGTATCGAACATACCCCCGTGTATGAAGACGATCATCAGCAGTGTTCAAGCCGCTAAATCGTACAGACTCAATTCAAAAACTTTAAAAAAGATGCAACTGGTTTGCATCTTTTTTACTTTATTCGCACGGTAGTTTGCATCATTCAAACAGCGACAAAATTTTAAACCCTGCTAAAGATTGTTATACAAAGCCTTGCTGTAAAAAGCAGGAGTTGTGATAGGATAAGTCTATTGATTATCCAACAATTACAATAGGCTTCTCGGTCATGAAACTTTCTGCAATTCCTGTGATCAAACTACCTTTGGTTGATGTCAGTACCGATCCACTTGACCTGCTTGTGGCAGGCTTGGCATTGCGTATGAAACAGCTGGCACGTACCAGTCCAAAATTTATTGAGTTGGTGCATGAGCGTCAGTTCCGCATTCAGATTGGCACAGATTTAGGCATGGCGCGTCAAATTATTGTCAACAATGGACATATTGATACTGTGGCAGGTGATGCAGAAAAAGCGGATTTTATTTTGCAATTTGCAGACAGTGAGCAAGGTGTAAAAACCTTAATGAAAGGCGATCCAACTGCGTTTATGACAGGCATGCAAAACGGCAGCATTAAAATGGAAGGTGATTTTGGCTTATTGGTGTGGTTTAACCAAGCAGCGAAATTGATTCCACCTAAACTGCCAAAACCTGTGAAAGAAAAAATCAAAATGGCGCGCCAGTTTATTCAACAAAAAACGGGTAAATAAGCTATTCAGCCCATAACAAAACCTCTGATCAATTTTTGACAGAGGTTTTTTTAAATGTGATTTACTCGACTTCCAAACAAAAAGTCACAGGCCCATCGTTTACCAAATGCACTTTCATATCGGCAGCGAAAATACCTGTTTCCACCTTGTTAAATTGACTTTTGGCGTAGTTCACCAATTGTTCATAGAGGGCTTTTGCTTCGCTTGGCGGCATCGCAGGGCCAAAATCAGGACGTAAACCTTTTTGGGTCTGAGCCATTAGAGTAAATTGTGAAACCAATAACACACCGCCATTGGCCTGACTGACATTCCACCCCATTTTGCCTTGTTCATCATCAAAAAAACGATATTTTAAAATTTTATCAATCAGCTTTTTGCCTTTCTCAAAATTATCGTCTTTGCTTAAGCCCAAAAACACCAAAATACCCTGTTGAATCTCGCCAGTGATTTCACCATCGACCACGACTTTGGCTTCAAGAACTCGTTGTAATAATGCACGCATGGGGGATTAATTTTCTCAGTGTGGGGACGGCTGTAGATTGTAGCAAACTCAGGCACTTTGGCGTGCATTAACATCAATCATGTAAGTACCAGAACTGCTGTTGTACGAAGAGATATAAAATGTCATGGGAAGGCTGCACTTCAGCAAAGCTGTAATAAGATTGTCGATAAAAGCCTTTTTTGCTGAATAAAGTATGCTTTAATGCAAGAAGTACCACGAAATGATGATCCCTATGCCCCCCATTATTCAATCTCTGCTCGATACTGATTTATATAAATTCACCATGTTACAGGTGGTGCTGCATAAATTTCCGCAAACGCACAGTGTGTATCAATTCCGCTGCCGTAACCTTGAAGATACCGCTTATCCACTTAGCGATATTTTAGCTGAGTTGAATGCGCAGCTTGACTATTTGTGTCAGCTGAAATTTAAAGAAGATGAATTGCAATATTTGCGTAAGTTACGCTTTATTAAAAGCGACTTTGTCGATTATTTGGAACTATTTCAGCTCAAACGTCGCTTTATTCACGCCAGTATTGATGCACAAGGTCGTTTGGATATTCGGGTAGAAGGCCCGATGGTACAAGCCATGATGTTCGAGATTTTTGTCTTGGCAATTGTCAATGAACTGTATTTTCAGCGCATTCGCAATGATGAGGTCTGGGCAGAAGGCGAGCGCCGTTTACAGCAAAAAATTGCCTTGATTCAAGGTTACCAACAGCAGCAACAAGCTGAAGATCCGCCATTTTTGGTTTCTGATTTTGGTACACGCCGCCGTTATAGTTTTGCATGGCAAAAACACGTGATTACGGCTCTTCATCAAGCTGTACCAGAGGTGTTTCGTGGCACCAGTAACGTGCTGCTGGCTAAAGAATTAGGCATTACCCCCATTGGGACCATGGCACATGAGTTTTTACAGGCATTTCAAGCGCTAGATGTGCGTTTACGTGACTTCCAAAAAGCCGCGCTAGAAACTTGGGTGCAGGAATATCGGGGGGATTTAGGCATTGCCTTGACCGATGTGGTTGGAATGGATGCTTTCCTGCGTGACTTTGATCTGTATTTTGCTAAGTTGTTTGATGGCTTACGACATGACAGTGGCGACCCGTATGAGTGGGGCGATAAAGCTTATGCGCACTATAAAAAGCTGAAAATTGACAGTAAAACTAAAATGCTGACTTTCAGTGATGGCTTAAATGTCGAAAAAGCGTGGGCTTTACATCAGTATTTTAAAGACCGTTTTCAGGTTAGTTTTGGGATTGGTACCAACTTAACCAATGATATGGGGCAAACTGCGCTGAATATTGTGTTGAAATTGGTGGAATGTAATGGTCAGTCGGTGGCAAAATTGTCTGATAGTCCGGGTAAAACCATGACCGATAATGACACATTCCTCGCATATTTACGCCAAGTTTTTAAAGTACAAACACCTCTTTAAAAACTTAACTCATTCAAGAAACCGAAGAAAATCTTCGGTTTTTTTCTAGATTAAAGCATGTGATTGTTAAAATTATGCGAAAGTTATGAAAAAAACAGCATGCCATCAAAAATGACCTATACTAAGTTAAAGTTGATTGCTAAACAGACTGAACCGCATAAAAATGAGCACTTCTCCATTCAATTTTGGACTGCTGATTGAAGCAGAAGATTTAGTTCCCTTTTTAGGGCATGAAAAATTGCGCATTGTCGATTTGAGCCGCAATTCGGTGTACGAGCAATTGCATCTTCCGCATGCTTTACAGCTCAAACCGAGCATGTTGCTACGTCAGGATGAAGATACGTCGGGTTTATTGCCTGAACCTGAAGCTTTACAAGACTTGATTCAGTATTTGAATATTTCCCCTGAACATCATGTAGTTGCCTATGATGATGAAGGTGGTGCATGGGCAGGGCGTCTGATTTGGAATTTACACTGCTTGGGTTTTGAAAATACCAGTTTACTGAATGGTGGGATTCACGCATGGTTGGCAGCAGGTTTTCCAATCACTTCTGAGATTGAACCACTAACACCCGTCAGCACGCTTGTTCCTATCATCGAGAAAAATCAGTATCGAATTCAATATGATGAGCTATTAGAAAAGTGCCAAAACCATTCGGTGCAACTTTGGGATTGCCGTACCGCAGATGAATACACAGGACTACGTTTAGCTGCACGGCGCGGCGGTCACATTCCTGGGGCATTGCATTTTGAATGGAGTACTGCCCTTAATCGTGAAAATGATTTAAAATTGCATCCCTTAGAACGCACACGACAGCGTCTGGAACAACTCGGATTCAATTTAAACGAACCTGTAGTGGTGTATTGTCAGTCACATCACCGTTCAGGTTTGGCCTACATTTTAGGGCGTTTATTGGGTTGGAAAATTCAGGCCTATGATGGTGCGTGGAGTGAATGGGGCAACCGCCCTGACAGTCCTGTTATTACTGGAGAGTTGCCGTCTTGAGCCTCACATCACGTTTAAAAAAACAAATTTTCATTCAGGCACAACGCGTTGTGCCACAACATCAATTATCACGTGTTGTGGGTAAACTTGCAGCCAGTGAGCATCCTGTGCTCAAAAATGCGGTGATCACTGCATTCAAGGCGCAATATGACATTGATATGTCTTTGGCTGAGCAAAGCAATGCCTTGAAATATAAGTCTTTTAATGAATTTTTTACCCGTTCTTTAAAGCAGGGTGTGCGGGAAATTGACAGCAATCCGAACAGCATTGTATCGCCTGCAGATGGGGCGATTTCGCAGCTAGGTAAAATTGAGAATGGTGCAGTTTTTCAGGCCAAAGGTCAGCAATTTACTGTTGAAAACTTAATTGCCGACCCGCAACTGGCTGAACCATTTAAAAATGGTCAGTTTGCAACCGTGTATTTATCTCCGCGAGATTATCACCGTGTCCACATGCCTTTTGCAGGCACGCTGACCGAAACTTTATATGTGCCGGGCGAGTTGTTTTCTGTCAATCAAACCACAGCCGAAAATATTCCGGGTTTATTTGCCCGCAATGAGCGCATGGTCTGTTTGTTTGACACGGAACTGGGCCGTATGGCGGTCGTTTTGGTGGGTGCTATGATTGTGGCGGGTATTGAAACCGTGGCGACAGGTAAAGTGAAACCATCGGGACGTTTGGAGTTGAATCAGCACCAGTTATTCCTTGAAAAAGGTGCAGAATTAGGACGTTTTTATTTGGGTTCAACCGCGATTGTTTTGTTTGAAGAAAATAAAATGCAGTGGGATGTTGAATTCAAGGCCAATTCTGTGGTGGAAATGGGGAAAGCCTTGGGGCATGTTGTTTCCGCAGAATAAAATCTGATGAATTGAGAAATAAAAAAACGCCAAAATAATTTGGCGTTTTTTATTTTTAACTTTGTAATTTGTTGGGTGTTGTATCCAAATCAGCGCTTAACTTTCGTAATACAAACGCTCTTTCGGGAACACAGCTTTGAATATAGAGCCTTGATTTTCTTTAGATTCGACTT
>ERZ650312.1362-NODE-1362-length-13831-cov-5.517204_pt1 | contig 13831 bp, 9 predicted proteins | sample MGYA00376248_ERZ650312 | MGnify/ENA primary metagenome ERZ650312 (study PRJEB26733, sample SAMN07839316) | wastewater metagenome | biome: urban; feature: wastewater treatment plant; material: waste water | place: USA: North Carolina | collected 2016-07-28 ... | reverse complement strand
CTGGCGTGCTCGTGCATGTCGGCGTGCCGGAAGGCGAGCCGATGCCGCAGATGGGTGATTTCGTGACCGCCACCGTCACCCATGCGGGACGCCACAATCTCATCGCCGATCCGAATCCGGAAGCGGGGCAAACCTATGCCGTCCGCCACTGAAAGCAAGCCCGAAACCCGTAAGGTCGTGTCCATCGTCGGTCCCACTGCGTCCGGCAAGACGGGGCTTGGCATCGCCATTGCCAAGGCGTTGGAGGCCAAGGGCGAGCAGGCGGAAATCGTCAACGCCGATGCCTACCAGATGTACAAGGGCATGGATATCGGCACCGCCAAGGCGAGTCCTGAGGAACAGGCCGAGGTCAGGCACCACCTGATCGACATCATCGAACCGGACGACGCCATGTCCGTGGCACGTTTCCAGGAGATCGCCCGCGCCAAAATCGCCGAACTGCAGGCCAGGGGAGTGCGCCCTATCCTCGTGGGCGGTTCCGGTCTGTACGCCCGTGCCGCCATCGACGACATTTCCTTTCCTGGCACTGACCCAGAGGTGCGCAAACGCCTCGAGGAACGTGAAAAGGTCGAAGGCGCCGGTGCGCTGTTCGACGAGCTCAAGACAAAGGATCCCGAAGCCGCGGCCCGCATGGATCCGCACAATCCTCGACGCACCATCCGCGCGCTTGAGGTCATCGAAGTGACGGGCCGGCCGTATTCGGCGAGCCTGCCGCATTACCGGTATGTGATTCCCACCGTGCAGATCGGCCTTGATTTGCCGCGTGAGGAACTTGACCGCCGCATCGACATCCGTACCAAGCAGATGCTGGAGAACGGTTTCGTCGAGGAAGTGGAGCGTATCCGTCCCCGGCTTGGCATCACCGCAGGCAAGGCTCTTGGATACCAGCAGGTTGTCGACTATTTGGATGGCCTGTGCGATTTAAATGACACGTTCATGAGCATCGCGCAGAAGACGAAGCGTCTGGCACGCAAACAGATGGGATGGTTTGGCCGCGATCCGCGTATCCACTGGCTGCAGGCTCTCAACCCCGCGCTGCTGGGCAATGCCATGGCCATCATCGAGCATGCCGACGCCGGCGATTACGACGCGATCGACGCGCAGGCGGATGCGTACACGCAGCATCATCTTGGCGATATCGCCTAGCCGAAGCGCCTGACGGCGTGAACGGCAAAAACTTTCGATAAGTATCGGATGTCGTCGTGCCATGGCGGTGCCCATGGGTAAAATCGAGTCCTGTTATGGCACGAACAGCATCTTCCAACCCGAAATCAGGCGGCAAGGGTTCCGCAGGCAAATCGCGTTCCGGCGATACCAAAGTCATGGACGAGGTCGATTCCTCGCCGATCGCCGGCATACTGCGTAAATATCGCCGCGACATCGCATGTTTCATCATGGCCATTCTCGCGGTGCTGTTCTGCGCATCCGAATGGTTCCGTGTCCAGGGCGCTTTCGGACAGGTCCTACATGCCATGGCCTCCGGACTGTTCGGATTGACCAGCGTGATTCTGCCGGTATTCCTGGCGCTTGTGGTGTTCAGTCTGATGCGCAAGACGCAAAACAAGGATGAGAACCTCCATATGGCCCTCGGATGGTTCATGATCCTCTGGTCCGTCTGCTCTATTCTTGACGCGGCGATTGCCTCCGACTCCCAGAAGTTCGATATGTCTTTGCTGCAGCGGGCAGGCGGCCTGCTTGGCTATGTGCTTGGCTGTCCGTTGGCGTGGGGGCTTTCCAAAGGCTTTTCCATTGCGATTTTCGTAGTCGTCATCCTGTTTTCGTTGCTGTTGATTACCCATACCCGGGTCACGCAGATACCGGACAAGGCGAAGGCTCTGGCGGCCAAGTTTGTTGGAACGCCTAAAAACCGTGATGACATTGACGATGAGGCCGAACAGTTTCCGAACGAAGTCCGCGTTGGGGGCACGACACTCGCCTTCGCCGAAGGCGTTCCCGCCCACGACGGCACCGATGCGGATGGAGAAAACGACGATAGGCCGGGCTTCCTTACGCGTATGAAGCAACGCTTCGCATCCCATAAGAGCAAGAACGTCGATGATGGCGACCTTGACCATTACGCCGGCGACGAAGCGTTTCTTAATGCCGCCGAACGGCACGGACAGACCGCGGAAACCATCGTCGACGAGCCGTACCAACAGGTCGATTCGCCACGCAGCATTTCTTCGGACGATTATCGTGCCGATGATTATGATTCAGATGATTATTCCGCCGCTGCGCCGTCCGGCACCACGGCCATGCCACAGAACGGTCGCGGACGCTCCTTCTCGTCCGCGCCGATCGGCACCGCGAGCGGCACCATGCCCAGCGTCGCCGAGCCGGTGCCGTCCAGCGAAATCAAGCCGGTTGGCGTCGCTCCAAGCGACCCATGGGCCGTCATCGACGAGGACGGCACCTCCAACGGCAAGGAAGTCATGGTGGATGCCGCGACCGGCGAGGTCCTTGACGATATGCCGGCTGCTGCCGTTGACGGGGAAGCGGCGGATGACATTCCCGAGGGACCGTATCATCTGCCTGACCTCAACATTCTGAAGAAGGGCGCGCCGCACGCCGCGCACACTCCGGAGAACGATCGTGTGATCCGCGCGCTGACCGGTACCTTCCAACAGTTCAACGTCGATGCGAAGGTCATCGGCTTCCTGCGCGGACCATCCGTCACCATGTATGAGGTGGAGCTTGGCCCTGGCGTCAAGGTCGAGAAGGTCACCAACCTGCAGAAGAACATCGCCTACGCGGTGGCCAGCTCCGACGTGCGCATCCTGTCGGTGATCGAAGGCAAATCCGCCATCGGCATCGAAATTCCGAACTCCGACCGCGAAACCGTGGTGCTGGGCGACGTGCTGCGCTCCGACAAGGCCCGGAACGATCCGAATCCGATGCTCACCGGCGTCGGCAAGGATGTGGAAGGCCATTTCGTGACCGCCGACCTGACCAAGATGCCCCACCTGTTGGTGGCTGGCGCCACCGGCTCCGGCAAGTCGAGCTTCATCAACTCCATGCTCACCTCCGTGATCATGCGCGCCACGCCTGACCAGGTCCGCATGATCATGGTCGATCCTAAACGAGTCGAACTGTCCGCCTATGCGGGCATTCCACATTTGCTCACCCCGATCATCACCGATCCGAAGAAGGCCGCACAGGCTTTGGAATGGGTGGTCAAGGAGATGGACGCACGATACAGCGACCTCGAATTCTTCGGATTCCGCCACATCAAGGACTTCAACGCTGCCGTGCGCGCTGGCAAGGTGCATGCGCCCGCAGGCTCCAAACGCAAGGTCGCACCATACCCGTATATCCTCGTGGTCGTCGATGAAATGGCCGACCTTATGATGGTGGCCAAGAACGACGTGGAGAGCTCCATCCAGCGCATCACGCAGCTCGCGCGAGCCGCCGGCGTGCATCTGGTGCTCGCCACGCAGCGCCCGTCCGTTGACGTGGTCACGGGCTTGATCAAGGCCAACATCCCGTCCCGACTTGCTTTTGCCACCTCATCCGCCACCGATTCGCGAGTCATCCTCGACGCCACCGGTGCGGAAACGCTGATCGGCCAAGGTGACGCGTTGTTCCTGCCGATGGGCCAGGCCAAGCCGATCCGCGTGCAGGGCGCATGGGTCGACGAGTCCGAAATCCGTCGCGCGGTGGAGTTCGTGCGAACCCAGCGCAAGCCGCATTATCGCGAGGATATCGAGGAGATGGCCAAGGAGGCCGAAAAGAAGGCCATCGAGCCGGATGAGGACATCGGCAACGACATGGACGTGCTGTTGCAGGCGGCGGAACTGGTGGTCAGCACGCAGTTCGGCTCAACCTCCATGCTGCAGCGCAAACTGCGTGTCGGATTCGCCAAAGCCGGCCGACTCATGGATCTGCTTGAATCGCGTGGTGTGGTCGGTCCGTCCGAAGGCTCCAAAGCTCGCGAAGTGCTCGTCCAACCGCAGGATCTGCCGCAGGTGCTCGCCTTCATCAAGGGCGAAACCTCATCGCTTACCGCAGGTTCTACCCAGCCGGCCGACGCTGCGGACACGCGATGATGGAACGCGACAATCGCACGCATTGCGCCAAGTAGTGGTATCGGGGTAACGTGAACGGTATGGAAAAGCAAGAAGAACGCAAATCGTCCCTGCTTGACGGGTGGAACGCCCCGCCGAACATCGTCACTTTCTCTCGTATCGTCCTGGTCGTCATCTTCCTGGCGTTGTACGTCATGGCAGGCGCATGGGGTACCAAAAACACGACTATGCGCTGGGTGGCGGCGATTATCTTCATCATCGCCGCCTGCACCGATAAGCTCGACGGTTGGATGGCCCGCAAATATAACCAGGTCACCGAACTGGGCAAGCTCATGGACCCAATCGCAGATAAGCTGCTCACCTGCGGCACGCTGATCGTCGCCGCCATCTTCAACGAATTCGGCAACGCAGTGCTCGGCTGGGTCGTGACCGCGCTGTTCCTCATCCGTGAGATCGGCATCACCATCATGCGTTTCTTCGTCATCGACACCGGCGGCAAGGTCATCGCCGCATCCCAAGCCGGCAAGTACAAGACCCTGTGCCAGTGCATCGGCCTTGCCATGCTCATGCTGCCGATGTGGAGCCTCGCTGATGGCATGAACACCACTCCGCTGTGGATGACCGTTTATTACACGATCACGTACGCCCTGATTTACCTGGCGTTGATTCTATGCCTGTATTCGGGCGGCGAATACCTCGTCAACACGTTCGGCGGACGTAAGAAGACCGCAAAATCCGAAAAGGAAACCAAGTAAATCCCGATGAGCGAATCCGAAAATTCGTCGACCGCGGCCAGCCAATCGCAATGCGATGAGCTGGCCGCAGCCGTTTTACGCTATTGCGAAGCCAACCATTTCAAAATCGCCGCCGCCGAATCACTGACGGGAGGTCTACTCGCCGACGCCTTCGTACGCATACCAGGCGCATCGAAAGTGTTCCTCGGCTCGGCGGTGACCTACGACATTCGCGCCAAAGCGAAGATTCTCGGCGTGAATGCCGACCTGCTGGCCCGAGAAGGGGCGGTCCACCCCGAAGTGGCGCGGCAGATGGCTGCGGGAACCGCGCAACTATACCGACAGACCGAGGATGGAGACTGTGTCATCGGCTTGGCCACTACCGGTGTTGCAGGGCCAGGACCGGATGGTGACAAACCTGCCGGCCTGGTGTACATCGGCTGCTCCCTGCCCTGTGGCTTCAATGGCATTCGTGCGCGTCAAACAGCTGCTTATGAGCTGCGTCTGAAGGGTGATCGGGAAGCCGTGCGGCACGAAACCGTGCAATGTATTCTGGAAAAACTGAGGACTCTTTCAGCACTTTCACAGGAATAATCCACGAATATGGGTGTTGACCATAGTGGACGTACGTATGAAAAGCGAAAGGGGCTGGCGGCATGGACACGATGACACTCACCAAGGAACAGATGGAACTCAAGGCGATGGTTCCCACGGTGCAAAGCGGCAACGCCCGCGTCAGGGAACTCACCCCAGCCCAGCGCCGCGCGGTGATGTTCGCCCAGCAGCAGGTGCTGCGTGCCCGCGCGGCCAAAAAGGCCAAAGACGAGCGCCAGGCCGCATTGACCCGCATATGGCGGGAGGAAGACGCGGAACGCGTTTCCGCACGATCCATGTCGGCAGCCACGGAAACCACCGACGAACCCAGAGAGGTATCGCTTCGCGAGGCCATCGGCCATGTACTGCGCGATCTGCGCACCCATGACCACAAAACGTTGCGTGAGGTGAGCGAAAAGGCCGGAGTGTCGTTGGGCTACCTCTCCGAAGTGGAGCGTGGCCAAAAAGAGGCCAGCTCCGAGCTGCTGAGCTCGATTGCGCAATCGTTGGGCGTCTCCACGGCGCAGATGCTGCGCATGGTCGCCGATTATCTCGATTCCGTCGCAATCTGATTCCTGTTGGACGTCTAACGCCCGGCGGCTTGTTCCGTCGGGCGTTTTCTTTTGGTTGCGCTTGCTGTGTACACTTGGGCGCGTGCAGGAACGTGAATTTTGGCAGTTGCTTGAAGAGGTACTCGGCCGTAGCTATGGCCGCGCGCTCGCACGCGACCAAGTGCTTGATCGATTGAACGGTCTGACAGCCGTCGAAGCGCTTGAAATGGGGGAGGAGCCCCGCGTGGTATGGAACGTTCTGTGCGACCAGATGAACATTCCTGACTCCAAACGTTGGGGAAAGGACCATAACGCGCCACCAATGCCGGTGCGTTAGGCGGAGTTCGGCTATCGCAAAACACCGATTTCGAACAGATGTTCGGATAATGGGGTATAGTTATCCACAGAAGCACGGATTGGGCAGGTCGTCAACGGCTCGCCGCGAAGTTTCAGAATGCTGGAATTTCAAGGGAAAGCGGTCTTCGGCGTGTCGAAATGCATATTCTTCGACCACAATGGCCGATTGAACTTGCGCAGATGGATGATGCGGTTTTACGGTGAATCCATTCATTCGTCTCGGTCAACAACAAGGAGTAGTCATGGCACAGACGAGCGCGGCAAAGAACGCCGCACAGAACAAGTCCGCGAATGGAATCGATCCGCGCCGTCAGGCCGCGCTCGACACAGCGCTCGCGCAGGTCGAGAAAAGCTTCGGCAAGGGATCGGCCATGAGACTTGGCGACCGCCCGGAACAGGATGTCGAGGTCATTCCGACCGGATCCTTGGCTTTGGATATGGCATTAGGCATCGGCGGCCTGCCTAAAGGCCGTATTGTGGAGATTTACGGACCGGAATCCTCTGGTAAGACCACATTGGCGCTGCATGTGGTGGCCAATGCCCAGAAGGCCGGCGGTGTGGCCGCATTCATCGATGCCGAGCATGCGCTCGATCCGGTCTATGCCCGTAAGCTGGGCGTCGACACCGATTCGTTGATCGTCTCTCAGCCGGACAATGGCGAGCAGGCATTGGAAATCGCCGACATGCTGATTCGTTCCGGCGCGCTTGACGTGATTGTCATCGATTCCGTCGCGGCCTTGGTGCCGAAAGCGGAAATCGAAGGCGAGATGGGAGACAGCCATGTCGGCCTGCAGGCGCGCCTGATGAGTCAGGCGTTGCGTAAGATGACCGGTGCGCTGGCGCAAGCCGGTACCACCGCCATCTTCATCAACCAGTTGCGTGAGAAAATTGGCGTGTTCTTCGGTAATCCGGAGACCACCACCGGCGGCAAGGCATTGAAGTTCTACGCGTCCGTACGTATGGACATCCGCCGTATCCAGACCATTAAGAACGGTGATGAGGCTGTCGGCAACCGTACCAAGGTCAAGGTTGTTAAGAACAAGATGGCTCCGCCGTTCAAGACCGCCGAATTCGATGTGCTGTACGGCGAGGGCATCTCCAAGGAAGGTTCCGTGCTTGATATGGCGTTGCAGGCCAACGTCGTCAAAAAGTCTGGCTCGTGGTTCACCTATGAGGGCGACCAGCTGGGGCAAGGACGCGAAAACGTGCGTCAGTTCCTCAAGGACAATCCGGAACTCACAGAGGAAATCGAGAACAAGGTCAAGGCGGCATTCGGTCTGATCAAACCTACCGACCAGTTCGCCGAGGACGATGGGGCGGAGGACGCCGCGGGCGCGCCGGATGATGGTAAGACGTCCAAAACTTCAAAAGCCGCCAAAGCCTGACATATGATCAGCGCCGAACGTTTCCTTAAGGAACAGGGCCTTCAGCCGGCGTCGGCCGATACTGGGGGCCTTGCCCTTTCTTCAGAGGATCCAGAACGCACGAACGTTCAGAGGTGGAACCGTCGAACGAAACCTGACCGTTCCAGTTTGTTCGCTGGAAGCGCAAATGCGACGAAAACGCCACGACACGCGCGACACGCTGGGCGTGTCGGGAACGGCGATTCTACTGCCGCAAAGGATCCAAATGATCTTGACGCATGCAGGGAAGCCGCATTGCGATTGCTGGACGCTGCGCCTCGACCTTCCGGCGCACTGCGTGAGCGCCTGATTGGTAAGGGCTATACCTCTGAAGTGGTTGACGACGTCATCGAAAGACTGACAAGGGTTCAACTGATTGACGATGAAGCCTACGCGCAATCCGCGGTGCGCTACTGTGCGACCCGTCTTATGGGATGTAGGGGCGCGGTCGCTGAGCTTATACGGAAAGGCGTCGACCGTAGGCTGGCCCAACAGGTTTGTGATGAGGCGGAATCCTACGGCGTGTTTACTGAAGCCGCATGGGAATTAGGCCGTAGAACCGCGAGAAAAACCGCCGGTCTGGAACGCGATGCACGTAGGCGCCGCTTCTGGAGCGCGGGCGGCAGAAAAGGCCATAATCCTGAGATTCTGCGCCAAATCGCACAGGAACTGTTTGATTGACGGCGACCGTTGACCAAGGGCGTGACGTCAGTTTCATAAAGAGGCTGGTGTAAAGAAATCCTCAAAACATAAAGAGTGGAGAGTGAGACCTCTTATACCCCGGGTTCTGTCGTGCCAACGGCACGGATGGCCATCCATCTCGACCTGGCGTTGCCGTCAGGCTCTAGCAGCCTACCCGAAGGCTTCGGACGAGCAGTCCTCGAACGCCTTCTGCTTGGCCTTGCTCCCGATGAGGCTTGCCATGCGGCCAACTGTCACCAGCGGCCCGGTGGTCTCTTACACCGCCGTTTCACCCTTACCCACCGGCCGAAACCGGTAAGGCGGTCTATTCTCTGCTGCGCTATCTCTCAGGTCGCCCTGGGCGGACGTTATCCGCCATCGTGCTCTATGGAGCCCGGAAGTTCCTCAACCGACAAAATCGGTCGCGGCCATCAAGAGGTCTCAAACGCACAACTATAGCAAGAGAATCGTCGAAAGCAAAGCGTAAAAAAACTTTTGTTTTCTCGGGGAGTTTTCCAGCAAATCACCAATCTTATGGATACAATGATGACTACCAAGCAGCGATGCAGCTGGTTGGTCCGTATATAGCGGTTAACACCGCTTGAGTCTAGGGAGGTCCACATGGAAATCGTCGTTACCGGACGTCATACGCAGATTAAGCAAAGGTTCCGTGACGTTGTCGAAAGCAAGATGAATCGTGTGACCGCTATCGCCCCGGATGCGCAGCGTGTCCAGATTGTGCTGTCCCACGAGGGCAATCCGCGTCAGGCCGACACCGCCAAGCGCGTTGAGATCACCGTCATCGCAGGTCGTACCGTGGTGCGTGCCGAAGCCTCCAGCGCCGACGAGTTCAGCGCGCTCGATTTGGCTCTCGACAAGCTGACGCTTCGTCTGCGCCGTACCCGCGACCGCCGCAAGGACCATCGTCGTGGCTACACCGATCCGGTCCCGGTCGATCTGGGCCCGGTCGAGCCGGTCGTCGTCGAGGAGCCGGAGCCGGAAGCGCCGAACAATAGCCCGGCCGACGCCGTTTCCGCTGATCTCGGCCCTGGCGAATCCGTCGAGGTCCAGGTCGGCGACACCCCAATCGTCATCCGCCGCAAGCTGCACATCGCCGAGCCGATGACCATTGACGAGGCCCTGTACGAGATGGAGCTGATCGGTCACGACTTCTTCCTGTTCGTCAACAAGGAAACCGGTCGTCCGTCCGTCGTCTACCACCGTCACGGTTGGAGCTACGGCGTCTTCGAAATCGACACTCCGGAGAATGTGGCCAAGAAGTAATGGCTAATGGCTGAAAACTGAACGATAAGAGGCTCGCATGTCATACATGCGGGCCTCTTTTCTTATGCGAAAAACAAGATACGTCAAAACTTACGTAAAATGGACGGAGCTTTTCGGAAATCGCGAGAAAGCGACTATCCTCAATCGAGGAAAGTCACCATACACAAAGGGAGTGATTGTGGTAGATATCGTTGACAAAGCCCTACGCATGGGTGAAGGCCGACAGATCAAGAAGCTTGAGAACGTGGCCAAAGCGACGAACGCCTTGGAGGACGAGATCGCGGCGCTTGACGACGAGGAGCTCAAGGGCCAGACCGCCAAGTTCAAGCAGCGTATCGAAAACGGCGAGTCCCTTGACAAGCTCATGCCGGAAGCCTTCGCCACCGTGCGTGAAGCTTCCAAGCGAACCTTGGGCCTGCGCCACTTCGACGTGCAGCTCATGGGCGGCGCCGCTCTGCACTGGGGCAACATCGCCGAAATGAAGACCGGTGAAGGCAAGACCCTTGTGGCCACGCTGCCGGCCTACCTGAACGCACTCGACGGTCAGGGCGTCCACGTCGTCACCGTCAACGACTATCTGGCCAGCTACCAGGCCGAGCTGATGGGCCGTGTCTACCGCTTCCTCGGCATGAGCACCGGCTGCATCATCACCAACCAGAAGCCGCCGGAGCGTCGCAAGCAGTACAACGCCGACATCACCTACGGCACCAACAACGAATTCGGTTTTGATTACCTGCGCGACAACATGGCGTGGGAGAAGTCCGATCTCGTACAGCGTGGCCACCACTACGCCATCGTCGATGAGGTCGATTCCATTCTTATCGATGAGGCTCGTACCCCGTTGATCATCTCCGGTCCGGCCGAGGGCGACGTGACCCGCTGGTACCGCCAGTTCGCGCGCCTGGTTCTGAAGCTCAACCGTGACGAGGACTATGAGGTCGACGAGAAGAAGAAGGTCGTCGGCATCCTTGATCCGGGCATCACCAAGGTCGAGGACTATCTCGGCATCGACAACCTGTACGAACCGAACAACACCGCATTGATCGGCTATCTGAACAACGCCATCAAGGCCAAGGAACTGTTCCTGCGCGACCGCGACTACGTCGTGACCGGCGGCGAAGTGCTCATCGTCGACGAGCACACCGGACGTATCCTGCCGGGCCGCCGTTACAACGAGGGTCTGCACCAAGCCATCGAAGCCAAGGAAGGCGTGGAGGTCAAGGCCGAAAACCAGACCTTCGCCACCATCACCCTGCAGAACTACTTCCGCATGTACGACAAGCTGGCAGGCATGACCGGTACCGCAGAGACCGAAGCCGCCGAATTCATGGGCACCTACAAGCTGGGCGTGCTGCCGATTCCGACCAACAAGCCGATGATCCGCGAGGATAAGGACGATCTGATCTTCCGTACCAAGAAGGAAAAGCTCGCCGCCATCGTCCGTGATGTGGCCAAGCGCCACAAGAAGGGCCAGCCGGTGCTGCTGGGTACCGCTTCCGTGGAATCCTCCGAAATCGTGTCGTCCCTGCTTGACGTTGCCAACATTCCCCACCAGGTGCTGAACGCGAAGCAGCATGACAAGGAAGCCGCCGTCGTGGCCGTCGCGGGCCGTAAGGGCGCCGTCACCGTGGCTACCAACATGGCAGGCCGTGGTACCGATATCATGCTCGGCGGCAACGTCGAGTTCCTCGCCGATGCGAAGCTCAAGTCCGAAGGCTATTCTCCGGATGACACTCCGGACGAGTACGAGAAGCGTTGGCCGGGCACTTTGGCCGAAATCAAGGACCAGGTCAAGGACGAGCATGAGGAAGTCGTCAAGCTCGGCGGTCTGTACGTGCTCGGCACCGAGCGCCACGAATCCCGCCGTATCGACAACCAGCTGCGCGGCCGTTCCGGCCGTCAGGGAGATCCGGGTGAATCCCGTTTCTACCTGTCCCTCGAAGATGATCTGATGCGTCTGTTCAACACCCAGCTGGTGGCGCGTGTCATGGCCAAGGGCATGCCGGAAGGCGAGCCGATCGAAGCCAAGAGCGTTTCCAAGGGCGTGCGCACCGCACAGAAGGCCGTCGAATCGCGTAACTTCGAAATCCGTAAGAACGTGCTGAAGTACGATGACGTGATGAACAAGCAGCGCACCGTCATTTATGCGGAGCGTCAGGCTGTGCTGAAGGGCGCGGATATCCACGAGGACATCCTCAAGTTCATCGACGACACCGTGCTGAGCTACATCAAGGGCGCCAACAACGGTTCCGACAAGCCGGCCGATTGGGATTGGGACGGTCTGTTCAAGGCCATCTCCTCCGTGTACCCGATCGCCGTGGAGCAGGAAGCGGCCAAGGACGCCGTCGACAAGCTCAAGGGCGACAAGGCCGTTGAGGCCCTGAAGGAGCTCATCGTCTCCGACGCCAAGGACCAGTACTCCGATTTCGAAGACAAGCTCGGCAGCGAAGGCCTGCGCCAGCTCGAGCGCCGCGTGGTGCTCGCCGTGCTCGACCGCAAGTGGCGTGAACACCTCTACGAGATGGACTACCTCAAGGACGGCATCGGCCTGCGCGGTATGGGCCAGCGCGACCCGCTGGTCGAATACCAGCGCGAAGGCTACCAGATGTACAACTCCATGATCGAAGCCATCAAGGAGGAAACCATCCAGCTGCTGTTCCACGTGGACATCGAACGCGTGGCCATGACCGAGGACGAGGAGACCGAATCCGATGAGGATGAGGCCGTGAACGCCGCCGAGGCCGTAATGGGTCTGGACGGCGAAGCCGCCGCGACCGGCGAATCCGCTCCTGCAGAGCCGGAGACCGATGACGAGGCCGAAAAGACCACCATCGATGAACTGGCTGACGAGCAGAAGAACGAGAAGGGCATCGTCGGCATGCAGCCGATCAGCCATGCCGAAGGCAAGGTCCCGGCCAACAAGCGTCCGAAGAGCGAGGAACTCCACTCTCCGTGGGCGGATGGCCGCACTTTCCCGGGAACCGGCAAGAACGCCCAGTGCCCATGCGGTTCTGGTCGTAAGTACAAGATGTGCCACGGCCAGAACGAGCAGTGATTCGCTGAGTCGCTGACTTGCTCATGACATAACCTCCCCCGACCGTAATCGGGGGAGGTTTTCTTTTTTGAAGAATCTTCGATGGGCCGTTTCGTGATATGGACGTGCGGACGTGGGGAAACGTCCAATCGTTACAATTGGCGGCATCAGAACAACAATAAAGGCGTGCGACAGCGCCAAGGAGGGCATCATGGCCGAAATCACATGGAAGTCGATCCTCACCAAGCTGGTCGGAGGGGACCACTTGAGCGCCGAGGAATCCGAGTGGTTCGTCGATGACCTCATGAACGGCAATGCCGATCCGGCGGCCGTTGGCGCGGTACTCGCCACCCAGCAGCAGTTGGGGCTGACCCCCGACGAAGTGCGTGGCGCGGCGAAGGCCATGGTGGCCCATGCCATTCCGCTGCACATCGACGGTGAAACCACCGACATCGTCGGCACCGGTGGCGACGGAGCCTCCACCGTGAACCTGTCATCCATGGGGGCCGTCGTAGCCGCGGCCGCAGGCGTAAAAGTCGTCAAGCACGGCAATCGTGCGGCCTCATCCAAGTGCGGCACTGCTGACTGCTTCGAAGCGCTCGGCCTGCCCATGGATTTGACTCCGGAACAAGTGAGCGAAGTCGGCAACGAATGCGGCATCGCATTCGCTTTCGCACGCACCTTCCACCCCGCCATGCGTTTTGTCGGTCCGATTCGCGCCGCGCTCGGCGTGCCATGCGTGTTCAACGTGCTTGGTCCGCTGACCAACCCGGCAAGCCCGAAGCATATGGCCGTCGGCTGCGCTAATCGCAAGATGAGCCCGATCATGGCCGCCGTATATGCGGCGAACGGCCAGATCGGCATGGTCTACACTTCCCATGAGGGCCTTGACGAGATGGCACCGACCGGTCCGGTCTCCATTTGGGAATTCAAGGACGGCAAGGTTACCGAAAACAAATTCGATCCGACCGTCGAACTCGGCCTCGCCAAAGTCACCATCGCAGATCTGAAGGGTGGCGAACCGACGCTCAACGCGCAGCTGGCACGAGACTTCTTCGCAGGCAAGGATGTGTCGTTCCGTACCACCGCGCTGCTGAACGCCGCCTCGGCGATTGTCGCCGACGGTCGTCTGGTGTCCAACGGCGCGCTCGCAGAGATCGGAAGAGCG
>ERZ650312.1361-NODE-1361-length-13837-cov-5.035554_pt1 | contig 13837 bp, 10 predicted proteins | sample MGYA00376248_ERZ650312 | MGnify/ENA primary metagenome ERZ650312 (study PRJEB26733, sample SAMN07839316) | wastewater metagenome | biome: urban; feature: wastewater treatment plant; material: waste water | place: USA: North Carolina | collected 2016-07-28 ... | reverse complement strand
CTGCTCTCGACGCACTTTGCCGAAGGGCCGGAACGCACTCGTGCACTGGCGCACTACGCGGCAGCGGCCGGCGTGGGCGCCACAGTGGGGCTGGTGCTGGGCGGTGTGCTGGCGGATCTCGTGTCCTGGCGCATGGGCTTTTTCATCAACCTGCCGATCGGACTCGCCTTGATGATCGGCGCGCACCGTTGCATCCCGGAAACTGCCAGGCACCACGGACAATTCGACGTGCTCGGTGCGGTCAGCTCGACGCTCGGCATGACCTCGCTCGTCTACTCGATTGTCCGTTCGGCCGAGCAGGGGTGGAGCGACGCGGGGACGCTTGCGGCGTTGATCGGCGGTATCGCGTTGATTGCGCTCTTTGCCCTGCATGAAACCCGCGCACGTCAGCCGATACTCCCGCTGAGATTGTTCGCCAGCGGCGAACGCTGCGGCGCGTATTTGGCGCGCATGCTGTTCCTCGGCGGCATGGTCGGCTTCTGGTTCTTTTCGACCCAGTATCTCCAGGAAGTGATGGGGTACGGGCCGATGGGCGCCGGGGTGGCCTTCCTGCCGGTCACGCTTTCCAACTTCATGGCAGCGATGCTGGTTCCGCGCCTCACCCGCAAGTTCGGAAACGCCGGATTGCTGACGGGCGGCCTGATGGTCAGCGTGGTCGGCTTGCTCTGGCTTGGGCAGGTTTCCGCGCATACGGCCTACCTGAGCGGTGTCGCGTTACCGATGATCCTGATCGGGATCGGCCAAGGCTCGGTACTTGCGCCGCTGACCGTATCCGCCGTCGCCGGCGTCCGCGGCGAGGACGCCGGGGCCGCCTCCGGCATGGTGAATGTGGCCCACCAGTTGGGCGCATCACTTGGGCTTGGAATCCTGGTGGCGATTTTTGCGTTCGTTGGCCCTGCGCATTCCGACGGTCTTGGGGCGCTCGCACATCGAATCGGCCTGGTCTTCGACGCGGCCGCCGCGCTTCTCGCGCTATCGCTGGTCACCGCACTGGTTCTGATCGTTCTTCCGCATCGGGCAAACCGGCTCCCCCCCACCGAAGTCGCCTCGGGCAACTCCCGGTGCTGATCCTCGCCTTTGCCCGAAAGCAATTTCCCAATCCAACGGAGACACCATGAAAAAACTCGCCCTGCCGCTGATCCTGACCGCGATTGCTTCGTCGTCCTGGGGTGCCGATTCGCAAGACAAGAGCCCGGTGCCGTCGGCGAGCATCAGTCGCGAAGCGACTCGCGCCGTCAGCAAGGTCCCCGAGGATCGCTTCACGGGCAACGTCCGCGTTGCTTACCTTTTCCCGGCGAACGCGCCGGCCAGCGCAACGGGCGGGCAGGTGATGTTCGACGCCGGCGCACGCACGGCATGGCACGCCCACCCGATGGGGCAGACGCTGATCGTCACCGCCGGGGCAGGGCGCGTGCAGTTCTGGGGCGGTCCGATCCAGGAGATCAAGCCCGGCGATGTGGTGTGGATTCCGCCTGGCCAGAAACACTGGCATGGCGCAGCGCCGGCGACGCCGATGACCCATATCGCCATCCAGGAGCAGGTCGACGGCCAGACGGCCGAGTGGTTGGAGAAAGTCACCGATGAGCAGTACGGCATCCGGGCTGACGCCGTGACAGCCACGCCCGCAGCCAACAGGACCTCGCGCGCCCAACAGTTGTTTGGTGAGATCGCGCCCAAGTTCGCTGAGCTGACGGACAACGTTCTCTACGCCGACATTTGGGAGCGCCCCGGCCTTTCCAAGCGCGACCGGAGCCTGATCACGGTCAGCGCACTCATCGCCATGAATCGCCCGGATCAGCTGCGCTCGCACCTCGGACTGGCGCGTCAGAACGGTTTGACGCGCGAGGAGCTGGCCGAGGCCATCACGCACCTCGCGTTCTATTCCGGCTGGCCGAACAGCGTCACCGCAGCAACCATCGCCAAAGAAGTGCTCGCGCCGCAGTAACCCGGATTCACCCCTTTCCCCAGGAGCAATCGCAATGAAATCACGACTCGTCCCAACCGTTCTACTCGCCGCGACGATCAGCGCGCTATCAGGAGCCACCATGGCCGCCGACTACAAACAAAATCCGTTCACGCTAGCCTACGAAGGCGCGATTACCGAAAACGCCAAGGGGCAGGTCAACATCCGCACCGTCACCTACAAGCTGAACGGTCTCGATATTTCGGCCAACGTGTACACGCCAGCAAACTACGACGTGGGCAAGAAGTATCCGACCGTCGTGGTCGCCCACCCGAACGGTGGCGTCAAGGAGCAGGTCGCCGGGCTGTACGCCCAGCGCCTGGCGGAGCAGGGCTACATCACCATCACCGCCGATGCTGCGTATCAAGGCGCCAGCGGCGGCCAGCCGCGCAATGTCGACAAGCCCGCCAATCGCATCGAAGACATCCACGGCATGGCCGACTTCATCAGCGAGTACGCCGGCGTCGATACCGCCCGCCTCGGCTTGCTCGGCATTTGCGGCGGTGGCGGCTACTCGCTCGCTGCGGCACAAACCGACAAGCGCTTCAAGTCGATTGCCACGATCAGCATGTTTAACTCCGGACGCGTGCGTCGCAATGGCTACGTGGATTCGGCGCTGAGCACGATCCAGACCCGTCTGCAGCAGGCTTCAGCCGCCCGCACTCAGGAAGCGGCAGGCGGCGCGGTGCTCTATTCCGGCGATGCGAACCTGACCGATGAGCAGATCGCCAAATTGCCGTTCGATCTGTATCGGCAGGGTTACGAGTATTACTGGAAGACGCACGCGCATCCCAACTCGACCTTCAAGTACACCACGAGCAGTTTGCTGGACCTGATGCGTTGGGATGCCACCAGCCAGCTCGAACTGATCAACCAGCCCCTGCTGATGATCGCCGGCAGCAAGGCCGACAGCCTGTACATGACCGAGGATGCCATCGCCAAGGCCACCGGCACGAAGGACAAGGAACTGTTTCTGATTGAAGGTGCAACGCACATCGAGACCTACTGGAAACAGCCTTACGTGAATCAGGCGGTGGAAAAGCTGACCCGGTTCTACGGCAAGTCGCTCTGATGAAATTCTTGGGGCGCCCGCGTAAGGCGCCCCATTTCGTGAAATCCATGAAAAGAAGGGGTTGGAAATGACCAAGACACTATTTGACGCGCAAAGACGCAAGTTCATCGGTACGTCAATGGCGGTCGCATCCGGCGCAGCCGTTGTCGGCTCCGGGCTTGGCGGCTGTGCGCAGGCGCAGACTCAGCCCGGGTCGGCGAATTCCGCTCGTTTGACCGCCACGGCGCAAATCAGCGCGCGGCGAAAGCTCGGTCAACTGGAAGTCTCCAGTATCGGCCTCGGCGTGCAAAACATGCACCGGACCTACCAGACCACTGTTCCCGCCCGGCCCGAAATGATCGACATCATCCGCACGGCCTTTGAGCGCGGAGTCACCTTTTTCGACACCGCCGAAGCCTACGGCCCGCATGAGTGCGAGCGGATTCTCGGCGAAGCCATCGCGCCGTTTCGCGACAAGGTGGTGATCACCAGCAAGTTCGGCTGGAACATCGATCTCAAGACCGGTGCGCGCGGGCCGGGGCTGATCAGCCGCCCGGACCACATCAAGCTCGCCGTCGAAGGCTCGCTCAAGCGCCTGCGCACCGACCGCATCGATCTGCTCTACCAGCACCGCGTCGATCCGCAGGTGCCGATCGAAGACGTGGCCGGCGCAATCAAGGATCTGATGGCGCAGGGCAAGGTGCTGCACTGGGGCTTGTCCGAGATGGGGCTGAAGACCTTGCGTCGGGCGCATGCCGAACTGCCCGTGACGGCCGTTCAGAGCGAGTATTCGATGCTCTGGCGTGGTCCGGAGAAGGAAGTTCTGCCCGTGTGCGAGGAGCTGGGGATCGGCTTTGTACCGTGGAGTCCGCTCGGGGTGGGTTTCCTCACCGGCGCCATCGACGAAAAGACCAACTTCGCCGACGGCGATTTCCGTAAAACCGAGACGCGCTTCTCGCCTGAGACCCGAGCGCACAACATGGCGCTCGTAACGCTTGTCAAAACCTGGGCCGAACGCAAGAACACGACGCCTGCGCGGATCGCGCTGGCCTGGCTTCTGGCGCAGAAGCCTTGGATCGTACCGATTCCTGGCACCACCCAGATGGCACACCTATTCGACAACATCGGTGCGGCAGCAGTCGCCTTCAGCGCCGACGAACTTGTCGCGCTGAACGCGGAGTTGGCGGGGATCGTCATCCAGGGCGAACGCCTGCCGCCGGCGGTACAAGCCTTCAGCGACGTGGAGGCGCCACTGAGGTAAGGCTGCCGAGACGTTGCGCTTGGTAGAAAGGCTAGGATGCAAGGAAGGCGGATTGGTGGTCGTTAATCCGTCGCTCGTTTGCATCCCGGCTTTCGTTCAGCAGTTCTTTCCGTTGTGAATCCGTCCGGTGTCCAGCTTCGATTTTCGTTTATGCCGAAAACCTTTTGGTGATCACCTGCTCTAACAGGCACGACGCACCTCCGTCGCATCAGGAGATAAGCCATGTCGATCTTTGCTCGCTACCAAAGCCGCTACGAGGCGGCGCAGGAAGAGGAAATGACGATCCAGGAGTATCTGGAGCTTTGCCGGCACGATCGCTCAGCCTTCTCGAGTGTCGCCGAACGGATGCTCGACGCGATCGGCGAACCGGAACTTGTGGATACGCGATCCGATCACCGCCTCTCCCGAATCTTCGCCAACAAGATGCTGCGGCGTTACCCGGCCTTCCGCGATCTTTACGGGATGGAAGAGATCATCGAGCACATCGTGTCCTACTTTCGCCACGCGGCGCAGGGGCTGGAGGAGAAGAAGCAGATCCTCTACCTGCTCGGCCCGGTCGGCGGCGGCAAATCGACGCTCGCCGAGAAGCTCAAATACCTGATCGAGCGCGTGCCGTTCTACGCAATCAAGGGTTCGCCGGTGCACGAGTCGCCACTCGGATTGTTCAATCCTGTGGAAGACGCCGACCTGCTCGAAGAGGACTACGGCATCCCGCGCCGTTACCTCAACACGATCATGAGCCCTTGGGCCGTCAAGCGCCTGCACGAGTTCGGCGGCGACATCACGAAGTTCCGCGTCGTCAAGGTCTGGCCGTCGGTCCTCTCGCAGATCGCCGTGTCGAAGACCGAACCGGGCGATGAGAACAACCAGGACATTTCCTCGCTGGTCGGCAAGATCGACATCCGCAAGCTGGAGACGTACTCGCAGAACGATCCGGACGCGTACTCGTATTCGGGCGGCCTGTGCCTCGCCAATCGCGGCGTGCTGGAGTTCGTCGAAATGTTCAAGGCGCCGATCAAGGTGCTGCACCCCTTGCTCACCGCGACGCAGGAAGGCAACTACAAGGGGACCGAAGGCTTCGGCGCGATCCCGTTCGACGGGCTGATCCTCGCGCACTCGAACGAAGCTGAATGGATGTCGTTCAAGAACAACCGCAACAACGAGGCGTTCCTTGACCGCATCTACATCGTCAAGGTGCCGTACTCGCTGCGCGTCTCGGACGAGATCCATATCTACGAGAAGCTGCTGATCAATTCATCGCTCAGTCAGGCGCCGTGCGCGCCGGACACGCTGCGCATGATGGCGCAGTTCTCGGTGCTCTCGCGCCTGAAGGAGCCGGAGAACTCGAGCATCTTCTCGAAGATGCGCATCTACGACGGTGAGAACCTCAAGGACACCGACCCGAAGGCCAAGAGCTACCAGGAATACCGCGACTTCGCCGGCGTCGACGAGGGCATGACCGGGCTTTCTACGCGCTTCGCCTTCAAGATCCTCTCCAAGGTCTTCAATTTCGACCACCGTGAGGTGGCGGCGAACCCGGTGCACCTGATGTACGTGCTCGAACAGCAGATCGAGCAGGAGCAGTTCGCGCCGGAAATGGAAGAGAAGTACCGGCGCTACATCAAGGAGTACCTGTCGCCGCGCTACGCCGAGTTCATCGGCAAGGAGATCCAGACGGCGTATCTCGAGAGCTATTCCGAGTACGGGCAGAACATCTTCGACCGCTATGTGCTTTACGCCGACTTCTGGATTCAGGATCAGGAGTTCCGCGACCCAAACACCGGCGAGATGCTCGATCGCAGCGCGCTCAACGACGAACTGGAGAAGATCGAGAAACCGGCCGGCATTTCGAATCCGAAGGACTTCCGCAACGAGGTCGTGAACTTCGTGCTGCGCGCCCGCGCCAAGAACGACGGCAAGAACCCGGCGTGGACGTCGTACGAGAAGCTGCGCGCAGTGATTGAGAAGAAGATGTTCTCCAACACCGAGGAACTGCTCCCAGTCATTTCCTTCAACACCAAGGCCAGTGGCGAAGATCAGAAGAAGCACCAGGACTTCGTCAATCGCATGATCGCCAAGGGCTATACCGAAAAGCAGGTGCGTTTGCTGTGCGAATGGTATCTGCGGGTACGGAAGTCGTCGTGACGACGGAAGGTGCGCCCGGCATGTCCTGAAGACCGTTTCTTCGGGCGCGTACCGGGCGAGATCAAGCGAGGGAGAATCCCATGACCGTGCGCATCGTCGATCGCCGGTTCGACAGCAAGAACAAGAGTTCCGTGAACCGCAGCCGGTTCATCCGGCGCTTCAAGGGGCAGATCCGCAAGGCGGTCTCCGAGGCACTCAATCATCGCGGCGTACGCGACCTGGAGAACGGCGAGAAGGTCGGCATCCCCGGAAAAGACATCGCGGAACCGCATTTCGCGCACGGGCCGGGCGGCGTCCGTGAGGTCGTCAATCCGGGCAACGACCGCTTCAGTAGCGGCGACCAAGTCGAGCGTCCGCAAGGCGGCGGTTCAGGGCAGGGCGGTAGCCAGGCGAGCAACGAAGGCGAGAGCCTGGACGACTTCGTGTTCACGCTGACACGCGACGAATTTCTCGACATCTTCTTTGAAGAGCTGGCGCTGCCCAATCTCGTGAAGAACCAGCTCGCGCGGATCGAGCAGTTCAAGCGAGTGCGCGCCGGCTATACGCAGTCCGGCGTACCGACCAATATCAACCTCGCACGCACGATGCGCGGCGCCGCTGGGCGAAGAATTGCGATTGGCGGCCCCTACGCCGGGCAACTGCGGGCGCTCGAAGCCGAACTCGCCGAAATGCGCAAGACGCTGCAGGACGACGATCCGGAAATCACCCGTGTGCGGCGCGAGATTGCCAAGCTGAGGGCCAGGATCGAGGCGCTGCCGTTCATCGACCCGTTCGACTTGCGCTACAACGCGCGGATTCGCATCCCGCAGCCGACGGCACAGGCCGTGATGTTCTGTCTGCTCGATGTGTCCGGTTCGATGGACGAAGGGCGCAAGAACGTTGCCAAGCGCTTCTTCATGCTGCTTTACCTCTTCCTGACGCGGAACTACGAGCACATTGAGGTCGTTTTCATCCGGCACCATACGGTGGCGTCCGAAGTTGACGAGGACGAGTTCTTTACCTCGCGCGAATCCGGCGGAACCGTGGTGTCGAGCGCGCTGGTGCTGATGGCCGACATCATTCGTGCGCGCTATCCGAGCAACCTGTGGAACATCTACGGCGCCCAGGCCTCGGACGGCGACAACTGGGGCGAGGATTCGCCGCATTGCCGGGAACTGGTCGAGGAAACGCTCCTCCCGCTCTGTCAGTACTTCGCCTACATCGAGATCACCGACGGCGCGCCGCAGAACCTGTGGTACGAGTACGAAAAGGTGCAGCTTGCCCATCCGGGCCACTTTGCCATGCAGCGTATCGGCGACCTGTCCGACATCTATCCGGTCTTCCGCGAGCTGTTCAAGCGTCGAGCGTAGGAGCGCCAACATGAGCGAAATCGTGGTTCCCTCAGTGACACTTGCTGCCGAACTGCCCCATATCGCACCGCTGCCGGTCGGTTCCGAATGGGATTTCGACGCGCTGACCCGGTATGACGAGGCGATCGGCCGCGTCGCGCAAGCGTATGGACTCGATTGCTATCCGCACGTGCTGGAGGTGATCAGCGCCGAGCAGATGATGGACGCCTACGCCTCGATCGGCATGCCGGTTTACTACCACCACTGGTCGTTCGGCAAGCACTTCCTTGCCACCGAGAACCGCTACAAGCGCGGCCAGATGGGCTTGGCCTACGAGATTGTGATCAATTCCGATCCGTGCATCGCCTACCTGATGGACGAAAACACGCTGCCCATGCAGGCGCTGGTGATCGCACACGCGGCCTATGGACACAATTCCTTCTTCAAGGGCAATCACCTTTTCAAGCAATGGACGAGCGCAGACGCGATCATCGACTACCTCGTGTTCGCGCGGAACTACATCGCGCAGTGCGAGGAACAGCATGGCGTCGAGGCGGTCGAACGCCTGCTCGACGCCTGCCACGCCTTGTCGAACGTGGGCGTCGACCGCTACAAGCGCTCGCCGAAGCAATCGCTCGAAAAGGAGACACTGCGCCAGAAGGAGCGCGAGGAGTACATGCAGGCGCAGGTCAACGACCTGTGGCGAACCCTGCCGCGCCGCGCTGAAACCGAAGAGGCGAGGGAAGAGAAGCGTTTTCCCGAGGAGCCGGAGGAGAATCTCCTTTACTTCATCGAGAAGAACGCGCCGCTGCTCGAGCCTTGGCAGCGCGAGATCGTGCGCATCGTGCGCAAGATCGGCCAGTACTTCTACCCGCAGCGGCAGACGCAGGTGATGAACGAAGGCTGGGCCTGCTTCTGGCACTACACGCTGCTCAACACCCTGTACGACCGCGGCGGGCTGTCGGACGGCTTCATGCTCGAATTCCTGCAGTCGCACACCAACGTCGTCTACCAGCCGCCGTACAACAGCAAGTACTACTCGGGCATCAATCCTTACGCGCTGGGTTTTGCACTGTGGCAGGACATCCGTCGCATCTGCGAGCGTCCGGATGATGAGGACCGGGCGTGGTTCCCCGACATCGCCGGCTCCGACTGGCGCGAAACCTTCGACTTCGCGATGCAGAACTTCAAGGACGAGAGCTTTATCGCGCAGTATCTGTCGCCGCGTCTGATGCGCGAGTTCCGCTTCTTCTCGGTGCTGGACGACGACCGGCTGAGCAAGCTGCAGATTGACGCCATCCACGACGATACCGGCTACCGCAAGCTGCGCCGCCAACTTTCAGAGCAATACGACCTCGGCAGCCGCGAGCCGAACATCCAGGTCTGGAATGTCGATCTGCGTGGCGACCGGTCACTGACGCTGCGCCACTTCACGCACCAGCGGCGCAAACTCGGGGAGAGCTTCGAGTCTGTCCTCGAACACCTGGCTTACCTATGGGGATTTTGCGTCCGCATCGAAAGCCAGCGGCCGGACGGTTCGATCGAGCTGATCGGTGAAAAGATGACGGAGCGGCGGCAGCGTTTGTAACCGAGGTCGTTTCAGCCGCCGTTCTTGCTCACGCTGAACGGCACCGTCGCCACGCCGCCAATGCTGAGCCGATGCTCTTTGCCCCACCAGACAACGTCGACCGTCGGGCAGGCCTTGGCGATCAGCGTTGCCTGAATGAGTTCGCTTTCGAGAAAGGTGCTGACGCCGATCTTCATCAGCGTCTCGACCTTGTGCGCAATCGTTCCCGCCACCGAATGCTCGTGCCGCTCCTGATCGCGGCAATACAGCGGACACATGGCGAAGCCGTTGGCGTCGAGCCACTCGCGCGTCGGCCCGAAGTCGAGCGTCGGACGGCCGGTGACGATGTGCGCGCGCGTCCAGTCGATATCCGGCAGATGCGAAATGGAGTAGGGCGGTGATGCATGCCGCCGCTTGAGCGCCAACTGCAAATCCTTGCGGTAGTGCGCCTTGCGGATGTCGGGCAGCAGGATGCCGTCCATGTCGACGCCGAAACACTCGTTTTCCAGTAGCGGCGGATGCATTTCCTGCACTGCAACGGCCCGACGCGCTTCGGGCGTCGTATCGCGGCGATCCCAGGCAAAACGGACGAAACCCGGCGCGTCGAGCGCGAAGTCGGGAATGAAGGCAGCACGTGTGCGGTCGACAAAGAGTGACAGGGACTTCACGGCATAGCCCGAGCGGTTCAGATGCTCGCAGGCCCGCCGCATCGTCTCGCCGCGACTGACGATGTCGTCGACGATCAGCAGTGACTTGCCCTCGGGCGGCGTCCCCATCCACGAGATTTCGTCGCAGTGCCGCTGGCAGCGGATCAGGTAAAGCTCCTTACCCAGGCGATTACTCAGCATCGTCGCCGGGACGATGCCGGAGCGCGAGATGCCGACGACGGCGTCGAACTCGCTGGCCGTAATTCGGGCGGCGAGGATCGCGATCAGCTCTTCGACCTTCCCGTAGCCGACGTGATGAACCGGCGCATCACGGTCAAGACCCATCCATGGGGCGGTCGCGTCGGTCATCCGGAAGGTTCCTCGTTGGGGTCGGTTTTGATGATCAAGCAGTGGTTATGGCTCAGTGGGCTGAAACCGGCGCAAGTTCCGCCGAGTGCTGAGCATGGCATGAACTGAAACATTATGTTTATTTAAAAACAATAAACTACGAAACTTTGTTAAACCGCTTTCTTGAAAAAAAGGGCAATCCGGCGGCCGCACAGCGGGATTGCCCTAGTCGATTAAAACGCGCTTACGCGAACATCCAGGGGAAGTTGGCCTTCCGCTTATCCTCGAACGCCCGAATCTGATCGGCATGCACCAGCGTCAGGCCGATCTCGTCGAGGCCGTTCAGCAAGCAGTGCTTGCGGTGCGGCGTGATGTCGAACTTGAAGCTGAAGCCCGACGGCGTTGTCACGGTTTGGGCTTCGAGATTGACGTCGAGCGCATAGCCTTCCGTCGCTTCGCATTCGGCAAACAGACGATCGACCGTTTCGTTCGAAGCGACGATCGGCAGGATGCCGTTCTTGTAGGTGTTGGAGAAGAAGATGTCGGCGAAGGAGGGCGCAATGATCACGCGGAAGCCGTAGTCCTCGATTGCCCACGGCGCATGCTCGCGGCTCGAACCGCAGCCGAAGTTGTCGCGCGCGAGCAAGACCTGGGCGCCCTGATAGCGTGGCTTGTTCAGCACGAAGTCCGGATTCTTAGGGCGATTCGTGCAGTCCATGCCCGGTTCGCCGTAGTTCGTATAGCGCCATTCGTCGAACAGGTAAGGGCCGAAGCCGCTGCGTTCGATCGACTTGAGGAACTGCTTGGGGATGATCGCGTCGGTATCGACGTTGGCGCGATCGAGCGGGCAAACGAGCCCTTTCAGTTGGGTGAATGATTTCATCGGTTCGTCTCCTGATCAGGCTTTGCGGATATCTACGAAGTGGCCGGCAATCGCGGCGGCGGCGGCCATCGCGGGGCTGACCAGGTGCGTGCGCCCTCCGGGCCCCTGACGACCTTCAAAGTTGCGGTTGGACGTCGAAGCGCAACGTTCTCCCGGGGAAAGGCGGTCGGCGTTCATCGCCAGGCACATCGAGCAGCCCGGCTCACGCCATTCAAAACCGGCTTCCGTGAAAATCTTGTCGAGCCCTTCGGCTTCGGCCTGGCGCTTGACGATACCCGATCCCGGAACGACGAGTGCCAGCTTCACATTCGATGCAATCTTCTTGCCTTTGGCGACGACTGCCGCAGCGCGCAAATCTTCGATGCGCGAGTTGGTACAGGAGCCGATGAAGACCTTGTCGATGGTGATGTCCGTGAGCGGCATGTCCGCCTTGAGTCCCATGTATTGCAGGGCGCGTTCGACACTGGCGCGCTTGACCGGATCGGCCTCGTTTGCGGGATTCGGCACTTTGCCGCCGACGGCCAGCACTTGTTCCGGCGACGTTCCCCAGGTGACTTGCGGTTCGATCTCCTCAGCCTTCATCTCGATGACCGTATCGAACACCGCGTCGTCGTCCGAATGCAGCGTCTTCCAGTAGGCGACCGCCTGTTCCCAATGCGTGCCCTTCGGTGCGTGCGTGCGGCCTTGGAGATAGGCAAACGTCGTCTCATCGGCGGCGATGATGCCAGCACGCGCCCCGGCTTCGATCGCCAGATTGCACACCGTCATGCGGCCTTCCATCGAAAGGCCGCGGATCGCTGAACCAGCGAATTCGATACAGTAGCCCGTGCCGCCCGCCGTGCCGATTTTGCCGATGATGGCCAACGCCACGTCCTTGGCGGTGACGCCAGCGCCCAGTTGGCCTTCGACCTTGATCTGCATCGCCTTCGATTTCTTCTGGATCAGCGTCTGTGTTGCCATCACGTGCTCGACTTCGGAGGTGCCGATGCCGTGGGCGAGGGCGCCGAACGCGCCGTGCGTCGCCGTGTGGCTATCGCCGCAAACCACGGTCATGCCCGGCAGCGTTGCGCCGTTTTCAGGAGCGATGACGTGGATGATGCCCTGGTTCGCGTGCTTGAACGGGAAGTAGATCAGCGCGCCGGTCTGTTTGATGTTGGCGTCAAGCGTATCGACCTGGCGCTTGGAAACCGGATCTTCGATGTCGCGATCCCAATGGTTGGTCGGCGTGTTGTGATCCGGCACGGCCACGATCGAATCGCTGCGCCAGGGTTTGCGGCCGGCGAGGCGCAAGCCCTCGAACGCCTGCGGGCTGGTTACCTCGTGAACAAGATGGCGATCGATGTAGAGAAGACACGTTCCATCCTCTTCCTGACGGACGACGTGGCTGTCCCACAACTTGTCGTAAAGGGTCTTTCCGGCCATGAGTATTTCTCCTCGAGTGGGCGCCAGTCCGGCGCGTTGTCTGTGTGCGGGAGGCTGTGCTCCATGCAGTGGATGCGATGGTATTACCGACTTTATCCCTGAACAAGACAACTGTTTATACTGGTATCAAAAGTAACAGCGAGAAGGAGTACGCATGAAGATTGAAGCCGAAATAGCGCGTCGCAAGGCGCTGGGAGAATTCCTGTACGTGATCCGCAGTCGCAGTCAGCCAGCCGATTTTGGTTTTCCGGGCGGAAACAGGCGTCGTACCGCAGGACTGCGCCGCGAGGAGGCTGCGCAACTGATCGGCATCAGCCCGACCTGGTACACGTGGATAGAACAGGGGCGCGAGGTCAATGTGTCGGCCGAGGCGCTCGATCGCTTGGCCGTGACGCTGCGCCTGACGCGCAGCGAGCGCGCCTATCTGTTCGAAATGGCGGATCGGCGCGATCCGCAGGAAAGCATGCCGGAAAACGACAATCCGCCGTCGGCGCTCGTCGAGTTGCTCGACGATATCGGCGCACCGGCCTATCTGATGGGCCGTTACTGGGACATTCTCGGCTGGAACAAGGCCGCAGCCGAGCTATTTACTGGCTGGCTCGACGTGCCGCGCTGCGAAAACGAAGCGCCGCCCAACATGCTGCGCTTTGTTTTCCTTACGCCGCAGGCGCGCGATTTCCTGATCGACTGGGAAGTCCGCGCGCGTCGTATCACGGCCGAGTTTCGCGCCGACTGCCGCAATCGACTCGACGAACCGGCGATGCAGCGACTGGTCGAGGAACTATCAGCCGGCAGTGCCGAATTCACCCGTTTCTGGAAGCTGCACGACGTTCTCGAACGACAAGGCGGCGAGCGTGGCTTCCAGCATCCCGCGCGTGGCGAAATCCATTACCAGCAGGTCACGCTGTTTCCCGGCGAACACGAACACATCAAGTTCGTGATGCTCAAGCCATCGCCGCCGATCGTCTCGGCTTAGTTGAACTGTTCGCTTTTCCGTACCGGACGGCGGGGGCTCGTGAGGTAGAGCGCAAGAATCTGCGGCACGAGAAGGATTGCGATAACCAGAGCGACGGTGATGTGTTGAGTGGTGGTCATTTGAAGTTACGGCCGATTGCGTTAAAGCGCGAGACTTTAGCGGCGAGCGAGGCGGAATTCAGAGCTGGTTCGGTTTAGTTGGACAGGATTTTGCTGTCGATAAGTGAAGCCCTGCGAGGTAGGGTTA
>ERZ650312.1360-NODE-1360-length-13848-cov-4.382005_pt1 | contig 13848 bp, 12 predicted proteins | sample MGYA00376248_ERZ650312 | MGnify/ENA primary metagenome ERZ650312 (study PRJEB26733, sample SAMN07839316) | wastewater metagenome | biome: urban; feature: wastewater treatment plant; material: waste water | place: USA: North Carolina | collected 2016-07-28 ... | reverse complement strand
TTCCCTACGACAAGGGCAGCCGTTAATCACAAATCACAGCAGGCCGCCCGGTATCCCAGCCGGGCGGCCTGCCTTTTACAAGGAGAAAAACTATGCGAATGTACGATATTATCGCCAAGAAGCGCGACGGCGGTACGCTGGACCATGAAGAACTGTCCTTCGCCGTCAACGGCTATGTGGCAGGCGATGTGCCCGACTACCAGATGTCGGCGCTTCTCATGGCCATCTACCTGCGCGGCATGACTGACGAGGAGACCGCCATGCTGACCGACGTCATGGCCCACTCCGGCGACATGGTCGATCTGTCTGCCATCGCAGGCATCAAGGCCGACAAGCACTCCACCGGCGGCGTCGGCGACAAGACGACGCTGGTCATTGCGCCCATCGTGGCGGCCTGCGGTGTCAAGATCGCCAAGATGAGCGGGCGCGGCCTCGGCCACACGGGCGGCACGATTGACAAGATGGAGGCTGTCCCCGGCACCCGCACGAGCCTGACGCAGGAAGAATTTTTCAGGCAGGTCAACGAGATCGGCATTTCGGTCATCGGCCAAAGCGGCAAGATCGCCGTCGCCGACAAGAAGATGTACGCCCTGCGCGATGTGACCGCCACCGTCGGCTGCATCCCGCTGATCGCGTCCTCCATCATGTCCAAGAAGCTGGCCGCCGGTTCGGACGCGATCCTGCTCGATGTCACGATGGGCGACGGCGCGTTCATGAAGGACCTGGACGGTGCGCTGGAGCTGGCCCGCCAGATGGTCGCCATCGGCACGGCGCATGGCCGCAAGGTCGCGGCGCTCATCACCGATATGGACAAGCCTCTCGGCCACAACATCGGCAATGCGCTGGAGGTCGCCGAGAGCATGGCCGTTCTGCAGGGCAAGGGCCCCGCGGACCTGACCGAGGTCTGCCTGCAGCTGGCCGGCAACATGCTGGTGCTGGCGGGCAAGGGCGATATGCCTACCTGCCGTAAGCTGGCCGAGAGCGTCATTGCCGACGGCTCCGCGTTTGAAAAGTGCTGCCAGATGTTTGCCGCGCAGGGCGGCGACACCAGCGTACTGCGCGACGCCGACAAGTTCCAAAAGGCAAAGTACAGCTATGAGCTGACCGCCCCCGCCGACGGCTATATTTACAAAAACGACGTCGAGAAGATCGGCAATGCCAGCGTGCTGCTGGGCGCGGGCCGCATCAAGAAGGAGGACAGCATCGACTTTGCCGCGGGCATTACGATGCACAAAAAGCTGGGCGACTACGTCAAGGCAGGGGAGAGCATCTGCACGTTCTATGCCGACGACGAGAGCCTGTTTGCCGCAGCCGAGGAAATGTACCGCGGCGGCCTTGTCATCCGCGATGAGCCGCCGACGCTTCCGCCCCTCGTCTACGCGCGCGTAACAAGTGATGGCGTGGAGCGGTTCTAAATTGAAACACCCGGGAGAGATTCAGCCCTCCCGGGTGCTTCATTTTTGCGCACTGTTTGCTATGAAATAACGGTTCAGGTGTCCGCCAACTCCACCACCAATTTGGCTTCGGTGGCGGCGATGGCAAGCTGGAGTTTATTCTCCAGGTTCGTCTTTTGCAGCATATTGATGACGTGGTACTTCACGGTGGATGGCTCGATGCCGAGTTCTTTTGCAATCTCGTTATAGGACAGCCCGCGCACAAGACAGCGCAGGACCTTCATCTCTCCTTTGGTGAACTCGGCGCTCATGGCAGTGCCGATCTCCACGCTGGGCGGTGCATCGGGGAAGATATGCTCCCCCGCCATCGTGCGGCGCACGACCTGCATCAGGGTCCCTTCATCGCCGTCCTTATACCACAGGCTGTCCGCGCCCACGGCCTTGGCGCGGGCTAAAACCTGCGTATCGATAAGCGAGGTCGCCACCACGATCTTGATTGCGGGGTGCGCTTCTCGTATCTTTTTGGCGGCGGCCAAACCGTTTTCGCGGTGTTCGGTCTGCACATCCATCAGCACAAGGTCGATGTCCTCGGTATCGCACAGGATCGGAGCCTCTGCAGCGCCGGGGATAGACACAGCAAGCTGATACCCGTCCTCGTTCTGAATATAGCTTTCAAGCAGGCTCCGGACCAGCTTTTGGTCCTCAACGATCATAACGCGTATCATAAATGCTCTCCTTATCGGGCAGGGTGACTTCCAGAACAAACACAGGCAGGGAGTGTACGGTTACCGTACCCCCTGCTTTTTCAATACGGCGGCGGAGCGAGGAAAGCCCGCCGCCTTCCTTTATCTCCGCCCTGGGCGGTGTGCCGTTGTTCGTGATGCAAAGGTGCCATGCCTGTGGCCGATGCTCGGAATCGGCGTACAATTCCGTGGCGCCCGCATGCCGCACACCGTTGGAGGTACACTCCCGCAGGATCAGTGCGTAGAGCTCGCGGGTGGCGCGTGCCGCAGGGTACGCACCGCGCAGCTGTACGGCTGCACCCAGAACAGCCGCCCGCCTTTGCATACAGGTCAGCGGGTCCTCGGCAGCATCCTCCTGCCGGGCGCGGCACAGCAGGGAGATGGAGCTTTCCCACTCCGCGGCCTCGCTCTTGATCCGGGCAAGGTCATGCTCATGCCGCAGTGCGCGCCGTGCGGCAAGCAGGGTATGGCCGATGTCGTCATGCACCCGCATCTTCATTTTCAGGATTTCTTCCTCCCGCACAATGTCGGGCATATTGTCATATAAGCGCTTTGCGCGGCGGTTCGCATCGGCAAGGCGCTCGTTTTCCTGCTGCAGTGCAGCATGCAATGTAGCCAGCTGGGTGACATCGGTGGCCATCACCTCGGTGTACGGTATACCGTATTTGTCCTGAACAGGGCGCACCGTGAAATGATATACCGTTCCGTCCGGGAATTCGTAGATGCGGGCGGCCTCATCGCGTAGCCGCACACCGCCGCCGGGACTGCGCAGCGCCTGCTCCAGATCCGTAAGGGTCTGCAGATCCCGGCCACAGAGGACTGCGGCGATTTCCTGCATCCTGTGATTGATCAGACGCAGCAGACCATTGCGGTCAAAGTAGCAGATGGCCGCCGGCAGCGTGTCAAAGCCTTCCTTGACGGCGTTGCGGGAGATTCGGGGAATCATAGGCCGCCTCCTTCTGCCGGAAACATCGTGAAATACAAAAGCCCGTCATCATCCCGTTCAAGCTGCATCTGCGGCAGGCCGGGCAGCGCAGCGGGCGCGTCGGTGCATTGAACGCTGCAGCGCAGCCCCCAGCCCTGCGCCGTATGCTCGGCGCAGAAAAGGATCTCCTGCAATCCCGGCAGGGTCGCTTCTATGATGGCTTCAAAGGCGTCATAGATCGCCACGGCGGACGCAGAGGGAATCTTTGCTGTGTCGGCAATCTGTACGGCGCAGCGTATATCACTCAGGCGCAGGCTCTCGGCCGATTCAAACAGGCTCAGCCGCAGCTCCGTGGTGTCGATGTCCTCCGCCTTGTCGCAGACAAAAACAAGGTTGCTGCGCCGCTTGATATAGGTTCCCAAAATGACGATGTGCTTCAGCAGCCGGCGGGCGGTATCGACATCGTCCGTGGCCCTGAGCGCGATCAGATATTCCTGTATCCGTGCCAGCTGGCGGGCTGTGACGGTCTCGATCTTGTCATACAGCCGGTTCTGCTCGCTCAGCTTCAGCCATTGTGCCTTCTGGGCTGTTTCCGCCTGTATGATGTCCCCGATGTCATGCAATTCCTCCTGCGTGAGACGCAGCTCCTCCAGCAGAGCCACTAGTTCGGTGATGTCCTCCTGCCAGAAAATATACCCTTTCCGGATCGGGTGGCCGTGAAGCAGGGTCGTGGCGTCCAGCTGGACACTGCCGGTGAGCGCCTGACGCAGCTGCTCCTCATGGAGCGGCGCTGCCTGCATGGAGCATTGCACAGGCACAAACGCCCGGTCCGTGATCAGACCCTTGGCCATAGATACCTCAAACAGCGTGGCATACCCCATATTGGATTGGATAAGCCCGCACCGGATGCACGCCTCAAAGGACGCTGTAAAGGTCAGGCATTGCACCACGGTCATATCACCGGCAATCGCATGCATCCACGGCACATTCAAAATATGCTTGTACAGTAAAGCATAGAGGGTGGCAAAAAAAATCGGCACAAGCGGCAGCCAGAGGATGCGCTTTGTATGCGGAATACGGCAGCGCCGTACAAGGTACACCACCGTGAACACGGCACAGGAAAATATCCACAGCAGACAGAGGTAATATACGAACCGATAGGTGTAATCGGGGCTGCCCAGTACCTCCTGCCCGGGTGGGAACGCAAACGCAAGCTGATGGCAGTCGTTTGTCAGCACCAGGCTGAACAGTACCACAGGGAATACAAAAATCACGTACCGGTACTTGTACAGCGGGGCGGACTGCCCCCGATCCAAAAAGAAAAGCGTATAAAGTGCAAGGGTCGGGATCAGCAGCATCGGGATATAGTACGCATACCACAATCGCCGCAGCATCTCCGGCGTCTGGGCAAAGTCATAGCGGATCAGGCGGATATCCAGCCAGAACAGCATCAGGGCGGCAGCACCCAGCAGGCAGCGGCGGGTCTGTGCGTGCAGGATACGCCACCAGACCGATACCGCCCAGGAAAAGATCAGAATATTATACAGCACCGTGCGCCAAAAGCCGGAATACGGCATATAAAACGCCCGCATCAGGACAGCGCAGAGAATCACCCCTGCAACCGCAGCGGCTAAACACAGATTGCCAAGCCGTACCTTTGTCATAGCGCCTGTCCTTTCCGAAAGGGTATCGTGCTGTCTTTTTACAGTATTATTATGACGCAATCCGCCTAATTTTGCAATAGTGTTGAAAAAGACGGAAAAAAGTTCAAAAAAACTATCCAAATGGTGGGGGCAGAAATCGTCCGATTCCTGTATGATGAAGTTGACAAATCGTATTCTTTGCAGGAAAGGAGGGCTACGCCGTGCGGAGGATCGTTTTGGACGCGCAATACTCTGTGATGACGAGCGCATTGACAATGGCACTGAAACAGGGCGGGCCGGACTTCCAGGTGCAAAACGCTGGTCCTAAGACAAAGGATATTGTAAAGCTATGCCGTTCCTGCAGGGCGGATGTCCTGCTGCTGGAGGTCTGCCCGCATCCGCCGCGCACCCTGCAGGACAGACTGCTGCTGGCAAACGACCTGCGGGATGTCTGCCCGCACTGCAAAACGGTACTGCTTGTGGATGAGGCCGAATATCCCGAGCTGGCCGCCGCCGTGTGCCTGGCAAAGAAGGACCACATTGTCGATGATTTCGTCTACGCTTCCGTCTCGCCTGCCTATCTGAGCGCTATGATGGACACTTTATGACCAAAAGGAGGACAGCTATGAAAAAAGTACAACGAACGCTCGCTGCCGTATTGGCAGCCATGATGCTTATGGCTTTGGCCGGTTGCTCCAAGGGGGATGTGACCAAAGAGGTCAATTCCGGTTTATCCGACCTGAAAGCGCAGGCCGCCGAACCGGCTGTTGAACCCCAGACGGAGACCCCGGCAGAGCCCAAGACCGACGCGGCATCCGAGCCTGCATCCGAACCTGCATCGGAGCCTGCTGCAGAGCCGGAGCCGGAAGCCACCGCCGAACCGGCCCCTGCTTCCGCTCCTGCAGAAAATCCCGATTACCCGTCGGCCGCCGGCCTGAACACCCAGACCCTGGAGGCATTCGGCACGGACTTTACGCTGGTGCTCAACGTGACCTGCCCCGACCAGGGCTGGTACAAGTCCGCGACCAGTTTCGGGGATTTCAAGCTGTTCCCGACCGATGACCCCAGCCATATCTTCTCCGGCGACCCGCGCATAACCTTTGAGCTGAAAAGCGGTCTGGACAAGATCAACTACTATTACGACAGCTTTGAAAACGTGGAGGAGCTTGCCACGCGCACCATCGGCGGCGTGGAGATGGCCGGACGCACCTACAAAAACGTAGGTATGTGGTGGACGGAATACTACGGCGAGATGCCCACCGGCGGCTGGCTGGCCATCAAGATCTCCGGCGTAGACATCGACCCCGGCACCGAGGGCGACACCGTGCTGAACAGCGTCACCTTTGGCTAAACACAGGCAGTTTGCCGCACTCTCAACCGAAAGGCGGGTGAACCAACCATGAAAAAACGCTGTGCCGTACTATTGGCGGCGGCGATGCTGCTGTCTGCGGCAGGCTGCGCACAGGACAGCAAGCGGCCCGAGCCGACCGAACCGGCCGCAAGCGCAGTGAGCGAGACCTCCGTTGAAAATGTGGAAGCCGCGGAGGATACCCCGCAAAAGCCGCAGTCCTCCCGCAGGTTTGATGATTCACGCATCTCTACGCTGTATGACGAGCGGTTTACCTACACCGACCCCTACGGCATCGAGGACACCTACTTTTACCAGGTGCCGCAGATCGACGATGACACCGAGGGCGCAAAGAACATCAACGAGATGATTGGCTACCGCTTCGGCTATCTGGTGGAGCGCGCGCTGGACGCCCGTTCCCGCAATGACTTTATCGACACAAGCTACATCATCTGGGTCAGCAACTGGGACGGTCCCCTGCTGAGCCTGCAAATCACCAGCTCTGACGCGATGTACAACCACGATGTGGGTTCGTACCATTACAATTTTGCCACCGGGCAGGAGCTTTCCAACCCGGAGATGCTGGCGCATCTGGGCTACACCGACGACGCCAAGGTGATGCACGCGCTGGAACGCGCAGTAGCGCAGCATTTTGACACCTACTACGGCTACATCGACCCCGACCAGACCGCCATGCTGTACATGATGCGCGCGCAGAGCCTGAGCAATCTGGACGGACTGTACAGCTACTATTCCCTGTATCCGAAATACAGCCACGGTTTTGTTGCCACGGTTCCGATGTACACCCCCGCCGGGTCGGGAATGTACTGGACGGATGTTCAGGTCGACCCCGACAAGCGCCAAGGCAGCGGCCAGATCCTGCACGGGCAGGATGAATGGTTTACCTGCGATGTGACTGCCACAGGCGAGGTGACGGTACGCGCCCTGACCGACTATGTTACCCCTGACGGCGCTATGACCTATCAGACCATGAAGGAATGGTACGAGTTGGGCGACAAGACCGAGTTCGCGGTCAGCGGCTGCTACGGCGACTATATAAAGATGCTGATGACCAGCATCGGGCAGGACTACGCCCCCTATGTTTTCCTTCTGACCGAGAACGGCAATGTCGAATACATTGATGTCATCAGCGGCGCACAGTGCGGCACGATGGTCAACGGCGGTCCGCTCTTCGGCATCAACGGCATTGTCCGGTTTGAGACCGGCACGGCCTACGATGCGGAGTACGGCGCCGAGTACGCGACTGTGTACGGCGTTTCCCGCGATAATGAAAAATTCAATCTGATGGAGGCTGTCTGGAACACCGCCCCGCTGAGCATTCCGAACATGGTCGGCTCCTTTGTGAGTGAGGAGACCGGCACCTGGTTTGAAATCTGCGAGGATCAGCCGAACTTCTATACCGGCGAATACACCAACGGCCAGATGGTTCCGGCCACATGGGACAGCAGCATCTCCTACCTTGGTATGGATGACCGCGGCTGGATCTGCTCCGTTTCGCTGTTCCGTATGGATTCAGGGCGTACACAGCGCGAAACGCTGGCTATGATGCCCGATGATTACGGCGGCGTCAGTGTAATGCACATCGGCGGGGAATCCCTTCTGAACCTGCCGCAGCAGGAAGCTGTATGGTTTGAAATGACACAGGAATAAGCAAGGTTCTAAAATATTACTTTATAAAAGGAGGCAGACACTATGGCAACATGTACGCAATGTGGTGCCGAGTTAAAGCCCGGCGCTAAATTCTGCGAGAATTGCGGTGCAAAAGTATCCGTACCGCAGCCCGCCGCACAGCCCGCAGCTGTGCCCCAGCCCCCGGTTCAGCCTACCCAGGCTGCACCTGCGCCCCCGCAGCCCCAGGCAAGCGGCGGCAATCCCTATGCAGGCGGCGCACCTGCCGCCCCACAGCCCCAGACGAACGCAGCGAATCCTTACGCAGGCAATGCGCCCGGCACACCGCCGCAGACCGGCGCAGGCGCACCGCTTTACGCCAGAAACACACCCCCGCCTGCGTCCACACCGCCGGATGCTCCCCATGCTGTCACGCCGCCGCCACCCGGCGGCACGGGCGGCAACCCTTACGGCAATGTGGCCCCCGGCGGCAAGCCCAAGCGCCCCCGCGCACCAATGACCCCCAAGCGGATGATCCTGATCGCCATCCCGGTGATATTCCTGCTTATGATCATCGTAACAATGATCAGCGGCTCCATCCGCACCGGCAAGCCGAACGCCAGTGACCCGAATCAGGGCACCTGGGAAGCAGCCTACGCCGAGGTCGGCGGCTCCGTGACGCAGGTCGAGGATGCCTTCGGCAGCGGGTTCCTGATGGACCTGAATGATAAGGGCAAGTGCGTTGTAACGGTGGACGGCACCAAGTCCTACGGCAAGTGGACGCTGAACGGCGGGGTCTTCCAGCTGGATTGCGGCGGCCTGAGCTGCACCGGCACCCTGCAAGACGAAATCCTGACCCTGAACGATGTGCAGGGACAGGGCGTGACGATCTACTTCGTCAAGTCCGGCAGCACCATGCAGCAGCCTCTGGACGGTGACAACATGACCCAGGGCACCACCGCAGGCAGCGATACCGATGTGGGCATCTATGTGCTGGAATCCGCCTCCGACAGCGAGTACACCCTCTCCAAGGAGGAGCTTGCCCTCGTCGATATGGAGGACTTCTACATTGAGCTGCGTGCGGACGGCACCGGCGAAACCTACATGGAGGATTTTGTCACCTTCCAATGGAAGGACGGCAGCTTCTACGCGCTGACCGACCCCGATACCCCGGCCATGACCTACACCCGCGAGGGTGACCTGCTGACCATTGAGTTTGACGGTATGACCATGGTCTTTAAGCGCAGCGACACCAAGCCTGAAATCGACCCCGCTTTGCTGGACGGCGGCGAGGACGAATATGACGGCGACGGCTGGATCGACGGCCCGGATGAGCCTGACCCGCCCTACACCTACGACGACGGCAACACCTACGATGATTTGGGCAACACCAACTGGTACGGCTGGTTCCGGATGGAAAACTACAAGAATGTGCCGAACCGCGACTACTTTGACACCGACACCTACGATTGCTGGGGCTACATCGGTGAGAGCGATGACGGCAGCCACTACTTTGAGGTTTACCGTGACGGTATGCCCGATGACCCGGTCATCACGATGTGGGTCAATGTCTATGATGACCATATCGAGCCTATCCTGGACGGCTACGACTGGGTGCTTGACCAGAACATAACCGAGAGCGATGCGTATAAGTTCAACCTGTACCCGTATAACGACAGCATCTCGCTGTTCATGTATGACTACGAGGGCGACGACGGCACGGCCTGTGCGGTCAGCTTCTACATGAGGCTGGACGGCACCGAGTGGAACGAGGAGCTCGAAGAGCTGCCGCCCCGCTATGAGGAGTACAAGGCCGCCTTGGCCAACAAATAACGAACTGATTTATCTGTACAAAATGGGGCGGGCCCTGCCCGCCCCTGATATAGGAGGATCATTATGGGACTTATCAGAGCTGCAATGGGCGCTGCTGGCGGCGTTATGGCCGACCAGTGGAAGGAATACTTTTATTGTGAAGCCATGCCAGCTGACCTGTTGGCTACCCGCGGCTGGAAACGCCAGAGCGGACGCAGCGCCAACACCAAAGGCAATGACAACATTATCTCCAACGGCTCCATCGTGGCCGTTGCCGATGGCCAGTGTGCCATGATCGTGGAGCAGGGCAAGGTCGTGGATATGTGCGCCGAGCCGGGTGAGTACACCTACGATACCGGCAGCGCGCCGACGCTGTTCAGCGGCGATTTGTCCGAGTCCATCGGCGCAGTGTTCCAGAACATCGGCAAGCGCTTTACCTTCGGCGGCGAGGCCCCGATGGATCAGCGCATCTATTACTTCAACACCAAGGAGCTGGTGGGCAACAAATACGGCACGCCCAGCCCGGTGCCCTTCCGCGTGGTGGATCAGCGCGCCGGCATCGACATCGACATTGCCATCCGCTGCTTCGGTGAGTACAGCTACCGCATCACCAACCCCATTTTGTTCTACACCAATGTCTGCGGCAATGTGGAGGAAGGCTACACCCGCGATGAAATCGACGGGCAGCTGAAATCCGAGCTGATGACCGCCCTGCAGCCCGCCTTTGCCAAGATCAGCGATATGGGCATCCGCTATTCCGCACTGCCTGGCCACACGATGGAGCTTGCCGAGGCCCTCAACGATGTGCTGAGCGCCAAGTGGGGCAAGCTGCGCGGCATCGAGATCGTATCCTTCGGTGTTTCCAGCGTGAAGGCCAGCGAGGAAGACGAGCAGATGCTCAAGGAAATGCAGCGCAACGCAGCCTTTATGGACCCGACCCGCGCCGCTGCGCATCTTGTCGGCGCACAGGCCAGTGCTATGCAGACCGCAGCCGGCAATCAGGGCGCAGGCCCCGCCATGGCCTTTATGGGCATGAATATGGCCGGTGCAGCCGGCGGTATGAACGCCCAGAACCTGTACCAGATGGGTGCCCAGCAGCAGGCCGCCGCACAGCCCGCCCCGGCCCCGGCCCCCGCAGGCTGGACCTGCAGCTGCGGCCAGACCGGCAACACCGGCAAATTCTGCGCAAACTGCGGCAGCCCCAAGCCTGCCCCGGCCCCCGCAGCCGGCAGCTGGGTATGCAGCTGCGGCACCTCCAACACCGGTAAGTTCTGCAGCAACTGCGGCAGCCCCAAGCCCGCACCGGCCCCCGCCAAGTGCAGCCAGTGCGGCTGGACCCCGGATGACCCGGCCCATCCGCCCAAGTTCTGCCCGGAGTGCGGTAAGCCGTTTGGCCAGTGATGCGCAAAAAAATCGCTGCGGTGCTTTGCGCCGCAGCCGCTTTTCTGACAATGTCCGGCTGTAAAAAAGCGCCGCCCGGCACACTGACCGGTATCAGCATCAGTTATTCCGGTATGTGCTATGACGACACCTATGGGTTCAGCATAAGAAATGACCCGGTTGACGGCTGCCTTTTCAGCTGCAATTACAAGGATGATGAATGGGTGGAGCTGGAAAACATCCCTGTTGAGGACACCCATTGGCAAGAAGCCCTGGCTCTGGCAGAAAAGCTGGGGCTGGAAAGCCTGCCAGACGAAAAGAAAAATTCTCCCGGCTTATTCATCACCGATGAAACGTTAGATAGCGTTTGCCTGATTTACAAGGCCCCGGATGACGAGATCATCTACCGTTATCTGGATGCCGATGGCAATACGCGCAGCACCCTGCGTGATTTTTTTGAAGATCTGGCAGGGCAGCTGCAAACCGAAGGAAAGAGAGGTGACGCATAATGGCAACGCAGCTTACCAACTACCAATGCCCTGCCTGTACCGGTCCGCTTCACTTTGACGGTGCCAGCGGAAAGCTGGTCTGTGACTTCTGCGGCAGCAGCTACGATACTGCCGAGATCGAAGCGCTCTATGCCGAAAAAGAAGCCGCTGCCGAAACCGCGGCACAGAATAAACAGGCACCGCCGCCCGACTCCGTCTGGAGCGAAAACGAGGCCGCCGGACTGCGCAGCTATTCCTGCCCGTCCTGCGGCGCAGAGCTGATCTGTGACGAGACGACCGCCGCGACAAGCTGCCCGTACTGCGGCAACCCAACGGTCATTGCGGGGCAGTTCAGCGGTATGCAGCGGCCCGAGCTTGTCCTGCCGTTTGTGCTGGATAAGAACGCCGCCAAGGCCGCACTGAAAAAATACTATCGCGGGAAGAGATTCCTGCCCAATGCCTTCTCTTCGCAGAATCATATCGAGGAGATCAAGGGCGTGTATGTCCCGTTCTGGCTGTTCGATGCCAACGCCTCCGGTTCGGGCCAATATGAAGCCACGACCAGCTCCAGCCACCGCAACGGCGATTATGTCATCACCACGACCCGCCACTACGATGTCCGCCGCGCCGGTACCACGCAGTTTATGGGCGTGCCGGTGGACGGCTCGACCAAGATGCCCAACGGCCACATGGATGCCATCGAGCCTTATGACTACCGCGCCTTCCAGCCCTTCTCGACCGCGTACCTGCCGGGCTATATGGCAGACAAATACGACGAGGACGCCGACACCTGCCAGGCCCGCGCCCACAGCCGGATGCAGAATTCGGTCAGCAGCGAGCTTTCGGCCAGCATTACCGGCTACAACAGCGTAAGCACCCTGAGCGAGAACATCCATATTGATTACACCGCCAAGCACTACGCGCTGCTGCCGGTGTGGATGCTGCACACCAAGTGGCAGGGCAAGGATTATCTGTTCGCCATGAACGGGCAGACCGGCAAGCTGGTGGGCGATCTGCCGGTTGATAAGCGAAAGGTGGCCGCCTGGTTTGCGGGCATCAGTGTTCCGCTGATGATCCTGCTTGCATTCCTGCTTTGAAAGGGGGAAACAGAGTATGAAAAAGAAACTGTTTTCTCTGCTTACGGCACTGGTGCTGTGCTTGCTCTGCGCCGTACCGGCGTTTGCCGAAATGCCGCTGGTGATGGACACCTACGAGCTGTTCAAACCCGAAGCGACCGCTGAATTGGAACAAAAGGCGCAGGACGCCAGTGCCGGACACGGTGTCAACGTCTACCTGCTGACGGTGTCTGACATCGGCGGGCAGAACGTGCGCGAGTTTGCCAAGGATTGGTACCGCGACTATGACCTTGGCTACGGCGAGGGCAAAAGCGGTATCCTGTTCCTGATTGCGCTGGATTCCCGCGATTATGTTACCATCACCTACGGCGGCGGCGTGACCGCCTTTACCGACTACCGCATCGCGCAGATCGAAGATAAGATCGTGCCGATGCTCTCGGACGGAACGTATTACAAGGCCTCCGACACCTACATAGAAATGTGCGCTGACACGCTGGATTTCTATGCCGAAAAGGGTGCACCGCTGGACAGCGGCAACGACCCCGCCAAGGGTTGGATCAAGTGGGTGTTTGTGTTTGTCATTCCGCTGGCTGTAGCGTGTATTGTCTGCGGCATCTTCTATGCGCAGATGAAAACTGCCAACGAGCAGACCCATGCCAACGCCTACATGCCCGCCGAAGGCTTGGCGCTGTCCGTGGTGGAGGACACCTACACCCACACCACCGAGACCGAAAAGTGCGACCCCGTCAAGGACGACAGCTCGAGCAGCTCGAGCGGCTCGAGTACCGACAGCGACGGTTTTGGCGGCAGCTCGGGCGGAAAATTTTAAGAGTATCCATTTTGACAACAGCGGCGGCTTTCTTTGCGAAAGCCGCCGCTGGCCTTTTATCGGAATTTTTCGTTATGGCTTTGGGAAATGTTCTGCTGTTTAGGGGTGCTGTAAACATTCTCGATTTCTGTATCTACGATTTTTTCCGCAAGCGAGGTTGCCGTATCATCAACATGGCTTTCGCGGTATAGCGTCCGTTCTCGTTCGATGGCGATGATTGGCCGCAAGGCAATACGCTGTTGGTGAACAGCATCAACATCTTCCGGCTGAATCGTATGCCGCAAAGCGCTTGACCTTTTTGCCGGAGAGCAGTATACTTTTTATGTGGTTAGCCATACTTAACCACAGGGAGGTACTATATCATGCAAGATGCGTTCTGGGGAATCTTGATTCCTTTTCTGGGCACAAGTCTTGGGGCGGGCTGTGTGTTCTTTTTGAAAAAGTCTTTGAGCGATGGCATCCAGCGTGCCCTCACCGGCTTTGCAGCCGGAGTGATGGTGGCGGCATCGGTATGGAGTCTGCTGATCCCGGCCATGGAGCAAGATCGGAAGAGCGTCGTGTAGGGAAAGAGTGTCTTCGCC
>ERZ650312.1354-NODE-1354-length-13875-cov-8.517366_pt1 | contig 13875 bp, 18 predicted proteins | sample MGYA00376248_ERZ650312 | MGnify/ENA primary metagenome ERZ650312 (study PRJEB26733, sample SAMN07839316) | wastewater metagenome | biome: urban; feature: wastewater treatment plant; material: waste water | place: USA: North Carolina | collected 2016-07-28 ... | reverse complement strand
CGGCAGAGCTGACGGCAAGTAAAAAGAGCACCGGGGGGCTCTTAGTCTGGCTTGCTCACTGGCTTAGCTACTTGAGCCTCGTCACTAGTGAGCGAGTAGTACATGCCGGCGATCTTGACGATGCCGGGCCTGTACGTGTAGTGGTCCTTAAGATAGGCCACCTCGTCTGTCCTAAGTACAGTGCCAGTGCCCATCTTGTCAACCAGCGAGTTGTGGTTGGAAACCACCGCGTAGACATCCACGCGGCCGATGATCTCGATTGGCTTGATCATTGCTCCACCTCCACGTACTCTACGACGGTCGTAGTGACAAGCTTCTCTTGTCGGGCCATCTTGCGGGCGATCTGAGCTGGGAACTCACTGTCCACCCAAGTGTCTGGGTCGTTGTAGGTCCAGGCTATGCTGTAGTAGTCGCCATCAAGATCGATGAGCGTCACCACTGGGCGGTTACGGTCTGGTCCGTTGATACCCTTAAGCCACTCGATTTGATAGTGGCTGAGCAGGTACCGAACCTCGTCTGCCGTTAGGACAGCTCCGGTGCCTAGCTTTTCCGCCAAGATGCGGTGGTTTTCAACGACGGCACGGACATCCGTGCCAGGTTCAATTTTCTTCATGTCTTCCTCCTTGCGGCGCTCTGGGCGCCTTGTGTTGTGTTACGTACCCACTATACATGGGCAGGCAAAAGGGGGCTCCCCGGCCGTGGGAACCCCCTTTATCTGTGCTTAGCGCTGCTTGCGCTGGATTTCTTTGGCCAACTTGCCGATGTCGGCCTTGATCTGAACAGGTTTGAGTGCGTCACCCTCCTGCTTGAAGACCACGACTGGCAGGTCGAGGATGAGCGTTGTCTTGCCTGTGTCCTCGTCTGTGATGGCGTTCTCGCCGAACTCAGCGATGATGCGCTCGACGTTGTCTGCAGAGTCAGTCGACACGCTCTCGTCTTTGCTTAGGACAGCCATTGGAGTCTGTCCGCCCTTGTCGTTGGGAACCGATACCACCATGAGGTGGTTGTAGCTGAGTCCGTTGGCGAAGTCGACCATCTCCATAACCTGGTCTGGACTTGCTTTAGCCAGGGAGTCCTCCACCTCAGCAAGAGTGATGCCAGGGTGCTTGACCTCCATGGCTCTGCGATAGAGATTGAGGTTGACGGTTGCCGTGCCGTGTTCAGCCACTGCTTCCTCGTAGAGGTCGTAGCCGGCCTTATTGATGACTGCTCGCAAGATGCGGGCGTCAGTGAGGTCGCGGACGGTGATGTTGGTAGTCATGTTAGCTGCTGTCAAGGCGTGTCTCCTGTCTGGGTGTTATTCGCCACTTCCGGTGGCTACGGGGTCCTGCTAGCCGTTGAGCTTAGCGTAGACCTTGTCAATGAGCTCCTGCGTCTCGCGGATGAGCTCGTTTTCTTTCTGCTGGGCGATGAAGTTGCCCGGCTTGAAGGCGTTGAAGGCGTCGTCGTTCTTCTGAACGAGCGCTGCCAGTGCCGTTGTGTCCTCGCTACTGATCTCGGACTTGTCTAGGTAAGACGAGATCTCCTTGTTGGTCGCGGCGATCTCCGTCTTGAGCGGCTCAGCCGCCTTAACTCCAGCCTGGTAGTAGAAGAAACCCCCTACGGCTAGACCTATGACAGACAGGCCACCGACCACAGCTGCGATCAAGCCGCCCTTGCCTTTCTTAGCCCCAGGCTCCTTGGACCGCTTGGCCTTAGTATGTTTCGGCGCCTTGGCTGGCTTGGCTGGTTTATCTGCCTTGCTCGCCTTCTTGCCGAAGAGCCCCTTCTTGGCTGTAGCTGGTGCAGGCTCAAACTCCTCTTCTGGTGAGTCATGTGCCGCCACTAGCTGAGGCTGCTCGTAGTCGAAGTTGTCGGTCTCGAAGTTAAACTCCGGTGCTGTCCTTATGGCAGTCGTGTCGAAGCGTCTTGTCTCCTGGAGTTCTGGGTGCTGTGCGATTGGGGCTGTGTAGCCCTGCACCTCGTCCAGCCGAGGCTCGTCGCCCCAGATGTCGCCTAGGTCAGATGGCTCCTCAGGCCCTGGATCAGGTTCAGGCTCTTGGTATCGTGGCTGAGTTGGCTGGACCGCTTGCGCCCACGGTGACGGAGCGGGTTGCTCCTCAACTGGCGCTACGGGTGCCGCTTTTGGCTTTGCGAAGCTACCCCAGGCTGACTTTGGTTCAGGCTTGGGGATGTCTCGCAGGGTCGCGATCAGTCCGTACCAGATGCCGTAGATGTCAGAGCCGTCGTCAACTCCGAACGGCATCTCGTCCTCAATCCCACTAGACCACTGGATGTGTGGTGAGTGGAAAGTGGCACCGTTGGCGAGTTCTATCTGCTCAACCGGGTCTCCGTTGCTGTAGGTAGGGTAGACCACTAGCGTAGCCTCAACGAACTCCTTGCCATCAGGCACCTCGATGACCTGGTCTAGGTCTGGGATGCGATAGAGGCCGGGGTTGTCACCCAGGCGGTTGTCAAGCTCGTAGGTGTAGTTGTTGCCGTCCTGGCGGATCAGTGTTAGTTTGGGCTCTTCATTAGCTACAGGCTGAGGCTCTATCACTTGGTTGACCACCGGCTCCATTTCGAAGCCGAAGTCAACTGGTTCTGCAGTAGCTACAGGCTCGGGTTGCTCGTAGCGCACCACCAGTGTGATGTCCTTGCCGATGTTGTAGAAGCGACCGCCTGTCTCAAAGAAGGAGCTGACGATATGCTCCCCCTCTGTGTCTGGCGTGAAGCCTGCGTCATAGACGCCATCCGGCCCCAAGTGAATCTGACTCATCAGGGAGTTCCCCGATGAGTCGCGCGCGGTTAACCCCGCCTGCTCGTAGATGAGATCTCGCGAGATGCTGCTTCCGGCGGGGATGGTCAGCTCCGCGCGAGGGTGTGTTAGGTTCAAAATGACGTCCATAGCGCCCTCCCTCGTAGTTCTGCCCTTATTTTAGCCCTTGTCGGTGCGCTTACGCAAGCGCTCTGCAGCTTGCGCGGCACGGCTGTTTGCTACCTGCCCCCACTTGTCTGTAGCTGGTTCAGGCTTGACCTCGACCTTCTCTGGCTCTGGCTGAGGTGCTGCTTGCTGTGGCGCAGCCTCCTCTGTCTTAGATGCAGGAGCTGGGGTGACCTCCGGCTCCTTGACCTCAAGGATAGTGATGTCGGCCTGGTTGAGCTCGTCATCAGAAATGGTCTTGGAGATGTTGCGCTTGAGTAGTGCCAGCTTGCGGACCGTGTCGTTGTAGACCTCAACAGTCTGCGCTGTCTTCTCGTTAGCTACGTCTGCGCGGTCTTGAGCGTCCTTGATGATGCGCTCTGCCATGTCGCGGGCCTTGTTTTGGGCGTCCTCCACGATAGCTGCAGCGCGCTTGTCTGCCTCAGCCAAGATGCGGTCCTTGTACTCGAGAGCCGCCTTGATCTCCTCGCTGACCTTGCCAGAAGTCATTTCTCGGCGGACCTCCTCTCGGATCTTGTCGGAGTCAGCTGCCTTGGCCTCTGCTTCGTTGAGTGCCGCCTCAGCAACTTCCATGAGCTCGGCGTACTCACCCACCTGAGCCTTGAGCTGCTCGTTCTCTTCATTAAGAGCAGACGCGAGCTGAGTGGAGGACTTGAGTCGCTCGTTGAGCTCCTTAATGACCTCGGTCGGATCCATCACTGTGACGTCCTTTACGTCCTCAGCTGGCTTTATCGTTGTGTTCTTGTTTGACTTAGACATGGGGTTTACCTCGCTGTGTATGTAGTGTTGACGGACAGGTTGCCCGCTGAGCTGTGCTCTGAAACTAGTTTAGCACAGCTGGGGCTCCGTGTCAAGCCCTAACGGCTACTTTTTTATCTCAGCAGCAAAAAAAGGCCCGGATCTCTCCAGGCCCAGCTCGGTTCGCATGTGCGTTCCTCCACGTCTGCATCTATTGTAGCACGGGGGATGGCCCGCTGTCAAGCCCTGATTGGGTACTTTTTTATTGAGGTGGGGAGTGTGCTGGGGCTGCATGAGTGACAGGGGAGGGAGGGGTCCCCGCTGCGAGGACAGCTCGAGGATGACCTCTAGGTCGCGAAACGCTCTCAGAATCGTCCTCTCAGCACTCGTCTGACGCGTCAAGATGTCGACGACACACAAAAGGCCCCCGCTTGGAGGGCCTTCTGGCTGTCCTAAGGATAGGTGGTGTGGGCTTAGAGCTGGATGTCATCGAAGTCGACGCTGAAGTCCATGCTCAGGCCATCTGGAACTGCGGGAGCCTCTATTTCAGGCAGCTGAGGGGTCTCCATGTCTACCTCAATGGTGAGGTCTTGGACGACCCCAGACTTGTCGCGGGCAAGCTGACTTGGGTCAGACTCGCGCGTGATGCCTGAGTTGAGTTCTGCGAAAGAGGTCTCAGTGTAGGATGACTCCGTTGATCCCCCGAGGGCATCTTCAGAGGACTCTGGAGTTGAAGACGTTCCGTTAGCCTCTTCTTCCTCGTCACGCAACTCTTTCTCCAGCACTGACTCGTAAGCCGCGACCATCTTATCAGACGCGATCTTGAGGTCGCGTGGAATGTACTCGATCTTAGCCACTGACGGCACCTGGATACTGTTCTTGATGACCAGGCGGTAGAATACGAAGCCGAACGCCGTGTTGGAGTTGATGTTCCGGTTGGTTACGTTGGGTCCGTACATGAGCTGCTCGATGGTGAAGCGCTCCACCTGCTTAGTCTCTTCGGAGAGTGACTCGCGCTCAGCGGGTGGCTTATCCATGAGTCCAAGCTCCATCTTAGCCTTCTCGTAAGGGGTGAGCCCCTTCGGCACCTCGCGAGAGATGGACCGTTTCTCGGTCGTCTCGTCAGTCTGTCCGAAGAGGTCTCGGAAGCCCTTAACGTCGTCAGCCGATCCACCTGGGTAGACGATCAGGTTACGCGCGTTGGACTGGAGGTTCTTGAGCAGGGCTGTTCCGGCCTTCTGCTCGACGATCCCAAGGGTCTGAGTTGCCATGGTCATGGAAACCACGTAAGAGCGTCCCTTAGTCAAAACGTCCTCAAACCGCTCGTTGGCATAGTCCTGGAACTCGTCCACTGATATGACGACTGGGTTACGGGTGTTCTCCTTGCCCTTACGGCGTGAGATGGCATCCTGCAGCTGTAGCATGAGGAAGGAGCCTAGCTGAGCACCGAGCTCGTCGGATACCCCTGTCTGGGTGGACAGAGCCACCTTGTCGCCCGTTCGGAGGATGCGGTCAAAGTCTATACCTGTACCTATTCCAGGAGGCGGGCAGAGTACTCGGCGCAGGCGCTTGTTGTCGAGCAGGTTGTTGACACGGGTACGCACGTCGGACGTGTGCTCGTATGTCTTAGTACCGTTCTTAGCTCCCTTCATGGCCGAGTAGTAGTCGTTGAGGAAGTAGTTGCGGTAGTCCCGGTTCTCGTTGGCGCGGACCGCTGAGGTCTCAATGGCGCCGAGTTCCTTAAGGATGAGTTCGCCGCGGCCACCGTTGTTAGTCAGTAGGTCGTTAACGTGCACCAGGGTGGCGTCGTTTCTGTAGACCCGCTTAACCACGTGGATGGCGTTCTGGAGCAAGTTCCGGCCGATGTTCTTGAAGAACTCGCTGGAGTCGTTACCGGCAAGCAAGGTGGAGGTCACGGTACCAACGGCAACATCCTCTGGACCGTACAGCGGGTTGAAGTGCGGTGAGTTCTTGGACATAGGGTCGAATAGGAGCACCACGTCTCTCTTCTGCTTAGGATCCTGGGTGACAATGTCTCTCCAAGGTGACGGGGCTGATGGCGACTCCCCCATTGACAATGGCGGGTTGGCGATGATGTAGGAGAGGTTGGCCGCGTACTGGAAGAGGGCGAAGGTCTCGATGTCGTTGAGCCCCTTGGCGTCCAGCTGGATGTAGTTTGGCAGCTCACGCTTGATGTAGATGAGCTTCTTGAGCCCGTCCTCGATCAGGCGAAGGTTACCTTCTTCCTCGAGAGTGAGTTCGCGCCCGTACTTCAACTCCTTGAGGTCTGAGTATTGTTCCTCGATCTGGATCTGCTCGTCGTCACTGAGTGAGTAGTAGCGCTTAGTATCCTCCATGAGCGAGGTCAGGTGCTTGAACTCCTTTTCCTGCGCCTTGTCCAGGCCAGGGCCCTTTTGAACGTCGAGCCAGTGTTGGCGATCGCTCTTGAGCTCCTGGATCTTCTCGTTGAGGAGACCTTTGGAGCGGACGAGGAAACGCTTGTAGTTGGCACGCTTCTGTTTCTCCATGAGCTTACCGAAGGTCCAGACCGTCTTAGCGAAGTCTCCCTTGGGCTCGATGAAGATCTGCCCCATCTGCACGACCTCCACCTTCTCGTAGGTGAAGCAGTCGGACAGGAAGTCACTCATAGCCATTGGCAAGAGCGACTGACTGGTTTTACCTGAGCCTGTGACGGCTCGTGTTCTAGGAGGGGCTGCCTTAGTTCCCCTCCCCTGCAACAGGTGCAGCGCGGGGCATTACTCCCGCGGTTAGACTATGTGTTAAGCCCCTGGCTGCTGTGGCAGCTGGTCGACCCAAGTATTTTTCGGCGGCGTTGGGTATCCCCAGGCACTTCCGCCTACTCTCCCGTCAGGAGATAGTCGTTGGAGGTTCGCCCTGGCACTAGGCTGTAGGCGATTCCTACCGAAACAGGCCCTTGTCTGCATCAGATGCAGGTGACGGTTTAGCACCCCTTGCGGGGCTTGTCTTGCAGCATGCCGCCATCCCTCTCGTTTTTTCCGCTTTCGCACGCTCGCGCTCGCCGTTTCCAGCCACGCTGTCGTGAGAGGGCTCTTAAGGCCAGGCCCAGCGTGTGCTGGTGCCCTGTCTTCCTCGGTTTAACTCTTGTTGACGTCCACTCGTTAGGAGTGGACGGGGCCACATGTTACCCCAAGTACGAGACAGTGTACGAACCGGTCATGGATCGGTAGCACCGCTCGTTTGCCGGATGGGACGTAGGCATCTTCTCCATCAGGAGTGGCACCAGTCTCATCCACGTTGCGCTTGTAGATTTCCCCGAGCGGGAAGTCTCCCGGGTGGAGCTCCACCTCGTCGATCTTGTCCTCAATCACGGCCGTTCCAGTGACGTAGGCTAGGAACTTCTCCTTGTCTTTGGCCATTCCAGCCTGGAGGTTGTGTATCGCCACGACCAAGGCCACCAGCGGCACAACCCAGAAGAAGATGCCCTTCCATAGGTACGGCATGAAGTAGAGGAGTGCCGAGACCAGGAAGAAGGGCTCCAACCAGTAGTTGGCCTTCTTGACTAAGCTCGGTGGGTTAGACTTGGCCAGGTTGTAGAAGATCAGCCCCACCAGCGGTATCAAGAGGATGCCCAGTGGCGGCGCCTTGTAGAGCGTCAGATCCTCCAAGTTGGCCACCATGCCTCTGTACTTAAGGTAGGCGAAGAGGTAGACCAGCGCGAAGATCAAGTTGGTGATCAGCACCACCCAGGACATCCAGTCCCGTTTCAGTTTCTCAGCCATGTCGGTCACCTCCCGGCGTCGCAAATCCAGAACCGAAGTCGATCACGTCCTCCAGGTACTGATCCTCCCCTGTCTGGATCACATCCAGCCCAAGGGAGCGGTAGCGCTCGATGCGATGCGGCAGCTCATCCAACTCAGGGAGGATGACTCGTTGCCACCAGGCCTCATCGTTTCGCCCCAAGATGCGGTTGTGATAGGCCTCCAGGCCTGTATCAAGGTCAGGGAATACGAGGGTCAACTGATCGGCGTAGCCCAGCTCTAAGAGCTTGGCGATCAGTCGCTCGTCCTCGCTGATGAAAACGTGGCGGTAACTGCCACAGGACGCGATGGCGTCGATCATCATAGCCACCCCAGTGAAGTAGGCGTCCTCTTGGTCTGGAGTCATGTCGCGAGTGGCGCGTGACTCGTAGACCTCTATATCCAGGGTAGACCCCCGGTTTAGTGTGTGTAGCGTACTCTTGTCTAGGCATGGGTACGCGGCGATCAATCTAGTCATGTGTGGACCTCCTTGTCTGCGCCAATTTTAGCCGGGGTGCATGCCCGCTCAGCGACTGCAAAATAAAAGGCCCCGGGTAGCAAATCCGGAACCTAGGTGGGAGCGGGCGGTTGAGGTGCCCATGGTGGTGATGCGGAAACCACGCCAACAGCACTACCGTCGCGGAGCAGGGGAAAAGGCAATCTGCTCCACTTGGGCTGGGTGGTGAAACCCGCTCCTGTCCTTATTTTAGCGACTTAGCCGCCAGAGCCTCCGAAGACCCAGTACATACCCACGAAGTAGGCGACGAGCTCAAGTATGAAGAGGCTGCCGGCTGCGATGGCCGTGTTGATGTAGAACTGGACGTTGTCCTTGATGTGCTTCTGAGTGGCGCTAGCGTTGCCCTCTTGGATGGCCATCGAGAGTTTCGCCGTTCCTACAAATCCTGCAGCCAAGCCGCAGAGCAAGGCGATAACGAAGGTGAAGCCCATGATGTACCACATGAAGGTAGCGAAGCTGTTCAGAGAGTCCTTTGTCTTTGCCGTTGCAGCGTCGCCACTGAAGGTCTTGTTGTCCTTGATGCCACCTCCAGTACTAGAGCTGCTTGTCCCTGTACCTGATATAGGTGAGGACTTGCTGCCGATGCCGGATGTAGCCTCAGCCACAAGATCCTGGGCGCTCCAGTACCATACGTAAGCAGATGCGATGTAGAGCGAGACCCAACGGCCCAGCCTTGAGTCTTGAATTCGTTGACGGATCCCTCCGCCTGCTCTTAGTTCCTGAGCCATGTGTTCTCCTCCGTGAGTGTGTTGATCTCGGCCTCGATGCCGTCTGCTGATCTTCCTGTCTTTAAGAGCTCCAGGCGCTGCTGTTGCAGCCTATCGAAGCTCAGCCAGGTGTCCAGTTGCGACGACTCCACTAGCCGGTTGGACGACACTGAGCCGTCCGAGCGATTGTAGAGGGAGCGCAGATAGGCGTCTCCCACCTTGAGGTAGTTGATACCGTAGGTCACGCCATCGATGTCGATCTCGAAGGACGAGTGTGCCTCGGCGTTTGCGTGTTGAGCGAAGGTCTCTAGGACCTGGCTCTCCTTGTCGTAGTTGCGGTCGACCAGGGCCATGACGTACTCTCGGTTAGTCGTCTCCTCTGCCTGTTTCTGTTGCAGGCTGAAGTAGAGAACTAGGCCAGCGACAGCAGTCACCGTGGCTAGAACAAATGCAGCTACGGCTTGCTTAGTGGCCCGGTCGAAGGTATTGAGGCGTTCCAGCCGTTCACTTCTTCTTGCCAAGTCGCGTCACCCTCCCAGCCTTCTCGCGCATCTCCTTCTCGCCCAGCGTGTAGAGATACTCCCGACGTGAGTGGTCCGAAGACACAGTCCGGAAGACTTCCCCTTGCTGAGACAGTTGGAGTAGGTTCTGGTAGACCTCGTTGCGAGAGGACATGGTGTTGAGGTCCACTACGAAGATCCCCTGCTGCCCCAGAGCTCTCGGTCCAAGTTTATCCAGGTCCTTGTAGAGCTGCTCCACGTCGTCGGTCACGATGATCAGGTTGATTCCGCGGCCAAACTTGTCCCTGTAGAGTCGGTCGTTGCGCTTGAAGTACTCGATGCGGTGCAGCACCGACAGCTCCTCGTTGAGGTAGAAGTCGACGAAGTACTCCTGCGGCGTCCCTTGGAGACTGATGATCTTGCCGTCTTCGTCCAGCTTGCGAACGTAGTACTGGTAGAAGTCTCCGAGCAGGTGTTGGTTGAGGTGGTAGCCGTAGCTCAGCGTGAACCCCTTCTTCTGTAGGTACTGCAGGAACTGGTTCTCCCTGCGGTTCTGGTTTAGGATGCTGGGGATCAGCGAGCTGAAGACGTAGTCCAGCATGGCGTCGCGCGGCTTGACGACAATCTCGAAGTCGGGCTTGATCTCGTCAAGGAAGGTGTCCACGATGGTCTGCTTAACAAGCTCCATCCGGTTGCGGATCTTGGTCTTGCTGATGATGTTGTCGGTGACGAAGAGGACGACGATCTTCCTGGACTTGAGTCGGAACTCGTCCGTGTTGAGGAAGGCTCGGTAGTGGGCCCACTTCTCAATCAGCTGAGCCTTGGACTCCGTCGCCATGTCTGTCTCAATGAAAAGGTCGTGGTCCAGCAGTGTCACCATGCCGTCCGGCCTGATATTGACGTAGCTGGAGAGGAACTTTTCGTCCCGGTAGTTCCACGGCAAGCCCATTGCCCGGGCCCGCGTTTCGAAGTCCAACATGAACTGGTTGAGGTGGACCTGGTGGTTGACTAGGCGGGTGTTTAGCGCCAGGTCTGCCTGGGTGTAGTAGCCCCGCTTAACCACCTTCTTGTCCTGGTCGAATACCTCGTTGGGGATGTCGCGGGTGTGTCGCACCACCTCTATTCCCTTGTTAGTGATCTGCATGGCCTCTCGCCCGTTGCGGTAGACCGATACGGTTACCAGCGACTCTGCCATGAGTCTGTTGCGGATAACAGTCCGCTTGCGTTTGCCCGCCGGCGTCTCAGTGTCTACCAAGTAGACGTACTTCATGACCTGCTCGACGTCCATGGCGCGATACAGGTACAAGTAACTGAGCGCCTTGAGATCGTCCTCCTTGAGCCGGTCGATCAGCTCGATCAGGGCCTTCTTCATCGTCATAACCTCCCATCTGGAGTCCTCTGCTCCGTGTCTGTCCTAATTTTAGCCCAGGGAGGGGCTTGACCCGGGGTCCCGTTCGTGCTAAAATAGAGACAGATCGCCGGCTAGACCGGCAGCGAAAGGAAGGTGCGGCCATGGGCTGGAAACACAAGCTGGCTATCACCGTCGTCCTCTTGGGCGGCATTGGTGGCCTAGGCTACTACTCATACAGCAGCGGGTGGTTGGAGAAGACGCTTAGCGAGGCGGTCATTCCCTTCGAGTTCTTCCGCGTGGACAAGAAGCGCTCGGTGCGCGACCTGGCAGTAAAAGATGACCAGCGCAAGTCGATCGCTGAGTACAAACAGGAGCTGGAGCCACTCCTCTCACTCTTTAACGGAACTGAGGAGCGGCCAACTCTCAACGACAAGGTGGATGTCGTGGCCTTCACGGACATGCTAGACCCTATCTACGGCGTGGAGTACCAGTACGTGGGCTCTGCAGTGATGTCTGGCCTGTATCAAGATAAGGACGGGTGGGCGCCACTCGTCACCTTCTCGGTCTTCAACGACTCCGAGACGGTCCGCAACATCACCATGGCTGTAAGAGTTAAAGACGGGGTGCTCTCGCCTACCGTCATCCGCGACAGTTCGGACGACTTCTCCTACTCAGAGTTGCCGTCGGACTTCAACCTCTCCCTCTTGGACCTGTCAACCAACAGTGACCGACGCTTCTACGAGGAGAAGATATGGGAGAAGGGGATCGTGGGCTACACTGATGAGCAGGTTAATCAGCTCAAGGAGGCCGACAACCAGGTCAAGACGCAGACCCTCTTGGTCTACAGCGACGCCGCTGTGCACCAGGTACACAAGTACGGAACGACGCAGCACGTATACACCGTGGACCGGGTCTTCACGCTGGACGCACTCAGCGCCAACAAGAACCTGATGGCCGCACCAATGACCATCAGCCAAGACGAGTAAACGACCGGAGCTACGAGCTCCGGTTTTCTTGTCCCCAGGGGTACGTCCTAGTAACCCCAGCCCGTATAGTTCGCCCGTAACATAACACCAGCGGGACACCGCTCAGAAGGAGGAACACATGAAACAACACACCGGCCCTGTGGCCGCAATAACTTTCGGCCTGCCAATCGTGCAGGTCACTACCAACCACCATCCACAGGTGGGAAAGACCACCCTTGGACTGTATCTAGGTCAGGACGGGGTAGCTCGTGTCGCTGAAGCGGACGGCAACCAAGTCATCAACCTCATGGTCAACGTCAAGCGTGATGAGGCAGGAGACGCCTTGACTGCAACAATCGCAGCCCCAGGCTTCTTCTGCCCGATCACCAAGTGTACGCGCTACGTCCACGATGACGACATGCGTCAGTCCTTTGCTCAGACGATTGAGGACTTCGTCCTCAGCTACCAAGGCCAGCTCTATGAGCAGGTAGCCTAGAGGGGAGGGACTGAGATGACAGCAATAGACTTCGTCCTCATGGCCACTCTGGTGATTAGCACTACCTTCGGTCTAGTACGCGCCGGCGGGGCCAAACGCCCCATCGAGCGTGGCATCTGCCTGTTCGGTGCAGTAGCCTTCACCGTCTGGAACATGGCAGTGCTATCAGCCGTCTTCCGCGAGGAGGTCAAGGTCGACACCCTGACTCACGGCAGCTACGCCGTTCAGAAGTTGCCCAACAGCTCGGACTACCTCGTTACTGAGGTGAGCCCGGCTGCAGACAAGGCACTCTACAAACTCGACCAGGTCGACACGCCTGCAACTGGTCTAGACCAAGAGCTTGACCTTGTGATCTACAAGACTGACTCCATGGTCTTCAGGTTCATCGGGCCAGACACGTCTTACCGTGGCGAGTACAAGGTGGGAGGTGAGCGCTAATGGCTTACTTCCTTATCCTGGTGCTCGGCGGCACACTGCTCTGGCTGATGCGATCCTACCTCGCTGAGGAGGACAACGACTACTACCGCCACAGTTCTGGCGAGCGTGCAGCTCACTCCATCGGCCTCGGTTTTGTAACCGCCGATGCGATCTGGGGCATGACTGCACTCCTGGTCCGCAACGTATAGGTCGACTCCAACTTCAAGAAGGTGGTCGTCGCCGAGATCGAGGCCTACAAGCTCGTCGAGACCAAGGGCGGCGAACGCATCGTCATTGCCGACGACCGCGAAACCGCTTACGAGGTCGAGGACTTGATCGTCAGCGACTTCGGCAGCAGCGACGCCAAGCTCCGCATCTACCGCTACGAAGCCAACAGCTGGCTCGGCAGCCAGTATCAAGGCTGGGTGGAGGATCACCTCTACGGGGAGTTCCCTGGACACAAGTAGCAAGAGGCTTCCGGGCCTCTTTTTGTTGCAGCCAAGGGACGCTCTCTAATTCCGACGAACAACACAGGGCCTGTAGCCCATACAGAAGGAGGTAACTATGGCAGTAAGCCAACAGACGGCCAGTGAACTGGAACCCAACTTGCTCTTTGCGAACACCTGGTCCGATAACTGGGACGTGAGCGACGTCGTTCGAGGAGGCCTGCTATGAGAGTCGTGACCGATGCCATAACCAAGGACCTACCTGGCGTTCGTTACTCACCAGCAACACCCGGTAGCTACGGACTGGATGTCTGGGACATCTCTGAGCTGCATCAAATGCAGCCAGGGTTCATCCTGGTCGTGCGCGGGAGTTACCCCGCAGCTGAAGCTCTTGCAGACGAGGTTGTGCGACTCGCTCCTGACGAAGACTTGGGAGACGTCGTGGCATACGACCTGGCAGGACTTGCCTGTGGGATACAAACCCGCCTGATCTGAGGGACCCGAGAGGTCCTTTTTTCTGTACCAAGGGCGGACGAGGGGTTTAATTGGGGCGTACAAAACAGGGCCAAGAGGCCCAGCAAGGAGGAAGACACACATGACTGTAACAACAGCAGTAGGCGGGGATCCCCGTAACATGGCCGCATTGGTCACCATCTCCAGAGGGATGATGATCGGTGGAGGCCCCATCAGCAAGATAGAGGCGCACATCGCGTCCGCCTCATCCGGAGGACCTCGCGAGGCCGTCTATGAAATCGCCCTAGCCAGCGACAAGTTCGTTACTCCGGCAGTGGTGCTCCGTGACCCGCAGAACCAATGCGGCGACGACATCCCAGGGAAGCTGGTTGTGCTCGTCGACGAAGATGGTGAGCACACGCTGGTGGATCTCTATCTCATCTTCGGGGAACACCGGCTACGAGCCATGGAGCGTATCGCCAATGATGAGCCGGTTGTGATTAGCGGCTACTGGGTTGGGCAGCGACTCATGCGTCGCGCCAAGCAGATCTTGGAGGGCTACAAGCCAGCACGTCTGGAGGTG
>ERZ650312.1344-NODE-1344-length-13927-cov-3.602437_pt1 | contig 13927 bp, 12 predicted proteins | sample MGYA00376248_ERZ650312 | MGnify/ENA primary metagenome ERZ650312 (study PRJEB26733, sample SAMN07839316) | wastewater metagenome | biome: urban; feature: wastewater treatment plant; material: waste water | place: USA: North Carolina | collected 2016-07-28 ... | reverse complement strand
CCACCTGCTGAGTCCCCTTCTACCAAGAATAACTCTGCCCCATCGCGCAAATCCCCACGACAATCCGCCAATTTACCCGGTAAGGCTGGACCTTGGGTAATTTTTTTACGTTCAACTTTTTTGGCAGACTTTAGGCGTTTGCCCGCTTTGTTAATCGCTAACTCAGCGATTTGTTTGGCCGTGTCGAAGTTTTGATTGAGCCATAAGCTAAAGCCATCTTTGGCAAAGGCTTGCACCACGCCCGCCGCTTCGCGACTCGATAAGCGCTCTTTAGTCTGACCACTAAACTGCGGCTCTGAAAACTTGAGCGACAAGATATAGTTTACCCCGTCCCAAACATCGTCCGCGGTCAGCTTGACATTACGTGGCAATAAGTTATGCAACTCGCAAAACTCTTTTAGCGCCTCCGTGATACCAGTACGTAAACCATTGACATGCGTACCGCCTTGTGCAGTCGGAATCAAGTTGACATAGCTTTCTTGCACCGGTGTGCCGCCTTCGGCTAGCCAGCAAATGGCAAATGATAAAGCCGCTCGCTCACCCGGCTTTGCCGTATAGTCAAAGACATACGGCTGCTCTGGTAAGGTGATGTCATCAACCAATTGCTCGGTCAAGTACTGTGATAGACCATCGGTAAATTGCCAAACTTCGGTTTCACCATCAATTTCATTGACAAAGGTAATGGTCAAACCGGCTGACAAAACGGCTTTGGCCTTTAGATGGTGCTTGAGTTGTTTGATGTTAAACTTGGGTGAATCAAAGTATTGTTCATTGGCCCAAAAGCGTACTAAGGTACCACGTTTGCGCTTATTGCTACTGGGGGCAACGGCCAACGGTGCCAATGGCTCGCCATTACCAAACTGCATAGTAAACTCTTCGCCCTGACGCCACACCGTCACATGGACTTTATGCGATAGCGCATTGACCACCGAGATACCGACACCGTGTAGACCACCAGATACTTGGTAGTTGGTGGTTGAGAACTTGCCACCCGCATGCAGACGCGTCAAAATCAACTCAATCCCTGATTGGTTAAACTCAGGATGAATATCAGTCGGCATACCACGGCCGTCATCTTCTACCGATAGCGAGCCATCTTGATGCAAAATCACGGTGATGTTTTTGGCATGACCGGCTAGCGCCTCATCCACTGAGTTGTCGATGACTTCTTGGGCTAAATGGTTGGGGCGTGTGGTGTCGGTATACATACCGGGACGACGACGCACTGGGTCTAGCCCGGTTAAAACTTCTAAATTTTGACTGGTATAACTCATGATTTTCCTAACAAATAGGGTGACATTGACGCACCTTACAATACATTTTCAATCAGATTGGCCGTTTTAGCCATGATAAATCGCTTAACAATTTTCATTTTGTCGCCAAACCATCAGCCAGTTTTCTAACTGAACTTCATTCTTAATGACACAATTACTGCGCACAATATCAAAACCATGCTGTTCAAACAATGGTTTCGCCACATGCGACGCATACACTTGGATCTGTTGTAGGTGATTTAGTCGCGCGATATCCAATACTTTATTCAACAAGGCACGGCCTATGCCCTGATTCTGGTAATTTGGGTCAATATACAGGCAATCAATCATGCCCATACGCCCATCCATACCAAATTCAATAAATCCCACTGTCTTATCATTGATGACTGCGACATACGGTAAGGTTTTGCTAAATCGTTCTTGCCAACTCTGTGCTGAATGATTGCCAATCCATGCGTGTTTTTGGCTAGGGGTATAAAAGCTATCCTCAATCGCCATAATGGCATCCGTGAAAATCTCGCTCAACTTTTCACTGTCATCAGCTTGATAATGACGAATCAGTAAAATATCAGCACTGATTTGTTTCACGATATTTAACGCGATAGACCGAATAAAAACTTCACCACTTGCGGTAATTTGGTCGAAAAGTCCGTCATACGATGGTCGCCACCTTCTTCAATAATGATATGGCTTTGTCCATTTTGCCCGCTATTAGACTCACTAAAAAAGTCGACCGCAACCTGATAATCAAGCAGCTCATCACCAGTTTTGACAATCACTAGCATGTTGTGCGGATAATCTGCTTGGGTAACGCGATGTTGTGCGAGCCAATCAATATCCGCCTTGGTCATTTCCCAACCCGTATCCGTGGTAGTTGCCACGTAATCCTTGGACAAGGTTTCAAACGCTTTATCTTCTGGAAAAAAGCGTTGTAGCGTTTGATGTGGCTCAAGGCTTGGATTTAATAGCACAGCTTTTTTGCCGGTTTGATTGGCCAATAACGTGGCAAAATAACCCCCTAACGAACTGCCCACCAAGCCTGTTTGCTCATCTTGTGCAATCAAGTCTTTTAGTAGTGCTTCCACCTTAGCCGGTGACATATTCAGATTAGGACGATGCACCTTAATCTGTGGGTGATGTTGTTGACAATATTCATCCAAGATTTTGCCTTTTTCGGCGGTATGGTCGCTGTTTAAACCATGAATGTAGATGATTTGCATGGCGCGCTCGCTATTATTTTATTATCAGATTGAGTCAATGATAGACGATAGATAGAGGCGTTATCTTAGCATTGCTGACCAAAAATAGCTATGTGACGCGTTTGCCACACGTTAAAGCATGTCGTGTTGTTTGCTGATGCTTGTCATACTGTCATGTTATCACGACAAAGTTTTGACAATATATCGTGCAATTTTCTGATATATTCGCAAAAACAATATTTGGTGATACACTAAGGTGTGTTCCTAATTCGAAACAATCAATTTTTAATGGTCGAAAAATGGCTAAATTTGGCAAAACCTTGTTAAATCTTTTGTCAATATTTTAATATTGTCCGCAAGATTTGCCTTGTTTTGCAGGCAATTTATCAGATTTTTCACCGCATTATTCAAATAGGGATACACCCTAATCAGACTGACAATTATTCATTATTTGATAAATTTTTTTTGGGTATTTACCATCGACAATAATAAGGTTAGCAAATGAAGGCAGCAAGCGTAAAAACTGGGCTTAGACATGTTTGGCATGTGGCTTTGGCTGGCGTTGCTGTGTTTATCTTTGTTCTAGCCATGCGCGCTTTATACCGGTTGACCCAAAGCGTTAATTACCAAGATGTGTTAGATGCGATTGCCAGTATCCCAACCACTCACTTAGTGATTGCTTTTATCGTGGTGGCTTTTGGCTATGTGTTACTCACGTTTTATGATGCGATGGCGTTACGCCAACTCGGTCGCCGTAATCAGATTCATTATTCTTCTATCGCGTTAACCTCATTTACCGCGTATGCGATTAGTCATACGGTGGGTGCCAACTTGGTCACAGCGACGGGTATCCGTTATCGCCACTATAACCACGCGGGGCTAAGCAACAACGAAATTGCCAATATCGTTTGGCTGGTGTCAATGGCGTTTACCTTTGGCATTAGCACCTTAATTGGTCTGTCACTGACCACGCATCCAGAAATCACCGTACATTTATTGTCCCAACTTGATAAGTCATTGGGTATCTTTGAACATACCTTGTATGTGCGTGGGCTGGGTATCTTTATGTTAGCGGCGATTCTCACCACCATTATATATGCGGGCAAACAAGGTAAGCATGTGATTATCAGAGGTTGGCGTTTTGACTTGCCATCTGCGATGACCCTCATCAAGCAGATTATTATCTCGATTTTAGACTTAAGTACGGTTGCCTTGGTACTGTATCTATTGTTACCGACTGGCGCACATATTAGTTATTGGTCAACCTTTTCGGCCTTTATCCAGTCAATGGCTGTTGGGATTCTAAGCCACGTACCGGGTGGGTTGGGTGTTTTTGAAGTGACTATGATAGCTGCCTTGCCCCAAGTCGACCGCACCCAAATGCTGGCTGTCCTATTGGTATTTCGTGTTCTGTATTATATCGTACCGTTTTTATTGGCATTGATTCTGCTTGTGCTGTATGAAGCCTATCGATTGGTTATACGACAAAAATCTTAATCGCATTTGTCCGATTTTGACAAGTCCCCTTATTTATCTTAAGTAGAACGCGCTACTTTTTTTGCATATAAAAGCTTGGGTTATTTATAAATAACAATAAATTTTTATTACAGGTTTAACCTTTTCAATCAATTTTACGTCTTAGATTTACCTTTTATAACTATTTCTATGCGAGAAGTTACACAGTGATATATATTCTATCTAGAATGCGCTTAGTGAGGTTTGCTAGTATAAATCTCGGCTATTTATAATTAGACACGCCCGACATTACAACTATCTGCGTGGTAATCATAAATATGAATTAGCGATATTTTAATGAGGAAAATAACCATGAAACGTATTACTGTTACTTTAGCGGCGCTTGTTACTGCTTTGGGTCTATCTGTATCAGCACAAGCTGCACCCGCAAAAGCCAAAGTTGTTAAAAAGCCAGTGGCCAAAACGATGGTCAAAAAAGACAAGACTAAAACCGTCAAAGATGAAAAAGTGGTTAAAAAAGCCGCTGTTAGCTCAAACTCAGCCAATGAAGTCAACCCAGACACACCAGCTGATTTGAAAATCAACGAAACCAATAATATCCGTGCTACCCCAGCAGTACCCGCTCAACCAGCGGCGGTAGTCGTACCAGTCACTGAAACCGTATCAGCACCTGATGCTGCGGTTGAAACGGTTGAAGTAACTCCTGTTGCTAAAGGTGTGGTTAAAAAAACCGTCACTACCTCAGTACCAGTAACCACGACCACTGATGTTGGCCCAGCTGTTGTTGTGACGCCAAACGATGATGTAGCTGTGGTAAAACCATAATGTTATATGGTGCACGATAATGCTTAGCTAAAGTTAAGCACAAAAAAAAGGTCAGTGATTATACTGACCTTTTTTATTGTCTTTTATCGCGATAACGCTACTCAATTAACGCCCTTGATAGGCATAGGTTGGGTCGGCCGCAGCCGTAAACAGCACATCTGTCGATGAGTTTAACGCCGTTTCCACAGAGTCTTGTACCACCCCAATGATAAACCCAATAGCAACCACTTGCATAGCGATGGTATCCGGGATATTAAAGAAGCTACACGCCAACGGAATCAACAGTAAAGAGCCACCTGCAACCCCTGACGCGCCCGCCGCTGATAAAGTCGATAATACCGACAATAATAATGCCGACACAAAGTCAACCTGAATCCCCAAGGTATGCGCCGCGGCCAAGGTCATGACATTAATCGTAATCGCTGCACCTGCCATATTAATGGTCGCACCTAATGGGATGGTCACCGAATACGTGTCTTTGTGCAAACCCAGTTTTTCTGCCAAGTTCATATTGACGGGAATATTGGCCGCTGAACTGCGGGTAAAGAACGCAGTAATACCACTTTCACGCAAACAGGTAAACACAAGCGGGTATGGGTTTTTGCGTGTCTTTATAAATACAATCAGCGGATTCACCACCAATGCGATAAACAGCATCGAGCCGACCAATACCGCCAATAAACGCGCGTAGCCCAATAACACACCCAAGCCAGTCTCAGCAATCGTCTGTGTGACCAAACCAAATACGCCAAACGGTGCCAGCCAAATCACCCATCTCACTACATGCGATACGGCTTCAGCCATATCATTAATTAGTACTTTGGTACTGGCATTGGCATGGCGTAACGCAAGACCAATCAATACCGCCCAAGTCAACACGCCCATATAGTTACCCGTGGTAATGGCGTCTATCGGGTTGCTGACCATATTGCCGAGTAAGTTCGTCAATACCTCCGCTAGGTTTGCCGGCGGTGCTTGCTCGATTTTACCAGTGACCAAGGTTAACGTGGTTGGGAATAGTTTACTCGCGACAACGGCGGTTAACGCTGACAAAAACGTCCCAACCATATACAGCACCAACGTAGGGCGCACATTGACTTGGGTACCCGTTTGGTGCTGGCTGATTGAGGCAATAACTAGGACAAATACCAAAAGTGGCGCAATGGCTTTTAACGCACCGACAAATAACTTACCAAAAATCGCGATAAAACTTGCCACGCCCATCGGTAAGCCGCCAATGATATCCGGATTGACCAAGCTGCCGACCAAAATACCGAGTATTAAACCGATAACAATCAGCGGTACCAAGCCAACCCGCTGATACATTCGTACCAATCCTTGCATAACGACCTCAAGATATGAATTGAACAGCCACATTGATTGATGACTGAAAGTGAGACGCTATATTACCATATTTTTTGATGAAAACCGGATTGATATTAGACCGCTAAACTGACTGACGAGATAACGATACGGCAACCGATTTGGTAATAAACCGTGTATCGTTAATTGATTTGAAAGGTTTGTAAAGGATGCTCGGCACACTGCTCCCGATAGTGGCGATATTTTTGCCGCCCATGAACAAGGCTTAGCTCATCGGCAGCGATAATCTCTAGCAGCTTTACCCCAACATTGGCTTCAACGAACGTCAGTAACGGCTCAGTGGTAAGATTCATCACCACGCCATCAAAGCCCTCAAGCAGATCGGGATTGTCGGTCAATAGCACGCTAGCCAGTGCATCTTGGGCCAAATCTTGCGGCGTTTGTATGACCGTGTGCGGGACAAAAGCGGTATCGCTAAATGACCACAGTCGTTCATCGAGTGGCTCAAGTACCGCGGTGGGGGTGACGATAATCAGGCTATCGTCACTTTTTTGTAGGACAGTTTGGGTGAGCTGACACACGAACGGCATCAGCTTTTTATGCGCAGCTAGGATATAAAAGTTTATGGCTGTCATCACCGCTTAGTCACATCCCCAAACATCAGATTGCCTATCATGGCTAAGACACATTACTTTGCGGCCAACGCTTGGCGTTGTAGATAGTGCATCAATAGGGGTACTGGACGACCCGTGCCACTTGGTTCTTTGCCGGTTTGCCATGCGGTACCCGCGATATCCATGTGCGCCCATGGGATATCATCCACAAAGCGCGATAAGAAACAGGCTGCGGTGATTGAGCCGGCTGGCATACCACCGATGTTTTGCATATCGGCCATATTAGAGTTTAGCTGCTCTTGGTAGTCCTCATCCAGCGGCATATGCCAAATACGGTCATACGCGCTATCACTGGCTTGCTCTAAATCAAAAATCACATCTTCATCGTTACTAAATACGCCTGTGCGGACGCTACCTAGCGCCACTACCATTGCGCCGGTTAAGGTTGCCATATCAAGCATGACTTTTGGCTGATAGCGTTGAAGATATACTAAGCTATCGCACAGCACCAAACGACCTTCTGCATCAGTGTTAAGAATTTCAACCGTTTTGCCGTTCATTGCAGTAACGATATCACCGGGACGTGTGGCGCGACCTGATGGCATATTCTCTGCACACGCCATCGCACCCACGACTTGTAACGGCAAGCGCGCTTCACACAAGGCTTTGACCATACCGAGTACCGCAGCCGCACCGCCCATATCAAACTTCATCTCACCCATGCCTGCCGATGGTTTTAATGAAATACCACCGGTGTCAAAGGTGATACCTTTACCAAGAATCGCAATCGGATTGGTTAAGTTGGTTTTTTTGGCTTTTTTACCAGATTTTGCGGCTTGGCCATTGTATTCCATCACCACCAACTGACCTTCGCGCTCCGAACCGCGGCTGACCGCCAAGAAACAGTTCATGCCAAGCTTTTCCATGTCTTTTTCGCCAACCACTTTGACGGTCAATAAGTCAGGATACGTAGCCGCTAAGACTTGGGCTTGCTCGGCCAAATACGCTGGGTAGCAGACATTGGGTGGTTCATTGGCCAAGTCACGCGCAAGGCTTTGACCTTGGTTAATCGCATTATTAAAGTCGAGTACTGCTTGCAAGTCGTCTTGTGCATTCGTCGCGTGGATGACAATATGGCTTAGTGTTGGTTTATCTGAGGCTTTGCTTTTGTACTTTTCAAAGCAATAACCTTGGTTCATGAGGGCCAAAGTCAACTGACCAAATTGTTCGGCCTGTAATATGCCACCTAACCAAAGCGTGGCGTTTTTGGTCAAATCGGCCAATTGGCTATAGATGACTTTGGCGATTTTTTGTAAGGCGTTGCCATTGAGTTTATGACGCTCACCGATACCCACTAACAACATTGCTGACTGCTCAGCTGTGGCATAACGTAACGCCGACTTGGCAAGTTTGCCCTTAAATTGGCTAGCATCACTAAATGCGGCAACGTCGGCACTGAGTTCATCGCTCAATGGGGCTAATGCAGTACCCTGTTCGTCCATTAAGATGACCTGACAGGCGTTTTTGCTTTTTTTATCGGTTTTTTGTGCCGTTGATTTGGCAAGGGTTAAGGTAAGTGCCATCGCAAGTCCTTTGTATATGAGGTTATTCAAGATGGGTTTAGTGTAGCATATTCCACCAATGAGAGGAAAAATGATAGCCGCTAATCCGTGTTTGGTACGTCTATCGCCATTATATCGGCCAAATCTTACGGGATATTATCTGCGAGTTTACGTTACGCTTATTTACCAATTATGGCGGCATGGTATGATACGCATCGGTGCGCGGCGCACGTGTTCATGGTATGATAAGCGCTGGCAATTTCCCCTGCGTGGCAAGACAAACGCGCAATTTTTGACGTTGGTGGTTGGCTAAACCAAGAACCCACACTCGTTTTTATCAATTAGGTGATGGCTTGTGATTTTACGACGATATATGACCCAACAGGTGGCCTCTAACACCGCAATTGTGCTGTTTTTTTTGATGGTGCTAATGCTAGGTGGACGCTTGATTCGTTACTTTGGTATCGCGGCCGAGGGTCGGTTGGATGTGGGGCTATTATTTGCCATTATTGGCTATAATTTACCGACGTTTTTAGAACTCATTTTGCCGTTGTCATTTTTTGTGGCACTGATGCTCGTGCTTGGGCGTATGTATGTCGATCATGAGATGAGCGTGTTATTCTCAAGCGGTATTAGTCGCAGCCAGTTGACCCGTCTTATGCTCCCGCTCATCCTTGTGTTACTGGTGTTAGAAGCCGGTATTAGCCTATGGGCAAAGCCTTGGGGCGTGCGTCACAGTGAGCAGATTTGGCAACAGCAGGCCTTGACCAGTGCGCTCGATTTGATTCGTCCGAAGACCTTTATCAGTAGTGGTGATTATCACTTATATGTTGGTGCATTTGACAAAGAAAAACGCGAATTAAACGACTTATACGTGGTACAACGCCCTACCAATGCAAAAGGCCAAGCCTTGGGCAAAGAGGTGATTATCACCGCACAACGCGCGGTACAAGTACCGACCAATCCCAATGCCTCGATGACGCAGTTGGATTTATTTAATGGTCGGCGCTATGAAATCGGTGCCAATAGTCAAGCCTATTCCCAAGTCAGTTTTGATAGCTATCGAATTAGCCTGGAAAAACCCGAAGTCGAAACCATCAACGAGAACAACGTTGAAATCCAACATACCAACAAACTGATTAATAACCTTGACAAACCCGAGGTCAAGGCTGAATTGGGTTATCGCTTGAGCTTACCATGGCTGATTGTGATTGCGGCCATGCTTGCCACGCCACTCGCGCAAGTCCGCCCCCGCCAAGGTCGTTGGTTACGGTTGTTACCGTCAATTTTGATTTTCGTCAGTTGTGCCATCGGTATCATGTCACTCAAAACCGCGATTAGCAAAGACAAACTTGGTGTGATGGCCTATGCTTGGCTGATTATTGGATTTATGCTGTTCGCGCTATATCTTAACTGGCAAACTCGTGCGGTGCACCGTATTCGCTACTATCGCCGCAGCAACAATTCGAGTAGGGCCACATCGGGAGGACAGTCATGATACTTGCCCGCTATGTCAAAAAAAATGCCTTTTTTGCGATTTTGGCCGCTGTAATAGCGTTATGGCTATTAAAAATGGTCTTTGATTATCTGGCTGAACTTGAAGAGCTGTCGCAGACTTATACATTTTTAGATGCGCTACATTACATCGCCTTGGCTGCACCCGAATCATTACAAAGTTATATGCCAATCGGTGCGCTCTTGGGAGCAGTCATTGGCTTAGGTTTACTGGCAAATAACAGCGAGTTGGTGGTCATGCAGGCCGCAGGTTTAAGCCGCTTTAAAATCGTCAGTTGGGTGGTGCAACCTGCCTTGTTGTTTGTGGTGTTGGGGATAGCGCTAAGCCAATTTGTATTACCCACCACCAATCAGCTTGCCCGCCAAGTCAAACAAACCAACCCGTTATTAACCAGCTCAGTCAATGGCTACTGGGACAAACAAGACAATCGTATTGTTTCGATTGACTACGCGGATGCCACCGGCGCGTTAAAAAACGTTCAAGTATGGCAAATGACGGACGATGGACGAGTGCAAAGCGTCAGCAAAGCAGCGACTGGTCGTTACCAAAGCGGTAATCAATGGCAGCTAGACAATATATCTACTGTTACTATCAATGCCAACGGTACTGCGCGTCAGCAGCATATCGCCCAACAAACCGTTAGATTACCCATTGAGCCAAGTTCGATTTATTTGTTAACACGGCGTCCAGAAGATATGTCAGTCACTGACTTATGGCAGCATCGTCAATTTTTAGCCAGTGAAAGCCGCCGCTCGCTAGAGCATGAAGTGGCGTTTTGGAAAAAAGTCTTGTCACCGTTTGCGATATTATCCTTAGTGGTCGTGGCATGTTCTTTTGTGTTTGGCTCATTGCGTAGCCAAAGCTTGGGCTTTCGTATCGTCATTGCGTTGTTATTTGGCTTGGTATTTAGCTATATCCAAGACTTGGTCGGCTTTGTCAGCTTAAGTACGGGTTTTTCACCGTTCTTAATGGTGGCCTTACCGATTATCATCAGTGCCGCGCTGGGTATTTACTTATTAAAAACTAAAAATTAACCATGACTGAGCTCATAGTCTACTTGTTGAAGTCGTCTCTTATATTATGCAACAACCGATAGAGTCCCACCCTTTTCCACCCATCTTACCACCACAAGCCACGGTGTTAATGATGGGTACCATGCCGCCCACCGAAGATAAGTGGTGTATGCCGTTTCACTATCCCAATTTTTATAACGATATGTGGCGGATTTTTGGCTTGGTGTTTTTTGATGATGCGGATTATTTTCGAATGGGTGATGAAAAACGCTTTGACCATCATAAAATCAAAGACTTTTTGTTATCAAAAGGGATTGGCGAGTGCCCGACCGTCACTGAAGTGATTCGTGAAAAAGGCAATGCCTCTGATGAGCATTTAACGGTTGTGAGTAGCGTGGATTTGGCAACGATTTTGCCGCAAGTGCCACATGTTAACTGGCTATTTACCACAGGCGGTAAAGCCACTGAAGTCTTAATCGGTCTAGTCAATGCTGAACTTACCAAGCAGTCACCCACTGCCCCATTACTCAAACTACCTAAGACCAATCAGTCAGTAAGCGTCCAGGTATTTGACCGTGAGTTACAGATTTATCGTCTACCGTCGTCATCGCGCGCCTACCCCATGAATTTGGCCAATAAAGCCGAAGCGTATGCAAGATTTTTCCGTTTAGCCGGACTTATTGATTAATTAAATTGTATTAGCAATTTTGCCGTAATTTTTGCTAACATAATCACGCTGTTAAAGGGTATGAGCGTTCACTATACTTCAGTTAGGTAAGCAACACTTTGAGACAATTGATGATAGCATCTAGGGTTGGCGTCTTGGCAACAAGTTTGATGATAGACAACAAGATAAAAGGTCTTGGCTTAGCAGCTATTTGCGCCTTAAGCTTGAACGGTTGTGACCGTAACAGCTCGACAGTCGCTATCAATCCCACTGCACCCTCCAGTATGAGTCTGCCAAGCGATACGACTGCAAAGCCTAGCCAAGCCAATCCCAAGAGTCCGTCTGCTACGATTGTCATTGATGATAGCAGTTTTATTGCCAATTCACCGCCACTTCCAACTGCCTCACAGACGGCCAGTATTATCACCAATAGCGCCAATTTGGTCGATTTTCAATACGCCTATATGGCAATTATCCAAATCATGCATCAAGATTTGAACTCAGCCATGCATGCGATCAATCCGGATGTATTATTTGCCCAAGGTATGGCGGTGCATCACCAAGCGGCGATTAACATGGCAAAAATTCAGCTTGAGCATGGCAAAAATTCCCAATTACGCAAGCTTGCTGAAGACCTTATCACCGCACAACAAAACGAAATCCAACTGATTCGTCATTGGCTTTCGACGCACCCTGATAGCACCCAGTTCAATGCCAAGACCAAAATCATGCAGCAAGAATTTAACAACGGCATGAATGACATGCATGAACAGATGATGGCAGGCGTGATGAATAGCGACCCGGACATTGCCTTTGCGCAAAGTATGTTGCCGCACCACAAAGGCGCGTTGGCATTGGCACAAGTCGAAATCAAGTACGGTAACGATGAGAAAATGCGCCAGCTGGCGGATAATATTATCGAAACCCAACAAGATGAAATTCAGCTCATTCAGTATTGGCTCGCGGAACACAATAAACAATAACTATAAATAGTAACTAAAACAGTAGCGCCATAAACTCTAACGCCGTTGAATGGTAAAAATTACCCCAAAAATAAAAGGCTGACGCAATGGGTCAGCCTTTTGTCATTATTGCTAGTCATTATTAATGGTTGGGTTAATACGCTGAATCAATGTCTTCGATGCGCTGAATCACGCGTACCTGACGTTGTAACTGGCGCAGTGGACGCAGCTCTTCTAGCAAGTCTAAAATTAGCGCAATCGCTTGCGGACTGGCATTAAAGTCACGACGCAGGCGAGAAGCACAGCGCACACGCGTCAGTTGGACACTGTTAAAGTACACGTTATCCGTGCCCATCCCCTGCTCTGGGTGAATCACATCTTCATCAAGCAATGCGATTACCCAGCTTTTATCAACGGTTGAGGCGTTTACCAATTCATCAAGCGTTAAGCGTAACATTTCATCTTTTTGAGTCATCTCAACTCCTTAGCGTTATCTTTTTAGTTATTATCAATCTTATGTTATACGTGTGGTTATTAGCGATTTGGGGTAAAGTCATTAAAGGCATCTTTTAGGAACTGCCAAGCTTGTAATTGCTCTTCATTGGTCTTTTCATTCGTCGACAATGGCGGCAAGACGATATTAATGGTCAAGTACAAGTCACCAGGTTCTTTCGCAGCGGGAATACCTTTGCCTTTAAGGCGCAAATTTGTGCCGGTACGGCTGTTCTTTGGTACATTGACATTCACTTTACCCGCTGGGGTGTTGACGGTGATTTTTCCGTTTAACACCGCTTCCCACGGGGCAATATCCACGGTTTGGAAAATATCTTTACCCTCGACACGGATATTATCCGGGTGGTTAAACTTAATTTTTAGGTATAAGTCACCATTTTCGCCACCGTAGGGACTTGGGTTACCCTGCTTGGCCAAACGAATCTGTTGACCTTCGGCAATGCCTTTTGGAATTTTGACTTCAATGGTTTTGTTTTGATAGTCCATGCCGGTGGCGGTGCGTACTGGTAAGCTTAAGGTTATTTTACGGGTTTCACCCTCATAGCTGGCATTTAAATCCACTGATAATTCAGCGTGTTGGTCTTCGCCCTTGGTTGAGCGATTACCGCCCATACCGCCACCCATACTCGCATCACCAAAGCTACCGCCACCACCGAACGCAGAGAAAATATCATCGAAGCGAAATCCTGCACCACCACGATTAAAGCCGCCACGCCCGCCACCGCCAAACTGGCGTAAGATTTCATCCAAGTCTTCTTGGCGCATATTGGCACCGCCCGCACCACCATAGCCATTAAACCCACCTTGCCCCATAAATGGATTATCTAGCATCACATCATACTGCGCACGTTTTTCGGCATCTTTTAGCGTTTCATAGGCGTTATTAATTTCGCCCATTTTGGCGTCTGCATTAGGGTCATCGCTCACATCGGGGTGATATTGGCGAACCAGTTTACGATAGGCTTTCTTGATATCACTTTCAC
>ERZ650312.1343-NODE-1343-length-13928-cov-5.266128_pt1 | contig 13928 bp, 12 predicted proteins | sample MGYA00376248_ERZ650312 | MGnify/ENA primary metagenome ERZ650312 (study PRJEB26733, sample SAMN07839316) | wastewater metagenome | biome: urban; feature: wastewater treatment plant; material: waste water | place: USA: North Carolina | collected 2016-07-28 ... | reverse complement strand
TACGAGATACAAGCTAGTGACTGGAGTTCAGACGTGTGCTCTTCCGATCTGAATGGCTGCAACCGCAAGAGCGACAGCAGTCATCAAACCTTCCAATGGTTTTTGACCACGGAACATTCCCACAGCGAAAGTAACTGCTGCAACTGCAAGAACGACATAGGTCAAAATCTTAGATAAATGATGTAGATTTTGTTTGAGAGGTGTATCTGTTTCATCAGCATTTGCTAACATACCTGCGATATGTCCAACCTCGGTGTACATACCTGTATTGGTGACAACACCTGTAGCGCGACCATAGGTAACATTGGAATTTTGGTAGGCCATATTGACACGGTCACCGATACCTGCATCTGCTGCTACTTCGATAGACAAATCTTTCTCAACAGGAACAGATTCACCAGTAAGGGCTGCTTCTTCGATCTTCAAAGAGGCCGCTTCCAGGAGGCGCATATCAGCTGGGACCACATCCCCAGCTTCCAAGAGGACGATATCTCCTGGCACCAACTCTTTGGAATCAACTTCAACCACATGCCCATCACGTCGAACACGCGCCAATGGGCTGGACATGGACTTGAGTGCTTCAATGGCTGCTTCAGCTTGACCTTCTTGGTATACACCAAAGGCTGCATTGAGGACAACAACGGCCAAAATAATAATGGCATCTGTTAAACCATTCATTCCTTCTGTGATAACAGAAAGTGCTGCGGCTACCAAAAGAATAATAATCATCAAGTCCTTGAATTGATCCAAGAACTTCATGAAGAGGCTGCGTTTCTCCCCCTCATCCAATTCATTGCGGCCATATTCTGTCAGACGTTGCTTGGCTTCAGCCTTGGTCAAACCATCTGCGCTCGTCTCCAAGCCAGACAAAACCTGGTCTTTAGACTGTGTATAAAACAATTCCTTTTTTTGTTCTTTCGACAAAGTACACTCCTCCTAGTCTCTTTTTTCATGAAAAAGAGACCTGTTTGATTAAAACAAGTCTCGCTGTTTAAGATTATGCCGGAAATGGTTGATTTCGTAATGACGACATAAACGCAATTTTTAGCTGTTTCAAAAATTTTGGTTTTCTTTTTCTCCAGAAAGAGAAAACCAAACTCTAGTTCAGGCCAAAAACTACTAGCTACTCCCTCGATTTACTTTAAATTATAACAAAATGAGGGAATTTTTCAAGAAGAAGGCACCTTGAAAACGTTTTACAAAGGTAACTCATCCCCACCGAATCTCCATTTGGTAGGAGGCAAAAATGCCCTCACCTTCCAATTGTTTGAGGTCATAGTGGAGCTCTAGCCTCTGATGTGGGTGATCTAGATGGTAGTATTTGGTATCTGTCACAAAGTGTTGGAGGCCAAGCGGGGTATGGAGAGCAACAACGGACTCTTTTTCTGGCATAAAGCGCATGATGGACTTGGGATTGGAAAAGCGGGTCATGACCAGTTCGTCAGCATCACACTTGATGACGGTCTTTTCCTTCTCTTCGTTGGTAAAGATGAGGTAGAGATGACCGTTTTTACTTGTAGCTTCAACTGGATAAGATTGGTCCACCACTTCCATCTGACCATCCAGTTGGATTTCATTTCGTAAGTGAATCTGCATAGCTGTCCTTCCTTCTTAAAACTATTATAAGCTAAAAGGCCGATTTCGTAAATCTTTGAGCCTAGCAATCTTTTCATTTTTTCCCTAATCTTTGCTATAATAGAAGAATGATTGAAAAAGTATTTCGTGACCCTGTTCACAATTATGTTCATGTTGACCATGAAGTCATTTACAAACTCATCAATACGAAAGAATTTCAGCGACTGCGCCGCATCAAACAATTAGGTACGACTTCCTATACCTTCCATGGTGGTGAGCATAGCCGCTTTTCTCACTGCCTTGGAGCCTATGAGATTGCTAGACAGATTACCAAAAAATTTGAAGAAAAATATCCTGAGACCTGGAATAAGAGCGAATCACTTCTGACGATGGTAACTGCCCTCCTACACGATATTGGACATGGGGCCTATTCCCATACCTTTGAGCGTCTCTTTGATACAGACCATGAAGAGATGACTTGCGCCATCCTGACCAATCCGCAGACAGAAGTCCATGCCGTCCTCAAACAGGTGGCACCTGATTTTCCGGACCAGGTAGCCAGTGTCATTCGCCACACCTATCCCAACAAGCAAGTGGTCCAACTGATTTCCAGCCAGATTGATGTGGATCGGATGGACTATCTGCTGCGAGATTCTTATTTCACAGGGACCAATTATGGCCAGTTTGATTTGACCCGAATCCTACGGGTTATTCGTCCGACAGAGACTGGTATCGCCTTTCGTGAATCCGGTATGCATGCTGTGGAAGACTATGTTGTCAGCCGTTACCAAATGTATATGCAGGTTTACTTTCACCCAGCCAGCCGCTCCATGGAAGTCCTCTTGCAGAATCTGCTCAATCGCGCCAAGGTCCTCTATACAGCCGAAAAGGATTTCTTTGCCCAATCTTCACCCAGACTGCTACCGTTCTTTGAGCATCGCTTTACCTTGAATGACTATTTGGCTCTGGACGACGGGGTTATGAACACCTATTTCCAGAGCTGGGTTGATGGACCAGACCGAACCCTATCCGACTTGGCCCAACGTTATGTTAATCGAAAAGTCTTTAAATCTGTGACTTTTGCGGCAGAAGACGAAGATAAGCTAGATATTCTTCGCAATATTGTGGCAGATGTTGGTTTTGACCCTGAATATTATACTGCCGTCCACCATAATTTTGACTTACCTTATGATATTTACAGACCTCGTGCTACCAAAAAAAGGACACAGATTGAGATGATCCGCAAGGACGAATCTTTAATTGAACTTTCCCAACTATCCCCTATCGTAGCCTCTCTTTCAGGCACTATCCATGGTGATAGCCGGTTCTACTTCCCAAAAGATATGCTGGAAGAAACAGGAATTTTCGCTGCCAAAAACGAAGAATTTTTAAGCTATATCCACAATGATCACTTTAGCCCAGGAGAAAAAAATGAAGATTAAACTTGTAGCTGTTGACCTAGATGGGACTCTTTTGACGGATAATCGTGACATCACGCCCCAAGTCTTTGATGCTGTCCAAGATGCTAAAAAGGCTGGTGTCAAGGTCGTCATCGCAACAGGCCGCCCTATCAGCGGTGTGCAGAAAATATTGAAGGACCTAAAATTGACAGATCCAGGCGACTATGTTATCACCTTCAATGGTGGCTTGGTTCAGGATGCCGCAACTGCAGAAGATGTGGTTAAAGAAACCCTATCTTACGATGACTATCTGGACATTGAATTACTGGCTCGAAAACTGAAACTTCCCATGCATGCCAGTACCAAGCAAGGCATGTATACAGCCAACCGCAACATTGGTAAATACACCATTTATGAGTCAATGTTGGTAGATTCTCCTGTTTTCTACCGGACACCTGAAGAAATGGCCGACAAAGAGATTGTCAAAATCATGTTGGTTGACGAACCAGACATCTTAGATGAAAAAATCAAGCTCATTCCGCCATCCTTTTTCAACAAGTACAACATCTCCAAGTCAGCTCCCTTCTATCTGGAAATCACCCCCAAAACAGCCAGCAAGGGGAAAGCCATTCAGTACCTTGCTGAATACCTAGGACTAACCTTGGACCAAACCATGGCAATCGGAGACCAGGAAAATGACCGTTCTATGCTGGAGATGGTTCACAACCCCGTTGTCATGGAAAATGGCACAGCCGAACTCAAAAAGATTGCCAAATATATTACCAAATCAAATCAAGAAAGCGGCGTAGCACATGCTATTCGCGAGTGGGTACTAGACTAATGTATGCTTATAAAATTGGAATCTCTGCGGAAGAACACGATCAGTTTGTCAAAAACAGCTCGCAGACTAACCTCCTCCAAAGCAGTTCCTGGGCCACGGTCAAGGACGACTGGGGCAATGAACGCATCGGCTTTTACAAGGATGAAAAATTAGTGGCAACAGCTTCCATCCTCATTCGCCCGCTTCCTCTGGGCATGACCATGTTCTACATCCCACGTGGTCCAGTCATGGATTATTTAAATCAGGATTTAGTAACTTTTGTTCTAACCAGCCTAAAAAAACTGGCCAAACAAAAACGAGCCCTCTTTATCAAGTTTGACCCCTTTATCCTCTTTCAACACCATCAGATAGACCAGGAAGCTGTTCAAAATCCTGATGCTGAGACCATTGTCCGTCACTTGCAAACCGCAGGCTGCGAGTGGGTGGGGCGCACGACAGATATGGCAGAAAATATCCAGCCCCGCTTTCAGGCTAATATTTATGCCAAGGATTTTTCGGAAGCCAACCTGTCCAAGAAAATTCGCCAGTCTATCCGGACTGCCAAAAACAAGGGTGTTCAGGTCCGATTTGGGGCCTATGAACTTCTGGCTGATTTTGCTGATTTGATGAAAAAGACCGAAGACCGCAAATCCATCCATCTAAGGGGCATTGATTACTACCGCAAGCTCCTGGATGCCTATCCACAGCAATCCTATATCACCCTGACAACCCTCAATCTCAAAAATCGCCTGGCAGATTTGGAACAAGAACTGGAGACAGCCCAAAAGGCCCTTGCAAACTATCCAGAAACAGTCAAGCCAAGCAAAATCGACAATACTAAAAAGGACATTGAACGCCTGACCGATGAAATCAACTTCCTCCATGAGGAAATGAAAAACGGCAAAGAAACAGTGGCCCTATCAGGCACTCTGTCTCTCGAATTTGGTGGTACTTCTGAAAATATTTATGCCGGTATGGATGAGCACTTCCGTCGCTATCAGGCCGCTATCTATACCTGGTTTGAAACAGCCAACCATGCCTTCGAGCGTGGAAATGACTGGCAAAACATGGGCGGTGTCGAAAATAATCTTTCTGGCGGGCTGTACAGTTTCAAATCCAAATTTAAACCTGAAATTGAAGAAATGATTGGGGAATTCAATCTACCTGTTAGCCCCCTTTACAAACTATCCAATCTTGCCTATACCATCCGCAAGAAATTGAGGAGTAAACGCAAATGACCTTGAAACAATTAACCCTGGAAGAGTATGCCGATTTTCTCCATCATCAAAAGGACTACTCCTTCCTCCAAACTCAGGAAATGGCTAAGCTATTAACCAAAAAAGGAATGACCGTTCGACCGATGGCCCTGGTTACAGATGGCCAAGTGAAGATTGCTGGACTCCTGTATAGCATGCCCATGACTGGTGGACTTCACATGGAAATCAACTCTGGTCCTGTCATTGCTGATGAAGCCTATCTGACTGATTTTTACAAAGGAATCCAAGATTTTGCCAAAGAGAATGGAGCACTGCAACTCATCCTCAAGCCCTACCAAACCTATCAAACTTTTGACGGTCAGGGCCAGCCCACCAGTCCTGAAAAGACCGAGCTGATTAGCCAATTAACCAGCCTGGGCTTTCAATTTGACGGTCTGCAAACAGGCTACCCAGGCGGTGAGCCGGACTGGCATTATGTCAAAGATTTATCCAACTTAACCCAGGATACCCTCCTTGCTTCCTTTAGCAAAAAGGGCAAACCCCTGGTCAAGAAAACCAATAGCTTTGGCATCAAAATCCAAGCCCTAGAACGCCATGAACTCAGTCGTTTCAGCAAGATTACAGCTGCTACTTCTGACCGCCGGGAATACCAGGACAAGCCTTTGGATTACTATGAGGATTTTTATGATAGCTTTGGGGATAAGGCTGATTTTCTCATGGCCAGCATCAATTTTCAAGATTACCATGATAATCTGCTGGCTGGACAGGCTCAGTTACAGGAAAAATTGGCCCTGATTCAAACTGATCTGGACAAGATTCCAAATTCCCGCAAGAAACAAAATGAGTACCGTGAGATTTCCAGCCAGATTGAGACCTTCACCGTTCGCCTAGCAGGAGCCAAAGACTGGACGGCTCAATATGGTACCGAAGACATCGACTTAGCAGCCAGCCTCTTTATCTATACCCCCCAGGAAATGGTCTACCTCTTCAGTGGTTCCCTGACAGAATTTAATAAATTCTATGCTCCTGTTGCCCTACAGGAATATGCCATGCGAAAGGCTCTGGATTTGAAGATTCCTTTCTACAATTTCTTAGGTATTCAAGGCGTTTTTGATGGTTCAGACGGTGTCCTGCGCTTCAAACAGAACTTTAATGGTTCTATTGTTCGCAAGATGGGGACCTTCCGCTATTACCCAAATCCGCTTAAATTTAAGATTCTACAAACCATCAAAAAACTCTTGAGAAGATAAAAAAGATTGAAACAGCCTCTGTTTCAATCTTTTTTTACTGTTTATTGGGTAAACCGACCCGTATAGTCAATGTTTAAGTCAAAATAAGGACGATTCTGCAAAAGAAGCGCTCTGGATGTGAACTGCCAAGCTGCTGCTGCTGCATAGTAAGCCATCCGGCGAGCTTGTTCGACTGGCATACCATTAGTATATGGATACTGGGCCACCCAAAAATTACTAAGACCAAATTCTCCTGTTTTAATCGGACCAGAATAACCTAGATTGTTTACATCAATCCAACTAGCCCCTGTATAATGAATCAGGTTATTGTAACCAAGGCGGCGCATTTCAGCTTCCCAAGCCTTCATATTGGCATTAATATTGTCACGGCTCTTATATTCTTCAATATCATTGACCATCACAATATTTTTAGCCAAGCCCAGCCTCTTCGCAGCATCTGCAAAGTAGCGAGCTTCCTCTTGCGCCGTACTGGTTGAGGTGAAGTGAGAATAGTGGTAAACAGACACTTTCAAACCTGCTGCCTGAGCATTTTTAATTTGGTCAGGAGCATAAGGATTGAAATAACTGGTCCCTTCTGTCAATTTTACAACAACCCCATAGATACCTTGTACCTTAAGAGTATTGTAGTCTGCGACAGATAGATAACCATTGTGACTACTAATATCAATAAAGGCTTGGCCTGTTTTCTTGGTAAAAGTCACATTGGCAGTTGAGGTGCCGACACCATATTGCTGACCACCACTATCAATATAGACATGGGCATTATAGGTACCTGTTTCATAGCGGTGGTTGCCCAAACGGATTGTCGCCTGGTAGTCACCGTTTGGCTGTCTGTATGCCTCATACCAAATGATATCATTTTGCCCATTAACGCTGGACCAAACCGGAACTCGCACCTTTGTCACACCTGCAGGCGCAAAAATATTGGACACAATAACATTGAAATAACCGTAAGTATTGTCAATATTTTGGATAGAAACCTTGGCACTGACACCTGTCTGAGAAATGGAAACAGCTGTTTTGGTCTGAGCCACTCCCACCAGGCTGCCATCTTTTTGCTTGAGGTAGGCATGAACATGGTAAATACCCGAATGATATTTGTGATTTCTAGCTTCAACAGTTACCTTGTAGGTTCCATTGGCCTGTTTAATCGCTGTGTACCATTGAATATCATCCTGGCCATTCATATCAGACCAGACTGGTACTTGCACCGCATCCAATCCTTTTGGAGCCACGATACCAGAAACAATGATGTCAAAACTTCCCACCACTTGATTCTGATTGCTAAAGGTCACATTCCCAGCTGCATCCCCTTCTGGAAGGGTAAATTTCGTACTGGTAATCCCTTCAGTTTGTCCATTTTTATAGTTAAAATAGAGGTGAACTTGGTAGTCTCCACGACCATCCTTATGATTCTTACTATCCACAGTCAAACGATAATTGCCATCTGCCTGCTTGGTGGCTGTATACCAGCGAATATCATCTTGACCACCTGCCTCTGTCCAAATTGGAACTTGCACATGCTGAATCTCAGAAGCAAAAACAGCTTTTGAAATCACAACATCAAAGGTTCCTGCCTGGCGATTGATATTTGCAAAGGAAATCTGGGCAGATGATTTTGTACTTAAGGTTGCTGTTGTTCCTGCAATACCAACCAGTTGGCCATCGGCCAGTTCGTAATAGAGATGAGCTTGGTATACTCCCAGACCATTTTTGTGGTTGGATTTTTGAATGTTGACCCGATATGTTCCATCTGCTTGCCTGCTAGCTGTGTACCAGTGAATATCATCCTGACCGCCTGCTTCTGTCCAGACAGGAACCTTGACCGATTTGATGGAGGTAATAGCCGAAACATTGGAAATAATCAAGTCAAAACTGCCGGCTTGCTGATCGAGATTGCTCACTTTGATGCTTCCTTGATTGGATAGACTAGTTTGAGTCGTTGCAACCCCTTCAATCTGACCGTTACTGTATTCGTAGTAAAGATGAACTTGATAAATGCCAAGACCATTTTTATGATTGGAAGTTTGGACGGTCGCCTTGTAGGTCCCATCAGCCTGACGGTTGGCCACATACCAGCGGATATCATCCTGACCACCAGCTTCCGTCCACACTGGAATTTTGACGGATTTGATAGACTGAGAACTCTTTACATTAGAAACGATAACATCAAAACTACCCTTACTAACATTTTGATTGGCAATACTTAAACGTCCTGTCGTTGGGAGAGTTAGAGTTGTCTGAGCTGTTGCAATCCCCTGTGTTGGAGTGTTTTGAAATTCATAGTAGAGGTGAATATTGTACTCACCACTTCCATTTTTATGGTTTTTCTTATCAATGGAAACCTTGTAGGTCCCATCAGCCCGACGAGTGGCTGTATACCATTGAATGTCATCCTGACCCCCTTCTGTTGTCCAAACTGGAACCTTGACAGCCTTGATGGTAACAGGACTAGCCACTTGTCGAATGATGACATCGAAAGTACCTGCACTATGATTAACATTTTGGATACTGAGTTTTCCGCTCGCTGACAAAGTTGCTGTACTTGAGGTCACACCAATCAAATGACCACTATTATCTTCATAGTAGAGATGGATATTGTAGAGTCCCAGCTCATTTTTATGGTATTTTTTGTCTATTCTGACCTTATAGGTTCCATCTGCCTGACGGTTAGCTACATACCAAAAAAGATCATCTTGTCCATTTTCCTCTGTCCAAACAGGCAGCTTTACCGTACGAATGCCTGACGCATTGGAGAGATTATAAACGGTAATGTCAATGGTACCAGCTGCTACATTAGGTTGAATTTTAAGATTGCCTTTGGCAACTTCCTGAACAGCCTCGAAAGAAGATGTTTCTTGAATTGGAGTTTCACTGGTGGTAGTCGCCGCAGAAGCCGATTCACCGGTGGTCATCTGACTAGTTGTCGTTGTTTGAAGCTGACTTGTTGTAGGCGAGTCCACCTGCCAATCAAAACTGTAATCCTTTAATTCATATACCGCACCAGTTTGGTCAATAGCCTCGATATCTACAAAATATTTCTTACTGCCAATGAACGTCTCACCCTGAAAAACAGCTACAAATTGACCACTTTCATCTAAACTGAGAGGAACTTCAACCAAATCTGAATAGTCTTCAACGGTCCAGATTCTTGCCTTGACAGATTGGAAAATACGGCCTTCCGTTGCAAAACGGAGCTTGGCCTGACCACCTTCAAGACCAACCGTAAACTGACCAGCATTCTCTGTCTGATTCTGTAAGACCAGCTTTGCTGGCTCAGCCGTAATAGTATCTGCTTGGACCATTTGCCCAGTGAGTAAGGCAGAAATAATCCCACCCAGATACATCCATTTCCTAAATTTCAATTTTTTCTCCTCTACCGCTGAAAAAACTCCTAGCTCTAAAGTTAGAAGTTTTTTCGTTATAATTTTTGTTTTATTTAGAAGTTCAACAAGGCCAGGAAGCTTGCTGGTTCAAGGGAAGCACCACCGACAAGGGCACCATCCACATCTGGACAAGCCATGTATTCGGCAACATTTTCAGGTTTTACAGAACCACCGTATTGGACACGAACCTTATCTGCAACTTCTTGACCAAAATCAGCAGCAACAACGTCCCGCACTGCTTTACACATCTTTTGAGCATCTTCTGAAGTAGCTGATTTACCTGTACCAATCGCCCAGATTGGCTCATAAGCGATAACCAATGAAGCTACTTGCTCAGCAGTTAAATCTTTCAAAGCTGCAGAAACTTGAGCACCTACAAATTCAACAGCTTTACCAGCTTCGTAGGTTTCCAGAGATTCACCACAGCAGATGATTGGAGTCATGCCATTTTTGAAAATGGCGTGAGCTTTTTTGTTGATATCTTCATCTGTTTCATGGAAATAGTCACGACGTTCTGAGTGGCCAATGATAACATAGTCCACTTCAAGTGCTGCAAGTGTTGCAGGACTGTTTTCACCAGTGAAGGCACCAAAATCTTCAAAGTAGCAGTTTTGGGCTGCAACTTTCAAGTCAGTTCCCTTCACACCTTTTTTCATCCCTTCGATGAAAAGCGCTGGCGAACCAATAACAGTTTCTACCACATCTGATGAAGGAATTTGATCTTTCACTGCTGCAACAAACTCACGAGCTTCAGCTGCAGTTTTGTTCATTTTCCAGTTACCGGCAATAATTGGTTTACGTGACATTTCACATACCTCTTTTTTATTTATTTTACAAACTCTATTGTAGCACATTTTCAGGAAATATTAAAGTCTATTCTGACTGAATTTAATAACCTCCGCCAGCAACTCCAAAATATTCCTCTAAAGACAAGCCGCTGTGGTAAATGTCTGCTGCTTCTGGACCAATGTAGCGAATATGCCAAGCCTCCGCCATATACCCTGTAATCCATTCCTTGCCCGCCTGGTAGCGAACAATAAAGCCATATCTGTGGGCATTGTGAGCTAACCAGTGTACAGCATTTGGCTGGGCCAGAAGACCACCACCCGTACCAAAGACATCAAAGGCCAGGCCTGATTGGTGTTCACTATAACCTGGTCTAGCTGAAAAGCGGTCCGCTGCTGCTTGTCCATATTGGCGAACATAATTCCAGTAAAGTCCATGCTGGGTCGAATAACTCCTAAATCCGCTATATGAATAAGAGATACCAAATCCTAGAGCCCGCATCTGATTGGTCAAAGCATTGAAGGCTGCTTTGGCAGTCGGATTTTCCCCTGGATTATAGGCCGCATTGATTGGATGCTTTTTATTGATGATAGGTATGTAACCATATTTGCCATGAATCTGATAATAGTTGCCATTATACTGCAAACCATCAAAAGTCATGTTAAATCGTTGAGTACCGATTCCCGTCTGCTGCCCATTTGCAGACCTGATATAGGCATGAACATGATAGAGTCCCTTTTGATACCGGTGATCCGCAATGTAAATGGTAGCTTGATAGACACCATTAGCGAGACGCTTGGCAGCATACCACCTGATATCATCCTGCCCCCTCGTTTCTGTCCATACAGGGATAGAAACTTCCTTGATGCCATTTGGAGCGAAAATATTTGTCACATACACTTCAAAAGTTCCACGCTGGCTGTTGATATTTTGGATACTGACCTTCCCTTCGGCTATCGATTGTCGTATTTGCACCGTATGCTGAGTAGAAGTGACGAGAACATCCCTGTTTTCAAGAGTTTTATAGTAAAGGTGGATGTAATAAGTTCCTTTGCTGTACTGATGATTCCGCGCTTCTACTCTCACACGGTAAGTTCCGTTTACTTCTGGTTTGGCTTCATACCAAGCCAAGTCATCCTGTCCCTTTTCCGCAGACCAAACAGGAACCAAAACAGATTTCAGCCCCTTTGGGCTGGAAATCCCTGAAATCCGAACATCAAAACTTCCTTTTTGATGATTAACATTTTCAATCGTTATTTTGCCCGATAGTTTTCCATTGTTTGGCGGAAGTGGCTGACCGGGTGCTCCTAGGCCATAGAAAGCTATGCCCTCTTGCTGCCACCCTCTCGAACCTAAGACCTGATACTCTTTGGTATCAGTCGTGTAGAGATGTCGCTGTAAACCTGCATGATAGAGACGGTAGATGGGCTGCTGACCATAGGAACGAAATGCTTCGCCTTCTTTCTGCCAACCTCGATTGCCTAAGATCGCGTATTCATTGGTATCCTTGGTGTAGAGATGGATTCGTAAACCAGGATGAAAAAGACGGTAGACCTTTTCACCTTGAGATAAGGATGTCTTCCAAGCAACGCCCTCTTGCTGCCAGCCACGCCCACCAAGCACATTGTATTCATTGGCATCCTTGGTATAGAGATGAACACGCAGTCCCGGGTGGTAAAGGCGATAGAGGGACCGGGTTTCAGACGATGAATTTTCCTCCACTGCCTCTTCTGTGGTTTGTGGTTCTGTCTCAACTTCCTGAGTCGTAGTTGGCTCTGACGATGGAGTTGTCACAATCTCCTCACTCGGCAAGGTTTGCTCAGAAATGGTCGTTGTAGCCACGGGCAATAGTTCTGTCTGTTCCGTTCGTTGACTGGTTTCCATAGTTGTTGAAAGATCATCCGCGCAAACAGTCACTGGGACCAAGCTCAGTAATACCGCTGAGTTCAGGCCAAGTAAGAAGAGAAATTTTCTTGCTTTTCTCATCACAATCACCTCCTAATACCTTTATTATACCAAAAGAAAGCGCTTTTACAAAATGTTATAAAAAATTAACATTTTCCTTGACAGGATTTTCTTTGTGTGATATATTTATAACAGAAAGAGTTAGAAATAAATAACATTATTAATAAACTAATTAAAGCTAGCTCAAAAAAAAATAATAAAGGATGATTCTCATGCTTAAAAAATTTGCCTGGCCTCTGGCCTCCCTCATCTTAACTGGGGCTATCTGGTTTCTGACCCCTGCTTCTAATCCGGCTTGGATAAAAAACGGCATCTTTGCAGGCTTTCTGATCTACCTGCTTCTCCTCTTCCTCTTCATCTCCAAACTTCCCAAGCCAGACCCAGAAACATTCTATTTTGGTTTGACAGAAAAACTCTATACGGTGACACTCTTTGGTGCCATGGGAATCTATGGTAAAGGCATCTGGGTCATCACTCCCGCTACAAATCCTAGCTGGATCAAGGATGTCATCCTAGGATTTGGACTCTTCTTGTTGATGGCTTTCTTCCTCTACTTTGCTTTTAAAAAGGTGGACGAGAAGCCAGACGATCGCTTCTATACCAATCTGTCCAAGGCCGCTTGCCTGACCCTGTGCCTTGTCCTTCTTAGCCTGATGATTCTCACCGTCATCACCTTCTTTTACCCCTTCACTCTCCAAGCTGGCATGATACTGATTTTCAGCGCTGCCATGATACTTGCCTTTGACTTTGTCTTTTTCTACTTTGAAAAGAGAGGTGGATAAAATGGCCAATATCATCACCAAGCTCAAAGAATTCCGGAAGGAAATGAAAATCAGCCAGCAGGAACTGGCCCAACTGGTTGGCGTCCGTCGGGAAACCATCGTCCATCTGGAAAATAACCGCTACAATCCCTCTCTCGAAATGGCCTTGAAAATCGCAGAAATTTTTGATTGCCATGTCGAAGAACTTTTTCAACTCAATAAGGAGGTAGAAAAATGACTAAAACCATAACTTGCTCCTATTGCGGAGCTTCCGACACCATTCTGTGTAAACAGCCACACGGCTATTCTAGCATCACTCTTGCGGATAAAAAAATAGCCTTTAACGGACAAACCCTCTACCACGAAATCTGCAAGTCTTGTGGTACCGTCGTCCGCTCCTATATCAATGAACCTGAAAAATTGTAGAAAAACCAGCCATCCCCAGAACTTTCATTCTGGGGATGGTTATTTTATATGCCTTTTTGTACCTCTCTACATGGGCTTGCAATCTCTAAGAATTTTAAGGAGCGTAGTTCTCACTTACGTTCGAACTGCATCAACATCTCTAAACTCTACGGCCCTTTCAAGGGCCTAATCGTTAAGAGATGTAGAAAACCCCACTAGCTTGGGCTAGTGGGGTCCAATGTTAAGTTGTCTGACTTAAATTGTTATTTCTGGGAACTTAATCGAATTAAGCTTCGATTTCAGTAACGATACCTGAACCAACAGTACGTCCACCTTCACGGATAGAGAAAGTAGTACCTTGTT
>ERZ650312.1339-NODE-1339-length-13944-cov-3.238822_pt1 | contig 13944 bp, 8 predicted proteins | sample MGYA00376248_ERZ650312 | MGnify/ENA primary metagenome ERZ650312 (study PRJEB26733, sample SAMN07839316) | wastewater metagenome | biome: urban; feature: wastewater treatment plant; material: waste water | place: USA: North Carolina | collected 2016-07-28 ... | reverse complement strand
GACTCTGGTCCATAATCGGCACTCCCTCTCCTAACCTCCGCTTTTCACGCGAAAGGAGTTATTTATGGATATGCAATCCTTACAGACTTTTCTGAGTGCCACCCTTGGCGAATTGGCGATCAAGGTATTGGCGGCTATCGCCTTCTGGATCGTTGGCCGCTGGCTGATCGGCAAGGTCATCGCCGCCTATGAAGAGGCGCGCCAGTGGACCCTCGCCCACCCGCAACAGACCGCCGAACTGCTGGCCAGGGAGGCCAAGCTGCCGCTGGAAGTGGCCAAGCTGCAGCTGTCGCGCACCGACTTCAGCAACCCGCAGCCGGGGGCCGAGCATGTCGCCGCGCTGAAGGCCGCCGCGCCGATCCTGCTCGACGAGCAGCTGGTGCGCCCGGGGACCGACGTGGCTGCGGTGGTCGACCAGCTGATCAGTCCGCAACTGGCCGCCGGCGTGATCGGCCAGCCGCTGGCCAAGACGGAGTAGTGAGCCATGCCCGCGAGTAGCCTGCTCGGCGCGCGCGTCGGCAGCGACGCCGCGCTGATCGTCCGGCGCCCATGGCTGGGCCACTGGCGCGGACTGGTGCTGCCGCTGGCCGTGCTGGTGCTGCTGGAGGCGCTGGTACGCCTGGACTGGATACCCGCGCACCAGCTGCCGGCGCCCAGCCAGGTCGGCCAGACCCTCTGGTGGCTGGCTGTCGGTGGCGAGCTGTGGGGGCATATCGGCGTCAGCCTGGCGCGGGTCGCCGCCGGCTTCGCCATCGGCGCGGCGCTGGCCGTGCTGATCGGTGCCTGGGTCGGCCTCAGCCGGCGCGCCGAGAGCTACCTGGAGCCGACCTTCCAGGCCCTGCGCGCCATCCCCAGCCTGGCCTGGGTGCCCTTGCTGCTGCTCTGGCTGGGCATCGACGAGACGCCCAAGGTGGTGCTGATCGCCCTCGGCGCCTTCTTCCCGGTGTACCTGGCGCTGCTCGCCGGCATCCGCAATGTCGACCGCAAGCTGGTCGAGGTCGGCCGCCTGCATCGCCTGTCCGGCGTCGAGCTGACCCGGCGCATCCTCCTGCCGGCGGCGCTGCCGAGCCTGTTCACCGGGCTGCGCGGGGCGCTCAGCCTGAGCTGGATGTTCCTCGTCGCCGCCGAACTGATCGCCGCCACCCAGGGCCTTGGCTACCTGCTCAGCGATGGCCGCGAGACTTCGCGACCGGACCTGGTGATTGCCGCCATCCTCCTGCTGGCCGTGCTCGGCAAGCTCAGCGACGCGGGAGTGCCCGGCTGATCAGCCCTTGCCGAACAGCTTCTGGATCTCAGCGAGGATGATTTTCACATCCTGTCCGGCGGCACTGTAATGGTTCCATCCGGTGCGACCGCAGACGACCTGACTACGGAAGATACGGAATCTGATGGTCAGATCTTACGCACCTATTCCTTTGGCGGAACTCAGGTGGGAACTGCAGTTGTCGAGGATTCCTCCCAGGAAAGCTCCTCCGATGTACTGGAAAATGATGAAAACATGGATTCTGCAAAAGCTTATTCCGAATCCAGATCCCAGATCCCGTATTTTGCCATTGGCGGTGTGGGCATCCTGCTCCTTATCCTTCTGCTGTGGCGCATGATCCGGATCATCCGTTCCTGATCTTGGTTCCCAGGCGGATATACTTCAGAATTAAAAAATCCCTCCTATGTACCGGTCATATCCGGATACATAGAAGGGATTTTTTTCTGCCATCTCACCATCTGGGTGTCAGCCATAAAACGGAACTACCAGGAAGATATAGCATAAAAACGGCGAAGCAGCCAGAAGTGCTGTCAGGACCCGGTATATCCACATTCTGATATTTTCTTTTTTTACAAAACGCTCAAGCAGACGATTCCAGCCGGCTGTCACAAAATACATGGCCGGATACAGTGCCGGCATGATATAACGTCCCTGTGCCTGGTTGTCACTATAATATACATAATACATAAACAGACCCACAGGGATCAGGATCAGAAGGATCAGCAGCAGATGAAAGATCCCTTTTCTGTCCCATTTATCGTACACGGTTATTGTTTTTATCTTCAGCTTTTCACTTCCTGCTGCTTTTCGTTCTTTTACCACAGTACGTTTCTTCGGATAAAACATTCCCAACATGGTTAAAATACCGATCCCACCCATTCCAAAGAACAGGAAATATGCCTTGCTAACATTATAAGGCATATAAATCTGCATCAGACCAAAGGTTCCGATAAAGCTTACCAGTACTGTCAGCAGCCAGTTATGCTGCCAGCCCGGGTCCTGATACAGAAGGATATCCTTCCATGACCAGTTCAGCTTCTCCGGTGTAGGGTATCTGGACGGCCTGTAATCAACAGCCGCATATTTTTCCGCACACTGTGCACAGGCTTTTCTTCCGATAAGATCTCCGTCATAGAGAACGGCATTTCGTATAAACCACCAGCCGCATAAAGCAAGGGTTACTGCCGCGATCACGATCCCTCTCCGGAACAGAAATGCAACTCTCTGTTTTACCGGCTCTTCCCTGCACAGAAGGACTGTCAGGCAGAAAAACAGGAAGCTGCATAAGATCCATCCGTAGGCATTATAGTAGGACAGTGCACAGACTGCCATTCCAACAGCCAGAAGGATCGAATTTCTGAAGCTCCAGTCTCTCGCTTCCAGATAACAGGACCAGGAATACAGGATCATCGCCATGGATAAAAGCGCCAGGGAATCCGTGTTTACATAAGTTCCCAGAAACAATGCCTGCGGCATAAAGCCTGCCAGTGCGGCAAACAGCCATCTTCCCTCTTTCGGAAAAAGCTTTCCGGATGCTTTCACCACAAAATATACCGCTCCAGTCACAAAGAGCACATCTGCCATCCTCGCCGCATGGAGTAATCCGTCTGCAGATGCATGGAACAGACCTGCGATCCCCATAAATACAGCAGATACCATATAGGAAAGGATCGGATAATAGGCATAGGAAATCCCCCATGTCGCATCACGGATGGTTGGCTCATCTCCAAGAGGCAGCTTTCCCGGATGCTCATGAAGATACTGTGCCACCATGTAGCGCATTTTTTCATCGGGGCCTGCCCCCAGGGGCTGCATAAACGCCCATGCAGTCAGGAGCAGAAATGCTGCCAGGACAAGAACCCCTGCCTGAACTCTCTCATCCTTCCAGATTTTTTTCTTTTCCAAAATATAACCTCCTATATCCGCTTCAGAGAAAAATCCTGGCTCTCCAGTGTAAGGTTCGGATTATAGTAAGGATCTCCATCACGGAGGATCTCCGGCCAGTGCTTCTCAAAGGAAGCGATCTCGCGGTTAAATCTTGCCACCTTCTCCGGTGTATCCTCAAGACCTCTGGATTTGGATTCATAGTGATAAAGCTCCGCATAAGGATTGTATACAACCAGATATCCGGCTTTTCCCAGACGAAGGCAAAAATCTATGTCATTAAAGGCAACCTGAAATTCCTCACTTAATCCGTGAACCTTATCAAAGGCCTCACGCTTCACCATCATGCAGGCTGCGGTTACAGCGCTGTAATCCTGGGCACAGATGATCCTGTGGCAGTATCCGGTAGCGTCTCTCTTCTGCTGCACAAAGCAGTGTCCCGCAATGCCGCCGAAGCCAACGACTACTCCTGCATGCTGCACGGTATCATCCTCATAATAGAGCCGCGCTCCTACAGCTCCCACATCCGGTCTCATACAGTATCCCAAAAGCTGCTCCAGACAGTCCGGGCTGATGATCTCCGTATCATTGTTGAGAAGAAGCAGATAGTCACCCTTAGCATGAGCAGCTCCGAAATTATTGATGGCAGAATAGTTGAAAATACCATCCCAGTACACCACATGGGCTTTCGGATTGGATGCTTCCAGCTCTTTATAGTAAGCAAAGGTCTCATCCTCCGTACTGTTGTTCTCCACGATCACATACTCATAATTGCGGTAAGTTGCCTTTTCTTCGATGGAATCAATACATCTCTTCAGATCATCGATGTGATCCTTGTTTGGGATGATGATGGAGATCAGCGGTTTTTCCTCCCAGAGGAATTTTGTACGGTAAAGTCCAAGATATTCACCCTTTTCGATTTCCACCGGAACTCCGATCCTGTCATAATGAGCCTTGATGGCACGTGCTCCTGCATCAAAGGCATACATCTTGCTTTCCGGATTCTCTGCTGTGGAATCCTCATGGCATCTCCAGTGATAAAGGATCCTGGGGATATGATGGATCTGCTCTCTTCCCGCAGCTTCCACACAGCGGAACACAAAATCATAATCCTGTGCACCGTCAAATTCCTTTTTCAGCATTCCGATCTGATCCACGATCTCTTTTTTTACGACAAAAAGATGACAGATGTAGTTTACTGTACACAAAAGATCAATATTGAAGTCCGGTTTGAAATGCGGCTGAAAGAATTTGTGCCCGTCCATGGACATCTTATCTTCATCGGAATACAGAACCTTAAGCTCCGGATCCTCATTCAGCGCTTTCACACACCGGAACAAGGCGTCCGGCGTCAGCTCATCATCATGATCTGCAAACACGATAAAATCTCCTGTTGCCGCTTTCATGGCCGCATTGGTATTCTCTGCGATCTGAAGTGCCTGGTCGTTGCGGATCACACGGATCCTGTCATCACTTTTTTCCAGCCTGTTCAGATAATCGGTAAGAGGAGAATCTGCTCCGCTTCCGTCGGAAAGACAAAGCTCCCAGTTCCCGTAGGTCTGGGCTTCTATGGAATCTACCAGCTGCTGGAGATATTTTTCCGGTGTTTTGTAAAGCGGGATCACAATACTGAATTTTGGATTCCTGGAAAATTTCGTTTTTCTTTCTTCTGCAAGCTCTGCCTTGTCCGGCAGATGCTTCACGATCCATTTGGAATAATCCACCGGACGGTTTTTACGGTCCAGCACCTTTCCAAATACCTTTCCGGTAAGGGCTGCTGCCCCGTGAAGCTTCATGTAACGGCTTCCCTTACGGAAATATACCGCAGCTTTCTCCGCAAGGCGCTTCTGTGGCTGCAGATGTACCAGACGAAGCGTCCGCACATTGCCTGCCTCAAATACAATGTAGAATTCCTTCACACTGTCATAATGGAATTCAAAGAAAAAACCGCTCTTCTCATCGATCTCTGTTTCCTGGTACTGATTCTGTACATCCACACGTTTCAGTCTAGTGATCTCGCAGGGGATTTCCTTCCGGCTGCGATCCTCCAGGCGTATGGTCAGGGGGCTGTTAAAGGCTGCCCAGCCACGGACACGGCAGATCTTTTCCCCGGCTTCCACCTCGATGCTCTCAATAAAGTACTGCGGTTTTCCCTGTTTCCTGTAAAGCTGTGCTGCAGAAACAGAAAACCACCGGATACGTTTTTCACCCTTTACCGCATAAACAACAAGCTTCTTTTTGCCCTCCAGATCCGGCAGGCAGATTTCCATCTGCACACGTTCTCCGTTTACCAGATCCAGATCCTTAAAGCGCTCCAGGGCGCTGACACGCTCCTGGGCACTGATGGCTGCCGGAAGCTTTTCCCCGTCAAGAACGGCTTCCGGCTTATGATCCTTCGGCCAGGTTCCCTGAAGGTGATACAGGGAACTGTCCTTCAGGTCAAACCTGTCTTTTTCTACTTCGTATAGCTCTCGCTGCATAACAATTCCTCCATTGCATCCTTTCCGGTATTTACTGTAAGGTAATGCTCCATAACCTTCTGATGTGCAGCCTCACCCATGGCTTTTCTGGCCTTCTCATCAGTAACCAGAGCTTCCAGGGCATTGACCCACTCTTCTTTTGTGGTGCACATCCAGCCATCTTTTCCGTTTTCGACCACGTATTCCATCTCACAGTTACGGCTCATGACACTCGGAACCTTTACAAGGGCAGCCTCTGTCCACTTATTCTCGGATTTGCACCAGTGGAACAGGCTGTTCTCCAGTGGCATCAGATTGATATCAAGTCCTGCGATCACGGCAGGCAGCTGTCTCCAGTCCATAAACGGAAGCTTCTCGATGCGGTTCTGCACCGGCTCCATTCCAGATTCATCCAGCACACCCACCAGCTTCAGGTAAACCTCCGGGTGGCGCTCCATCACCTCCAGAAGTGCTGCCTCCACCTGGGCAAAATCCTGATCATGCGTTTTGGAACCACTTAAATATCCGATATAGATCCGGTCTTTAGCCTTGTCTGTCTGCTCCACAGCCTCGTGAGACAGGATCTCCATCTCCATACTCATACAGTTGCGGTTGATCACCACCGGTTTTTCCGGAAATTCTTCCCGGATCTCTCCTGCCAGTGTCTCCGTAGATGTAAAATATCCGTCGCAGAATCCCATACATCCGCGGATACGGTCTGTAGTTGTGCGGAAGTCACTGTACTCGCTTCCCTTCAGGAAATGCAGCCCGGAAATTTTTTCGTAATTAAATACCAGGTCATCCACATCATAGTAAACAGGGATTCCGGCTGCTTTCGCCCGGTTGGCAAGCAGTTCTGCTTCCATCAGCTTGCTGCAGCGGTACATCACGATCGCTGTATATTCCTCGATCTTTTCCTGCTCTGCCTGATCTATCTGGATAAACTTCGATGCATAGCCTTTAAGGATCAGCTGCTCCCGGAAATGTTCCACACGATATCTGGATGCAAAGGAAATTTCCTCCCCGACAAAAAGAATCTTGCTTTTTTCCACAGGAAGTTCATTTCCGCCAAGAGTTTTCCACAGGGAAATCATCTCTTCCACAATATTCTCCGGCTGCTCATTCTTAAGAACAAGACCTTTCCCATAACGTTTTACACGTTCCACAGGTGCGCCTACCGGAAGCACAGCTACCGGGAAGCCCATGGAAATGATCTCGGAGGTTGTGTAGGAGAAGGTCTCCGGCCATACGGACGGGATCAGGAACATATCAATATCCTGCTCCAGGGTAAGTCTTGGGATCTCCTCTCTTGTATATCTTCCTGTCTGGGAAAATACCGGACTTTCGATCTCTTCGTCGGAAGTACCGATCAGTCTCAGACGGATACTCAGATCATTCTCTTCGATATATTTTGCAAGCGCCTTCACAACTTCCAGGCCTTTTTTGTAGCAGAGTACGCCGATAAGACCAATGTTAAAGGTCTCTGTGGTTTTTTTATTTTTTTTCACTGCCGGAAGGTAATGGGGTGCATGCGGGATCACATGGAGATTGTATACATCCGGATAAGCACGCTTGAACAGCCTTGCCGTATCATCGGAAAATGCACGGATCTCATCACAGTTTGACAGAAATTCCCGGAATTTTGTACGCCAGAGCGTTCCGGTTCCGTATTCTGTGCAGGCATTGCTGCGGTTATCCGGAATACATTTATCGCAGACCTCACAGGATGGAACACCACAGTATTTTCCTTCTGCATCGATCAGATTCACTGCCGGGCAAAGGGCAAAGAAATCATGAAGAAGCATAAGGAGCTTCGCACCCTGCTCTCTCTTAAGACGCAGGATACGTTCCAGGGTTCCGTAAATATTCTGATAGGTCACAAGCTCGTTGATCCAGATCTCATCCACACGCATCAGCTCACCAAGGGCAGTTTCCAGATCATTTGCAAAAAATTCCATCTCATACTGCTTATACTGATACGTAAAGTAAAAACGATTGCTTACGATATTATAGCGGATGGTCACAAAACGGTATCCTTCCCGCAGAGCCAGACGTCTTTTCTCCACAAGATAAGCCGTTGCACCGCCGCCAAGATCATGGTCAAAAGCCACAATGGTAGGCACATCCAGCTTCCTGTTGAGAAGCTTCATTTCCACGTAGAGTCTTACCGGACGAAGCGGGTCTCTTCTGCAGTAATCCGCAGTATCCTTGTTGTAATCCGGATGCTTGCGGAGCAGCGCCTCACTGTGCTCTTTCAGGAGTCTCTGCTTTTCCTCAGACGGGAAGCTTCCACCATGCTTGTGATATACAAACAGGTTATCCACATGCACGTTCTCATAGCCTGCAGCTATGGCACGCTGGCACCAGTCATTCTCCTCACCGTAGCCTTTTCCGAAATTCTCCTCATCCAGAAGGCCAACCTCCTGGATCGCTTTCAGGTTCATACCCATGCAGAAGCCCACACCGGTAGGCATAGCCGGATACTGCGGACGGATCATGCGGAATTCATCATCGATCTCCCACAGCGGCATTCCCTCAAACAGTTTGTTATCCCGGCAGAAATCCGGGAAGCTGCAGATGGTTCCGCAGGTGGTAAACGGTGTAGTGGTTGCAATGTTTTCCTTTGCAAAGATCGGAAGCATCAGGCGCTCCAGCCACTCTTCCGGAACCTCCACATCTGTATTTACAAGAGCCACATGATTTTCCGCCATCTTTAATCCACGGTTTACAGACGGAAGAAAGCCCATATTGGTCTCATTATTCAGAAGTACCACATTGTCATGCTCTGCGGCATATTTTTCCAGATAGTTTCCTACCTCAGGATCCGGACTCTTGTCATTTACGATGATCAGACGATAAGGAACCTTCGTTTTTTCAATTCCGGAAAACAGGGCATCAAAATACTCCAGTCCGTTGTAAACCGGCACGATCACATCCACCTTCTGCTGATAGACTGCCTGTGGATATGCCTTTCTCGTGCTGCGTACATGACGCTGTTTGAAATGGCGGAGATTTCCGATACTCTTCGGATCTTCAATGGCATATACCAGAAGTTCCTTCTGATCTCTGGTTCCGGGAATCTTTCCAATGAGGAATCTTCCGGTATCTGCTGCTGTTCCGTATTCCAGAAAAACAGAAATCTCTGCCGGCGCAAGAACCGTTGCCAGGAAAGAAAATCCGGCACTTTCTGCATCCGGATTTCCAATGGCATTAGCCACATCCGTACGGTAGATCGTAGTACAGGAAGCCTCCTGAAGCTTCTGTGTTCCCTGATAAAATGCGATCCTTGGCTGTCCCATAGACGCAAACGTCGGATCAAAGGCCCAGCCAATGGCATTTAAGGTGCCATTCTCATAATGGAAGAAATCAACACTGCCCATACAGGTAGGAGTTGTCTCCACTCCCATCACTGCTGCCGGCTCTGTATGATAGCGAAGAACCTTTTTGACCAGTCTCTTTACCTGCGCTTTTTTGCCTGGATGACGAAGGGCCTCTTCCTGCGCACGTGCTGCTTCCTCTGCTGCCTGCTTTGCGGCACGTTCAGCCTCTTTTCTGACACGCTCCTGTTCTCTTCGTACTTCCCGCTCTTTTTCAAAGGCCAGAAGCTTTTCCACATCCGGAAGCTCAAGGCAGTCAAGTTTTCCCTCTATTACGATCCTGTCCACATTTTCCGGGTGCGTAACATCGATAAGATAAAAGCCATCGGTGGTAAAAAACGCAGTGGTACTGTTATCCACCTTCATATGGACACCCTGAGGCACAAGCTCCGCGCTGCATCCGCAATCCAGACGCTCTATCCTCACTTTCAGGAAATGACCGTTTGCAGGATTCCAGCGGAGATTTCGTATTCCTTTGATACCGGAAAGCGCAAACTCTACCCGGAAACGGTTTCCGGAAAGTTTTCCCTCTGCATAAAGTGTATGCTCTTCACAGAATCCCTCACCAAGATCATAGTACAGCTTGCTGTGCATCTGGTGCTTTTCTCTTTCTCTGTTCACCAGCTCTGTTACGGAAACCGGCACTTTTTTCTGTTCAAACGGGATCAGAGAACCACAGCACACATACTCATAGACGAAATGCATGGTCCAATCCATAAATATCTCATAGTCTGTATAGCTGATGTCAAACTCCGCCATCATCTCATCCTCATGACATAACCGCGGCAGCTCAGAAATATGTGTATACAGTTCATGGATCAGGCGCCACATGATAAAATTCACAGGCACAGGGAAATCAAACATCCACTCATAATCTATGATCTGATTTTCCTTTTCTCCCATAAAGATGTTACTGCAGATCAGGTCCACATTGGCCGGGCAGACACATTCGTAATCCTCTCTTCCCGGATGATCACCAAATACCTCGCGGAACTCTCCGGTCCTGTAATCCGCAGCCTGACGAGCCCTGAAAAATTCCTGATAGAATTTTTTAAGAAGGGCCTTGATCTCTTCAAGATCTTCTTTCTGGGCAAGCTCTGCGATTTCCTGATGAAGAGTTTTTCCAGTAAGGAGCGGATAAGAGATCTTTCCGTTTTCTGCCCTGCAGGGAAGATTCTTGTATTTATCGGATCCGGTACTCTCTGTTCCGGTTTTTTCCAGTTTTTCCACAAATTCCTCAGCCTGGGGCACCATAGCCTCTTTTTCCGCACGGACCTCTCCGTTCTCCCGGACGATCCTGGTCAGAAGACGGAACTTTTCTTTTCGCTCCTGGTTCAGCTTCACATAAAGGATTTCCTCCGGGTCCCGGTTTTCGGTACGTCCTGCCTCCACAAGAAAAGAATTCACAAAGCTGTCCAGGATCTTCTCTTTTTCGAAGGCCTTTACGCCTTCACTTTCTGCAAAAAGATCTGCTGTCTTATCTGTGTATACAGGATAGCTTCTTCCGTAGGAATTGGTATAAAGGCTCTCATCTGTAAAAATCTCTGTCGGAAATTTATAATCCGGATACGGGTAGTAAAAGCGCAGAAAAGGAAAGCCGCTGTTTTCCAGCAGCTCTCCCAGTTCATTCTTGGAAAAGGTGCGCACAGACTGATTTCCCGGATATCCATTGATCCCGAAAAAGTGAAGATCTGTGTGATCCTCCGGTGCTCCGGCAAAGTACTTCAATCCCAGTCTGTTCTCAATGGCGATCAGAAGTCTTCCCTCCGGCTTCAGATAAGCGCCCATACGCTGAAGAAATGTCTCGTAAGGAGTTTTTCCCTCGGTAAAGCTCATGGCATACTCCAGCACACCGTTTACTACCACATAGTCGAATTTTTCCGGAAAAGTCATGTCATTCAGGTTTCCAACCATGATCGTCAGATTTTCCTTATCCCTGTTTCTCGCATAATTGATATCTGCCCGACGTTTGGAAAGCTCCACGGAAGTCACATGACCGGCCTTGCGGCAAAGCATTCCGGTAATGGCTCCGCATCCGGCTCCGATCTCCAGAACGGAATCCGCCTTTTTCAGAGGATACCAGCTTAAGATATTCTCCCGCAGCCCTGAAAAATGGTAGACCATTGGAAAACTCACCTCTTCCTCCGGCAGGTCTTCAAAAGATTTGCCTTCCTGTGCCATTTTCAGAAGTGTTTCCTCGATATCCCCATCGGAATAATGATCCTTCGCCGTATAATAATCTAAATTCAACTCCGCCATAGTCGTTCCTCCACTTATTTCACAGATACTTTGGAAAACAGATCAAAATATCCCACTGCTTTCTTATCTGTGATCACGGTCAGGTTACACACATCGTAAAGACGATGAAATACGGTAAAATCGCCGTCTTTATATCCGGTGCAGCCCAGACACAGCATATATTCCCCTGCCTCCAGAGGCATCACCTGTTTGAAGGTGATCTCACGGACATCGCCTGCCTTCTGCGGTTTCAGAGGCGTATGTTCATACATGGTATTGGTTCCTGTGATCTCGGTGCCTTTCAGATCTTTCAGGGTAAATGCAAAGATCGGATCGCTGACATCTGCCTGGAACTTCACTTTCATCTGAACGGAAAATTCCTTGCCTTTTTCGATCACATTGGTGATCATACCTGTATCATCCCGGATGGCAAAATCCACGATCTCGCCAAGCTTACTGCCGTATTCCAGGACCTTGGGATTCAGGTTCAGGCTGTCCTTCATAGCTTTACCGCTTCCGGTATGTGCTTTCAGTGAAACGTCTGCTCCGGCTGCCTGGTTCTCCGTCGCCTGTCCCTCTTCTGCATCGTCTGTGTTTTCTTCCAGATCTGCATCGTCATACTGATTGACCAGCACACGACGGTAAAGATTGACCATCTCCTTGGCACCACCCTCTGCAAGCTTCTCACCTTTGTTTAGAAGCACAACACGGTCACAGTATTTTCCGATGCTGCTCAGGTCATGGCTTACAAACAGAATGGTCTTCCCCATTTCCTTGAACTCTTCGAATTTCCGGTAACATTTTGCCTGAAAAAAGACATCTCCTACAGAAAGTGCCTCATCTACGATCAGGATCTCCGGATCAATGTTGATGGCTACCGCAAAAGCCAAACGGACAAACATGCCGCTGGAATATGCTTTTACCGGCTGGTAAACAAAATCTCCGATATCTGCAAAATCCAGGATAGACTGCAGCTTGGCATCAATCTCCTCTCTGGAAAAACCGATCATACTTCCGTTGAGATATACATTCTCAAGTCCGGAATATTCTCCGTTAAATCCGGCTCCTAGCTCCAGAAGCGCTGAGATCCTTCCGTTTACGGCTATTTCCCCGGCCGTGGGCGAAAGTACGCCGGTGATGATCTTCAGGATCGTGGATTTACCGGAACCATTTGTTCCGATAATTCCCACTGTTTCTCCCTTATGCACCTGAAAGGATACATGGTTGAGCGCATAATGCTCTTTATATTTCTTTTTTCTGGATAATCCCAGGGACTCCTTAAGACGATCCATAGGATTATCGTAAAGCTTGTACATCTTACTGACATCATTTACTGAAATCGCAATATCTTCTGCCATTTTCAACCTCACTTTTGTGTAAATCGTTCACTCTCACAATCTGCCGCCGTTCTGCTTTTTATCCTTACAGAGCAAATCCCCCATAGGAACTGTCCGGTCCGGATCAGGCGGATATCCGCCATCCACATTCAATTAAAGCACATCTGCAAAATGCGGCTTCAGACGTTTGAATATCACAGATCCCAGTCCGAAAAGCAGGATCGTAACTACCCAGAAATAGATCGTCCATGAAGCATGGTTCCAGATCCCGATATGACCAAGCATGGAATCACGGTAGCCCGTAACTACATAGTACATCGGATTCAGCTTAAACAGCTTGATCAGCCATGGATGTGAAGAAAGCATATTGATATCCCACATGATCGGTGTAAGCCATACGCCAACCTGGAGAAAAATGCTGATGATCTGGGTCAGGTCACGGAAAAAAATGACGATCGCACTTGTAGCATACACAAGTCCCAGTACAAAAAGGAAGGTGCAGACAGAGTAATAAATGATCTGCAGTGTATAAAGGCTTGGTGTATATCCGTAGCATGCACATAAGATCAGTGCAAAGGCCACAAAGAAAACATGCACGAAAAGTGCGGAGATGATCTTTACGATGGGAAGGATGCTGATCTTGAATACAACCTTCTTCACAAGATAATTGTATTCGATCAGGGCATTGGTTCCACCGTTTAATGCATCCTGGAAGAAAAACCACGGCACGATACCGGATACCAGATAGAGTACAAAAGGGTAATCCGATACCGTTCCGGCCTTCAGTCCTACGGAAAATACAAACCAGTAGACCAGGATCGTTACGATAGGCTGGATAAATGCCCAGACAATACCAAGATAGGATCCTGCATATTTTGTTTTGAAATCATTTTTTGCAAGGCTTAAAACCAGCTTTCGATTCTGGTACAGCTCCGCCGGCAAAGCTAATATTTTCTTCATTCTGCAATTCCTTATCGATTCTTATATTCCTCGAAGCTTCCCCACTTCTGGTCCTTGTCGGAGAAAATAAGCTCCATGCCTTCCGGGATCGGCCACTCAACGTTAATGTCCTTGTCATTCCAGATCAGTCCGCCCTCATCGTTTGGATGATAGAAATCAGAGCACTTGTAAGTGAACTCTGCATTCTCGGAAAGTACCAGGAAGCCATGAGCAAATCCCTTAGGAATAAAGAACTGTTTCTTGTTTTCTGCGGAAAGGACTACACCATACCATTTTCCAAAGGTCTTGGAGCCTTCACGAAGGTCAACCGCAACATCAAACACTTCTCCGTTTACCACACGTACCAGCTTATCCTGAGGATAGCTGATCTGGAAATGAAGTCCGCGGAGAACACCGTAACGGGAGCTGGACTGATTGTCCTGAAC
>ERZ650312.1337-NODE-1337-length-13949-cov-9.322441_pt1 | contig 13949 bp, 13 predicted proteins | sample MGYA00376248_ERZ650312 | MGnify/ENA primary metagenome ERZ650312 (study PRJEB26733, sample SAMN07839316) | wastewater metagenome | biome: urban; feature: wastewater treatment plant; material: waste water | place: USA: North Carolina | collected 2016-07-28 ... | reverse complement strand
TCGAGGCCGATCATTCGTCCTCTCCCTTGTTGAAGATCGCCGCGACTTTTTTTGACAGCACCAGCAAGGCCGCCGTCTCCGCCAATGCCTTATCCTTGCGCCGCAGTTCGCGCTCCAGTTCCTTGATGCGGCGCTTGTCCTGTCGGGTCTGCTGCGGGCTGGCGCGGGCCTCTTCGGGCTCGGCCAGGGCCTGCGTGGCGCTTTGCCGCCAAGCCGCCAGTTCTTGCGGGTACACGCCATTCTCCCGGCACCATGCGCTCTTGCCGGCTTCGTCCATCGCCGCCGTAGTCAGCACTGCATCGAATCGGGCTGCCGCTGTCCAGGCCCGCTCGCGAGCGGGCCTGGACAGCGCCTCACTCCGCCAGCGTTCCAGCGTCGACACGCCAACGCCTATCTCATGCGCCACATCGTCCAACGTCGCGCTTTCCGGCGGCAACAACCTCGCTACCGCTCTATCCTTGAATTCCTGTCCGTATCGAGCCAATTCGTTCTTCCATCATCGCCCCCTGTTCGTCGATTCTATCGGGGCGACAACTATTCTGACGCGGGGGGACACGAAGCAGGCATATCTGTATTTGAACAAGGTGGCCGGCGGCTTGAAGTCCATTATGCAAACAGAAATGCGCTCGAACGCACGCTCGGCGTAGACCTAATCTACTACAACGAAAAATTCGAGCTTTTCGTCTTGGTTCAGTACAAACTGATGCGCGAAGAGGGAAGCTTAGTTCTATACCGTCCAGATAGCCAACTCCATGCCGAACTCGCACGCATGGACCATGTATATAACTCCATCCACAACGCTGGTGCGATTCAGTCCCATGAAGAATATCGCCTTAACGATGATGGATTTATGCTGAAGCTGGTTCCAGCAACTGGTTTAAGACCGGCGTCTGGGGATCTAATCAAGGGAATGTATATTCCTCGGGAGTACATGCATTTCCTGGTCGGGCCACATGGCCCTAAAGGTTCTGGTGGGTGGCATCCAGATTACGTTTGGGACCGCTCCGCGATATCTCACTAACTCGCAGTTTGCCCAAAGCGTTCACGCCGGATGGATTGGCACAAGAGGCGTTCAAAGTAATACCTTGGCTTCGATGCTTCGACAGTTCTATGAATCAGGACGGGCCGTTCTGGTGGCTTATGAATCAAAGTCGCTCCCGCCCTCATGGTAGGTGCCAGATGGCTAACCACTCATTCCACAGGACCTGCACAAAATGCCTTGCAGGCCGGTGAGTTCAAATGTTCCCGAACGCCTGCTTCCCCAAGCAGTCATAGAAACGTGGACATCTTGTAGGGTCCTGATTACGATGACAGACGCTGTTTGGCGGGATCAAGCTTGTCGGCAATGTTCTCCACGCGAGACAACCATTGTTCCCCGCTTTCCGTCAACACGATGCTTTGCTCATTGACGAGTCGGCGTAAGTAATTTGCATACTGCCGAATGGTGTTGGCCTGGGCCCAGTCATTGGCCTCTTTGATCGAGGCATCCAAAAAGGCCTTTTCTTCGCGGGCGATACGTTCTTTTTCGGCGCGCTGTCTTTCGTTTTCAGCCCAACGCTTACGCTGCTCTTCATGTTCTACGGTTCTAAGGTGCATGGATTTTGCCGCAGCCAGAAAGCCTTCAATCACCTCGGGTAGTTTTTCCTCTAGTCGTTTTGTTTTGCCGTCTGACCACGACTTGCGTCCCTCATACCAGCCATCAATTCTGATCGTGAGGTCTCCGGAAAAATGGTAGGTGTAGGTTCGCTTGTCCAGCCAACTATCTTTCGGATGCTTTTCCACGTGTTCGGATCGGGTGTATTTCTCGATGATTTCGAATGGCACCTTCTCGCCGAACATTTCTCCAACAACAAAGTGAGTCTTTTGGTCAATTGTCCATTCCATTCCCGCTGCAGACAGAGCGATCTCGAGTATGTTGAGTATCCGAACGAGTCGTTCGCGAGAGCTTTCAGAAGTAGAGACCCTGAACGCGTCCTTCTGGGGATGCAAGAACCCGCTGGGATCCGGTTTCTTGTTCAACGCTGTGAGCGTTTTCTTTGTCCAGTGTGCCGTCGCCAAAGGCTGACTAGAAGATGTCGTGAGTGAAGCAGCGCGTAATGCAGGAGCCAGCTTTTGTTTCTCCTGTTCGGTCAGCTTGGGTCGCTTAAGGGAAGGAGCGCCGCTAAACGTGATCTCAACATCCGGGTTGCCCGTCAATGGCGGCTTTGGTGAACCACGGCCCACGGCCACCTTAGCCCAATGCCCAACGCGAGGGAGAGGTATGCCATGCTTTCGGCAGGCTTTGGCTAGGCCGACATCAGACATCCCCCATTCTCTAGCGAGCGTCCTGACAGGTTTTTCCCATACGGCGTTGTAGAGATCCTTGCACCGGATTCGCATTTGGCGTAAGCATTTGGAATTGATGAGGTCATTGTAGGTTCTTATAGGCGATCTGAGAATTGGGCCAGGAGGGCGTCAAAATTGATGCGCAATCGGCTTTCCTTATGACTAGCGAGGAATGTATCAAGCACCGACTCCACAACAAGTTTGCTCGCGTATACTTCGCTCACGGAGTTGGTGGCCGACTGAGCGCTAGAATTTTTCACTTATAGTGGCACGGACACCGGATTTTTTCAGTTTCCATGGCAAGCGGAGCGCAAATAAATGACAGAATTAGTGAAAAATACGTTTAAAATCAATGCTTATCATTTCACTTTCTCTGTCATCTGACAAATGCAACTCGAACGACTGCTCAGGGCACAGGGTTTCGGCAGTCGTTCGGAGTGCCGGGCATTAATCGGTTCCGGCCGAGTTAGTGTGAGCGGCCACACTTGCGATGACCCTTGCGCCGATTTCGAACCGGAAGGCTTCGCCTTTTCGGTCGATGGTGTCTCCTGGAAATTCCGGCAATACGCCTACATCGCCTTGCACAAGCCGGCGAATTACGAGTGTTCGCACAAGCCGCGCTTTCACCCGAGTGTCTATACCCTGCTCCCACGACCGTTGGTGACGCGAGGCGTGCAGGCAGTGGGGCGTCTTGACGAGGATACGACGGGCTTGCTGCTGATGTCGGACGATGGGCAGTTCATTCATAAATGCACGTCGCCGAAGAAAGTCGTCCCGAAGGTCTACGAGGTGACAACGAAGCATGACATCGACGACGCGCAGGTCGCTGCACTCCTCGACGGCATCGTGTTGAACGACGATCCGTCGCCGATCGCGGCAGCCGCTTGCGAGCGCATTTCGGCTCGCCTGTTGCGCCTGACGGTGACCGAGGGAAAATATCATCAGGTCAAGCGCATGGTGGCGGCAGCGAGCAATCGCGTCGAAGCGCTGCATCGCGTTTCGATCGGCGCCTACGTTCTGCCCGCGACGCTCAAGCCGGGCGAATGGACGTGGCTGACCGAGGAGGATCTTGCTTTGGCGCAGGCGAGTTCGTCTGCCGCCTGACGAACGAAGACGAGGAGGCGACTATCGTGCAAACCGTTCTATTCATCATTCACGCGCCGGCCTACGGCAGCGAACGCATGTTGAGTGCGCTGCGTCTAGCGACGGCGATCGCCGCGCAGGAAATCGAAACCGTCGATCTGCGCTTGTTCATGATGTCCGACGCGGTGACCGTCGGTCTGCCCAACCAACCTGCAGCCAGCGCGGGCGGGGGCTTGCAACAGATGCTTGTCGAGTTGGTCGAGCACGGTGCGCAGATCAGGCTTTGCCGCACCTGCGCGCAGGCGCGCGGCATCGTCGATCTGGAACTTATTCCGGGCGTCACTATCGGGACGTTGCCGGAGCTGGCCGAGTGGACGCTAGCGGCCGACAAGGTCATTACCTTCTAAGCAGATGACACTCACCGAGTTGCGCTACATCGTCACGCTGGCGCGCGAGCGGCATTTTGGCCGCGCGGCCGAGAAGTGCCACGTCAGCCAGCCGACGCTGTCGGTCGCACTGAAAAAGGTCGAACAGAAATACGGGGTGATTCTCTTCGAGCGCACGCCAAGCGAGGTTCGCCTGACGCCTACGGGCGAACAGATCGCCAGGCAGGCCGAGCGCGTACTCGAGGAAGCCGGGCGTCTGAAGGAGATCGCGCAGCAAGGGAAAGATCCGCTGATCGGCGCGTTGCGGCTTGGCGTTATCTACACGATCGCACCGTATCTTTTGCCGCGATTGGTACCGGCGCTTAATGCGCGTGCACCGCATATGCCGATGTATCTGCAGGAGAACTTTACGGTCAACCTGGGCGAACAATTGCGCCGCGGCGATCTTGACGCAATCATCGTTGCCCTGCCCTTTTCCGAGCCGGGCATCGTCTCACGGCCGGTCTACGACGAGCCGTTCTGCGTCGTCATGCCGACGAATCATCCGATGGCGATGCAGGCAGAAGTTCCGCCAGACCAGATCGCCGGCGAGAATCTGTTGCTCCTCGGTCAGGGTAATTGCTTCCGCGATCAGGTCGTCCAGGCCTGCCCGCACCTCTCGGAACCGGGGGGCGCGAACGGTGCGCTCGAAGGCAGTTCGCTCGAAACGGTCCGCCACATGGTTGCGAGCGGTGTCGGGATCTCGGTCGTGCCGATTTCAGCGGCAAAATCGTGGCCTCAGAATGGCTCGCTGTTGCAATATCGCGATTTCACCCAGCCTGCCCCCTTCAGACGCGTCGGAATCGCTTGGCGGGCTTCCTTTCCGCGTCCGCAGGCCATCGACGTTTTACGTGCGGCGATCCTCGATGCACCGCCGCCGGGAGTCAGTCCGATCGCCTGAGCGTTGCGCGTCAGGCGAACTCGACGCCGCCTCTGCGGTTATTGAGCGCTGCTTTTCTTGCTGGAGGATTTTGACGCGGCTTTCGCCTTGGGCTCGCGCTTTTCAAACTCGAAGCCGACCTTGCCGTCGGTACCGCGGACCAGGAAAGCCGAGAACTTGCGACGCGTGCGCGACGAAACGAAGTCCTTGAGCAGATCCGTTCGCCCAGTCGCGAGCAGCTTCTGCATCTGCTCAGGTTCGACGGACTGCTGAAGGATGACCTTGCCGGAGCGGAAGTCGCAAGTCTTTTCCGGCCCGACCGACTTTTCGCAAACGTAGGCCATGCCGTGCTCGAACACCTGTCCGGCGCACTTCGGGCACGCGCCCAATGATTGCTGCCCGGAGAAGTCGACGGCTTCCGCGCTGCCCTCTTCGCCGCCCGTTCCCTGACCGAAATCGAACTCGGGCTGGTTCTCGGCGTTAAGTTTGATGATGGCGTTGAACGGACGCCCCATTTTGTTGCGGAAGCCAGTCAGTGGGCCGATCTTGCGTTCGGTAAGCAAGACCTCGATTTCAGAGGCTTCGTACTGCCGACCGGCGACGATCTTCCATAGAGCGAAGTCGCACGCCTGGCACTGAAACTTCTTGTAGGTTTCCTTGATCTTGCCGCCGCATTTCGGGCACGGGGTTTCGAGTTCGCCAAAATCACCGGGGATGGTGTCACTGTCGTAGCTCTTGGCACGGTCGACGATGTGTTGCGTCATCGCCGCGATTTCCAGCATGAACGCCTCGCGCGACATCTCGCCGCGTTCCATGCGCGCCAGCTTCCATTCCCACTCGCCGGTCAGTTCGGGCGCGGTGAGTTCTCGAATGCCCAGACCGTTGAGCAGGGTCATCAAGGAGAACGCCTTGGCGGTTGGTTGCAGCTCGCGACCCTCGCGGTGCAGATACTGTTCGCCGATCAGATTCTCGATGATCTGCGCGCGCGTCGCTGGCGTGCCGAGGCCGCGTCCAGCCATCGCCGCCTTCAACTCCTCGTCATCGACCATCTTGCCGGCGCCCTCCATGGCCGACAGGAGTGTCGCTTCGGAATAGCGTGCCGGCGGCCGTGTCTCGGTGGCGTTGAGGACAACCTCGTCGGTATGTACCGTCTCTTTCGGGCTGACCGCGACCAGATTGCCTTCGTCGCCAGCTTGACCTTCGCGCCCGTAGACGGCCAGCCAGCCCGGATTGACCAGAACCTTGCCTTCCGTTTTGAACGGTTCGCCTTCAACGCGCGTGATGCGCGTCGTGACCATGAATTCTGCCGCCGGATAGAAGACGGCAAGGAAGCGTTTGACGACCATGTCGTACAGCTTCTGCTCGGGCTCGGAGAGATGCTTGGGGGCCTGCAGCGTCGGGATAATGGCGAAGTGGTCGGAAATCTTGGCGTTGTTAAAGATGCGCTTGTTCGGGATGACCCAGTTGCGCGCCAGAATCTGATGCGCGAACGGAGAGAACCGGGATAGTAGCGATTCGTCGTGACCCTTGCCGACGCCCTCACCGGTCAGCATCTTGAGCGTATCCTTCACCGTTCCTAGATAGTCCTCGGGCAGTGCGCGTGCGTCGGTCCGCGGATAGGTCAGCACCTTGTGCTTCTCGTACAACGCCTGCGCCAGCCCCAAAGTGGCTTTCGCCGAAAAGCCAAAGCGGCTGTTCGCTTCGCGCTGCAGGCTGGTGAGGTCGTAAAGCAACGGCGACAGTTGCGAAGAGGGCTTGGCCTCTTCAGTGACCAAGCCCGGTTTGCTCGTGCATTTGCCTTGCAGCGCCTTGGCGCGAGCTTCGTCCCAGAGCCGGTCAGCGCGCAGGTGTTCGTCTTCCTCACCTTTGCCCTTGGCGAAATTCTCGTCGAACCACTTTCCGCGGTACTCTCCAGCGGCGCAGGAGAATACGCCTTCAAGCTCCCAATAGGGACGCGGCTTGAAGCGGCGAATCTTGTCCTCGCGCTCGACGAGCAGTGCAAGGGTAGGCGTCTGAACGCGGCCGACCGTCGTCAGGTGGAAGCCGCCAGTCTTCGAGTTGAACGCGGTCATCGCCCGCGTGCCGTTGATGCCGACCAGCCAATCCGATTCGGAGCGGCAGACGGCGGCGTCGGCCAAGCCTTTCATCTCCGCGCCGTCCCGCAGTTGAGCGAAACCGTCCTTAATCGCCTGTTGCGTCATCGACTGCAACCACAGGCGCTGCACGGCCTTGCCGCTCTTCGCGTGCTGAGCGATGTAATTGAAGATCAGCTCCCCTTCGCGGCCCGCGTCGCAGGCATTAACCAGCGCGGTTACATCCTTGCGCTTGATCAGCTTGGTCAGGAGTTTGAGCCGCGATTCCGATTTCTCGATCGGCTTGAGCGCGAAGTGCGGCGGAATGACCGGCAAGTGTGCGAACGACCACTTGCCGCGTTTGACCTCATACTCTTCGGGACACGCGAGTTCGAGCAGGTGACCGACCGCCGAGGAGAGGACGAAGTCGTCGTTCTCGAAGTAGTCGTCATGTTTTGTAAACCCGCCAAGGGCACGCGCGATGTCGGCGGCAACCGAGGGTTTTTCTGCAATGATCAGCTTCTTGCTCATGGCGTGTTATGGGCCCGGGGGAAATGGCGAAAGTATATGACTTCAGGATGCTCGGATCGCACCGTGCTGCAAACCATGATAAGAGTACTGGTCGGCGATTTGCAAGCAGCGATGGACGCAGGCGCGGGGGTGGAGCCGAGGGCGGGATGATGCGCGAATCAGTGCATCGATTCGTGGTCGGCCTCGTAGAGCAATTCTTCGATGATCAACGGTTCGAGATCCTGTTCCCGGCTCCACAGGACCATCAGGACGATGACCTTGAACTTGTCCAAGGAAACTGGATCATCGTCGAGCATCATCGCGTGTTCGATGACGAGTTCGCGCAGCTGCGGTGAAATGACACCGGCGGTCTCGAGGAAAATGACGAAGCTCAAACATTCGGCGCCAAGCCGGAACTGTTCCTCGGCCGTGTATACGCGCTGCGCCAGCGGACTGCAGGTCCATTCCGCGGACTGCGTGTTCTTCAGGCCGTTTAGCCAGACCAGCGCGAACGAGATGTCCTCATCTTCAAAACCGATGTCGCTGAGCTTGCGAGCCAAGGCGTCCGGTTTGGGGTGAGCCGACAAATCCTGATAGTTTTCGAAGAGGTAAACGAGGATATCAATCATGTGAAACGGAGAGTCTTTACGTGTGCGCGAGCCTCTGGTAGCGGCCGCCAGGCAGGCTGGCGACATGTCCATCAAGCTCCAAATGCAGCAGCATCACGGAAAGCGTATCGGCCGTCAAGCCGCTCCGTCCGGCGAGATCGTCGAGTCCGCACGGATCGAAACCCATGTGCGCGAGCAGATCGTTGTGCCCGGACGCGACGTCTGCTTCTTCGGGGCGCGGCAGACTGGGTTCGGCGAGGCGACCCCAGTTCAGTTCTTCCAGCACATCCTGTGCCGTCTCGACGAGCTTGGCGCCTTGTTTGATCAGCCTGTGGCAGCCGCGCGACTGCGGCGAGTGGATTGAGCCCGGGATGGCGAAAACCTCGCGTCCCTGCTCGCCGGCGAGGCGCGCCGTAATGAGTGAGCCGCTTTCCATTGCTGCTTCGACGACCAGAACACCCAACGCTAATCCTGAGATCAAGCGATTGCGCCTCGGGAAGTTGAATGCCGTGACCGGCGTGCCGAGCGGGAACTCCGAGACGATCGTCCCCTTCGCACCAATCTCCAGCGCCAGATCCTTGTTGCGCGCCGGGTAGATGCGATCGATCCCGGTGCCGATGAAAGCGACCGTGTCGCCGCCGGCACTCAGTGCGCCGCGATGCGCTGCGGCGTCGACGCCGAGTGCGAGCCCGCTGGCAATGACCAGTCCTGCGTTGGCGAAGGCCGAGGCGAAACGCTCCGCATTCTGTATACCCTGGGGCGTCGGGTTGCGGCTGCCGACCATGGCCAGCGCTGGCCGGTTGAGCAGGTCGAGGCGGCCGCGGACGTAGATCAGTGTCGGCGGGTCGGCAATCTCGAGCAGCGCCTGCGGATATTCATGATCGGCGATGGTCAGGATGTGCTGGTTGTCGCCGGTCGACCATTCGCACGCGGCACGCACCAAGTCGGCGTTGTCGGTTTCCAGTAAAGCGTTGGCGAGGCGGTCGCCGATGATATTGCGCAAATCGCTGTGTGTGGCCGAGAAGATCGCCTCGGGCAGTCCGAACGCTCCGAGCAGCTTGCGTTGCGTCTCGCTGCCGATGCCGGGGATGAGCGTTAGTCGCAGCCAGTCGTTGAGCGACTCGTTCAAGGCCATCGATCAGGGCGTGCGCACGAAGTCATTGACTTCGACGGTACCCTCCGACTGCACCACCAGCGCATACGAGATGTGGTCGAACGTGCGGAAGACGAAGACGAGGCCCGTGCGTTCCGCCGGGATCTGGACGTTGATCTTCTGGTCGTTCTCGTCGCGCTGGGTCACGGTGCGATTTCTTTCAAGCGCGAGAACATGGCCGATCTCAAGACCGTCCTGATTGCCCAGATTCAGCGAGATGATCGAGCCGCGTCCCGCGGAACCGACGCCGCCATAAATCGAAACGACGCGGCCATCAACAGATGACTCCGGCCGGTGCGGGACGTAGTGCGCCATCGTCGGCTTGGTCGACGGAACCAGACGATCGCCGCGGCCGATCTCCTGTGTCGATGAGGTAATCTCGAAGGTGGCGGGCTGGCCGGGGCGGGTCTGCGTGGCCGTGCCGAGGTAGAACGCCTCGTAGCCGAGAATCCGGGTGTCGTCCGCCGGGTCGTGCAGCGGCTTGCCGTTGCGGTAGACCTGCCACTTCTCCTGCTTTGGATCGGCATCGTCAACGTAGGCGACACTGCCCTCACCGAGGAACACACGATCCTGCTGGGTCGCAACGATCCGCGCGGCACCGTCGAGCTCGTTGGCTTCGATGACCAGCGGTTGCGATATGAACGGCTCGATGATGTTGGGCGGGATTGGCGGAATCGCTTCCTCGTTCTTCTCGGAATAAACCTGCGGGCGCAGTTTGCCGTCGCCGCCCATTCCCTTTCTTACCCGTAGCAGCGGATTGCCGTTCTCGTCGCGCTCCAGGACGATGACGTCGCCGGGGTAGATACGATGCGGGTTCTGGATCTGATCGCGGTTCATGCGCCAGATTTCCGGCCAGCGCCAAGGTTCCTTGAGAAACTGCGCAGAGATTCCCCAAAGCGTATCGCCGGGGACAACGATGTGCTGTACCGGTGCTTTATCGGCCAGCTGGATGGGGCGTTCGGTAGCGCCGCAAAGCGTAGCAGCCATGGCCAGAACAAGCGCGGATAAAGTGCGGATCATCGTGTTATCCTCATACGAGCGGTCGGCAACGTCGGTGAGTGCTTGCGGGAAACTAGCGGGACCCGGATCGTCGAAATCTCCGACCTTCTAAGCGTGATTTTTCGACCGTTCCCTGCGCTGTACGAGCCGTTACTGACATCGCATACTGTGCGCAGACAATGCGCGTTTTTTTCAATATGTTGCGTTAGATTCTGCACGTAATTACTTATTCGATCAAGCTTTTTATGCCTTTACTGCCCATCCTCCGCTATCCCGATCCGCGCCTGAAAAAGGTGGCAAAACGCGTCGAAAAATTTGACGACAGCATTCGCCGGCTGGCGGCCGATATGGCCGAAACAATGTACGAGGCGCCAGGTATCGGGCTGGCAGCGACGCAAGTTGATGTGCATCTGCGCGTCATCGTCATCGACATCTCGGAGACGCGCGATCAACTGCTGGTTCTGGTCAATCCGGAACTCGTCGAAAGCGACGGTCTGCAGGTGTGCGAAGAGGGTTGCCTTTCAGTGCCGGGAATCTATGACAAGGTGGAACGCGCCGAGCATGTGACCGTTCGCTACTTCGACGCGGATGGGCTGGAGCAAAGCATCGAGGCGGATGGCTTGCTTGCCGTCTGTCTGCAACACGAGATGGATCACCTCGATGGCCGCGTTTTCGTCGAGCATCTCTCGCAGCTCAAGCAATCGCGCATCAAGGCCAAGCTGGCCAAGCAATCCCGGATCACGGCATGAAGTTGATCTTCGCCGGTACGCCGGAATTTGCCGCGCAGGCGCTTGACGCCATCATCGCTGCCGGACACGAGGTGGCGCTGGTCCTCACGCAACCGGATCGCCCGTCCGGGCGCGGCTTGGCGCTGCGCGCTTCGCCGGTCAAGGAGCGGGCCTTGGCCGCCGGGATAGACGTCTTCCAGCCGCCGACCTTGCGCGACGTTACCGCGCAGGAAACGATTCGCGCAGTCGGCGCCGAGGCGATGGTCGTTGCCGCCTATGGCTTGATTCTGCCGCAGGTAGTCCTCGACATGCCGCGCTTTGGTTGCATCAATATCCACGCATCGCTCTTGCCGCGCTGGCGCGGCGCGGCGCCGATCCAGCGCGCGATCCTCGCCGGCGACGCGGAGACCGGCGTCTGCATCATGCAGATGGAGGCCGGGCTGGACACCGGACCGGTGTTGATTTCCGGAGAATTGTCGATTGCCGACGACGACACCGCGGCGACCTTGCACGACAAGCTGGCGGCGCTTGGTGCCGAACTGATCGTCGACGCGCTGGCCAGGCTGCCCCTCGCGCCCTGCCCGCAACCGGATGCTGGCGTCACCTACGCGGCCAAGATCGAGAAGGCCGAAGCACCGCTCGACTGGCGTCTCCCGGCGATTCAACTGGCGCGCCAGGTGCGCGCCTTCAATCCGTTTCCCGGCGCCTTGGCGAGTTTTCAGGGCAACGCGATCAAGGTGTGGGGCGCGCGCGTGAGCGACGCGAGCGGAGCGCCGGGGACGATCCTGGCTGTCGACCGGAACGGCATCGTCGTCGCTTGCGGCGAAGGCGCGCTCTGCCTTCTCGAACTGCAAAAGGCGGGCGGCAAGCGTCTGCCCGTCGCACAGTTCCTCGCCGGGATGCCGCTTGCGGCCGGTGCCGTCTTCGACCTTCCTGCTTGATTTTCACGGCTTGTGCCCAATCTTGGCCGTAGCGCGGCGGGCGATCTGCTGCGCGTCGACGTTACAGCGCATTATTGCGCGACAAGGAGGCTAGAAGATGTTCGGCAACTGGTTGAAGACATCGCTGCTGATGGCGGCGATCATGGCGCTGTTCGGCGTGATCGGGACGTATATCGGCGGCGCTTCGGGCATGGTCATGGCGCTGCTGTTCGGCGGCGCGATGAACCTCTTCGCCTACTGGTTCTCCGATTCGATGGTGCTCAAGATGTACAACGCGCAGGAGGTCGACGAGACCTCGGCGCCGCAGTTCTACGCGATGGTGCGCGAGCTTGCGCAGCGTGCCGAGCTGCCCATGCCGCGCGTCTATCTGATCGACGAGGCGCAGCCGAATGCGTTCGCTACCGGGCGCAATCCCGAGCACGCCGCCGTTGCTGCGACGACCGGCATCCTGCGCATGCTCTCGGCGCGCGAGATTCGTGGTGTGATGGCGCACGAACTGGCGCACGTTCAGCATCGCGATATCTTGATCTCGACGATTTCGGCAACGATGGCCGGCGCGATCTCCGCGCTTGCCAACTTCGCCATGTTCTTCGGCGGGCGTGACGAAGAAGGCCGTCCAGCCAACCCGATCGCCAGTCTCGCGGTTGCCCTTCTGGCACCGCTCGCGGCGTCCTTGATCCAGATGGCCATCTCGCGCTCGCGCGAGTTCGAAGCCGACCGCGGTGGCGCGGAGATCTGCGGCGATCCGAATGCGCTGGCCGACGCACTGATCAAGATCGACTCCTATGCGCGCGGCATCCCGATGCCGACGGCCGAGGCGCATCCCGCGACGGCGCAGATGATGATCATGAATCCGCTTTCCGGCGGCGGCATCGCCAACCTGTTCAGCACGCACCCAGCGACCGAGCAACGCGTCGCGCGCCTGCGCGAACTGGCACGCGCCTGACCGAGACGATTTACGGCAGCTTGCGCAGCACGCCGGCCAGACGGTGGCCGGCGCTGACAATACGTTGGTTGGCGACTTCCCGCGCGCGCTCGTAGAACGGCTTGCCGACCTGCTGCTGGCGGGCGTAATCGGCGGGAAAGCCCTCTTTCCCGGCGACCTGCCAGCTTTCCTCTAGCCACTGCGCCGGGCTTGCCGGCGCCGGCTCCGGGTACATCGCGACCAGTGCCCGGCACGCCGAGTCGAGCTTGTTTCCGGACAGGTTCGGCGGACCGGGAAGATCGTCCCACAGCGCGTGCAGGCTGACGATCCGCCGGCGCGGTGCTGACGGATTCAGATGCTTGGGATCGTCGCGCGGAGCCAGCCAGGCGGCCTCGGCGTCGACCACGTGCAGCGGCTGATGCGCGTCGGCGACGAGATGGATTAGCCATGGCAAGGCGTAGACCTTCGCGTTGAACGCGGTTTCCGAGGCATCGTGCGTGCCGAGTGCGCGCACCAGCACGACGAGTTGCCGATCGAGTTGCCCGCGCGCTTCGTCCGTGTTGTCTTCCGCTCTCGTCTGACCGGGCAGCGGACGATTCACGTAATGCCAGTCGCTGTGGCTCTCCATGTCAGGAAAACCGGGCAGCAACGGTGTGGCCGCCTCGTCGGCAGTGTGGAAGCGCCGGTCGTAGCGGATGCGGTCGGCCCAGGTCGAGGCTTCGATGAATGCCATGCGATCGAGCGCATCGCCCCTGGCCTTGCGTGTCCACAGCGCGTAGTCCGGATGCGCGCGCAAGAGCGCGCCGACCTTCTCGCGGCTCGCCGGCGGCAACTGCTCCCAGGCGATGCACGCCGAGAGGCGGTGTCCCGTGAAGTTCCAGGCCGAAGCCGATAGCGGCAGAAAACTGGCGAGCATGGCCATGAGCAGCCGATAGCGGCGCCTTTGCCGGTTGCTTATGGCCCAGTGGAGTTTCGTCATGCGTGCGCGGATTGCTCGTTCGCCGCGCTCGGGGCTGGCGCGCAGGTCGGGAGCGTCAGGGTGAAGGTCGTGCCGACACCGGGTGTCGAAGCGACCGTGATGCGCCCGCCGAGCATCTGCATGACGAGGTTGTGGCAGATGTGCAGACCGAGCCCGACGCCGCCGCGCCCCATGCGCGTGGTGACGAAGGGGTCGAAGATGCGCGGCAGCAGCGTGTCGGGGATGCCGTTGCCGTTGTCGGCGAGCGTGATGCGCACCGCCGCGTCGCTGTCCGACGTTGCGGTAATCGTTACCTGGCGATCGTCACGGTCCTCGAAGGCG
>ERZ650312.1332-NODE-1332-length-13968-cov-5.101128_pt1 | contig 13968 bp, 11 predicted proteins | sample MGYA00376248_ERZ650312 | MGnify/ENA primary metagenome ERZ650312 (study PRJEB26733, sample SAMN07839316) | wastewater metagenome | biome: urban; feature: wastewater treatment plant; material: waste water | place: USA: North Carolina | collected 2016-07-28 ... | reverse complement strand
TTCCCTACACGACGCTCTTCCGATCTTTTCTCAAAAAATCAAGACCTCATTTCCTTTTGTCTTTCCTACTATTATAGCAGAAAAGGCAAAAAGAAACAAGCCTTAAGACTTGTTTACTTTGGTTGTTGTGCCAAACTTGATAGTGGTAAATCTGAGTTACGACCATCTTTGACTTCTTTTATTTTGGATTTCTTAGAATAGAAAGCTCTTGCTCCACCACCAACTTTACCTTGACGGCTGATTAGTTTGCTTTCAATTTTCTTCTGTTTGCCATCGTCATATATACCCAACAATGTTTCTGGTACCTGTCCGATGTATATCGATGTTACACCTTTTTTATTACCTTGGATTTCACTTCTTCGAGTTTTAACCTCAAATTGTGAACCTTCTACAATCTTAGCGGTACCATCATCATGTACAAATAGGACATCTTGTTCCAATAGTTCGCTATATTTCACAACGTACAAGGCTTGATACTTGCTTTCATCCATAGAATCCCAATCAAATCGTACAGTGTCAGAACCATCAAAGATTACCAATCCGTCATTGCTTGTTTCTTCCACTGTGTCAACCGCATCAAATTCGATTTCTGCACGGTCTAGACCTGATTTGAATTCATTCTTACCATGACCATTTCCATGACTCAGTTTGTCTATTGTTAAAGTCTTACCGTTAATGGTTACCGTTTTTGCGTTTTCAGGAATATCAACATATGCTAATAATTCAAATTCTGTCTTGTCTTTTATTATCTTACTACTTCTGTTTTTCGTCAAATATCTTGACATTTTGACAACTTTAATATTACCATCTTTAAACACAAACAAGCCTTCACGGTCTGGTTTGTCAACCAGTGTAGACATACCTATGATTGAATCATCTACAGAAATCAATTGGTTTACTAGTGTACCTCTACCACTTGTGGTTTTATAATTATCTAAATAATGTGGATAAACAATTCCTTCGTTTGTAATGAAGACAAGTCGTTCTTTATTGCTTGTTTGTAAACTATTCTCATAAACTTTTTCTGAAATTGTCACATATCCATATGTATCTATAGATGTGTATAAATTAACTAGAGGTGTTTCGAATTCTACAGCTTTGGATTTTTCCGCTTGTAAAATTACCGTTTTTCTAGCATATTGTTGTGGGTCTAATTTTTTCAAATCATCTTCGTGTTGTTTGATGATTATACGTTTACGTTTTGTTGGGTCATCTATGATGGATTGAATTTGTGTTTGCTCTTTAGATAGCTTTTTGTGTTCTTTCACTAATTCATTTGAATCCATTTTGTTAATTTTGTAAATTGGTAAATTGGCAATGTGTTCAGCTTGCACTTCGGTAAAGTTAAATGCTTTAATTTTCTTATGAAATTTCTTCGGCACTTCCTCCAATAGTTTACCGGTCATTAAAACTTCTTGTAATTCTTTTTTACCGTTAGATGCTTTGGCTGATGACACCACCTCATCTACAACTTCTTGCAACATTAACAAACCATCAATGATTTCTAATCGTTTTACTATTTCATCTTTTCGTAATTGATTTTCATTTATTAAGAGCTCATGTTGGAAGGCTAAATATTCTTTAAAATATCGTTTAATCGAATACTTATTCAAATGGCGGTCATTCAATGCTTGGAATTTATATGTAAGAGTTGTTTCTAACGGAGTTTTTGCATATAATTCTTGAATTGCTATATCTGGATTTACGCCTTTTTGGAGTGTTAGCTTGATGTCTATACCATCTCGACCTGAATGGTCCATAACCTCTGTAGCCCATGGGTATTTAGGTGGTTTCTTGACAACTTTACCTTTTACCTTGGTCTCTGTCTCCATTGTTGCTTTGGTAATATTTTCAACAAGTTTATCCATTGACCCGGCTGATGTAAATGGTATCTCGTATATGTGTAGTGAGTTATCTTTTTTGTCGTATCTAACCTTACCACGTACATAAATCTGACCGTCACCATTTTTATAAATGGTTGGTAAATCATCCTTGTTGATTATTTCACCGGCGGTTGGGAAATCAGGGCCAGGGATGTATTCCATTAATTCTGCTTGGGTTATTTTTGGTTTCTTGACATAAGCAATAAACCCATTGATTACTTCGATTGGATTATGTGTAGGTAATGATGACGCAAAACCTACTGCGATACCCTCATCACCATTTATTAGTAGATATGGTAATCGTGCAGGTAGCACTTTTGCTATTTGTGTCGTTTCATCATAGTTTGGCTCATACTCTACAATGCCTGGTTTCATGTTTTTAATGTATGAATCGCCAGTCTCTGAAAGTTTAGCTTCAATATAACGTCCTGCACCATGAGGGTCTCCGAAAACAGAACCAATATTTCCTTTAATTTTAATAGCTGGCATGGTGTGTTTCCAAGGTGTTGCTAGGTTTACAAGAGCATCTTCGACAGCTTTGTCCCCGTGTGGGTGGTAGATACCAATTACATCCCCGGTTGTTTTTGCTACTTTTACTAATTTCCTGTCAGATGTGTTTTTGTTTTCGCCCATACGATAGATAATGCGCCGATATACTGGTTTTAGACCATCTCTAATATCTGGAAGAGCTCGATATTCAATTACATAATTACCATAATCTCGGAAGTTTTCCTTAAAGGTTTCATGGAAATCCATCTCCACAACAGTGGATTCTTTAGTTTCTTTATCAATTTTAATTGCTACGCCTTCGCGTATATCTTTTTTTCTTGCCATAATATCTCCTTAATTCTCATTATATCAAAAAATTTTGATTTTGTCAAGTCTAAAACCAGTAAAAACAAAAACGCCGACCTTTCGGGTCTTTGTTTTTACTACTCGATTTTTCACCAGATTTCTCTGGTAATACCTCAACCGAGATTCGAACTCGGTTAAATGTACCTTTTACAATTGAGGTGTTAACCGTAAAGCGGTTAAGAGATTAATAGGAATCGAACCTATTTTGAACCCTTAATGGTTGTGATAGTACCCTTTAATTCCGTCTCAAAAAACTCCCCCAACCCCTTGCGGGAAAAATCAATAGGGAATTTTTCACTACTATCAGAGTAGAGAAACACTTTCTTTACATTGAAATCGAAACAAATAGAAGGTATATCCATGTCGTTTTCACTGATGAATCTATCAATAACCTCTTCTGTTTTAAAGCCAACATCAAAAATGTGTTCTAGAGTGTTAGTTAGCTTATCATCTACGTTAAAATACAGATTAAAGGATGTGTAATGTTTGCCCCAAAGAGCGTTATTGGCTTCCCGCTCAACTAACGCAAACGCAATGCCTTCATCTTGCATATATTGAGTAATATACTCGTTAGCAAAATTTAGGACAGCCTCTTTCTCTTTTTCTTTTTTCTTTTCCAATTCTAAAAAGAATCGATAATCTCTCTTAGAATGCGGAAAGCAACTATTATCGGCTAGTTTCCACGGTTCGTCTACAAAAGTCTTTATTTGTGTAATCTGAGCTATGAATTCGCCATCGGGAACCCAAGTCCCTTTTTGCACAAACTCATAACCAGGAGACCAGGAAACTGAAGATGGGCGAAATTTGTCAACAGCAAAATCAAACTCACCAAAAATAGTGCGATTACGATGAGATAGATATTGGTTTGTCTGAAATTCGGACACCCATAATCCAAAAACGATGTGAGGTATCTCTTTGATTTGGAAAATAATCTGCTCTCTCTTAGGACGGTATTTCCCTGGTGAGTAAGAGTCTGAAAAATCAATATTATGTATTGTCAATTCAAGCTCTTTAAGAGTTTTGAATAGCAAATTTACTGTTTCTTTCGTTTTAGGATATGCTTCTCTCGTAAGTTGTTTTTTTGCTTGTCGCTTATTCATTTCTTGTTATCTTCATGCTTTCTACTAAAATTTTCTGCAGATAGGTTTTTAGCCAAGATATCTAATCGTATCTTGGCTAAAACTTATCGCATAGATGAATAGCATCACTATCCATCCAGGGAATCTCCAAGAAGAATTAGTTTTCTTCTTTCTTTTTCATGCCGAACAAGGCAAGTGCCAATGTTCCCAAGCCCAATACTGACAAGAGTGATTTACTATCACCAGTTTGTGGCAAGTCATCGCTTGTATTTGCTTCAGTGCTTGCTTGTACTGCAGCAGCTGTTGCTTCGGATACTGATTTGTAATCACGAGTTTGAACTGGTTTAGAATCGGTAGAGTAAGTAATTGTGTCAACTTGTTCTGCTGGTTGTTCTGCAGGAGTCTCAACAGGAGTATCAACAGTAGTATCAACGGGTGTTTCTACTGGATTTTCTACAGGCGTATCAACAGGAGGATTCTGAATTGTATATGTGTTCAACAATGTTTTATATTTTGTTTCAGCTTCTGCCAATTTCGCTTTTAACTCTTCAAGAAGTGCTTTTTCTTCTTGGTATTTTGCTTCAGCTTGTTGACGTGTAGTTACAGCTTTGTCATAAGCTTCTTGAGCTTTTAAAAGGTTTGCTTCAGCTTCTTTCAAGTCTACAAGTTTTGCTTTTGCATCAACTACAGCTTGTTTTGCGTCTACCAAGATTGCTTCCAAAGCTTGAACTGCTTGAGATGCTTGCTCTGCGTCAGCTTTCAATTCGTCAGCGTCTGCTTGTTTCACCAAATAATCTGCTCGCAACTCGTCTGCTTTTGCTTGTGCTGTATCAAATGCTGCTTTAGCATCTGCCAAGGCTTGTGCTTTAGCTTCTTTGCTTTCTGTTAATGCTGTCAACACCATCAAAGCGGAATCATATTTTGCTTGTGCTTCAGACAATTTTGTATTTGCTGCATCCAAGTTCGCTTGAGCTTTTGCTGTTTCGCTTTCTGTAGACAACAAAGTGTTATATGCGTTTGTTGCTGATACAACTTCGGCTTTTGCTTGATTCAATACCGTTACAGCTTGTGCCAAATCAGCTTTTGCTCGATTATGCGCTACATTAGCAAGTGCCAATTGTGTGTTTGCGGCAGTTAATGAGCTAGAATCATTTGTGAATGTTACATCAGCGGCGTGTACTTCTTCGTTTGCTGCGATAGCGTTTGTGTGTAGGCCTCCAGCTGTGAATAGGTCTCGATATACTGCCATAACTAACCATGTGGTTTCAAACGTTGTATTTAAAATTGTTTGCTTGTCTGTTTCTTCTACATGTAGATACATACCTAGGCTGTCAGATGTGTCAATATTAGTCCAATGTCCGTAAGCACTTTCACTGTCAAATACTGTCAACCCCATTAAATAGTCTTTTGTTGTTTTTAGAAGTTCACCCATCGTAGTTTTTGATGTTGTAACGGCTCCAAATGCGAGGTTTTCACCAGCCATAATTAATGGGCTTGTGAATACTTCATCTTCACTTTCTCGCAATATCGCTGTATTATGACCTTGGGGTGAATCTGCTTCGTCATATTTTTCACTGCGTACTTTTGCTAGTTCAATCATTTTGCTGTTCGCGGTTACCGTGTTTAATCCGACATTCTCTGCCAATTTATTGTACATATCCACAACGACTTGGTTTAGCATCTCAACCTGTTTGTTTGTCAAATTGTTCAAATCAACAAGTTCTTCTCCACCGGTTACGTCAATCTTCCAATAATTATCATAATTAATCGCGAAGTCACTGCTTCCAATCGCTTGTTCCAACTCAGCAACAGTTTCCACCGTTTTTGGTGTTGTCATGAATTTCTTAACAGCATCTTTCACTTCTTGTGGTAAATTGATATCAATTGTGTAAGATACTTCATTCTTAAGTGAATCTACAACAGCTTGTGCTTCGGTCACTTTGTTTGCTGTGTCAGCAACTTGTGCTTCCAATCCAACAACTTTAGTTTGTGCATTGGTTTCTGCAACTTTAGCTTCATCCAATGTTGTTTTTGCTTCTGCAATGTTTTGTGCTAAGCTTTGGTCGCTTTCTTGTGCTGTAACCAATGCTTGTTCTGCTTCTGCTACATTTGCTTCTGCTGTAACAACGTCTTGTTTTGCGGTGTCTACATTAGCTTGTGCTTGGTCAACATCTACAGTTTCATTTTCCAATTGTGCAACAGTTTCTTGAGCCGCGTCTGCTTGTGCTTGAGCTTCTGTATAAGCTGTGTTTGCTGAGTCAGCTACTGCTTGTGCTTGGTCAGCTTGTTCTTGAGCTGTTGATGCTTCTTGTTCTGCTGTTTCAAGCAAGGTTTCAGTTTCTGAAACTGTAGTTTCTGTTTCAACAATTTCAGCTTCTACTTCTTGAATAGCTTCTGGTGTTGCTGTTTCAGCTGTTTCTTGAGCTTCCACTAATTCTGCTTGTGCTTCTGCTTCAGCTGTTTGCGCTTCAGTTTGTGCGTTGTAAGCTGCACCAGTTTCTGATGTTTTTACGATTACATCTGTTTGTGCTTGTGTTACTTCGGCTTGTGCTTGTTCTACATCAGCTTGTGTTACGGTTGTTTCTGCTACTGTTTCAACTACACCTGTGGTTGTGTCGGTTGTTTCCACTGTGTCTGCTGATACTTGTGTTGCTCCACCAACAACTGCTGCTGTGATTGCTGCGCCTGTAAGAATTTTATTTGTTTTCATATTTCTATACCTCAATTGTTTTTTATTCATAAATTTATAGGGGTTTTGGGGTGCTTGCACCCCATATGTTCCGAGCGTATGCGAGGACGCCCTTTTGTTGTTAATTTATTTATCGATTGTACCACAATACGTGGGTGAATGCTTCACTCAGCATTTTTGGTGCTGGATAGTCAGCATTGTATGAAATGTTTGATTTATAGGTAGTGTCACCTTCTTGTTTACAGTAGTATCCGTGACCGTCGTAGCTGATGAAGTCACCCATTTCATCAAGCGGTATTAAGTCACCGAATTGACCGTTCGAAAAACTGATTTGGTCATAGTAAGACCCCTTTCGTTTTATCTTATAGTTATATTGTATCATAAAAAGAGATAAAAGTCAAGTCCATATTGGAAAAAATATCACAAAAATGACAAAGCATAAAACTACATATACTCCACAAAACAGACGTTAAACTCGAACTGTTTTATACCATGCATCGTAGATGTCTTGTGGGTCGATAGATGCTTTCGGTTGACCGTCATACTTGTTGTGGTAGTATTTTAGGAAGTGAGGCTCCTCGTTCCACCTGTCCACTAATTGGAAATCGCTGCGATTTTCCAAATCGTTGATGGTATGCACGAGAAGTTGTTGAATTTCCACATCAAAGGATGTCGTACCCCAATCATAGGACGTGTCTTCTGTGTCAAAATTAAAAGAGTCGTCTTTGGGGCCATATGTGGTGTAGTACCAGTCTGATTCGAACAGGTATTTTGGATAGAAGTTGTCTTGTTCGATGACTCCGTATTGCTCCGTAACCTTATTTGTGAAATCGATATAGACACAGAAGAGGAAATACATGTAGAGATTGATTCTGAGTTTTTGTTCTTTTACGTCAGGTTGTTGTATCTGTATCAAGTTAAGGATGGTTTGCTTATCTGTATAATATTGAGCCATGTGTGAATCCCTCTATCTGGTTGGTATTGTGGTTTCCGTCATCATTGGAATACCTGAATTCCAAATCACTTATAGATTAACTTCGACATCAAATTTGAAACTAATAGATTTATAGCCATCATTTTTGTCAACAAATTCATATTCACCTTCGCATTCCGTGAATTTATCAGCACTCTCAAGGTTGTCGTATTTATCTTCATCAATAGGATAAAGACCAATAACGACATCTGTCGCGGTTTCAAGGTTATTGTTGAACAAATTTGTGTAATAATTCAGTTGTTCATCGTCAATATCAGATAAATCTTTTTCTTTATCTGATTCCGAATCAACAAGTGTCCATGGTATTAAGTCACCTTTCACTCTAACATTTACGGATTCTGGGTCATAGCCAATTTCACCGTGAATATCCATTGTTAGTGAAAGTGTGTGTTCAGGTTTTTCTGGTTTTGGGATAGTGATTTGAATCCAATCCGGTGTGTATCCAATATTATATTTTGTTTGGGCTGATAAATATAGTCTCATTGTGTGTCTTCTTTCTTTGTTTGTTACATATTTGTTTTTGGTATTGTGGTTAATTGCGTTTTCGTTTTTAATTAATCTTCTTTATACTCTTTATATATTCGTTTTACAGTTGGAAGTTTTAAGTCGTATTCTTCTGCCATGTCTTCAAACGTTTTTTCACCCGATTTAATTTCTTGATAAATTTGGGCATTTCGTTGTTTGGTCTGCTCTTTTTTCTCTTCTAATTTCGCTCTTTTCATATCAGACTCAAGCTTTGGATGTTCTGAAAAAACAGTGTTCAACCAAGCTTTTGCTTCAGTAAAGAGCATACCATCAGTCGGGTCGTCAACTTTTAAATATTTTGCAATCGCTTTGATATACCCAATTTGTGCTTCACTTGCTACTCGTACTTTCTCTCGTTTTTCTTTCTCAATCCGCTCTTGTTTCCATTTTTCTTTTTGTTCTTCTTGCTGTTCTTTGATACTTGGAACATCAACCTTAACATCCGGTCTTGAGATGTTTTTGATTTTCGTTGGACGAACTAATCGATAATCTCGTACTTTATTGTGATAATCAGCATATTGGTCACGTTTGTAGTAATCGTCTACGCGTGCGTCAAACTGGATGATATCCCCTGGTTGAGCGTCAATACGTTGAAATTGTAAGGTTCTCTTAAACCATAGGTGGTCAGTGACTAATTCGTCACGTTTTCCATTTTCGTCTAAGAGATATACATCCCCGAGCAGTATTGTTTCATCTAAATCCTTATATGGACTAAACCTATTGCTCACAATTCCAAACCTAATCACTCTACATTCAAATCTATGCCGGTCGTTTGAACCTATCTGTTGTAATTCTGTTCGCATCTGATTCCTTTCCGCAAATGTGGCTCTATCTTGGTAAAACTGTACTACCAATTATTCCAGATAGTACAGTCGAATTTATTGATTTGTGAAGAAATTCTTACGACCTTGTGTGTTGTCACCCATTAAAAGGTCTATTAAGGCATAAACTTCATCTTCATCATTGACTATTAGTCTTGTTAATTTTCGTGTTTTCTCTTCAAGAATGGTCTCTATTGCCTGTGCTTCTGACAATTCTCCCAATCCCTTGTTTCGCAATGTGTCAGCTATTTTTCCACGATATTTTTTCATCACTTCAGCTTGTTCAGCGTCACTATATGTATAAATATCTTTTTGGTTCTTGCCCTTCATTTCGTTAACAAACAATGGAGTGTCCAAGAAATACACATATCCTTGTAAAATTAATTCAGGCATGTAATTCATAAAGAAGGTCAATAGAAGACATCGAATGTGGAGTCCATCCACGTCCTGGTCAGTTGCGATAATGATTTTACCATATCGCAATTTTGTAATATCAAAATTATCACCAAATCCACAACCTAATGTTGCTATGAGTGTAGATAATTCCAAATTATCTAATACCTTCTGAGATGTAGCCTTTTGAGAATTTAAGACCTTACCTCGAAGTGGTAAAATGGCTTGATAGTTTGAATCCCTGTTGGCTTTTAATGTTCCTGCAGCGGAATCACCCTCAACGATAAAGAGCTCAGCTTTTGGCCCAATATGTCGTGTCGCTGCCAATTTTGTTGACACCAACAATTTTGCAACGGACTCATCTTGTTTTACATCAGCCTGTTTTTCTTTTGCCTTTTCATACAATTCCTTAATTAGTGTATTAATCAAGTTTTGAATGACATTTATGTTTTTATCCAAATAGAATTGCGCATTATTAAACAAAATCTCTTCAGCAGCCGTTTTAGCCTCCAAGGATGCTAATTTATCTTTCGTCTGTGGTTGTAATACTGGTGAACTGTGTTTGAAATCAATTACAATATAGGCCTTCTTACTGATATCTCGAGTTTTGATTAAACTCATAATATCTTCTGTGTTGAAGGTTTTCTTGATTAAAGCGATTTCTTTTTTGTTCTTAGAATCAATATCTGCCTGGAATTCTGTATAATAGTGACGCAAAAGTTTAACTAAACCAGATAAAACACCATTCACATGGGTTCCACCTAGTGAATTATAAACACCATTAGTGAAGGCTTCTATTGCTGAACTGTCATTCTTTGGAAATCCTACAGCAATGTTAGCTTCCATACTTATGTGTTTGTTTAAGACTTCTTCTTCAGATGCCCCAGAAACAACAAAGGGTTTTATTAACCACTCCACCTGTTTACCATCTTCATCTGTTGATAAATAGTCAACATAATCTAATAAACCATTTTCTGAGTGATAGACTGTAAATTCTTCATCACCATCTCGCTCATTTTTAAACATCATGGTCAAACCAGGATTCAAATATGTGGTTTGGGTGAAGTAATGTTCTAAAATGCTGGCATCAACTTTAGTTGCTGTCATTACTGTTTTATCAGCTTTAAAGTGAATAAGAGTACCTGTTTCAGGCTTTTTCAGTTTCTCTTTGGGTAGATTACCAGTCTTGTCCAATTTTACAACTGGTTTTCCACCATCTTCAAATCGGTCATGGAATTTATATCCGTCTCTCCAGATAGTTACGTCATAAAACTCAGACATGAAGTTTGTCGCGGCAGAACCCGTACCATTCAAACCTGCCGAATATTGGTTACCGTTTTGACTTCTGTTCTGGTCAAACTTACCACCCGCACCAATGCGTGTATAGGCTAAACGTTCTTGAATTTCACCTTTGGCTTCCGGTTTAGTACTCTTATATGGTGAGATTCCTCGACCGTAATCTCGTACTGACACCGAATTATCACCATGTAATATTACTTCGATTGGTTTACTTTTGTCTGGATAGTTTGGATATTCATCGACTGCGTTATCTATAACTTCTCGTACAATTGTTGCTAAACCTAATTTGTCATTGTCTCCGATATACATACCGGGACGCTGTCTGACCTTATCTCGGTCTGACAGTAGTAAAATATCATCCGACATTTTTTTCTCCTTAAAATTGTATTGCTGATATTATTATATCAGCAATACACGGTTTTGTCAAGATTACTTTGTAAATCTTTCCAATGCAGCGATAGAATCATCCAAACTGGTTGGTTCTGATACTGTATAACCAGTTGTTTCTTTGAGTTCCATTGCTCGCACTTTTGATGTTGTGTCAACAAATGAATCAGACAAATCAACAACTTCTGTTCTCATTTGTTTGATTTCACCGTTGATTGCCTGTAAGGCTGTTGCCATTGTTTTAACATTACTTTGTGTTGTCACAATAGCATTAACAATATCTGCTAAATATGTAGATTCATATTCTGAGATAATTGTCTTACCATCGTTTTGTTTGCTTATAATCGCGGTAACACCTTGGATTACCACTGTCAAATTCTCATCAATTTCTTTAACCTTGTTGGTTGTTTGTTGTGTTTTAGCTTCAACCATGGTGATTTTGTTCGACAAGCTTTGTTGTTCTTCAATAATCTTATCTAATTTTTCATTTATCGGTGATAAATTTTGAACGAAAGCTGAATTAACATCCGCTTTGTTCAAGGTATTGTTTTCGATAGATTCTTGGACATCTTTCAAGGTGTTCATAGTTTGCAGACTTGCCGTCAGCAAGGCTGATATCATTTCGTCAATTGTTTTATTCGCCAAAATTACTCACCTCTATTTAAAAATTCCAAAGAAGCCTTTTTTCTTCGGCTTTTCTTCAATTACTGGTTCTTCCACGGTTTCGACTTCCGGTTCATCGGCTTCATAGTCAACGTCTACAGTTACAGTTGTTTCTGTTTCTGTTGTTTCTGTTACTTCTTCTGGTCTGTCGTAACCTGTAGTCCATGTGTCTGTCACTTCTGCTTCTAGTCCGTCTGTGATTGGTTCTTCCCAATCGTTAAACATCTTAAGAATCTCATCATGTGATGATAAGCTTGGTTTTAGTTTTATTGTTGATACTTGACTTTCGATGTGTGTTACACGATTCAAAAGGTTGCTAACTTGATTGTTCAAAGTAACTAAACCTTCTTGATACGTGCGAGCGGTTGAAACCGTATTTGCTGTCGCTAATTCAAGAATCTGTACTTGTTTATATAAGGCGTCATAGTTTTCTTCGGATTTAGTTCTATAAATAGAAACATTAGATGCTAAAACAGAAAGTGACTCATTGATTTTGTCCAATTCTGTTTTGTAATCAATTCGTTTTAGCTTATCATCAATCTGTTTGAGACTTGAACTGATGTCTGCCATATGTTTCTTCTTAGCTTCAGTTGTTGTGTTAATATCTGAAACAATTTGATTTTTTGATTCTTCAACAGTCTCACTTAGTTCAACTACTGTTTTTCTGATTTCATCAATTGTCAAACTGTTCTTGGTGTCCATGTCAAGCATTTCGTCAATAACTAGTTCCACATGACCCAATGATTTGTTTGACTCTTGTTGGTTTTGACACAAGGTATCAATTGTTTCTTTGTTCTGTTTTACTATTTCTAGTGTTGAAACATTGTCTTTAGCTTGGCGTACGGTTGTAACGCCTAATGTGTCAACTTTGGCATTCAAAATATCTAAGGTCTGACTATTCTTAAGTACGACCGTTGCGGCTGTCTTCAATGCTCTTTCGTCATTTTGAATTAATGACAGTTCTTCTTGTGTAAAGTTTTCGGTCATTTTATCCCCCTTATTTTGTTGCTTCAGTTTGTTCTGTTTGTTCAGTTTGTTCTGTTTGTTCAGTTTGTTCGAGTGTTGCGTTTAATTCTGCTAATTCATCAGCAAATGTTGCTTGACTCACCATTACCACGTCGTCTGATGCCACTACAGCTTCCAATTTCGTTTCAATTGAGTTTGCTCGAGCAATAGCCAATTTAATGTCGGTTTGAATTTCTTCATTTTGTTCATTCAATTCTGACATGAATTTTGTCACATTAGTGATTTCGTCTGATACTTTAAGTAATCGTTCAATCAACACATTGTGTCGTGCTTCATTCTCATCGTTGGTCTTAATCAACGCTTCATTTGTGTCTGAAATACGTTCTTCAATTTTTGTGAAGTCTTCCGTGTAGTTGATTGTCTTGATAGCATCAAACACAGAAAGCATTGTTTCATTTAATGTTTCAATGCCCGCGACATATGCTTCGTTGTTTTCATTAACAACATTCACAATGTCTTCTTTTACTGTATCTTGTTGGTTTGATACCATTAACACTGACTCAGCCAATGTTTCTACGGAGTTTTGTGATTGTGCAATTGATGTCTTGAGATTGTCTACCTTCTCGCTGACAACGGTTAGCTCCGTTTGAAGTTGTTCTTGATTTTCAAGACCAACCAAAAGCGCTTCTTTATTGTGTTTCACATTATCTGAAATTTCACCTGTGAGTTCACTTAATTTGATTGCCGTTTTACCCAACTGGTTGGTGTTTTTGTCTAATTCTTGTAGTTGGGTAACTTCGCTAATAAGCGTTTCTGAAATAAGTTTTGCGTATTCGTGAGTGTCTGCGATTTGTTGTTTAAAATTTGCCATTTTTGAAAATTCTCCAGTTTTGAAAATATAGTGAAAAAGTTAGTTAGTTGAGCCAAATCCGCCGGTTCGTGTTCCTTCGGCGAAATCGTCGTCTGTCTTTAAAAATTTTGAAAATACGGCTTGCATTATACGTTCTCCACGTGTAATGGTGACATCTTTATCTGTGATGTTCATCACTTGACCCATGATATGACCTTCATTATCTGGGTTGTTATAATAGTCGCTGTCAATTACACCTACAGAGTTTATCAAGATAATGCCTTTTTTACGGGGATTACTCGACCTATCGTATAGATACAAAACTTCATCTTCAGCCATATAGGCTTTAAGACCTGTTGGAATTAGTTTAATCTCTCCAGGCTTAACTGTTACATCGGCTTGTGCTTTGATGTCATAGCCGGCAGCATTCGCTGTTTCTCGGCGGGGTAAGAGACTGACATCTGTCTCTGTGGAAATTAATTGAAAACCTCTCATGTTTACAACCTTTCTGTACTTGTTCATTTATGAAGTGGTTTGGGCAAAGCCCAATAAAAGCGGCATGTA
>ERZ650312.1330-NODE-1330-length-13981-cov-4.308272_pt1 | contig 13981 bp, 14 predicted proteins | sample MGYA00376248_ERZ650312 | MGnify/ENA primary metagenome ERZ650312 (study PRJEB26733, sample SAMN07839316) | wastewater metagenome | biome: urban; feature: wastewater treatment plant; material: waste water | place: USA: North Carolina | collected 2016-07-28 ... | reverse complement strand
GACTTTCTAATGTTTTTTAAAAATTTTTATTCCAAAATGACAGCAGAAATGTATTCTGAAGTCGTAAAAATAATCTTGTCAAAAAAAGAGGTATTATTGACAAAAACAATCTGATATATTTGTATCATATAATTTTGAAGAGAACGGCGGTTGCTGCTTCTCTTTTTTGTTGGAGGTAAACATGAGACCAAAAAGGTATCCGTACTCGTTGACTAGTGAGGTTCTAGTTGACACGTCAACGATTTATGCATGGGACAAGCCAGTGTATAAGATGATTTCGTTCATGAACAGATTCACAGGAGAAATCCGAGTTGAATTATCAAGCTATGACATTCAAGAATCCTAAACACTCTGACTGGTTCAGAGCTTGGCAGATTAAGTTTTATAATTCCAAGCCATGGAGAACTTTAAGAAATAAAGTCAGACACCATAAAAGAATGCGTTGTGATATGTGTGATCGATTGATTCATGGCAAGAGTATCGTTGACCATATCATCGAGATTGACGAATCAAACTATCAAGATGATTCTATCACTCTTAATGAAGATAACTTGCAATTACTTTGTCTCGAGTGCCATAACACAAAAACTTTCCAGAATAAAATAAATCTAAATTTAGAAAATCGGAAAATAAATTTATTTTGATTTTTTTATTTTTAAATTTTAGTGGACTCCCCCCATTTTGAATTTTGACAGCGCTAGAATAATAACGGTGTCAATCCTCTTGTGTACCTCTCCCCCAAAATTGACGAAAATTGATACAAGAAAGGAGTATGATTTTGAAAATCAATGAAGTTTTAGAAAAACTAGGAATAAGTCGTGCTACCCTTACCAGGTATCGAAAAAAGCTGGGCATATTTGAAGAAACTAGGTCAAATATCACCAAAAGTCAGTTCAAAGAGTTGGAAAAGCTTGCCAATCAACGGCAAAAGTACACTAGACAGGAACGTGTTGAGTTATCTCGTAAGACTTTCAAGCTGATTCCAAAAGAAAAAATGCTTGAAATCAGTGATAATGATTCAGTTGGGTTGAAAAATCTCAAAACTCAATACAATAACAATCAAAAAGTGATTGAAAACTTCCAGTTTGAAATTAATAAGGTCATCAATGACGGTGAGCTACCTGATAAGTACCTACTTGATGGAATGGAAAAGTATCAAAAGCTTAACATGCAGATCATGTCAACGATTGAAAAGCAAAGTCCACAGGGTGACAGCCTCAAAGAAATGATTCAGGAGAAGTTAGCACGTTATGGTTGAGATGAGATATTTTGATAAGTATGCTCAGCTCATCTATACTGGTAAGATTCGTATTTGTAAGCTCACAATGAAATCAATTAGACGTGTTGAGCGATATAAAGAGCAATACACCTTCAAGCAGGAGGAAGCTGACAAACGGATTGAGTTCATTGAGGAAGAGTGCAGCAATACTAAAGGCCTTGCTGGTAAGTTACGCTTAGCATTACCTCAAAAGGTTTGGTTGGAAACAACGTGGGGCTTTTATCATACGGTTGAGGTTACTAAGACTAATCCTGATACCTTGGAAGAATATACTGACTACGAAGAAAGGCGTCTCATTCATGAGGTGCCTATTATTGTGCCTCGTGGTACAGGTAAGACTACTCTTGGTTCTGCTATTGGTGAGGTTGGTCAAATCATTGACGGTGAGTGGGGGGCTGATATTCAGCTTCTGGCTTACAGTCGTGAACAGGCTGGTTATTTGTTCAATGCTTCCAGGGCGATGTTGTCGAATGAAGAAAGCTTGCTGCACTATATGCGTGAGGCTGACATCCTACGGTCAACCAAGCAAGGTATCTTGTATGAATCAACTAATAGTCTTATGTCAATCAAGACTTCTGACTATGAAAGCCTTGACGGTACTAATGCTCACTACAATATCTTTGATGAGGTGCACACTTACGATGATGACTTTATCAAGGTTGTGAATGATGGTTCTAGTCGTAAGCGTAAGAATTGGATAACCTGGTACATTTCCACAAATGGAACGAAGCGCGACAAGCTATTTGATAAGTATTACAACATCTGGGTAGATATCCTTGATGACAAGATTATCAATGATTCTGTCATGCCTTGGATTTATCAGTTGGATGATGTGTCAGAGATTCATGACCCTGATATGTGGCAGAAAGCTATGCCATTACTTGGTATCACGACAGAGAAAGAAACCATCGCTCGTGATATTGAGATGAGCAAGAATGATCCAGCACAACAAGCTGAGCTGATGGCTAAGACTTTCAATCTTCCTGTTAACAACTACCTGGCATACTTCAGTAATGAAGAATGTAGGGGCTGGACAGATAAGTTTGATAAGAGCTTATTTGTAGGAAATGATGAGCGGAGTGCTCGTTGTGTGCTTGGTGTTGACTTGTCAGATGTCAATGATATCTGTTCTGTATCATTCATGGTGGTGCGTGGTGAAGAGCGGCAGTATTTGAACAAGAAATTCATGCCACGTCATACGATTGAAGGTCTTCCAAAAGAATTAAGGGACAAATACGCTGAGTGGGAGCTCAGTGGCCACCTTCATGTTCATGAGTTGGACTACAATGATCAGGCCTATATCTTTGAAGAATTAAGGCAGTTCATGAGTGAGAATAGGATTCTTCCTGTTGCAGTTGGTTATGACCGTTGGAACGCTAAGGAGCTTATACGCTTATTCAATGACTATTATGGGGATATCTGCCATGACATCCCACAGACGGTCAAGAGCTTGTCAAATCCTTTAAAGGTTTACAAGGAAAAGGCTAAGATGGGTAAAATCATCTTTGACGATCCTGTGGCAACTTGGAACCATGCCAATGTCCGTGTCAAGATAGATGCGAATAATAACGTATTTCCAAACAAAGAAAAGGCAAAAGAAAAGATTGACGTCTTTGCTAGTCAGCTAGATGCCTTTATCTGTTATGAAAATTTCAAGGAAGACTTGAGCTACTACTTTGATTGAGGTGAATAATGAACAACTATTTGAATAATTTGAAGGAGGTTTTTGCTAGGATTTTCCGTCCAAACAATCGGAAATCTACAAGAACCTATCTTCAAAGAAGTATCTCTTACTGGCGTAGGAACTCCATCTATTTGGATAACATCTACAACAAGATTTCCACTGACACAGCTCAGTTAAGGTTTAAGCATGTCAAGATTACTCGTAACCCAGGCGGTGTCGATTCGATGGTTTGGTATGAGCATAGTGATTTGGCTGAGGTGCTAACAGTTTCACCAAATCCACTAGAAGTGCCTGTTGTCTTTTGGTCAAATGTAACTAGGGCCATGTTGCGTGACGGTGTGGCAGTTGTTGTGCCACGTTGGGAGAATGGCCGACTGGTTGAAATATGGCTTGCTAAGAAGACAGTGACTTGGACAGCCGAGAGCGTGGAGCTTATGCTTGATGATGTTGCTGTTGAGCTTCCTCTCTCTGATGTGTGGGTATTTGAAAATCCTAAGTTGAATGTCACGGCTCAACTCAATCAGATTACTGAACTTATTGATATTAACTTGAATGCTTTGACAGAAAAGCTTAGCGATGGCAATTCTAGCTTGAGAGGTTTCTTAAAGTTACCAACTAAGGCAGCTGATGAACTTTTGAAGCAACAAGCCAGAAACCGTGTTGATAGTATGCTGGACTTGGCCAAGAACGGTGGCATTGCTTATCTTGAGCAAGGAGAAGAATTCCAGGAACTTAGCAAAGACTATTCTACTGCTTCCAAGGAAGAATTAGAGTTCTTGAAATCACAGCTTTATAATGCTCATGGTATCAATGAGAAATTATTTACCTGTGATTACACTGAGGAACAATATAGAGCCTACTATTCTAGCGTCATGAAGTTGTATCAGCGTGTCTATTCTGAAGAAATCAACAGAAAATACTTCACGAAGACAGCACGGACTCAGGGCAATAAATTACTGGTCTTCTTTGATATGGCTGACATGATTTCATTTAAGGATTTGGTTGAAGGTGGATTCAAATCCAAATATGCTGGATTGATGAACTCAAATGAGTTCCGTGAAACCTATCTTGGTTTACCTGGCTATGAGGGCGGTGAAGTATTTGAAACTAATCTGAATGCTGTGCGTATCGGTGCAGAAGAATCTGAGTAGGAATCTAAAGGGTGGGCGGTTGGCATATCTTTCACGAAAGGAGGTAAGCAATGGAAAAACTAAAAACCTTTGTCGTAAAGTCAGTTGAGGATGAATCAGCTGACTTTCATTTTGAGGCTTACGCTTCAACATATGACAATACAGACAGAGATGGCGATGTGATGGCTAAGGGGTGTTTTGATAACACTCTGAAATCTAAGGCCGTTGTTCCTATGTGTCTTAATCATGATCGTAACAGTGTTATTGGTAAACATGAATTGTATGTGGATGAAAAAGGCTTGCGAACACGTTCAACATTTAATCTTAGTGATCCAGAGGCTAAGAAGACTTATGACCTCATGAAAATGGGTGCGTTGGATAGTCTAAGTATTGGGTTCTTTATCAAAGATTATGAGCCTGTTGACGCTAAGCAGCCTTACGGTGGATGGATTTTCAAGGAAGTTGAAATCTTTGAAATTTCTGTTGTGACCGTGCCAGCTAACCCTCAAGCAACTGTTGATAATATTAAGAAATTTGATATGACAGCGGTTGATAAGCGAATCGCTCAGGCGAACATGAAGCAAGCAATCATGAATAAACTTGCAGAAATTTGAAAGGGAGACAAGATGAAAAAATCACTTGTAGAGCTATTGGAAGCTCGTCAAAAAGCAGTCGATGAACTGTCAGAAGTAAAACTTAAAAAGTCAGCAGTTGAGGTAAAACTGAAAGCTGCAACTATTGAAGATGATGTTTTGGAACAATTGAAAACCGAAGCTGAAAATTTGGCCACTCAAGCAACAGCCATTAAGGAAACCATTGCTGGTTTAGATTCTGACATTGAAGAAACAGAAGAAGAACTCAGCAAAGCTGCTAAAATCATTAAAGAAAAACAGAAAGGTAATACACCTATGGATTATTTGAAAACCAAAGCCGCTGCTCTTGACTTTGTCCGTATTCTGATGGACAACGAAGGTAGCTCAAACAGCGCCCGTAAAGCGTGGGAAGCTAACCTTGTTGAAAAAGGAGTGACTAACCTCACTAAGATTCTTCCAGAACCTGTTCTTATCGCTATTCAAGATGCCTTTACTAACTATAATGGGATCTTGAACCACGTTTCAAAAGATCCACGTTATTCGGTGCGTGTTGCTCTTCAAACTCAAGCATCTCAAGCTAAAGGACACAAAGCTGGTAAGACTAAGAAAGATGAAGACTTCACATTCCTGGATTTCACTATCAACTCTGCAACAGTTTATATCAAATATGCGTTTGAATATGCTGACTTGAAGAAAGATACAACAGGCGCTTACTTTAACTATGTGATGAGAGAACTTGCTCAAGGCTTCATCCGAACTATTGAACGTGCTGTTGTCATCGGTGATGGTAATGCAGCCAACGCTGATGATAAAATCACTGAAATCAAATCAATTGCTGAAGAAACTGAAGCGAATCTCTTTGAAACACAAGAAATCAACGTTGCTGGTGTCTTTGACAATGCTGTCCTTGAAACACTGGTTGCTGGTATTGATAAGATGGTTCCAAATACTACTCCAATCCTTGTCACTTCCAAAGCCATTGCTCGTAAATTGAAGTTGGTTAAAGATGCAGAAGGACGCTACATTGATCCTCAACCATATGCTCCAATTGCAACTGATGGAAATATTATTGCTGGTTTCCAAGTTTACATCTACGACTGGATGGATGGAGAGACTAATCCAATCATTGCATTTGCTGATCAAGCATACAAGATGATTGGTGATGATGTTGCAGCCGATCGCTTTGAAGATTACGATGTAACAGTTAACCGACGCCACATTGAGCTTGCAAGCGTTATGGGTGGTCGTTTGGCTCAGTACAAATCTGCAGTTAAGTTCACTACACCAGCTGATAAAATAGAATAGGGAGTCTAAATGACAATCCTTAACACAATAAAAGAAATGGTAGAGGTTGACGTTGAAGAGGATATCTTTGACGTCCAACTTTTACGATATATCAACAGTGGGATTTCATATTTACAAAGAAATGCTATTCCTGTTATCCGTATTGATGAAAAAACGGAGCTAGAGGGATGGACAGACATTAGGGAAGAAGATAGGGAGATAGTGCTTGACTGGTTACATCTAAGATGTGTTCAGCGATTTGATAAATCGTTGATGACAGGTAGTGCTGCTACTATGGAATGGATTGATGGAGAGATGACAAATCTTTTGTATCAACTCAAGTCAATCTATGAAGTGAAGACATGAAATCTTCAAGAGTAGCTATCATTCTTTGCTATGATGAGCGTGTTGAGGTTGAAAAGGGTGTCTGGGAGAAAAAGACCGTAGAAAAGAAAGTCAAAGCCGAGAAAGAGAAAATCTATCAGCGAAGGCTTGATAAAGCTATGGCAGACGGTCAAGTTCTGACTGCTAGGTTTAGTGTCCGTTCCAATTATGTGACTGATACTCTGGACTATGTCAAATATAATGGCAAAGAGTACAAGGTTAACGTTGGGACAGAATCAGATGATGGTCATTACACTATCATCGAACTTGGAGAACTTAAATAATGGCCAAGAAATTTTTCACTAGACAAGATATTCAAGAAATTCTTGAGACAAACCCTTTGAAGGCTAAGGTCTTCTATATGGAGCGTGAAGAAAAATCATCTCCTGACAATGTCATTCTTTACTATCGGTTAACACCAGGCAGTAGCATTACTGCTGATGATAGAGTACACATGAGAAAAGTGACTGTGCAAGTCAGTCACTACCACAAGAAGAAACTGGACAGCATTGAAGATTTGATGCTGTCTAATTTTATGTGTGAGCCAAATCAGTTGAATCTAAAACAACCTGATACTGACTATCTACTGACAACTTATAGACTTGAGGTGTTTACAAGTGGGCAGTGGTAGCGTGAAGATGACACCGCTGAAGGTGGATATCAAGAATCAAGTTTTAGAGAATATTAAGAAGGCTGCTCAAAGTACAGAAAATGACATTAGAACTGGAAGCCCTAGACGAAACGGTGTTTATGAAAAGGGTTGGACACACGACATTATAGATGACGCCGCTATTGTTCATAATAATGGCAAAGAAAAATCTCTATCCCACTTATTAGAGAATGGTCATGCCACTAAAAATGGTGGCTTTGTTGCCCCTAGAGAGCACATCAGACCAGCCTACCTCAAGAATAAGGAGAAATTCCTTAATGATATGAAATCCATTAAAATCACACCCAAATAAGAAAGGAGTCTTACATGACTTATAAATACGATACAAGGGAAGTCACTCACGGTAACGCAAATGGTTTTTATGCCAAAATTGCTAAAACTGATGCTGGTACCTTGGACTTGCAGAAACCTTATCCCTTTACAGGGCTACGAAGCACATCCTTTGAAACTTCTCAGGAATCAAATGCCTACTACGCTGACAACGTGGAGCATGTCCGTTTGCAAGGTAAAAAATCCACGGAAGGATCTATTACAACATACCAGATTCCTAAACAGTTCATGATTGATCACTTAGGTAAGAAGCTGACCAACTCTACACCACCAGCTTTGATTGATACTGGGGTCAATAATAACTTCGTCTGGGGTTATGTTGAAACTGTTACAGATGAGTTTGGAGCCGAGATTGAAGAGTTCCATATTTGGACGAACGTTAAGGCATCTGCACCTAAAGGCAAAACAGCAACGGATGAAACATCAGCAACACCAAAAGAAACTGAAATCCCTTGTACTGCCTCTCCAAACAACTTCATTGTGGATTCTGAAAAGAAACCTGTGTCAGAAATTGTATGGCGCGATGACAGCAAAGGAACTGTCCGTGGGAAATTTGACAAGTTGTTTGCTGATATTTTACCAGTCAAGCTGATTGATTTCATCAATGAAGCGCTTGGAACAACCACTACACCTACCACAACTGCTAGCGGAGGCTCTTAATGATTAAAAAAGAACTATCATTTGTTGATTTTGATAGTTACGGAGAAGAAATAGAACGCACAATCACAGTGCGTTTTCTTTATTCTCTACGTGCTATTAGACTTTATGAACAACGTACAGGAAGAAACTTTTTTGATGATAATCAGAAAGCTATAAAATCCTATACTGTTGCAGTTGCTCAAGCTGGATTAGGCAACAAGAAAGAACTTACCGAAGAAGAACAATTGGAACTCCTACCATTACTCATGAATTCTGACTTCTTAACTTTTCTGATGGATGCTATCCCTTGTCTTTATGGGGAAGTGAGCAACGGAAAATTTGAGCAGAATGAACTAACTATGGAAAATGCTGATTTTTCTTTATGGATTGGAGAACTCATTAGTATTCAATTCTATACAGAGTTGATCGTTGAACTCAATAGAAGTCGATTGAAAGTACCTCAAGATAGAAAAAAGCCTCAATAGAAGTCATAACTTCTGAAAAAATTTATAAGGTAGTCTTTGAAAATAGAGTTGATATTTTTTGGGCAGAGTCTCAACACTTTAACTATTTGATGGGAACACTTCATCAAATGAGCGTCAATCACGAAGAAAAGAAAACCTTATCAAATGCTGATTTACTTAGCGTTATGACAGATTAAAGAAAAGGAGGTAATTATCTATGGCTGAAACATTTGAAGGGCTATTTGTCAAATTTGGTGCCAATACAGTTGAGTTTGATAAATCTGTAAAAGGTATCAATGGAGCATTGGCAGTTCTGAAGAAGGATATAGGGAATCTAAACAGAGAGCTGAAATTTAATCCAGGAAATGTCGATTTACTAAACCGAAAACTTGAGAACTTTCAAGAACAAGCTCGTCTTGGAGCTATGAAAATAGTTGAATTAAAGAAAAAACAAGACGAACTTGGGGAGAGTAAAGTAGGCTCTGCTGAATGGGTGAAATTACAAGTTCAAATTGAGCAAGTAGAGACTCAGATGAAGTCTGTTGATAAGGCTATCCAATCAACTAAAGAACAGTTACAAGATGTAGGAGACTCAAAGTCAATCTATAATCTAAATAAGCAGTTAGATGATGTAGCAAATGAACTGGATATTGTAAATCAAAAATTAGAATTAGACTCTGGTAATGTTGAACTCGTTGAGCAAAAGATGAAGTTACTGGCCAAGCAGTCTGAACTGGCTGGAGACAAAGTTCAAGCTCTAAAAAAGAAACAAGCTGATCTTGGAGATGAGAACATCGGAACGGATGAGTGGAGGCAACTCCAACATGAAATTAGTCAAGCTGAAGTTGAAGTCATGAAAATTGACAGAGCAATGGATGAACTAGGGGATTCTAGTAAAAATGCAACGGAAGATATCAAAGGTGCTGCAAGTTATCTTAAAGCGGACATGATGATGGATGTTGCGGAAAAAGCTGGTGAAGCTGGTAGAGCATTATATGATGTTGGCGAAGAGGCAATGCAAACGGCAGCAAAAATGCAAGCCAGCAATGCCCAATTTTCAACAGTATTCGGAGAGTTAGAAAACCAAGCTAGGACAGCACTAGAATCAATTGGTAAAGAGTTGAATATTGTACCTGAGCGTTTACAAGGTTCATTTACCCAGATGGCTGCATTTGCTAAAACAACTGGAATGGACACAGCTGGTGCTCTTGAGTTGACGGAAAGAGCTACTAGAGCCGCTGCTGATGGTGCAGCATTCTATGATAAATCAATCGAAGAAGTTACAGAGAATTTGCAGTCATTCCTCAAAGGAAACTACGAGAATGACGCTGCTCTTGGTATCTCAGCAACAGAAACTACTAGGAATGCCGCAGCAAATGCGTTATATGGTAAGTCATTCAATGAATTGAGTGAGTCTCAAAAACAATTGACATTGCTTAAGATGGTGGAAGATGGGCAAGCTGCCGCTGGTGCACTTGGTCAGGCTGCTAGGGAATCTGATGGATTAGAAAATACTCTTGGAAATCTAAAAGCTAGTACAGACAATGCTACGGCTGCACTAGGTGCACCCATTTTGAAAGAGCTAACTCCAATTTTTCAGGAGTTGTCAAAGGTAATTCAAAGTGTTGCGGATTGGTTTTCTAACTTAGACGAAGGGACACAACAGACCATTATTATTTTTGGCCTAGTTACAACTGCTGTGATGATGTTGCTTGGTGCAATTGCACCGCTTGTCATCGCCATAGGGGCAATAGGTGCGCCTGTCGGAATTGTAGTGGCGGCAATAGTAGGAGCTATTGCCGTCATAACACTTATCATCCAAGCAATCATGAACTGGGGAGCCATTACTGAATGGCTTCAGTCAACGTGGGATTCTTTTGCTACCTGGCTTTCTGAATTGTGGACTAACATAGTCACGACTGCCACCACAGCGTGGTCAAGTTTTACTGCTTGGCTTTCTGGCCTTTGGTCTTCAGTAGTCTCAACTGGACAGTCTTTGTGGTCTAACTTTACTAGTGCCTTGTCCAATATTTTCTCAAGTTTGATTTCAGGTGCTCAGTCTCTGTGGTCAAGTTTCACTTCCACACTTTCCAATTTGTGGTCTGGACTGGTTTCAACTGGGTCAAATTTGTTTAATAATTTGAGTAGCACGATTTCAGGAATTTTCAATGGCATACTTTCAACAGCAAGCAATGTTTGGAATTCCATAAAATCCACTATTTCGAATGCGATAGATGGGGCGAAAAATGCAGTGTCCAATGGGGTCAATACCATCAAGAATCTGTTTAACTTCCAGATTAAATGGCCTCATATTCCACTACCTCACTTCCGTGTGAGTGGCTCTGCTAACCCTCTGGATTGGCTGAAGGGTGGCTTGCCAAGTATTGGCATTGACTGGTATGCAAAGGGCGGTATCATGACAAAACCAACCCTATTTGGTATGAATGGAAATCGTGCTATGGTTGGTGGTGAAGCTGGTGCTGAAGCCATCTTGCCATTGAATAAGTCAACACTGGGGGCAATTGGTCAAAGTATTGCTAACACGATGAACACATCGAACAATATTAACGTCAACTTATCTGGTGTCACTATCAGGGAAGAAGCTGACCTAAACAGACTGGCCAACGTGGTTGGAAATCGTATTGCTGAAGAATTGCAACGTAAAACTAATTTGAGAGGATGAATGGCATGACAAAAATCAATGAGCTTACAATTGACGGTGTGAAAACATCATCTTTTAAGTGTGATGTATTGGTTGAAACTAGACCAAATGTCATTGTCTCTAGCTCAAAGACAGCTCTATTAGAGCATGACGGTATTAGTGGTGCAGTAGTACAATCGAACCGACACCGTGGACTAATTGAGAAGCCTTATCATATAACTTTAATTGATCCAACCGATGAAGAAATTTATCGCTTTTCTGCTCTTTTGAACCGTGAAAAGTTTTGGTTGGAAAATGAACAGGAACCAACTATTAGGCTTTGGTGCTATAAGGTTGATAGCTTTGAGATTGGAAAAGATGAATTTGGCGCCTGGGTGGTCGATGTTACTTTCATCTGCCACCCTACTAAGTTTTTCAAAGGCACAGACACCCAGACATTGACTGGGAATGGGGTTTTGAGGGTGCAAGGGTCAGCTCTTGCTTTTCCGAAGATTACAGTGATTGGGCAGAGCGCTTCTGAGACATCGTTTACGGTGGGGAATCAAGTGGTTAAGCTTGAAAAGCTCTCAGAATCGCTTGTGATGGTCAATGATCCTGACAATCCTAGCTTTAAGACGGTTACTGGCAAGCTCATCAAGTGGGCTGGTGATTTTATCACGGTTGATACTGCTAAGGGGCAGAATGTCGGTGTTGTTTTAGGACCAGGCATTACGTCATTAAAATTTGAAACAGTTTGGGGGTGGGCATGATTGCTTTATTTACTTGATAAAGATACCAAGACAGTCAAATGGAATGGGATTCCACTTCATGAAGCTGGCTCTGCCGTTGTCAAAGAAGAAACCAACGGTGATTTCTACCTGACTGTTCACTATCCAATCACAGATTCGGGTGTTTATCAGCTTATCAAAGAGGATATGCTGATAAAGGCGCCTGTGCCTGTGCTGGGTGCTCAGCTTTTCCGTATCAAGAAGCCTATTGAGAATGATGATAGCTTGGACATCACTGCTTATCATGTTTCTGATGACATCATGAAGCGGTCTATCAATCCTGTTAGTGTTGTTGGTCAAGGCTGTGCTATGGCTCTCTCTCAAATGGTCCAAAATGCCAAGACGGATCTTGGGACTTTTTCGTTTACAAGCGACATCATGGATAGTCGGACTTTTAACACGACTGAAACGGAAACGCTCTACTCAGTCCTATTGGACGGTAAGCACAGCATTGTTGGCACATGGGAGGGTGAGCTTGTCCGTGACAACTTTGCTCTGACTATCAAGCGTAGCCGTGGAGCTGACCGTGGGGTTGTCATCACGACACACAAGAACCTCAAGTCTTACCAACGAACCAAGAACTCGCAAGGTGTTGTCACTAGGATACACGCTAAGTCAACTTTTAAGGCAGAAGGTGCTGAAGAAGAAACAACCATCAACGTGACAGTTGATAGTCCACTTATCGGAAATTATCCGTATATCAACGAAAAAGAGTATGAGAATAACGACGTAAAAACGATTGACGAATTGAAAAAGTTGGCTGAGGCTAAGTTTAAGAACGAGGGCATTGACAAGGTCTCTGATGCTATCGAGATTGAAGCATATGAGCTAGATGGTCAAGTTGTCCATCTGGGCGACACGGTAAATATCAAGAGTAGTAAGCACAGCGTTGATATTTACAAGAAAGCTATTGCTTACGAATACAACGCTTTGACGGAAGAGTACATCTCTATCACGTTTGATGATAAGCCTGGGGTTGGAGGCTCTGGTGTATCTAGTGGCCTGTCTAATGTTGCTGATGTGATTTTGAGTGCCAATCGAAATGCTCAAGAAGTGGCCATTGAACGAGCTGTCAGAAACGCCAACCAAGCCTTTGACGCTGAATTTGACAAGCGGGTTGAAGTCATCAACGACGGCATCGAGCAAGCTAAGGCAGAGGCTGAGCTTTATGCTGACACTATTAAGCAAAGTATTGATGCGGAAATCGATGCAGTCAACACATCCATGCAAGCTCAATCTGAGGAACACGATAGACAGGTTGCAGATATATCGGCTAAAACGCAGTCTGTCGAAGAGCTTGCCAACCAGGCAAAGTCGGATGCTGCTAGTGCTATCGCAGAAGCGATACGACTTGACACAGTAGAAAGACAAGCTACGGAAACCAAACTGGCCACAGCTAAGAGCCAAGCCATCGCTGAGGCCAACGCGCTAGTTGAGTCAGCCAAGAGCCTGCTAGCTGGTCAAGTGTCAAGCGTATCAACTGACCTAAGCCAGACCAAGGAAGCTATTAAGCTTCTTGCTACAAAAGCTACCGTTGACGCTCTGACAGGACGTATCTCATCCGCTGAGTCCACCCTGCAAGTCCAGGCCGGAGAAATTGCCAGCCGTGTCAAGACAAGCGATTTTGACCAAGCGAAACAGCGTATCTCAACGGCTGAAAGTTCTATCACTCAGTTGGGAAACAGGATCACAACTGAGATAAGTGAGACGGTGGCGAAGATACCTCAAAATGTTGGAAGTCGGAATTATATCAAAAATTCTAAGTTTTTAGATTATGTGATCACTGCCGTGAATACTCAAGATGTCAGATTCTGGATTGTTGATGATTTTTGGAACAACGCAAGACGATTTAAAAAAAATATGGTCAGGGTGAGTTTTGATATTTCTTTTAGTCCAGCTCTTCCAAGTGATATTTCAACCAATATCCACTTTTCTGCAAGTCCTTGGTATCACCCAGGTGGAATTACTTTCAAAGGAAACACAACAAAACCACAACATTTTGATTTGTTGTTCGATTTAAGTAGCGCCACAGAAACATACCGAACGGATAATATCTTTATCCGCTTTGGGAACACATTTCCACTCAGCACGAATG
>ERZ650312.1327-NODE-1327-length-13989-cov-3.948830_pt1 | contig 13989 bp, 13 predicted proteins | sample MGYA00376248_ERZ650312 | MGnify/ENA primary metagenome ERZ650312 (study PRJEB26733, sample SAMN07839316) | wastewater metagenome | biome: urban; feature: wastewater treatment plant; material: waste water | place: USA: North Carolina | collected 2016-07-28 ... | reverse complement strand
TTGCTCACACGTCTGCACACGATTTGACATCATTGGCTGGTTTGTTGGAGCAAAACTGTCGCCTTTCACAGGTTAAAGCGTTACTCCAAGCTATTCTGAACACACCCGCCCAGCTCGCCACGATTGCCAAACGTTCGTACTGGCATGGCAATGGCTTTTTAAAAATTGTGTTGCTTGACCAAGGCTATAAATTGCGTTTGCACATTTGGTTCAATGGCGTTGCCTGTGAAGAGAATATCCATAGCCATCGTTGGGGCTTTGCGTCGCATGTGTTGCAAGGTGCGTTACGCAGTGAGATTTGGCAAGATGGCACTGACAATCAAGAGCAACCCACCATCATGGCAGATGAGTATCGCTATACTGCCAAACAAGGCAACACGCCTGCCCAAAAAGCATTTTTACACAGAACCCCGCTGGTCAAATCGCAAGACGTGGTTCAGCATGCAGGTAATACGTATGTCATGTATCCGCATGAGCTACATAAAATCAATCACCCTGGGGACAATCTGGTCGCCACCATGATTTGCACCGCCCCAACGGATAGCATGACCAATCGCTTATTTCCTAGCAGTGATAATCCCACGCTATCACCTGCACAACTGACGCCTGACGAGTTAAGAGAAGCCATTGAGCGATTTTTGGCTCAAGGCTAGTTATCGCTCTCAAATTAGGGTTCTCAAAACCAGCAAACTTAATTTTAGCTTTTTTCTACTTTAACAATGAGGTTTTTATGCAACATTTAACGATTCCCACCGCTACTTTGCAAGCATTACTAAGCCATCAGCAAATTGCTACTTTGGACAACACAAATCAATTAATCGAGCTTGAGCAATCAAGCCTAGAAAAACTGCGTTCACGTCAGTTAAAGGAAAATTATCAACAATTTTTAAATGGGTATGACCGACTGTTTCGTCATGTCAGTATTCTGCTATTGGAACATGGTTATGCCTTGACTGACCTTAAACCTCACCAAACACTACGAAAAATCTGCCAACAATGGCAAGCTGATGTTGCCATTAACCAGATGATAAACGAGCGACATCGATTGAAAAAATCGCAACAAACGTATTTGTCAATCAACAACCAAGCCATTGATTGTTTGCATCATCTATTAAATCTCTTTGATGAGCAGGACGCAGCGCAAATGAAAGCGATTTTTCCATAAGCTTATAAATCCGCAAAATTTTAACCGTATATCTTATGCTATTAACACTTAAACTTTTCTATTTTTATTTTGGAGACATCATGAACGCTCTGTCAAATACTATTCCAACTGATATTTTCTTGACCGAAAAAGGCTTTGCCAATCTCAAAGCCATGCTAGCCCGCAAGCAGGCAGAATACGCCGAAGTAAGGGAGCACCGCCAAGTGGCGTTTGAGTTATCGGGCGATGGCTGGCATGACAATCCAGAGTTTAACCGTCAGCAACAAATGGAAGCCAACCTAAATCATTTGGTGAAAACCTTGACCGATAGAATCGCGCAAGCCAAACCGTTGACCATCATGGATGGCAATCGTCCTATTGAGCAGGTCGCCATCGGTTCGGTCGTCAATATTACCCGTTATAACCTAAATACTGACGAAGAACTAAACGAAACTTGGGAAATTGTCGGCTTTGATGAAACCGATGTCAATGCTTGGCAAATCGGCTACAACGCGCCACTTGCCAAAGCGATTTATGGGCTAACCGTTGGTGAAATCTCTGAAGAACTCATACTGGGCAATCAAGTTTGGGAAATTGAAATTAATCAGCTTTTTTCTTATAAGCCGTAGTTATCAATAAAACAGGAGCTTGGATGTATATTGCAATTGAAGGCATTAAGGGCGTGGGCAAATCAACGATTGTGTCACATTTGGACAGCATTTTGGCATTAGCTTCGCCGTTAGATGGTAAAACCCATACCGTGTTATCGCCAACACGTCCTATGCCTTCACAGCATCCGTTAGAAATGCAATATGCAATAAATAGCAACTGTGATAGTTATCGAGAAATGCTGTATGCCGAACGCTCAAATTACCATGCCAGTTGCATTGATTGGCAGACGGATATTATTTTGGGTGACCGCAGCATCATGACAAGCCTTGCGGTACGTTGGCACAAGATTGATGATAGCTTGTCGCCATTGGCGTATTATCAAGCCGTCAGACAAAAAGAAAGCGTCATTAAAATTCCAGACGTTGTTATTCAACTTGATTGCGATGAAAAAACTTTGCTCGATAGATATGCCAATCGTCAGCGTGACTATGGCTTGCACGAAGAATGTATAGAATCAGTCTTGTTACTAAAAACCAATTATCAAGCGGTGAAAAACTGGCTACAAACGCCCAAAGCTGAATCGGTAATTGGTAAAAGAGTAAATTGGATAACCATTGACACCTATGGTCATGGTTACTTAGCTATTTTAGAACAAATCTTAGAAATCATTGCAAAGTCAAGTTAACAATATGATAATTCCACACTTTTGATAGTGGAATAATGTTAGTTTGTCTAGTATATTATTTGGCTTTAAATCAAATAACTATATCAAAACAAATACTTAATATAAATTTAAAACTATGTTTAAAAAGGTAGTCGTATGAACCGTAATATTTTATTTTTAGTCACAGGTATGACCCCCCAAATCATTACTGAAACCGTTTGGGCACTAGCATGTGACCCGAACAAAACTGATAAATGGATACCTGATGAGATTCATGTATTAAGCACTGAAGATGGCTTGAACCAAATTCGTGCCACATTGTTTGATGAACAGGTTTTTGCAAAACTAAAAAGCGATTATCCTGTACTTAGTAATGTCAAATTTGACAAAGCGTATCTGCATGTGATTAGCAAGGATGGCATTGCTCTAAAAGATTTAAAAACACCTGCTGACAATGAACTAGCTGCCGATATGATTTGCCAAAAGGTGCGTGAATTTACCCAAGATGATAATGTAAACTTGCACGTTTCTATTGCGGGTGGTCGTAAGACCATGGGCTTTTATGCTGGGTATGCGTTATCGTTATATGGACGTAGCCAAGATAGAATGTCACACGTGTTGGTTGATAGCGACTATGAAAGCGCGATCGGTTTTTATTATCCAACCGTTAGTGACTATTTTGTCACCCAAAAATTTACTGATAAACGTTTAAATGCCAAAGATGCCAAAATTTGGCTTGCCAATATCCCGTTTGTGCGGATGCGTTTTTCAATCAATCAAGACGATATTATCGCCAATAAAGACTTTTCAACCGTGGTTGAGATGATTAACTTAAGTCTTCAGCCAATTCAGCTCACACTCGATGGCAAACGAAAAACCGTGGCGATTCAAGATAAAACCTGTAAGCTTACACCCAAGGAATTTAGCTTATACTTGCTAGCAGCTCAACTCAAACACAAAGATGAAACCTTATATTATCCATCAAAAGATATCGACGGCGATAATATTGGTGAAGCACATCAAAAACTTTTTAATCAAATACATGGCAAATACAAAACCAAAGATGATGTGGTTGTCGATGAGCAGTACATGCGTTCAAGTTTAACCTCCATGAAGAAAAAATTTATCAAAGAATTCGGCAAATCGATTGCCGAAAAAATCGCTATTCAGTCAGTCGATAATGGCTATTCAATTAATTTGCCTTTAGCCCAAATTACTCTCAATGCATAAGGATAATATATGAATCTACCCGATTTTCACCAAAAACCGCATTTCTTGCGGGCAACGTTTCACATCAATACGCCGATGTTCATTGCAGGGGCAAATCCACAAGAGCCAGAATTAACGCCAACTGGCTTTAAAGGTGTGATGCGATTTTGGTGGCGTGCTTTGAATTGGTCAAGAATCCGCATCAATTCAGAAACTAAGGAACAAGCGTTAAAAGAATTACATCAACAAGAAGCTGAATTGTTTGGCCTAGCAAGTGGTGACAATAAAGGCGGACAAGGTGAGTGTTTTGTGAATACTGTTAAGTTCGATTCTGAGAATATTAGAAAATGGAGCTATACAGGGAATAAGTCAGGCGTTAGCTATTTATTGGGGCAAGGATTGTTTCATTTTAGAGATGGATTGTCCAGAAATGCCTTTTTGGATAAGCAATTTTTTACGGTTGATTTAACAATTGCTCAAAGTTCAAATCAAGATATTCAAGATTGTTTACAGATTATAGGTTTATTAGGCGGTCTAGGTTCTCGTTCTCGACACGGCTTTGGTTCTATCACTTTGAAAAAATTAGAAAAAAAATCTTTAGCTGATGGTGAATATGAAGAAGTTGCGTTTGAGAAAGATGTGAAAAAAGCATTACAGGATTTGTTATCAAAATACAAATGCAAGGAAAATAAAGAGTTGCCACCTTTATCTGCTTTTTATCAAGGTACTCGGATTGATATTGTTAATTTCACTGAAAATAATAATGCGATAGAATTATTGAACAAAGTTGGTGAAGAGCAACAAATGTATCGAAGTTTTGGCCGTAACGGTATGGTGAATACCAAAAAAGCCGAGCGTAATTTTACTAAAGACCATGATTTTGCCTTAAACATGATAAAAAATAAGCCAAATCTGATTTCACATCCACAACGAGTAGTTTTTGGTTTACCACACAATTATTTTTATTCTGGTAATGACACAAATGGGCATAGTGCTAGTGTTGATGCGTCAACTGGTCGCCGTGCTAGTCCTTTGATAATACACATTCATCAAATAGGTAATCAATTTCAATCGGTTCATTGTCTGTTGAAAAGTGAATTTCTTCCAAGTGGTGCAACCGTGGATATTAAAGCCAAAAAATATCAAGAGAGAAAATCAGAAAAAGTCAGTGATAAAGTCGATTATCAAGTTATCGAAACCTTTATGAACCGATTTAACAACAAGGAAACCATTCAATGAGTGATAACAAACCTTATTTCCATTTTACCTTAGGGCCTGTACAGGGATTTGTAGCACAGGCTCGCCGTACTCGGGATTTTTGGGCAGGCTCATTTTTATTGTCATGGCTTGCAGGTGTGGCAATTTGTGCGGTAGAAAAGCAAGGCGGTGAGATTATTTTCCCTATTCCAAATCAAAATTTTTTAGATGCGATTTTAGGTAAAAATAAAGAAGCCAAGCCACAGCAAGGTGGTATTCCAAATCGTTTTATGGCAGATATCAGTAACTGTCAAAAATTTGATGGTAACGCCGTTACCAATGCAGTAAAACAAGCATGGCTTGCGATTGCCGATAAAGTGTGGGAAAAAGACAGGCAAGGATTAGAGCAACAAGGCTACCCCACCAAAGAAATTTGGGAGCGTCAAAATAACAATTTTTGGGATATGAGCTGGGTAATTACCGAAGGGCGTGATACGTCAGCACTGGATAAACGCAAAAACTTCCGCACCCACACCACATCCGTTGAAGGTGGCTATAAATGTATGATGATGGAAGGCTACCAAGAGCTAAGCGGTGCAAGTGATAAAAACAGCGGTAAAAAACGCCGTAATTATTGGGTTAATCTAGTCCAGCTTATTCATAGCAAAGATATTGGTGAAACCGAAGAGCTGTGTGCGATTGCCTATATTAAACGCCGATTTGTTCATACTTTCAAAGATGTCAAAAAACCAATTGAAGTCAATGGCAATACTTTAATGATACATGGTTGGCAATTACCGCACAATGTACCTTCTGTTGCTTATATGGCATCTGTGCCTTGGTTAAAAAATTTGTTAGAAAATCAAAATTATATGGATGATTTTAAACAAGTGCTCAATCACATTGATGAGATGAAATATTTTAGCGATGTGGATATTAATGAGCGAGCAGAAAGCAAAAACCATGTAAAAACTATTCAACAGATAATAAATGACACAAAAATTGACCTAAAAGAGATTAGTTTAGACGGTAACATTTATTACCAAACGTTTTGGGATAACATTGGTAATTTTGTCGCCGATAAGCAAAATTACGACGGCAAAATTGATGATTATCGCCCAAAAATCAAATCTGCGTTATCAAAACTATATGAAAAAATGGACGATTTTGAACCATCGCCGTATTACGCCATTTTGCTAATGGACGGAGATAGCTTGGGTAAACAAATGAGCCACGAAGCACGCCAACCGATTATTAGTAAGGCATTAGATAACTTCACTCAACAAGCTCAAGAGATTGTACGAAACAATGATGGGTTTTTAATTTATGCTGGGGGTGATGATGTTTTGGCATTGTTAAGCCTTGATGATGCAATCAAAACCGCTAATCAACTGCGTATCGCTTATGCTGACTGCTTTGCACAGGCTTCTAACAATGAAACAAAAGTGCATTCAACATTATCAGGTGCGATTAACTACTGCCATATTGGTATGCCTTTAACGCAAGTTTTAATGGATAGTCATGATTTGCTAGATAATATTGCCAAAGATGGTGTGGGCAGAAATGCGTTAGCAGTGCGTGTTTGGAAACCATCTGGTCAGGCCGTGCAATGGGCAATGCCTTGGGAAAAAGTTGTAGATAACCAAGCAGTTGAAAAAATCGTACAAAACTTAAATCTTGATGGTATTGATAAAAACAGCTCAGTTATTGAAGCCTTATCACTAGCAATTTCTAAACAAAAAGGTGTGGATAAGAATCTGTCTATTTTTTCAACGGGCTTTTTCTATAAGACTCGTGAGTTAATGAAAATGTTAGATGAAATGATGCAACGTAATGAATTATCTGAAAAACAAGCAAGTAAACTGTTATTGGCTGAATATTTACAATCCGGTAATTTCAGAAAAATTGATGAAGAAAAACAAAAGCAGCTAATTACTATCTTTGAGATTTTGATTGAACAAAGTAAAAATTATCAATCCAAAATTGATGATAATGGTAAAGCCAGTATTGATGAAAAATCTGGCAAACAACTCACAGGTGACGCAGGTATTTTGGTCAGAATATTGGGGCAAAAGGGTTTGGGTAAAGGAGATAAAGCATGAGTCAAGTCGTGGCTGAATTCAAACAAGTGGATAGCTGGTTTTTTCGAGAATCTCGCCCACATGGTAGCGTGGGAGCAAATGCGTTAAATTCTGTCTTTCCGCCACCAACACGAACGCTTATGGGAGCGATACGCAGCTATATTGGCTACCAATATTTTGCCCAGCATAACGAATACAATTGGGATAACCTAGATAACTTACCCCAATTACAGGCAGTGATTGGTCACGCCGAAAGATTAGGTAGCGTGCAACCCCGTGGTGTTTTCATCAAGCGTATATCAGGAAAAGACACTACCTATTATTTGCCTGCACCTAGTAATATTTGTGAAAAGTTTGAACAAGATAAAAACCATTATTTGGCATTTAAATTAACCCAAAAACCATACCAAACTGATATTGGGCATATTCATTTGGCAACATTGCCTGAAAAGGTAGAAGGCTTGGTAGATAGTCGTGGTTTTAAACCCCTTGAGAATACTTGGATTTCAACCCAATGTTGGCAAGCTATTTTAGAAGGCGATATATCGGCTCTCGCAAAAAATAGTCACCAGATTTGTAAACTTGATGACTTTATTAATAGTGAATATCGTCTGGGTATTGAGTTACAGACAGATTTTAGCAAAGAAAATGTGCGTAGCGTCAAAGAAGGTCAGCTTTATCAAACCACGCATTTACGGTTAGCACCTGATGTATCTGTCGTTATGCCAATGCAATATGACGCTGATGATTTATCGCAAGTGGGTAATGAGGTATTGGCTAAACAAGCAACGTTGCGATTGGGCGGTGAAGCCAGAATGGCAAATGTTCAGTTTTTAACTGAACAAGCCGATTATTTACCAAAAGCTCCAAAACAGTTTACTCAGACCCAATCAAATGGCAAAAAACGATTTATGCTGTATTTTATCAGTAAGCTGATTATGCAAAATGGTTGGTTGCCACAAGGGTTTACTCAAAATCAAGCTCAAAATGGCTTCGATGGTAATATCAACGATATAGCAATGACAATTGTATCGGCATGTATGGGCAAGGCATATCGTGAAGGTGGTTGGAATCAGTTAGAGCATAAACCACGTCCAATAGAGAATTATTTACCTGCTGGCACGGCATTATTTATTGATGTTGATGAAAGCATTAATGATAGTGAAATCATTGCAAAACTGCATGGTAAAACCTATCTGGATAACGCATGGGGTGAAGGTCTCATGTTGGTTGGTAAAGTCATTCAAAACTAATTTTTATATCAATTTTTAAGGAACAAGACAATGCAAAGCTTAAATCAAAACTTAATCATGAATATGGTAGCACAAACGTCGATTCACGCAGGGGCAGGTCAAGCCCTGAGTGTAATTGATTTGCCGATCCAGCGTGAAAGCCATACCCAGTTTCCCGTAATTTTTGGCTCAAGCCTAAAAGGGGCTTTACGCTTTCGTGCCAGCCAAGTGTTAAATGACAACAAAAAACTGGTCAATGTATTTGGTGCGGATAGCCAAAGCGAAGATACCTTTGCAGGGGCGATTATGATTAGCGATGCCAAATTACTACTATTGCCTGTGCGTTCATTAAATGGCTATTTTAAATGGGTGACTTGTCCTGCATTATTACGCCGTTACGCCAATGACTGTGAGCGAGCGGGCGTTAACGCAGAAAATTTAGCAAACTTAAACCTAAATATTAACCAAACCGAGGTTTTGGTGGTAGAAAACAAAAGCGATAAGTTGTTTTTGGAAGAGTTTTTGCTAAGTGTAAAAGTTGATAACACGTTACAAGCTGTTGCAAAATTCATCGCAGAAAACTTTAAACTTGATGAAACTGCGGTCAATGAACAACTTGCTGTCGTAAGCGATGATATGTTTACTTATTTGGCTCAAAACAGTACACCCGTCAACGCTCATATTGCCCTTGACGAAAATAAAACCGTTAAAAAAGGGGCGTTGTGGTATGAAGAAACATTACCAAGTGACACGGTAATGTATAGTCTTATCAGTTGTACATCATCTCGTGGCAAAAAAGAAGATAAACTAGAACCCCAACAGGTTGCAGATGTATTAACAGGCGAAGTATTACCACAAGACAACCGTTATTTACAAGTGGGTGGTAATGAAACGGTAGGTATGGGCTGGTTTGCGGTTCAATTTAGCCAACAAGCTGCACAATAAGGAGATTGGATATGACACAAATTAGCGTACAAAAAAATACCATTCAATCTCGTGACCAATTACGAGCAAAACACGCATTAAAAGCCATTGAAGACCTAAAAAGCCAAAATGCAGACAGTGCCAAGGTAAAATCTGCCGTATCAGGTTTGCCTGCCATGATACATATGAATGGGCTAGGACACGCATTTGCTTTCTTTATGAGTGATGTTAAAAATTTCCCTGAGCGTCAAAAGATCGTGAATATCGTCTTTGACTGGCTAAGTCACGAAGCAAAAGTGTTGGACAAAGCAGGCTTAACGGCATTATCTGCCATTACCCAGACAGATTTACAAACCTATCAAATCGCCCAACAAGAAGCCCAAGCTTATTTGCTATGGCTTAAAAAATTCGCTCGTGCTTTACTAACTGATGATAAGGGGGAGTGATGTTACCAATTTATCAATCAACGGAAACTTATAAACAAGCCAAGCTCATTTTTAATGACAAAAGCCATTCTGGATTGTGGTTTGAGCGGTTTTATGACTATCAAATATTTGAAAATAATGGCAACCCACTTACCAATGAGCAGGACAAGAAAAAGGCTAAAATTGCTGAAAAAGACGCTTTTTTTAAAACATTTAATGGTCAGCGTGGCGTAAGAGAATGTGGTAATGAAAAAAACCTACAAGCCTATGCCCAGCGTCAATCTGCCTTATGCCATGCCCAAGATGGCAAAAGTACTATTTATCAGAACGATTGGCTAATGGCAATTGGACTTGGTAATAGCCATCCGCTTGAAAATGGCTTGCTTTGGCATCCGACACTTGGCGTGCCTTATTTTCAGGGCAGTACAGTTAAGGGCCTAGCCAAAGCATTAATAGAAAAGTGGGGAGCCGACCCCCAACTAATCAAACGTTGGTTTGGCTCGGTTAATCTAGCTCTGCCAGAAAAAACCGCGATATTTAATGATACTTTCGGTATGCCTTTAACTGAAGAACTAAAAAAACAGTTGGATGAGCAAAGCATAGGGGCGTTTATTTTTCTTGATGCCGTGCCTGTCAAACCTGTCATGCTAAAGCAGTCTATTATGACACCACATTATGGCGACTGGTATCAAAAGGGTGACAGTAAACCAACTGATAAAAATGTTCAGCCTGGGGATTGGCATTCGCCTGTACCTGTCAGCTTTTTGGCGGTTGAAAAAGCGGTGATGCAATTTGGTGTGATGCCAAGAATTGGGGCGGATGTTACTGATGATGAACTAGAGCAAATCAGTAATGTCATTACAATGGCATTGGAGTATTTAGGCATTGGTGCAAAAACAGCGACTGGCTATGGGCGTATGCAAAAAGATGAAAAAGCGATACAAGAGCAAAAAGAAAAAATACAACAAGCCCTGCAAGAGAAAGCTAACGCTGAACGCCTGAAGAAAGCAGAAGAAGCACTTACTCAAGCAATCGCTAATCTCAATGATAACCAAGCCTTTATTTATAAATTCAAAGAAAAATTATCCATACTGGGTGATAGTTGGAAAAACAATCCAAATGCTACTCATAAGGTAGAAATTGATGGAGAAAGTTATTGGTTTGTCGAAGTCTTTAAAAAATTAGAAACATGGAACGAGGATGACCAAAAGTATGCTCTAAACGAACTATTTATACCAAATCAAAAATCCATGTCTAATAAAATGAAAGACAGAGTTAAAGAGCTTAAGAAAAAATTAGGTATCCACTAGTATAAGCTTATACTTTTCAACCTACCTTTAAAAACCGTCATAATGCGTTCATCAACTCACAACAAGGAACGCATTATGAACGCTATCATCAACACCGCTTGCCAATCAATGAACACCCAAGGTTTTGCTGGTTTTTATCAAAGCCTGGTGGCTCAATTCACCCCAAATATGCCTATTACTTACCGTGAGTTTGCGAATCGCACAGGACGTGCGACTTTACCTTTAACCAGTCAAAACGATGCGTTATTTTATAGCGTGGCATATGCCATGAGTCACTACACGACCTTTCGTGCGGTATTGGCGGACAATCTCACGATTGAACAGTGTGATAGCGTTATCAATATCATTGACTATGGCTGTGGTCAAGGCGTGGCAACCCTTGCTACGATGGAGCATATCGCCAGTCAAAAAGACCCAAAAACCGTTCATCTTAATATTCATTTGATTGAGCCATCAAGCGTGTCTTTGGGCAATGCCAGCTATCAAGTGCTGTGCTTGGCTCAGGCGTATGGCTTTAGTGCCAATATTACGACCCAAAATTGTATCTTGGCAAATGCCACTGTGCCAAACTTTAGCAATGGGGCAGACACCCTGCATTTGATGTCGTATATTTTGGACGTGCGTGCTGTGCAACAACAATTAAGCCATATCACAGGACAAATCCGTCAATTATCAGGCGTTCAGCATATTATTGCCAGTGATATTGACCATACGGATGCTGTCAATGGTTTTAACCTATTATCTCGTGAGCTGACAGGCATCTATCAACAATATGAGCGTTATCAACCACAGCATTATTCATATCGTGTGATTCAACGCCGTTTTCAGCAGGAGCGTGCCAAAGCGATTGGTATGATGTTATCAATTGATAACGCATCGGTATTTAACAAAGTGGCTTGAGCTTTTATTTAATTAGGGGAAATAACATGGATTTATTTAACATCTTTGATGAAGAAAATACACTCAATGAGCTGATTATCAATGGCAAATTTCAAAACACCGATTTTGATGCTCATTTGCATGATGATGGTAAAGGCATCGTGATTGCCGTGCCTTATGGGCGGTTATATTATGCCCCGCAGTATTTTGACCAAAGCCAAAGCGATGCGTTTTTGGATTATTTTTTGGCGTGTGATGGCATCAACAGTCGTGAGTATGACTGGCAAAACGAAACCGATATCAATGCTATGCCATTTACCAATATTGCATGGCATCAAGACACCATCAAAATGTATGGCAAAGAACATCGCTTGCCACGAGTATCGGCTTGGTATGGCGATAGCGACCGTCCTTATACTTATTCTGGCATTACCCTGCAACCAAAAACTTGGACAGATAAGCTCAATCAGCTGCGTGATGAACTAGAAAAAATCTGCAAACGTCGATTTAATAGTGTGTTGTGTAACTGGTATCGCTCGGGCGAAGACCATATTAGTTGGCACACCGATGCCGAAAAAGAACTGGGTAAGAACCCGATGATTGCATCAGTCAATTTTGGGGAAAGTCGGCGTTTTTTACTGCGTTTGACTGATAATCATGACGTCAAAGTTGAGATTCCCCTGCATCATGGTAGTGTGCTGGTGATGGCGGGCGAGTTGCAACACCATTGGCAACATAGCGTGCCGAAGCAAAAAAGGGTAAAATCGAGTCGAATCAACTTAACGTTTAGAACTATTGCTAATGCAAATGAGGAAATGACATGACGACACTTATCAGTTTTTTGGGAAAAGGGCAAAATGGGCTTGGTTACCGCGATACCAATTACCATTTTTTTGATGAAGACTTATACGAAAATCAAAAATACATTGGTATAGCATTAGCAGATAAAATCAATCCAAGCAAAATCATTTTGTTAGGTACGTCTGGCAGTATGTGGGACGTATTTTTAGAACAAGGTGCCGATGATGGTTTGGAGGCAGAATGGTTGAGTTTGGTCGAAGCCGTACAAACGCAAACGGTTACCAAAGAAATGCTTGAGCCTTTTGAAAACTATTTACGACAGAAACTCAACGCCAATGTACAGTGTATCTTGATTCCTTTTGCTCGAACCGAACAAGAACAGATTCAGATTTTATCTATTTTAGCTGATTCTTTATCCGAAAAAGAGCAAGTTATCATTGATGTAACGCATGGATTCCGCCATTTGCCGATGTTAGCTCTGGTGGCGGCACGTTTTTTAAAACGTGTGAAAAATATTGACGTCAAACATTTGTATTATGGTGCGTTGGAGATGACAGATAGCAAAGACAAAAAAACCCCTGTTCTAATGCTTGATGGTCTGCTGTCCATGTTGGACTGGATTGATGGATTAACGACGTTTGATAAAGATGGCGATTATGGTCAATTTGCTGACCTACTTGCCAAAGAAGGCATGGATGAAAACCAAACCAAGCTGTTAAAGCAATCTGCTTTTTTTGAGCGAACAAGTAATAGTAGCCAAGCCCGACAAAAACTCTCAACGGTCACCAATGCCCTTACCACGTTTGATTCACCGATTTATCAGTTGTTTAAACCCCAATTATTAAAACGATTAGAATGGTTTAAACGTCCAAATCGGGGCTTACAAGAGCAACAGTTAGCCAAAGATTATCTTGAACGTCATGACTATTTGCGAGCGGTGATTTTTGCCTTAGAAGGTATGATTTCAGCCAAGACTATCGAAGCAGGACATGATGTTAATGACTATGCAGACCGTGAAGAACAACGCCAAATCTTACGTGACAATGCCAATTTTCGTCTGTTCAATAATATCCGTAATGGTTTGGTACATGGGCTTGGGCGAGATGCAAGCCAAGACATTAAAAGAATTATGAACGATGAAGAAAAAATGCAACACAGTCTAAAAGACCGTTTTAAACATCTTCTTGATTAATCCATAAGCTTATCATTTCATAATCCATTGTATTAATTTGGCATACTAACGGCGTTACTCGCGTTGGTATGCCATTTTTTTTGCAAATTTTTAGTAGGAGAAGCGTATGAATAAGCCCACCATTGAAGTTTTTACCAGTGTCATGGCTCGAATACCTAAGCCAAAACTTATCCAAGTGCTGTGTTGTCATTATGGCGATGAACAAGCCACGGTGCTGTATGTCGGACATGATTTTGATGAAGCGATGAGCGTTTTTCAGAATCAGCCGGTCAATGAGATGGGCATTTGTAGTTTGTACTTGGATGAAGAAGTCTATATT
>ERZ650312.1325-NODE-1325-length-13995-cov-12.621521_pt1 | contig 13995 bp, 14 predicted proteins | sample MGYA00376248_ERZ650312 | MGnify/ENA primary metagenome ERZ650312 (study PRJEB26733, sample SAMN07839316) | wastewater metagenome | biome: urban; feature: wastewater treatment plant; material: waste water | place: USA: North Carolina | collected 2016-07-28 ... | reverse complement strand
CTCTTTCTGTTTCTCCGCTGCATTCTCCGCTGCATTAGCCACCTTGTCCCAAATTGTGACAAGACCCCAAATCACCCCAATTGCGACAGTTACCCATCCACCAAGAGCTGTGAATATGCTGCCTAGACCGCGCATAGCCAACCCACTAGCTGTAGCAGCAGCAGCATGCCTTTCAGCAGCAACAGTGGCAGCATTTGTTGCTATTACGGCTTCAGCTTCAGCAGCAGCTACAGCCGTGGATGCCTTTGCTTGATTAGCAGAAGCAATCGCTACAGCCTCTTTAGCTGCTGCAAGCCTACCTGTTGCTAATACTAACGTATTGGCAGCAGCTACAGCAGCTAAGTCACGTTCAGCAGCTAAGAGTGTGGCATTTGCCTTATCCATTTCTGTTTTTGCTGTAACGACATTCTGCTCAGCTACTCTTACGGCAGATGCTGTAGTTAATTTGTCGCTATTAACTTTTTCATAGTTTGCAACAATACCGAGAAGTTGTTCTTTTCTGGCAGCGATAAACGAACCAATGAGTCTGCTAGTAAATACCCCAGCCACTACCATTGCTGCTGTAGCAATACCGTTCAACGATGAAATGATACTCTCGCCACTAACCTTGTCCATGCTCTCAGCTAAAGAGAACATCCCGCTCGATAATGTGGCAGTAGATTCAGTTGCCTTATTCGCACGATCAATCCAGTTAAGGAATGAATTCTCGATAGTGTTCCAGCCACGGCTCACAGTCTTGGGGAGCTTATCGTACTCTTCGTTTACCTTTGCTAGGCCAGTTTTCAGTGCAGGAATTACAACGTCAGTGGTGAGCTTACCTTCCCCAGCCATCTTACGCAATTCACCAGTGGTTTTACCAAGCCCTTCTGCAATTGCTTGCATAATACGAGGAGCTTGTTCGTTGACGGAGTTGAATTCCTGACCACGTAGCACACCAGATTCGAGAGCTTGACGCAACTGGACCATTGCACTCTTATACGACTCAGTAGACGCACCAGAGACGATTGCAGCCTTCCCAAGGCCATCTGTCAAAGAGATCAAGTCTTTCTGTGACACGTTCAGTGTTCTGGTTGATCGGGCAAGACCGAAGTAAATTTCAGTGTTGTCCTTAATTCTTGTACCAGCAAGTTGTGAATTCTTGTATAATTCTTGCTGTACATAATTCAGTTCACCGCTAGTAGAGGTCACTAGACGCAATCTGGCAGAAAGCTCAGTCATGCTGTCAGCGGCCTTAATCAGGTCAGTGACCACTTGCTGTAGACCAAACCCTGCAAACCCTACAGCCATGATGCTTTGGAGCCCTTGAGACAGGGCGTGGAGACTGGTCATCCCTTGCTGTTGTGCCTTGAGTGATCTCTCAGCAGCAGCCTGTTCCCTCAGATGCATCTTCTCGGCAAATGCAGCAGTGCGTTCACGGATAGCCATGATCTGAGCATTGCTTCTTTCAGCAAGCTGCTCACTCTTACTAGAGGCTTTCTGCACCTCAAGTGACATACGCTGCTCTGCACGGGCGTTGTCAGTGATACGCTTTTCACGTTCTTTCTGGTGGATAGCAGAAACACTTGAAGCAGAGCGTTTCTCTGCCTCTTCAATTCTTTGCAGGCTAGTTTCTCTCGCTACTCTTACTTTGGAGTCAGCGTCTAGTCTAATCTTTGCAAGCTCTTTTTCAGACTTCTCAGAAATCTTCTGAATGTCATCATTAATCTTGCTCGTGTACGTCTTACGTCTCTCTTCAAATTGAGAGACAAGTTGTTCTCTGGCAGCAGAGGATTTAGCTTCAACAGTGAGTTGCCTATTGGCTTCATTTTCAGCAATCGTTCTGCGCTTCTCAGCTTCCCTGTTCCGTACCTCAGTGGTGTACGCCTCTTGCTTTTCTTTTGCACGAGCCAGGGACTGATCTGCCGCTTTCTGCTTCTCTGCTAAAGCGATTTGCCTATCCGCTGCCTTGTCAAGTTGGCGAGTGTCAACGGAGAAAGCTACGGGAGAGGAAGCCTTTTTCTCAGCCTTTTCCATCATTACAATCAGCTTGTCTAGGCCACGCAGGGTGTCTTGAATACCCTTCTCTTCAACTACTACACCTAGACGGGAAATAGCGTCTGTCATCTTCCTCTCCTAATTGACCCCACCTATTTTACTTTCTTTGCCAACTTCTTGTTGACTTTGTTTAGGTAGAGAATGTCGATCTGTTTTAGAATATCAACTTCATCTGATGTGAGCTCAATCCCACCAAGGTTGAGATAAGACTCAATTTCTTGGTATGTAATCGGATTAGGCCCAAATCCATTGCTTGACCGTGTGGCACTGAGGTGTGTAAACACTACCCATACATGGAATAGTGAGTAGGGACACTCGCTTGATTGTAATCTGTGTAACTCTGGCGGGACTACACCAGTAGCCTCATAAACAGAGATCAAGTGGTCAAGTGTGGAAGCTCCCTGCTCATCAAGCATTGAGTCGATTTCTAATTCAACCCACTCAATTAGCTCTCGCCAATCTCCACGTTTCCCACCATCTCAACCAGGTTGTAGATTTGAGCAATCACTTGGGTACCGATTACAGGGAATTCTGTATACACTGCAAATGCGTTTTCGTTACTGAACTCAAGCTCTTTACCGTCAAGCTCCATACCTGTCCAGCCAGTAGTGCAATGAGCGGCAAGCTGGGAATACAGCTTATCCTTATCTTCGCTAGACAGCTCTTTACCGCGTTTCTTCGCGTTCTCGATCTTGCCGTCTACAACAGCCTTGTGCTTTTTAAACGTAGCACTCTCTGCACCAACCACACTGATTTTTACACCAATTGGTTGACCATCCCACATTACGTCAAAAGTGAGACCCTTTTCAGAAGCTGCCTTGGTGTCCAGTTTACGAATATCGAAAGCCATGTTTTAATCCTTTTCATTAGAAAGTCCCCTCCTAAACGGAGGGAACGTAGAAGTTAAATTGTTTCTGTATTACAGAGTAAAGTCTTGCAGCACCATGGTAGTACGATGCAGAGGACCGGTGCCGGTGTACAGTAGGGCAGTGAATGGAACGGTTTGGATGATGCCGCCTACCTCCTTGTCATCCTTGCTTGCACCACCAAGTTTTACACGGGGCAGAGTAAACAACATACCCTCCAGACCATCGCCTTCCATTTTCATGGTAATGGTGAGCTCATCTTCATCACGGAAATGTTCCCACAGGTCATTGTTCTCAAAGTAGGCGGTGAATTGACCACTTACAGTGAAACGACCAAGGAATACGTCTGGCGTCTGACGATCACCAATTACTTGACCAGTTTCCATATTACCAGTCTGATCTACAGTGAGGCCGGTTACAGTGGCGATACGTTGCCCGCCAATAAACAGGCTACCCTTAGTACCGGCAAGGACGCTGGTAAGGGTATCTACTGCCGGATTGATGAAATACGGGCCAGTGTTTGATTCAGCAGCTCTGCCCATCAAACCAAATGTGACAGTAGCCATCGCGTTAGGGGCGAAGTTGAAGCCAATCGTACTGATCTTGTTACCAGTATATACCTCACTGGTATTGATAGTTTCGTAATATTTCTCAATAGTGAAGCTATCGTTAGTTCTACCAGACAACGGAACAATCAGCAATTTACCAGAAGTGGCAATGGTGATGGATGCACCAGCAGCTTCGTTCACGAAAGGCTGAGCAATCGTGTTCTCAATATTTACTTGCACAGTAAGTTCAAGTGCAGTAACATCACTGATAACAAATCTACCGACGTTTTCAGGATTAGCAGAGCCGCTTACATCTACGGCAGTTCCGATCTTAAAACCATCAGTGATAAAAGACCCGGCAGTGCGTACTAGCTTGTTCGGGGCAATAAACTCAATATCAGTGGATGCAGCGATCGAAGCGCCAGCGAACCAAGGGCCACGGAAAGCGGCAGCAAACAAGTCTTGGTAAGTACCACAAGACAACTCAGCGTTTAGCGTGCCAGAGATATTGTCACTACCAAGACGCATATCTTGGGTCTGGGCAGTGGAGATAATTTCAGCAGACTCAAACGTGTCTCGAGCAAGGTCCAATGTTACAGTAGTGCGACGGGTGAGTTTGCCGGTGGAGGCGAGAGGCTTGACACCCCAAGTAGTTTCTTTACCGATGGTTAGCCGGGTTTCTACGCCAGAAGGAATTGGCATATATTCTCCTATAGAAGAATGGAATTATCTGAACACTTCCATCCTGTAATCAATTGATATGTGCATAACATACCATCCATTTTGAACTGAAGCAGAAGTGCTGCTCGGTGTAGAGTCAACGTTCAACCACTTACCATTCTTCTCAAAACTTCTACCTCTGTAGAAGAAATTCTCAATACTATCTTTTGCAGCCTCAATCTTTGTACTCCCCCCGTTCACAGGGAAATTGAGACTGACTTGGAATATTCCAGTCTTACGGCTGTGTTTATCACCAATTGATGGGTCTTCTGTCTTAGCAGGAAGGACATAACACTGTGCGTAAGGGACACCCACTTTAGGTGTAAAGGATACGTTCTGGAACGCTATAAGTAGCTTCGGTGACAAACTATCACACACCACATTCAGTTGTGATTCCAGAATTTGACGGATAATAGAATCACTCATACAATAGCGTCCTTCACGTTGATTCGTAACATACCAGCAGGAGCTTGGGCTGAGAAAGGTGCAGCAGGGTTTGTGTATAGAGGATTACCGTACTCAAGACCGATTGCATAGTCTACGTTATTGTAGAAATACACGATCTTGTTCTTTGCAAAGTAATCCTTAGTCAGGACACTCATCACTTCCTGAATTGCAGCATCTTTCCCGTTTCTTTGAATTTCTGCTGTGGGTGGTGACGGTGAAGTTCTCCAGTTTCCTGCAGCATGCCCGGAATCTACAGGAGTACCTGAAATCACTTTCGTGAACAATGAGGTACACGCCTGTGAAGATGACTCTAGAATCTCTTGTCTGACAGTCTCTGCCCATTTTCGAGTAACGCTTAGTGTCATCGTTTTGTTTGCACCTCAAGCATCACAGGGGTAGCTCTATCGGGAGACAATTTCTTGATTAGCACTACCGTTGAAGTGGTACCATTTACATCAAACATGTCACCTTTCTCAGGTAGGATGTCTGGCCAAACCACATTGCCATTTACGTCTTTTACTGTAACAGGATCAATCAAGTATTGCTTGTCTGCTCTCTCGGTAATGGTACCAGGAACAGATGATTCGCCTGAGTTGTACCGTTCGTAATCAAACTCAAGAGCCCTGAATGTGTATTCAATAAACGATTCAGATTGTTCACCGGTGTCGGGGTTATATCCGCCAACAACTTTCCTGAATTTCCCGTCTACACCACCCTTACTGCAATGCCTGGCTACCACCCTGTGAATGTTACTGTAAAACCTGTTCACCATTTTCTCCCACGAAATACTTTCACAGGAGACTTACAGATGTTTACATCACCGTTTGCAATTAGCTGTGATTGCTCTTCTTTCATCACCCCGCCACCGTAAGGGATTGGTGCGACATTCCCACTTGACGGATCACGAATAACTGATAGAATGAACAATCTATAGTTCTCAAAATACTCACTACCATAGATTTCGATCTGAACAAGTTTCTCATGAGCATTACGGGTGAGAGCTGCAAGGATGTACTGAGCACATTTCTTTGTTGCAGCCTTTTCGTTATCTTTTGAGGAGGTTAGTGCATACTGGTAGACAGAATCCTCTAGCCAATACGGAGTTTCTGTGTCACCACAGGCAAGCCTAATTCTATCAATTGCATTGTTAACTGGGTCAAGCATTGTTGCTCCTTTCTGCATTATCCTTGTAGGGACAATATAGAAAAGAGCCGTGAAGCTCTTTTCTGCTGTTTAGCTTTTAGTTGCTAGAGTAGCCACGAATCATCAGCGCTGGGTTCAGGCAGATGTTGGCGAAATTGGTTTCAGCCAAAATAGTCCACTCGTCGTCAGTCTCTGCCATCTTCTCAAAGTAGTATGCTTCCTGGCCCATCTGGTTAACAGTCTCAAACTTATCAGCACTGCCGAAGTACGTTTTGAAGAAGTCAGTACCAGTAGGAACAAAGCGGCATTCACCATCAGGAATCAGCGGAGATGCAGCAGAAGTGCGATACTCAATGTAAGTGACACCACCATATTCAAATCGGCGATGCTGAGCATTACTACCACCAAGACGCAGACGGAATGGTTCTTGCTGCGACTGGTACATGGTAAAGGCAGCTCGAACACTATTGTGAGTGGTCAAACGACTGAAGAAGGTCGGAGAGCAAATAGCGATTAGACCCTGATAAGCACCACCATTTTTAAGGTTATCCTGGGTGTGTGCAATTGCTTCTTCACCCTTATTTAGGGTTTCAGTAGTAGTGGTACCAAAAGCGAAGTCAATGTCTTTACGAACAACACCAAAATCACTGTACACGTTCAGGACAACGTTACCATTCGGGGCATACAGAGTACCGCTACTGAGCATCTGACAGCGAGCAACCTCAAGCGTATGAGCAAGAGTGCGACGAATAAACATCATCTTCTCTGCACGCTTAGTGCTCAGGGCATCTGCCATACCATCACCATTTGAGCTAACTCGTGCAATATCGCTGGGACGAATAGACTCAATCAATGGGAAGTGAGGAACTTCAAACCAGCGACGACGACGCTTATCTTCACGACCGGCAGCAGGCTTAGTGCCTCGCGGAAGGTCTACCAACAGGCCAGTATATTGTTCATGTTCGTCAACGTAGAAGTTACTACCGATCACACCTTGTGACTGAAACAAACCAAGGTCTTGAATCAGACCATATTCGTTTGGTACAATCAGTAGATCATCAGTGAGATCAACTAGTTTATACGGGTCATTTTTACTTGTAATCAAAGCCATTTTATATTATTATCCTTCTCGCTTAGCCACTTATACAGTGACAGTAGACATAATGCCAAGAGTCGCAAGCTGGGCGATTGCAGCATCTTTTTGCACTTGGGTGGTGAAGCCTGCACCAAATCGCAGAGCATTCTTAGATACAATCATTTCACCGCGAACAGAGACAACGATTCTGGTATCAGTAATGGCTTTGACAGTGAAATCACCACCGTCTCCAGTCGAAGGCCAGCGAACAATTGCAGCAGCAACTTGGCTACCATCAACAGCGGCTGGACTACACAATTTGTATTTACCAGTGGCAGTAACCTTACCGAGAACATAGCCAACACCATAATTGGTATCAACAGTTTCGTTAACTACAACGCCTTCTCGGGTCCAACCGACCTCAGTATCACTTTCATAGACAACCAGGTTACCATCAGTCGGGGAAGTTTCAGCAATAATTGGCATTATTTATCCTTATTGTTTCTTAGCAAATCGGTCGCGCAAAATCTTTGCTGTTGCGCTAACATCGTCTAGTTTTTTATCTTGCTTGTTATCAGCATCCGAGCCGATAACTGCTTCCAGCTTGGTGTCTGCCTGCTCTTGCTTTGCTTGCATTGCTTCGACAATCTTGGTATACTGATCGTCAGACAAGCTGGACAGGGAAGTGTGCAGCTCTTTAGCTTGCGTATCACCAAACAAGCTAGACAACTGGGTCATACGAGTTGCTTCTTTGGTCTTAACTTGGTCAGAAACAAGTGCTTCATACTTCTTCTGCCAATCCGATACAGAGGCTTTTAGTGAAGCGATCTCGGTGGTTAGGGCATCAACCTTAACACCAGCTTCTTCTGCAAACTGTGCATATTCTTTCTCAATAGCAGAGGCATCAACACTTGCCTCTTTACGCTTACCGAGCCACGATTCAAAAATACTCATTGGTTTCCTTTCTTGGGGGTTTCTTTCAAGAGCAATAAGCTCTTCCGACATTTTGCTGATGTAGTCTGCAAACTCAATGCGAGTCATCGTTTTATCAGCTAAGTGATTCAAAAGAGCTTCTTCTGCAATGAACATAGAAGCCTTTGTCCCACGAACCTCATTTTCAGACATTGGGCGATATTGAGAGACATGATTGACAAACTGAACGTACATCAGATTGACTTTTGACTGAACATCATCAATATGCTCTTGCCGAAATTTACCTTCCTCGTCATACGGGATTTTGTTTTCCCCAGCATAGACGAATGTTCTTTCATGCCCTTTCTGGGCTAATTCCCCGCTCTTATTGAGCAGTGTAGCGACTACACCAATACTCCCTGTCTCGCTGGCAGGATTAACGATAATCTCATGGGCAGGGGCTGCCAGGGCGTACCCGGCACTTGCTACAATTCCGTCATTATATGCAATCCATCTTACCCCGTATGCCTCAGCAATGGCTCGCATGTTCTTGGCTGTCTCAAAGCAACCATATGCTTCTCCACCAGGTGTATCCAGCATTGTGACAATAACCTTTGCACCAAGCTCAGCAATATCCTTAAAAACCATCTCAATTGCCTGGTAGTTTGACATCCCGCCATCGCCACATAACATTTCCATACCACTGCTCTTGTATGTCAATGGGCCGGAAATGTTGATTACACCTACACGGGTTTCTTCAAGATATGAAGCACCTTCAGGTAATACGTTGTTGGTTGGAGACTCTGTTTGGGACAGAATTGGAACACGGTCTTCAGAGTTTCCTTGTGATAAGATAGACAGATACTTATCTACCTCGGATTGCTCCATGAGAACTGGAGCGGAAAAGTATTTCGCTTTGATTCTATTGTACATTTCGCTCCTAGCTGTTATAGAGATTTGAAACAGAATTGTCATCAGCACTTACTGAATTTGCTGTACCATTGAGTCCACCAGAAGGTGTACTGAATGACTTCCCAGTCTTGCTTTGAGTATCTGCACCACCTGTGAGAATGTCATTATCCACCGGCTTGTCGTCTGGGTATGGTGTCGCGCCAATTGTCTCACGAACAATGTTCATGATCTCACGATCACGCTCAATCATCCCTGTTGCAGCAAGACGCTGTACAGCGCTACTGAATTTCTCAATATCACGCTCATCCAAATCGGAGAACTGAAACTCAGGATAACCTTCAGAGCTGTCCCAGCCATTAACCTCGTATAGTAGAGGAATAAGATGGGTATCTAGAACATCCTTGATTTCTTGCAGCCGAAACTCGATAGCCATGGCGAGAATTGATGACTTAGCGTCAGCCAAGGAGAAACTACCGACACTGTTCTGCCCCATTGCCAAAAGATCGGCAAACAATGCTGTTAGAATCTTTCGATCATATCTTGCAATGATGTCAGAAGTATTGTATGCTCTACTACCACTGGTCTGTAGCAAGGAGTATCTGAACATGTCTTGCTTAGAGTCAAAGTCGGTCTGTTTCGGTAGAACTAGGCCAGACTTCTCATTATTCTGTACACCTGATGCAATAGCCTTGAACATTTCCCCAACAGCTTTTTCTTCTTCTGTTGCGTTTGGGTCAAGGAAGTTTGGAGGGATTTCTGCGAGAAAGATACCTTGCAAGTCTCTACCGATGCCAACACTCTCACGTTCCTCAATGTCTACACGATAGCACCAAGGAATGTAACACGCCTTGAAAGGACTATTCCCCACAGGGTTGCCTTTGTGTGTGTCAGTGTTAAACAGCAGGAACTTCTTGCGAGGGATTTCTACGTCGGATGCTACAAACCTATTGTAAAGTGGTGAAGGGATTGTTTGCTTTACAGAAACAAGCTCTCTTCCGTCCTTGCTGTATTGCCATCCATTGATGACTGTATTTTGTGCCCGAATAGGAAGGGAGTGAATACCTACAATCCCGTCATTATACTTCGAGCCTTTTCGCTTAAGGCGTCGTCTTAGCACGACCTCGTTGACACAGAAACCGTATTCGATCATACTGCTGACTTCACGGATAAACGAGAACCAGCTATGTGTCATGTCGCTTAACATTGTGTTAATCAACTTTGCCTTGCTTTTTTGATATTCGCTTGCGTCTTTTGTTGCTGCTACAGACCACTTAGGTCTACCTAGCATCATACGGTATAGGCTCATCGGAGCACTTACCACCGGGTCTTTTTTCATCAGCTCAACAATGTGGATGAAATTGTGCCCACGTAAATCTCTGTCAGCCTCTTCCAGGATCAGACCATTAAACTGGCGTAACCCTGGTGTACCTACCTCTACAGCCAATGGCCGAAGAGCTTTTGAATCAATTTGTTCTTCAGCCATCGACTCTCCTAAATTAAGTAAGGATTATACCACGAATACTACAGAATGTCAATAGTTTCTCAGAAAATTCTTAAAAATATTTTACATTCTACGGATATTCCGTGACTGTTTGAGGTCAGGAATAACCATCATCCCCACACGTTGTGTTCTGTGTAGGTTGTTGAAAGCATCTGCACAACTGTCCACTTGGTCATCGTGTTTTCTCTTATTGTCCTTCAAGTTCCCGGTAAAAGCTTCAAGCTCATTGAAAAAGTCCTCGTTCCAGTCTGCGATCAATACTCTGACAGAACCTTTTACCTCTCCAGGCTGCGGAGCAGAAACAACAGAAAACGGGTGGAACCGTGCCAACTTTGACTTGGTAGGTACAGTCTGACTTTCTCTGGCCGGAATACCATTTTCTGTCAACCGTTGACGGAGCAGTCTGGCATAATTTTTACCTGCTGCACCGGCATCGCGTGGGATAACCGTTGTGACATCGTAAACACCATCGTCGTGTGCTGTCTTGATTACAGTTTCTTCAACATCGTGCTGACGTGCTCTAAACCTCTTCACGTCAAGGATGTAGTAATACCCGTCAGAACATTTAGCCATCTTGACAGAGGCAGAGTAGTCTGGGTCACGGTTTGTTTCTGTCTTCAATGAGCAGGCAAAATCCCACGCTCTCACACAATTCGTGATACTGACGCCAGGGGGAATATCTGGAACCATTTCCACCCAGTCACGCTTGAAGTGCCCATCGTCTTCATCAACTGCATACCAGCTACCGAGCAACAAGCGGTTACGTTCATTTGTACGCAAGTTTTCAAGGGCGCTCAAATACTCTGGGTCATGTTTCAGTAGGACCGGATTATCATAACAGGTAGCTGGGATAAATCTGTAGGACTTTGGTGTAGCGCCAGGGTATTTGCTAACAAGCTCTTTCCTGGAGTCTGCCGTTACGATATTACCCTTTACAATAGAGTAGTATCTGACGACATTCGCTCTTTCTGGTAACGGAACACCTGTGACTTGATCCAGGTACCATTCAACAAACCCAAGCAGCCAGCTACCCTTCAAAGGGTTACATGTCAGAATCATTCTTGATTTGTACTTCGACAAGCTACGATTACGACCGGACAGATAGTTGAATTGTTCAAATGTATGGTTCTGTGCCTCATCAATCAAGATCAAGCTGTACTCACCACCATCAAAGTTTGCAAGGGCTTTATCGTCTTGACACGGCATCATGCTTACAGTAGCACCAGACGGAAACTTGAATTTCTTGGGCTTAGATGTATATTTTGCCCCAAACTGCCTATATAGCTCTACTGACGTAGGCCACAGACCACCAGATTGCTCTAGCTGGGGGTTGGTTGCACGGACGAATAGTGCCTCAAATTTTGGGCAATTTACATACTTGAGAATCTTCATACGGGCCATTGCTGATTTGCCCCCGCCAGCACCACCACCAAAGATAATCAAATCTGTATCATCATCGTCCCAGAAAATCTTTTGTACAGGGCTTGCTGGCCCGAATACTGGCTTGTTTCCTTTCTTTGTCATCTTACTATTACTTCCTTTCTTGTCAGACGCCGTGTACAGGACGCTCACACCACTTGACAGGTGCTGACAAAATATTACTCACACGCTCTGCTGACAGTTTCCCAATCTGAGCCAGGAAATTTAGCTTACTCTCAGCTTGACGTAAATCGACATACCCTAGTGCCATAAGGTCACTCGTCATCGCTTGAAATACTGGGTCAGCCTTCTCTCGCATCGTCAGAGATAAACGCTGCTGGAAAGCGTTCTTAGTGATTTCTGGAGCGGGAGAGGATAATGCAGCACTTCTAGGATTGAAATTGTTAGCAATGCTCCAGGCGACATTTGGAGAAACACACCGATTGATCAAGTCTTGTGCTTCGTTGCTGCTATCTCTCACTTGCTTTCTGTCAGCCAGTACAGTATAATATTTCTCGATAGCTGCCTCGTCAGACCTGTCAATGGTGAGATGCTCTCTGCACGCCTTTACGCGAACGTCACTCTCAGAAAGGACACCTTCAGCAATAGTTCTCACCCGCTCAACGGCCCGGCTTTTGGCGAGCAGCAATGCTACTTGGTAATCGTTCTCCACGACACCACCATCGATGCACAGAGAGAACATATCGTCTTCTAGTGCAAAGTTGTCTGGAGCAATTGCCTCGATAATACCAAGCTGAGTCTGATAAGGAGGTAGAGGGGAATCGTACACACCAATTGGTAGGAGTGTATTTTGGTCAAATCTTACAATAAGCATTAGTTCACCACCCCATAAAGTTTATAGTCAAGAACAGCATACCCAGCGACAAGGGGGTTTACCATCTGTGTGCAGGTTATTCTGATGTACTTGTAAAACCCAGCAGGAGGGAGGTCGAAAGTAATCATAGCATTTGGTGTTGACGCATTCGTTGGTACATCAAGAATAGTCAACGTTTCCCAACTTAAGTCGTCATTACTAACGTCAACGCGAAGTTTAGTTGGCCTGAAATCCCCCCCAGAGAAAGATGCTTCAAATTTATTATACATGCACGGAGTTTCAAAGTAGACTTTCCACCACGACCCAACCCCTTTCTGAGACGTAGGATACCAATATGTTGTAGGACTCCCGTCCAACATTTTCCAACAGGAGTAGGCAGGATTGTTAGTGTATACACCAGATACGGACAAAGTCCCTGCGGGAATACCTCCAGAAGCATTCCAACTAACAGAGTCTTTATTTCCTGCGCTTATCAAAGGCATCAACTGCACAACAGTAATTCTGTCAGCTATCTGACCTGTTTGCACAAACATTCTATACATAACAGCAAAAGGCTGATCATAGTTTGGGCTGAGTTGGTTGATCCGATCAATGATTGTCGCAACGGGCTGATTTTTTGCGTCCTGAAATGCCTTCGCCCAGCCCCACTCACCAGAGTTTGTCGGGGGAGCACCATACCAATCAAGCTCAGTTACTCGGTAGTTGTACTCAATAGTGAAGCCATCCCAGAGTACGCCTACCCAGTCGTTATCTAGTAGTGTAACTGTACCGATTGCACCAGCAGGAGGGTTTGGTGATTTACCTGCAAATGTACTATCTACTCGGAGCTGAACTCGCTGTCCAAGAACTACAGAAGCTGCCATCAGAACTCCTCAATCCAGCGGACAAATGCACTAACAACACCGTTGCCAGCACTCTGTACAGCTAACGTAATAGCCTCACCGGGGTACACAGCAAGTGTCACATCACCTTGAAACAGGTTGATTCGTGCGTTATCGTATTTCCCCATTACTGTGCCACCAATGTTATCAGGGATAGGCGCTGAGATAGATGTTGCAGAAGTGTCATAGCTCACCACAGAAGTAGAGGAGTTCTTTTGAACGAATGACGCGCCGTTAAGTGATGCGTTTTTGAATACTGACCAATTGAACGCCTTCTGACCGTCTGTTACTAGTGTGACAGTACCATACCTAGCACGCACATGATTGCGTTTGCCTTGAAATGTTGTGTTGTTTCTAAGAGTGACTACAGGGGTAAGGGCTTTTGCTACGATATTCTTATCCGTAACTGAGACGTTGAATAGTCTATCGGCCTTTGTCCCTTCTGGGGTTGCTCCACAGATACCCCCGCGCCAAGACGCTGTAGAGATGGTTGCTGTCCCGCTAACCTCGACAAACATAGGGAGAGTTGGATTGGAGAGATGGGGTTGCTGTTGCTGGTTAGTCTTGTCAATGGTATGTAACGTGATATACCCGCCATCATCCCCAGCATACCAACCGAAAGAAATAGGTAGAATTCCGTACCATCCACCACGGATAGTGTACAGATTTAGGTTTGAAGGAACAAGAGTCTTACCAGAAGAT
>ERZ650312.1323-NODE-1323-length-14003-cov-18.903785_pt1 | contig 14003 bp, 10 predicted proteins | sample MGYA00376248_ERZ650312 | MGnify/ENA primary metagenome ERZ650312 (study PRJEB26733, sample SAMN07839316) | wastewater metagenome | biome: urban; feature: wastewater treatment plant; material: waste water | place: USA: North Carolina | collected 2016-07-28 ... | reverse complement strand
CAACGCAGCGGACTGCCCGAGGCCGCGCTATCACAGACCGCAGGGAGTTATGCAGATGGCATGGACGTCTCCACCTACACCGCCGTTGGCGCCGTCGGCCTGTTACCCGATACAAGGTGGGGCCTGGCGGTAACGGCATCAAAGTGCCAAAGTGGAAGTTCGTCGCAACCACCTTTGAACCGGAGGCCCCACCATGCAATTTACTGCAACGCTGCCAGTCATCGGAATGGATATTGCCAAGCACGTGTTCCAGCTGCACGTCGTGGATGCCCAGACAGGCGAGGTCACCCGGCACAAGCTCAGGCGTGATCGAGTAACCGCATTCTTTGCCAATCGTCAGAAGTCCCTCGTCGCGATGGAGGCTTGTGGCGGTGCGCACCACTGGGCCAGAACGCTGCAGACGCTGGGACATGAGGTCAAGCTGCTGCCCGCCAAGCATGTTCGCGCCTTTGTGCTGCGCGACAAGACTGACGCCCGTGATGCCCAGGCCATCTGGGTAGCGGCCCAGCAACCTCACATCAAGGCCGTGCCTGTCAAGAACGAGCAGCAGCAAGCTTGCCTGACACTGCACCGTATGCGCGCTCAGCTCATGAAGGTGCGCATCATGCAAACCAACGCGCTGCGCGGGTTGCTCTACGAGTTCGGAATCGTGCTGCCTGAGGGGCACCGGGCATTGCTCAAGCTCGTTCAGGACGCACTGGCCAAAGCCCAGGAACAGCGGCTGCCAGAAGTGGTGGTCGTCAGCATTCAGGATCAACTGCGTCGTATCGACAGCCTGCAGTGCGATATCGATCAGCTGGACAAACGGCTGGCCTCGATGGTCAAGCAAAACCAGCACATGCTGGCACTGCAAGCCATACCGGGCATCGGTCCGTTGACGGCGACAGCCTTGGTATCTACTGCAACCGACCTGTCCAGCTTCGAGTCCGGCAGGCAATTCGCCGCCTGGCTGGGACTGACGCCCCGACAGACTGGCACCGGAGGGAAGACCCGGCAGTTGGGGATATCCAAACGCGGAGACCCTTATGTGAGGACCATGCTGATGCACGGCGCTCGCGCCGTGATTGCCAGGAGTCAGCGAAGCGGCTGGATCGAGAGACTGTTACTGCGCCGCCCATACAGCGTGGTGGTCGCGGCGCTGGCCAACAAGCTGGCCCGAACAGTCTGGGCAGTCCTGGTCAAAGGCAAGGCCTTTGACCAGGTGAGATGGAATCCGGTCGACCTCGCCGCAGCCTGAGACCACCACAATGAACTGAGAACACCAAACGCTAGGAAACCGTTTTGAAGGAGAGCATGCAAGAAGCTTGTGTGATGGGTCAACAGGTCAAACCGGGGTGGGGGCAATCCGATAGGGATACAGGGCATCAAGCCCGATGTGCAGACAGGAGCCTCACCCGCGAATGCCATCAGGGCCAGCAGGACGAACACCCTGCACCGACAGGCCGTATGTAAGACTGCAAACCCTTCAGACCTTCACGCCGCCCAATCTTGCTCTTCTGGAGACGTCCATGTAAGAGAATCCCTAGGGGTTTGCACCTAGATGGTGCGCGACGCTTGGCGCTGGTGCACTCGGTACAGCCTTTGGTGCAAGCGTTTGACTGCGTTCTGAGGGCAAGCGCGCTGCTTTCATGAAACGAATTTTTTCATTAAGATGACGTCGTTGTAAATTTTTTATCAAATTGCTGGCGGCCTGATTCCACAGGGTCAACCAGCAGCCCAACCCGCCCATGTCCGCCCCGTCTGAGTCCCACAACGAGCCTGTCTCGATCGCCATTCGCATCGGGCGGGCGCGGCCAACGCTCACGCGTTCGCACCAGCAGATGGCCGACTACGTGATGGCCCACCCGCTGCAGGCGGCCACCATGCCGATCGATGAGCTGGCGGCTGCGGTGGGGGTTTCGGTGGCCACGGCCAACCGCTTCGCCCGCGCCATCGGCCTCGATGGCTACCCGATGCTGCGTGCCGAGCTGGTCAAGGGTTTTGAGGCCATGCTGGCCCCCATCGAGAAAATGCGCATTCGCGTGGAAAAGCCCAGCTCCATGCAGGACGTGTTTGCGGCTGCGCTGGAAGAGAGCCAGCGCAACATCGCCGGAACGCGCGAAGCGCTGGACGGCAAGGCGTGCGAAGAGGCGGTGCGCGTCATTCTGGAGGCGCGGCGCATTTACCTGGCCGGCTTTGGCGCCAGCGGCTGGCTGGCGGGCCTGCTGCAGCGCGGGCTCGACGCCCATTGTGACAACGTGCACTTGCTGGCTGGTGTGGGCGGCGCCTCGTTTGGCGCCCGGCTGCTGCCGCGCATGGGTGAGCAAGACCTGCTCATCGCCATCAGCTACCCCCGTTACCTGACCGACACCGTGGTGCTGGCGCAAGGCGCTTTCGAGCGCGGCGTGCAGGTGCTGGCGCTGACCGACGGCCTGCAGTCGCCCCTGCTGCCCTATGCGCACCACAGCCTGTTTGCGCAGACCGAAAACCAATACGCAGCGAATTCGGACTCGTCGGCGCTGGCGCTGATCGAGGCGCTGTGCAGCGCTGTAGCCCACCAGAGCCGAGGCTCGGTGCAGACCGCCGCACGCATGACCGAGGCCGTGTTGCCTTGGCTGCACGACGGTGCGCGCAGCCGCCTGTCCGTGCGATCTGCAGAGCCTGCCGCCAAGCGGTCGGGCAAAAAGAGCGACTGACGCACCCCCTTGCAATTGACTCGACAACCTGACCTCATGACCGTGGCTTCCTCTTTCAACCCTTCCCGCGCAACCCCTGTGATTGCCATCCATGGCGGCGCAGGCACGCTGAGCCGCGCCCACATCAGCGCCGAGCAAGAGCGTGCATACCACGCGGCCCTGCAGCAGGTGCTGCTGGCCGGCCAGGCGGTGCTGGCGCAGGGCGGCACTGCGATGGAGGCCGTTTGCGAGGCCGTGCGTCTGCTGGAAGACTGCCCCTTGTTCAATGCAGGCCACGGTGCGGTCTTTACAGCCCAGGCGACGCACGAGCTGGACGCTGCGGTCATGGACGGTGCCACGCTGGCTGCCGGTGCCGTGGCCGGTGTTTCGCGCATTCGCAACCCCGTGCAGGCGGCGCGCGCCGTGATGCAAAACGGCCAGCATGTGCTGATGGTGGCCGAAGGGGCAGAGCGCATGGCCCAAGAGGCGGGCCTTGCGACGGTGGAGCCCAGCTACTTCTCCACCCCCGCGCGCCACGCACAGTTGCTGGCGGCGCAAGCGCGCCAGGCGGGTGTGGTGCTGGACCACGATGGCGCTGCCGCGCTGGCCGGCCGCGCCATCGACGAAGGCCGCAAGATGGGCACCGTGGGGGCTGTGGCGCTGGATGCGCATGGCCACCTGGCGGCAGCCACGTCCACGGGCGGCATGACCAACAAGCTGCCCGGCCGCCTGGGCGACAGCCCCCTGATCGGCTGCGGCACCTATGCCGACGACCGCACGGCGGCGGTGTCGTGCACCGGCCATGGCGAAAGCTTTATCCGCGTGGCTGCCGCGCACGATGTGTGCGCCCGCATGGCCTACGGCGGTGCCAGCCTGGAGTCAGCGACGCAAGCGGTGGTGCACGAGGCACTGCCGGCCGTGCAAGGCACGGGCGGGCTGATAGCCGTGGATCGCCAGGGCAACGTTTGCCTGCCTTTCAATACCGAAGGGATGTACCGTGGCCTTGCGCGTGTGGGGCAGGCGCCCGAATCCTTCATTTACCGTTGAGCGTGCGTACTGCAGCGCACACCAGAGACCGTTTTTTCCCCATGGCTTCCCACATGAAATCGACTTCTTCGACCGTGACTTCGTCTTTGATCCTGCCCGAGCAGCGCGTACTGGCTGTGAGCGACATGACTGTGCGGTTCGCCAATTCCGAGCGGACCGTGGACGCGGTGCGCAACCTGTCTTTCCATGTGGACCGTGGTGAGACGCTGGCGATTGTGGGCGAGTCGGGCTCTGGCAAGTCGGTGACCTCGCTGGCGCTGATGCGCCTGGTGGAGCACGGCGGGGGCAAGATCGTGAACGGATCGGCCGCGCTGCGCCGCCGCAATGGCCAGGTGCTGGACGTGGTGAAGGCGGGCAACGCCACCATGCGCGATGTGCGCGGCGCCGACGTGGCCATGATCTTTCAGGAGCCCATGACGTCGCTGAACCCCGTGTTCACGGCGGGTGAGCAAATTGCAGAGTCCATCCGCAACCACCAGGGCATGGACCGCGCTGCAGCGCGTGCCGAGGCGCTGCGCATGCTGGACCTGGTGCGCATTCCTGAAGCGCGCAACGTGCTCGACCGCTTTCCGCACCAGCTGTCGGGCGGCATGCGCCAGCGCGTGATGATTGCGATGGCGCTGGCCTGCAAGCCGCAGCTGCTCATTGCCGACGAGCCCACCACCGCGCTGGACGTAACCATTCAGGCGCAGATCCTGCAGCTCATTCGCCAGCTGCAGGACGAGATGCACATGGGCGTGATCTTCATCACCCACGACATGGGCGTGGTGGCCGAAGTGGCCGACCGCGTGCTGGTGATGTACCGCGGCGACAAGGTGGAAGAGGGCGAGTCTGGCAACGTGTTTGCAGCGCCGCAGCACGCCTACACCCGTGCCCTGCTGTCTGCCGTGCCCAAGCTGGGCGCCATGCGCGGCACTGATTTGCCGCGCCAGTTTGATTTGCTGCGCGCCGACGGCACGGTGGCTCCGTCCACGGTGCTGGAATCCTCGCCCGCCGACACGCGCCCTGCAGGGGCCGCGCCGATTCTGCGCGTGAAAAACCTGGTCACGCGGTTTGACCTGCGCTCGGGCCTGCTCAACCGCGTCAAGCGCCGGGTGCACGCCGTGGAACAGGTGAGCTTTGACCTCTACCCCGGCGAGACGCTGGCCCTGGTGGGCGAATCGGGCTGCGGCAAGTCCACCACCGGCCGCTCGCTGCTGCGCCTGGTCGAAAGCCAGAGCGGCGCCATCGAATTCGGCGGCCGCAACATCCTCGACCTGCCCACCAGCGAGGTGCAGGCACTGCGCCGCGACATCCAGTTCATCTTCCAGGATCCGTTTGCCTCGCTCGACCCGCGCCTGACGGTGGGCTTTTCCATCATGGAGCCGCTGCTGGTGCACAAGGTGATGGGCCGCGAAGATGCGCAAGCCCGCGTGGACTGGCTTTTGGAGAAGGTGGGCCTGCCGCGCGAGCATGCGCAGCGCTATCCGCACGAGTTCTCGGGCGGCCAGCGCCAGCGCATTGCCATTGCCCGTGCCCTGGCGCTCAACCCCAAGGTGGTGGTGGCCGACGAGTCGGTGTCGGCCCTGGACGTGTCCATCCAGGCGCAGATCGTGAACCTGATGCTGGACCTGCAGCGCGAGCTGGGTGTGGCCTTCCTGTTCATCTCCCACGACATGGCCGTGGTCGAACGCATCAGCCACCGCGTGGCCGTGATGTTCCTGGGCCAGATCGTCGAGATCGGCCCGCGCCGCGCCATCTTTGAAAACCCGCAGCACCCCTACACCAAGAAGCTGATGGCCGCGGTGCCAATTGCCGACCCTGCGCGCCGCCACCTCAAGCGCGTGCTGCTGGAGGGCGAGATCCCCAGCCCCATCCGCGCAGTGGGCGATGAGCCCACCGTGCTGCCCATGATCGAAGTGGGCCCAGGCCATTTTGTGGCCGCCCCTGTATGAAAAAAGTGAGCGGCCAGCGCTTGATTGACAAGGCTTTCAATGTGAAAACGTATTGAAATGCCCGCCAGACAAGCGCAAGCAGCTATTGTTTTTGATAACCGTGTTTCGTCAACCTGGAGTTCCTTCATGAAGAAAATCGCTTCCATCCGCCGCTCCACCCAGGCCTTGCTGGCCTTGGTTGCCATTGCCGCTTCTGGCTCTGCGCTGGCTGCCGGCAATGCCGTGCTGGCCATCTACCAACAGCCAGAAACGCTGGACCCCTACAACACCAACACGACCATCACCACGGCCGTGACCAAGAGCTTCTACGAAGGCCTGTTCCAGTTCGACAAGGACCTGAAGGTCAAGAACGTGCTGGCCGAGAGCTATGAAGTGTCGAAAGACGGCCTGGTCTACACCTTCAAGCTGCGCAGCGGCGTGAAGTTCCACGACGGCACAGACTTCAACGCTGCAGCGGTGAAGACCAACCTCGACCGCGTGATGAACCCCGAAAACCGCCTGCTGCGCGCCACGCAGTTCAACCGCATCGAAAAGGTCGAGGCGGTGAACCCCCTGACGCTGCGCATCACGCTGAAGCAGCCTTTTGGCCCCTTCATCAACTCGCTGGCCCACGCTTCGGCCGCCATCATCTCGCCCGCAGCGCTGCAAAAGTGGGGCAACAAGGACATCGCTTTCCACCCCGTGGGCACGGGCCCCTTCGAGTTCGTGGAGTGGAAGCAGACCGACTCCATCGTCGGCAAGAAGTTTGCTGGCTACTGGAAGAAGGGCTACCCCAAGATCGACCAGGTCACCTGGAAGCCCGTGCTGGAGAACAACACCCGCGCCTCCATGCTGCAGACCGGTGAGGCCGACTTTGCCTACACGCTGCCCTACGAGCAGGCCGCTCTGCTCAAGAAGGTGGACAAGATCGAAGTGGTGAGCTCGCCATCGATCATCGTTCGCTTCCTGGCCATGAACGTGCTGCAAAAGCCCTACGACAACCCCAAGGTGCGCCAGGCCATCGCTTACGCGATCAACAAGGAAGCCTTGGCCAAGGTGGCCTTCGGCGGCTTTGCCCAGCCTGCAGCCGGCTTTGTGCCCGCAGCACTCAAGCACGGCATCAAGATGGAGCCGATTCCCTACAACGTGCAAAAAGCGCGTGAGCTGCTGAAGGAAGCGGGCTACCCCAACGGCTTTGAATCGACGCTGTGGAGCGCCTACAACAACACCACCAGCCAGAAGGTGATCCAGTTTGTGCAGCAACAGCTGCAGCAAGTGGGCATCAAGCTGCAGGTGCAGGCCCTGGAAGTGGGCCAACGCGCCGAGTGGGTGGATTCGTGGGCCGACCCCAAGACCGCCAAGGTGCGTCTGTATTACACAGGCTGGTCTTCGTCTACCGGTGAAGCCGACTGGGCACTGCGTCCCCTGTTCTCCACCGAAGCCTGGGCTCCCAAGCTGAACAACATGTCGTTCTACAGCAATGACGTGGTGGACGGCGGCATCGCGAAGGCCTTGGTGTCCACCGACGACAACGAGCAGGCCGCGCTGTACAAGTCTGTGCAAGAGCAGCTCATGAAGGACCTGCCACGCATTCCTCTGGTCACCGAGGAAAACCTGTCTGCTCACTCCAAGCGCCTGTCGGGTGTTTATGTGATGCCTGATGCCAACATCAACATCGACGAAATCACGCTGAAATAAGCTGATTGACTGCCGCGCGCCCGCTGGGCGTGCGGCAGATGCTCCCGTTTTTATCGTAGAGATTTCGCTGCGCACCGCAGCGCCGCATCCATGCTGAATTACTTTTTCAAACGACTGCTGGGGCTCTTGCCCACGCTGCTGATCGTTGCAGTCCTCGTCTTCCTGTTCGTTCACATGCTGCCGGGCGACCCCGCCCGCTTGGCTGCTGGCCAGGATGCCGACGAAGCCACGGTGCAGCTGGTGCGCCAAGAGCTGGGGCTGGACAAGCCACTGCCAGAGCAGTTCGTGCATTTCTTCTCGCGCATGGTGCAAGGCGACTTCGGTACGTCGATGCGCACGCGTCGTCCGGTGGCGGTGGAGATTGGCGAGCGCTTTATGCCCACCCTGCTGCTCACCATCTCCAGCATGGCCTGGTCGGTGGTGTTTGGCATGGGGATCGGCATCATCTCGGCCGTGTACCGCAATCGGTGGCCCGACCGTCTGGGGATGACGCTGGCCGTGTCTGGCATCTCGTTTCCCGCATTTGCACTGGGCATGCTGCTCATGCAGGTGTTCTCGGTGAACCTGGGCTGGCTGCCCACAGTGGGTGCCACCACCTGGGTGCACTACATCCTGCCGTCGCTCACGCTGGGTGCTGCTGTGGCCGCCGTGATGGCGCGCTTCACACGGGCATCGTTCGTGGAAGTGGTGCAGGAAGACTTTGTGCGCACGGCCCGCGCCAAGGGCCTGAACGAACGCGTGGTGGTGCTCAAGCACTGCCTGCGCAATGCCCTCATTCCCGTGGTCACCATGATGGGCTTGCAGTTTGGCTTCCTGCTCGGGGGCTCCATCGTGGTTGAGGCCGTGTTCAACTGGCCAGGCCTGGGTCGCCTGCTGGTAGACGCCGTGACCATGCGCGACTACCCCGTGATCCAGACGCTGGTGTTGCTGCTGTCGCTGGAGTTCATCCTGATCAATCTGGTGGTGGACATGCTGTACGGCTTCATCAACCCCACCATTCGCTACAAGTGACGCAGTTCGCGCGCCCCTTTTTTCTCGCCCACGCCCAGACGTCATGACAACGCCCTCCATTCCTACGCCGCCCGACGCCGCACAAGTGGCCGCCGCATCGGTGTCCGCCGCCGCGAATTCTTCTGCCATCCGCACGCCTTGGCGCGAGTTCTGGCGCAAGTTCAAAAAACAGCATGTGGCCATGGCCGCGCTGGCCTTTGTGCTGCTGCTGGTGTTGGTCGCAGTGTTTGCGCCCTACATCGTTCCGTACGATGCCGAAGGCTTCTTCGACTACGACCGGCTCAATGAAGGCCCGTCGGTGGTGCATTGGTTCGGCGTCGATCCATTGGGCCGCGACATCTTCAGCCGCATCCTGATGGGTGCACGCATATCGCTGGCCGCTGGCTTCCTGTCGGTCATGATCGGCTGCGTGATCGGCACGGCCCTGGGCCTGCTGGCTGGCTACTACGAAGGCTGGTGGGACCGCATCGTGATGCGCATCTCGGACGTGCTGTTTGCCTTTCCGGGCATCTTGCTGGCGCTGGGGGTGGTGGCGATTCTGGGCAGCAGCATGACCAACGTCATCGTGGCCGTGGCCGTGTTCAGCGTGCCCGCGTTTGCACGGCTGGTGCGTGGCAACACGCTGGTTCTCAAGCACATGACGTACATCGAGTCAGCGCGCAGCATTGGCGCGTCGGACTGGACCATCATCGTGCGCCACATCCTGCCCGGCACTATCTCGCCCATCGTCGTGTACTTCACGATGCGCGTGGGAACGTCCATCATCACGGCTGCCAGCCTGTCCTTTCTGGGCATGGGGGCACAGCCGCCCACGCCCGAGTGGGGTGCCATGCTGAACGAAGCGCGTGCCGACATGGTGAATGCACCGCACGTCGCGCTGTTCCCCAGCCTGGCCATCTTCCTGACCGTGCTGGCCTTCAACCTGCTGGGCGACGGCTTGCGTGACGCGCTGGACCCCAAGATAGATCGCCAGACATGAGCGCTGCGACCCCGGCTCTCTCGCACGACACGCCGCCACGCATCGGTGCTTTGGCCAGCGGTGCGCTGGACGCCATCACCGATGTGCCCGGCGTGACGGTGGGGCATGCCACCCACGCCAGCGGTGATGTGCAAACGGGCGTGACGGTGGTGCACGCCCACGGGCAAGACCCCTATCGCCACAAGGTGCCTGCAGGTGTGGCTGTGATCAATGGCTTTGGCAAGAGCGTGGGACTGCTCCAGTTGGAAGAGCTGGGACAGCTCGAAACACCGATTGCCTTGACCAACACGTTCTCTACCAGTGCCATGGCGCAGGCGCAGATTCGTGAATGCGTGGAGCGCAACCCAGAGACGGGGCGCGCCTGGCCCACGGTCAACCCCTTGGTGCTGGAGTGCAACGATGGCTACCTGAACGACATCCAGCGCATGGTGCTGGGCGAGGCCGACTACCGGCAAGCCAGTGCCGAGGCGCAGGCCCAGTTCGCGCAAGGCGCGGTGGGCGCGGGGCGTGGGATGTCCAGCTTTCAGCTCAAGGGCGGGGTGGGCTCGGCGTCGCGCCGTGCGCCGCTGCTCGACGGAAACACCTACACGGTCGGCGCACTGGTGTTGGCCAATTACGGTGTGCTGCCCCACCTGGTGTGGGGGGGCGTGCCGGTGGGGGGTGACATTGCCACGTTGCTGGACGACGATGTCCGCATGCAAGCGCAGGCCGCAGAAAAGGGCTCCATCATCATGCTGCTGGCCACCGATGCGCCGCTGGACGCCCGCCAGCTCAAGCGACTGGCGCTGCGTGCAGCGGCGGGACTGGCCCGCACGGGGTCGGTGTACGGCCACGGCAGTGGCGACATTGCGCTGGCGTTTTCAACGGCATACACCCTGCCGCACTTGGCGGAGACGCCCATGCCGCAGGTGGCCATGGTGCATGAAACGCTGATGGATGGCCTGTTTGTGGCAGCGGCCGACGCCGTAGAGCAGGCCATCGTGCACGCGCTGTGGCATGCGGAGCCCGTGCAGGGGCGCAACGGGCACTCCCGGCCGTGCATCCGTGAACTTTTGTCTCGACTGCGTGCGCCAGCAGTCGCTTCTCCCGACTCGAGGTCGTGATCCATGAAGATTCTTATTTCCGTCGATATTGAAGGGGTGGCAGGCGTCTACCACTCCGAGCAGGTGCGGCCCGGCAATCCCGAGTTTGAGCGGGCACGGCGGCTCATGACCGCAGAGGCGAATGCGGCTGTGTGTGGCGCGTTCGATGCGGGGGTGTCAGAGGTGTTTGTGAACGACTCCCACGGAGGCTTTCGCAACATGCCGCCCGATTTGCTGGACGAGCGCGCGCAGGTCATTCAGGGCAAGCCGCGTTACCTGAGCATGGTCTCTGGCGTGGAGCTGGGCGTGGCGGGTGTGTGTCTTGTGGGTTACCACTCACGTGCCCAGGGGCGCGGCATTCTGGCGCACACCATCAACAGCTTTGCCTTTGCCCGAGTCAAGCTCAACGGCATGGAGCTGGGCGAGGCTGGCATCTACGGTGCGCTGGCCGGCGCCTATGGCGTGCCGGTGCTCATGGGCTCTGGCGACGATGCATTCATTGAAGAGACCCGCCCGCTGTTCCCACAGGCTGTGTATGTGCAGACCAAGCGGGCGACGGGCCAGGGCAGCGGCATCAGTTTGTCGCCCGCGCTGGCTTGCTCGGCCATCCGCACCGGTGTGGCCCAGGCTGTGCAGCAGCGTGCTGCCTGCGCTCCGTGGCAGATCGAGGGGCCCGTGCAGGTAGAGATCCAAACCCAGACCCCCGCGCTGGCCGACCTGTTTTGTCAGTGGCCCACCCTGGCGCGTGTTGATGGGGACCTGCTGCAATTCACAGCGCCCGATACCGAGTCGGCCGTGCGCATGATCAATTGTCTTTCTGCCATGTCGAGCATGCTGCGATGACCGAGCCGATGTCCGTTTCACTTTCCCCGGCCAAAGTAGGCATTTTGGCCGGCATGGGGCCCGCTGCGGGCGTGGACTTTGCCCGCCTGTTTCTGCAGTCGTGCGAGCAGTGGTTGCAGTCGCATGGCCATGCGGTGAAGGACCAGGCGTTCCCCGAACATTGGGTAGCCCAGGTGCCCGTGGCCGACCGCAGCCGCGCGCTGGCAGACGCCGATGCCGCGCAGCCGTTGGAGGACATGGCGCGGGTGCTGCGGCAGTTCACCGGACTGGGCATTCGCGCGGCGGCCATCTCGTGCAACACGGCCCACGCCTGGCATGCCGAGTTGCAAGCGCGTGTGTCGGGTGTCGAGCTGCTGCACATCGCGCGCGAGACGGCGCTAGAGCTGCGGCGCCGTGGTGTGCGGCGTGCGGCGTTGCTGGCCACACAGGGCACGTACCGCATGGGGCTGTACGACGCGGTGCTGGCCGAGCAGGGCATTGTTTGCCTGTTGCCCGATGCACAAGAGCGCGAATGGCTCATGGAGGGTATTTACGATGGCGTCAAAGCCGGTTGTCTGGACTTGGCGCAAGAGCGCTTTGCCAAGGTGGCACGCCAGATTCATGGGCGTGCGCCGGACGCCGTGATGGTGATGGCCTGCACGGAGATTCCGCTGGCACTGCCGCATGTGCCCGAGGCCAGCGGCTGGTCGCTGGTCGACCCTTCGGCGATCCTGGCCGCGGCGCTGGCCCGCAGGGCGTTCGAACACTGAGCCGCTAGCACTGAGCTGCAAGCATGATAGGGCTGCCGCGGCCGGGGTGCACACTGGTCACAATAGCGGCATGTCCGATGTGCATTCCCCCGAACTCTTATCCCAGGTCGCCGCGCTCCCCTCATTGCCGGGGGTTTATCGCTATTTCGATGCGCAGGATGCGCTGCTGTACGTAGGAAAAGCGCTCAACCTCAAGCGCCGGGTCTCCAGCTATTTTCAGAAGAACCATGGCGGCACGCGCATCGGCCACATGGTCAGCAAGATCGTGCGCATGGAGACCACGGTGGTGCGCTCCGAGGCCGAGGCGCTGCTGCTGGAAAACAACCTGATCAAGACGTTGAACCCCAAGTTCAACATCCTGTTCCGCGACGACAAGAGCTACCCTTACCTCAAGATCACCGGCACGGCTGGGGGCACTGGTGACGCGCCGGGCCAAGTCTTTCCGCGCATGGCGTACTACCGTGGGGCGGTGGACAAAAAGCACCGCTACTTTGGCCCGTACCCCAGCGCCTGGGCGGTGAAGGAGAGCATTCAGCTTCTGCAAAAAGTGTTCAGGCTGCGCACCTGCGAAGACACGGTGTTTGCCAACCGCACGCGGCCCTGCCTGCTGTACCAGATCAAGCGCTGCACCGGGCCTTGTGTGGACCTGATTTCGCCCGAAGCCTATGCCGCCGACGTGCAGCATGCTGAGGCGCTGCTGCGTGGTGAAACGCAGGAGCTGCTGCAGGCGCTGGAGGTGCGCATGATGGCGCACTCTGACAAGCTCGAATTCGAGCAGGCGGCCGAGGTGCGCAACCAGATCCAGGCGCTGTCGCGGGTGCTGCACCAGCAGGCCATTGAAACGGTGGACGACAAGGATGTGGACATCCTCGCCGTGCGTGTGCAAGGCGGGCGCGCCTGCGTCAATCTGGCCATGGTGCGCGGTGGCCGCCACCTGGGTGACCGGCCTTACTTCCCCGTGCACGTAGAGGATGCCGCCGCCGTGTTTGAGGAAGAGGGCGGTGATGGCTCTGACGAAGCCGCATCCCATCCCGCGCCTGTCGCGCGCCCGGTAGAGGCACTGGTGCTGGAAGCCTTCATCGCCCAGCATTACATCGGCGTGCCGGTGCCGCCCTTGCTGGTCACCAGCGTGGCGGTGGACAAGGCGCTGATGGACGCATTGACCGAGCAAACCGGTGTGCGCGTACATGCCATCCACCAGCCGCGCGAGCAGCGCCGTGCCTGGCTCGACATGGCGCAAAAGAACGCCGACTTGCAACTGGCCCGCCTTTTGGCGGAAGAGGGCTCGCAACAGGCCCGCACGCGTGCCTTGGCCGAGGCATTGGACTTGCCGCCTGAGGACCTGGACCAGCTCACGATCGAGTGCTTCGACATTTCGCACACTGCGGGCGAAGCCACCCAGGCATCATGCGTGGTGTTCCATCACCACAAGCTGCAAAGCAGCGAGTACCGTCGCTACAAGATCGAAGGCATCACCGGTGGCGACGACTACGCCGCCATGCGCCAGGTGCTGACGCGGCGCTACAGCAAGGTGGTTGAAGCCCAGCGCGAAGAGGGCGGTATCGACTTTGCCGCGGCAGGGGCCGATGGCGCAGCGCCACAGCGCAAAGGGGCCGCGCGCCTGCCCGACCTGGTGCTCATCGACGGTGGCAAGGGCCAGGTGGGTGTGGCCCGTGAGGTGTTCACCACCCTGGGCCTGGACCTGGCACGCATCGTGGGCGTGGAGAAGGGCGAGGGCCGCAAGGTGGGCCTGGAAGAACTGGTGTTTGCCGATGGGCGCGAAAAGATCTACCTGGGCAAAGACTCTGCCGCGCTGATGCTGGTGGCGCAGATCCGCGACGAGGCACACCGCTTTGCCATCACCGGCATGCGGGCTGCGCGGGCCAAGGTGCGGGTGGGTGGCGGTCAGCTCGAAGAAATTGCGGGGGTTGGCCCCAAGAAGCGCGCGCGTCTGCTGCAGCGCTTTGGCGGGGTGCGCGGCGTGGCGGCTGCCAGCGTGGAAGACATCGCCACGGTGGAAGGCATTT
>ERZ650312.1322-NODE-1322-length-14008-cov-6.349746_pt1 | contig 14008 bp, 14 predicted proteins | sample MGYA00376248_ERZ650312 | MGnify/ENA primary metagenome ERZ650312 (study PRJEB26733, sample SAMN07839316) | wastewater metagenome | biome: urban; feature: wastewater treatment plant; material: waste water | place: USA: North Carolina | collected 2016-07-28 ... | reverse complement strand
GGGCGGCATTCGAGAATGCGCTCGATTGGCGTGTCTTCATCGAACCAGGTAACGAGCGAGACGCATTCGAGCGCGGCGATGACGGCGAGCCGGTCGGCCAGCGTGTTCACCGGCCGGTCAACGCCCTTGCCCAGGCGTTTGACCGAGGTGTCCGTGTTGAGCGCGACGACCATGGCTTTGCCCAAGGCGCGGGCTTGTCCGAGCAGGGTTACGTGGCCGCGGTGCAGGATGTCGAAGCAGCCGTTGGTGAAGACGAGCGGCCGCGGTAGGTCGGCAAGTCGCGTGACGAGTTGATCTGGTGCCACGATCTTGCCTTCAAAGGCTGGGGCAGAATAATTCATCGGGGTACTCGCTGACGGGCGGCTACGGATTCCTGACTTCTGCCGGTTTGCCGTTGCCGCTGGACTTCTGGACGACGTCGATTTCGCGTGCCTTGGCCGGCGAGATGATCTCCATCAGGTTGACGACCCTCTTGACGCCGCTTGTCGTGCGCGCGACGTTGATCGCTGCGTCGGCTTCGGCTTGCGTCACGATGCCGAGCAGGAAGGATGTCCCGGCCTCGGTGACGACCTTGACATGCACGGGGTTGAACTTGCCGGAGTCAACCGAGCGGCTCTTGATCTTGGAAGTGACGAAGGCGTCATTGCTGCGGTTGGTGTAGGAACTCGCCGGGCCAACGACGAGTTCGTTATGCACGCCCAGGACGTTCGGAAGTCCGCTGACGATGCGTTCGGCTTCACTCTTGGCGTCCGCGCTCGGCACTTCGCCAGTGATCAGCACCTTGCGGTTGTAGCTGGTGAAATTGAGGTGCGCCTTGTCGCCCACTTTTTCGCTGACCTGCGCGTTGGCTTTCCATTCGATCGTTTCGTCGTCGGTCTGGACGCCGAGCGTCCGGCGGTCGACGGTCGCCATTACGCCCGAGGTGACGCCGGCCGCAACGACCGGGAAGCAGCCTTGCAGGGCGGGCAGGACGGTGGCGCCGATCAACAGTGTTGCGATGAGGCTCTTCTTCATTCTTCAACTCCTAATAGCAGGCAATCGATCCCGTCGCACAAGCAGTGGAGGGTGAGCAGATGCACTTCCTGAATGCGGGCGGTGCGATCCGAGGGAACGCAGATGTGGATGTCGGAATCACGCAGCATTTCACCAATCTGACCGCCGCCCTTGCCGGTTAACGCAACAATGCGCAGATCGTTGTCGTGCGCGGCCTGAATCGCTTCGATGACGTTCGGCGAGTTGCCGGACGTCGAGATGGCGAGCAGGACGTCACCCGGTTGACCGAGTGCACGCACCTGCCGCTCGAAAATCGCCTTGAAACCGTAGTCGTTGGCGACGGCGGTCATGATCGATGTGTCGGTGGTCAGCGCGATGGCCGCCAGCCCGTGGCGCTCCATTTCGAAGCGGCCAACCAGTTCCGCCGCAAAGTGCTGTGCGTCGGCGGCCGAGCCACCGTTGCCACAGGCGAGAATCTTGCCGTTGCCGACGAGGCTCGCGACCATGGTTTCAACCGCGCCGGCGATCGGCGCAGCGAGCATCTCGATGGCTTCGAGCTTGGTGTGCGCGCTGTCGGAAAACTGCTGACTGATGCGTGAGATCAAATCCATGGGTGTCGTCGGGTACAAAAAAACAGGCCGTTAGTCTATCACCAGAGAATCGTTATCACAGGACGAGGAAAATCTCGAACTCGATCCGGCGCCATGGATCCGGGTCGTCGCGCAGTACCGATACGCGCGCTTCGAGTGACTCACCGGCGTCGAGTGCCTGCGCCACGGCGCGGTTCTCGGCGCGCGGGACGTAGCCCAGCTTCTCACCGTTCCAGTCGACGCGCACTGCATTGCGGTCGTGGCGATTGTCCGCTTCGCGCGTGAGCGTCAAGCGATCGCCGACGCGGATTTCGCTCCGCAAACGCTTGGCGCCGTAATACTGGCTGCCGGCGAGCGGCGAACTTTGAACGAGGATCTTGATCGATTCGGCGAAAGCCGCTGCATTCAGCCACAGCGAAAGGAGCAGCGTCAGACCGAATCGTTCAATCGAGCGAGAAAGCATCGCGCAGCCATTCAATGTCGTTGCCGGACGTGCCGTTCATCAGGATGCAATCAAAGCGGCAGTCGTCGTTGGTCAGCGCGTTCGTCATCAGGAAATGCTGGGCGGCGAGGATGATCCGGCGTTGCTTGATCGCCGTCACGCTGGCAGCGGCGCCGCCGAAGGCGGTGTTTTGGCGCAGGCGGACTTCGACGAAGACGAGCACTTTCCCGTCGCGGCAGACGAGGTCGATTTCGCCACCGCGGCACCGGTAGTTGCGCGCGATGATCCGGAGCTTTTTCTTCTCCAGAAAGCGCGCCGCCAGGTCCTCGGCCTGCCGGCCGGCGCTGCCGCTCGTTTGTCGCGTGGTATCGTTGTTGCTCATTGATCCGGTGACTGAAATGACAGAAGAATTGCCCGCATTATATGTAGTGCCGACGCCGCTCGGGAATCTGGCCGACATGACGCAGCGCGCCATCGACGTTTTGCGCCGCGTGCCCTGGGTGGCCGCCGAGGACACGCGCCACAGCGCGCCCTTGCTGAAGCACTATGGCGCGGGTGCCCGCCTGTTGCCGGCGCACGAGCACAACGAAGAAGGTGCGGCGCAGCAGGTGATCGGCAAACTGGCGGCGGGCGAGTCGGTCGCCCTCGTTTCCGACGCCGGTACGCCGGCCGTTTCCGACCCCGGTGCGCGTCTGGTGGCGCGCGTGCGCGCGGCGGGCTTTCGCGTGGTTCCGCTGCCGGGCGCGTGCGCCGCGGTGACGGCGCTGTCGGCGTCGGGGCTCGTCGAGCCGCATTTCCTTTTCTACGGCTTCCTTCCGGCCAAGACGAAGCAGCGCGAAGATGAACTGAGGGCGTTGGTCGATCTGCCGTATGCGCTGGTCTTCTACGAGGCACCGCATCGCATTCTGGAGACCGTCGAGTCGATCGCCAGGGTCCTTGGCAACGACAGAACGCTCGTGTTCGCGCGCGAGCTGACCAAGCTCTTCGAGACGATCCACAGCTGCCCGTCCGGCGAAGCGCTCGCCTGGTTGCGGGCCGATGCCAACCGGCAGCGCGGCGAGTTCGTTCTGCTCGTATCCGGTGCCGTCGAGGCCGGCGGTTCGGGCGAGGGCGAACGCGTGCTGAAGCTGCTCCTCGATGACGGCATTTCGGTCAAGCAGGCTGCCCGACTGGCGCACGCCATCACTGGCGCGCCGAAGAATGCGATGTACGAGCTGGCGCTGAGTCTTAAGGAGTAACTCAAGGAGTGACGTGGCGACCGATGCGGCGATGAAGGGCGCGCCGCAGGAGGCTTTCATCTAGAATGCAGGCGTTACGTCTCCCGTCCTCATCATGCCCAATAGCCAAACCGCCTCCCTCGCCCGAATCACCTTGACGCGTCCCGACGACTGGCATCTGCACCTGCGTGACGGCGACGCGCTCAAGTCCGTTCTGCCGCACAGCGCGGCGCAGTTCGCGCGGGCGATTGTCATGCCCAACCTGCGTCCGCCGGTGACGACCGTCGCGGCCGCCGGCGCGTATCGCCAGCGCATTCTCGCCGTGCTGCCCGAGGGTGCGAGTTTCGAGCCACTGATGACGCTTTACCTCACTGACAACACGCCGGCCGACGAGATCCGGCGCGCGGCCGACAGCGGCTTCGTCAAGGCGGTCAAGCTCTATCCGGCCGGGGCGACGACCAACTCCGACGCGGGGGTGACCGATCTTGCCAAGTGCGACGCGGCGCTCGCCGAGATGGAAAAGGCGGGCATGCCGCTGCTCGTGCATGGCGAAGTTACCGATCCGACGATCGACATCTTCGACCGCGAGAACGTCTTCATCGAAACGGTGCTGCAGCCCCTGCTGGCGCGGCGGCCGGGGCTGCGCGTCGTGTTCGAGCACATCACGACGGCCGATGCCGCCGAGTTCGTCGCAGCGGCGGGCGAGAACGTCGCGGCGACGATCACCGCACATCATCTGCTCTACAACCGCAACGCGCTGTTCGTGGGTGGCGTTCGTCCGCACTATTACTGCCTGCCAGTACTAAAGCGAGAGAAGCACCGCGCCGCCCTGGTCGACGCGGCGACTTCGGGCCGTCGCAAGTTCTTCCTTGGCACCGATTCGGCGCCGCACGCGCGCCACACCAAGGAGGCGCCCTGCGGTTGCGCGGGTTGCTACACGGCACACGCGGCGCTGGAACTCTATACCGAGGCGTTCGAAGCGGCCGATGCACTCGACCGGCTGGAGGCTTTTGCCAGCTTCAACGGCCCGGACTTCTATCGGTTGCCGCGCAATGAGACGCACGTGACGCTGGAGAAAACGCCCTGGCAGGTGCCCGAGGCGTTTGCATTCGCCGGCGGCGAGTCGCTGGCGCCCCTGCGCGCAGGCGAGTCGCTCACCTGGCGACTCGTTGGCTAGGTTTGGTATTTATTGCGGAGGTGTTCGTGGTTCGTCCCAGCTTTTCTCCGAGGTGGATGGTATTGGCGCTGTTGCCGCTGCTGGCCGCATGCACCGACCTTCGCGCAACCTTCGAAATCAAGGGCAGCGCACACGCGCTGAGCCTCATCCGCGTAACCGGCATGTTCTGGGAGAAAACGGCCGAGTACTCGATCGTCGCCGCCCGCATGCCCGACTGCATGCGCCGCCACGCGCTCGGGAAGGCCGGGCTCAAGGCTCGGGTGGAGGTCTATTCGCCCGGCAATGACGCGTGGATTCTCAGGCAGGGAAAGCAGATGTACGTGGTCGAGACGCGCACTTGCGAAGGCTTTGCCAAGCTGGACAAGGAGCCCGATAGCGGATTGGGCGTGCCGATGGGTGTCTTCGAGATGCGCGGCAGCGAGCTCGTCTTCACGCCAGCGGTCAAGGCGGAGCCATCGACCGCGCCGGCGCCTACGCAGAGCGAATCAGCGACTGAAGCTGCGCAGAACTGATTTGTCCGCCGGGCCGCGTATAATCGCGGCGGGAAGTCGGCCAGGCAACCGCTGGGGGAGAGGCGAAAGTCTCGAACCGGGAGGAAAGTCCGGGCTTCACAGAGCAAGATGCCGGTTAACGACCGGGCACCGCAAGGTGACGGAAAGTGCAACAGAGAATAGACCGCCTAAGTCCGGGGCAACCCGGGCCGGTAAGGGTGAAACGGCGAGGTAAGAGCTCACCGCGGACGTGGTAACACGGACGGCACGGCAAACCCCATCTGAAGCAAGACCAAATAGGGAAGCGCATGGCGTGGCTCGCGTTGCTTCCGGGTAGGTTGCTTGAGCGTGCTGGCAACAGCACGCCTAGAGGAATGGTTGCCCACGACAGAACCCGGCTTATCGGCCGGCTTCCCACCTCTCTCTCTGCCGCCGCGTTTGACAGTGCGCTCGGTGGCGTCAATACTGGTTTTCACCCTGCGCAGCGCACCTTCATGGACAACACGGATCGCCCCCGGCTCAACGCCATCGCCGGCCCCATTCTGGGCGAGTTCCTGCTCGGCTACACGGTGGTTATCGTCGGCCTTTGGCTGGCGTCGCATACGTCGGACGGCGCGGCGGGCAGCCTCGGTCTTGCCAATCAGGTGCTCGAGACACTGTTCGTGCTCTATCGTGTGCTGGCGATCGGCATGGGCGTCGTCATCACCCAGTTGCTTGGCGGGCAGCAAACCGAGAGCGTGCGCAGAACGGCGCTGGCTGGTCTCGGCGCGGCGAGTTGGGCCGGCATGTTCGTGTTCGGTTGGCTGGTGCTTGGCAACGATCTGATCCTCGATGTGCTGAACGCGCCGGCGGAGATCCTGCCGATGGCCGCACCCTACCTGCAGTTGCTGGCGCCGGCTGCGCTGCTCGAAGGCTATAACCTGATGATGGCGGCGATCCTGCGCGCCCACCTGCACGTCAAGGATTCCCTGCGCGTGATGATCGCCATGCATTGCAGCCACTTCGTGCTGGCCGTGCCACTGATGCTCGGTGTGGGGTCGTGGGACGGGTTCGGGCTCAACGGATTTGCCATCGCCTTGCTGGTCAGCCGCGCGATCGGCCTGGTTCTGCATTTGCGCCTGTGGCGCCGGCGCATGGCGCTGGTGCCAGCGCTGTCGGACTGGTGGGCGTTCTGTCCGCGCATTCTGGCGCCAGTCTTGCGCATCGGTGTGCCGGGGGCGACGACCGAACTCGGCTACCGGGCGGCGTTCATGGTGTCGCTGGCGGCGACCGCGCGACTCGGCGTCGTGGCGCTGGCGACGCATTCGTATGTCCTGCAGTTGCTGCGCTACGTGTTCCTTATCAGCCTGTCGATCGGCTGGGCCTGCGAGATCATCGTCGGGCGCCTGATTGGCGCCGGTCAGTTCGGTCAGGCGCGCGCGCTGGTGATCAAGGGGGTGCGCAACGGCCTGGTCGCATCGGGTTCGATCGCCGTGGTCGCGGCCTTCGCCGCGCCATGGTTGATGCGCGTATTCACCAAGGATCCGGCCGTGATCGAGGCGGCGCAGGTTCTCCTCTGGATCGCCGTGGCGCTCGAGTGCGGACGTGTCTTCAATCTGATCGTCACGGGCGCCTTGCGCGCGACGGGCGATGCGATCTATCCGGTCGTTGCCAGCGTCGGTTCGTTTGCGCTGGTGCTCGGTGTCGGTTCCTACTTCCTCGGGCATGTGGTCGGTTTGCCCGGGATCTTCATCGCCTATGCCGCCGACGAGTGGGTGCGCGGCTTGCTGGTGTTCGTCCGCTGGCGCCGGCACGGCTGGGTTCCGCATGCGCGCAACGCGCAGCGGCGCGTGCGGCGCGGGTGATTACTCCCCGATCTTGATCGCCAGCGGGGCGCTGATCGGCGTTCCGTGTCGCCCCGTCCATCGCCGCGTCGTTTAACCGCCCTGAAGTCTCTCGCGCATTGGTCAATATATCTGGCTTTTGGCCTATGTTCGTTACAAAGCACTTTAAGTTGCAATTTTTCCTTGTTGTTTTTTAACAGAAATTTACCGTGAACGTTTCTCCGGAAACGCTTGTAAGTCATTGTCGTCATTGGCTTTTTTGGTGAAAAACAGCTTGCTTGTGCAAAATCTTTGCCTTAAAGTGGGAGACAGTGGTGAAAAGTGGGGAATCGGGGGTTTCTCACGAAGGTTTTCACAAGAGCAACGGTTACAGGCGAGGGCACGGGTTTGATGTTTCAGGGAGCGGCAGCGCTAAGTCTCGACGCGAAAGGTCGGCTCGCCATTCCGGCGCGCCACCGGGACGCGCTCGTGGCGGCTTCTGCTGGCCAGCTCGTGCTGACTGCTCATCCCCATCGTTGCCTGCTCCTCTACCCGGCGAGCGCCTGGGAGCCGATTCGCGACAAGGTGCTTGCCGCGTCGAGCCTCGATCAGCGCTCCGCTGCAATCAAACGTCTCTTGGTTGGTAACGCGCGCGAAGAAACGCTGGACTCTGCCGGCCGTCTGTTGGTCGCGCCGGAGTTGCGCCGTTTCGCCCAGTTCGACAAGCAGGTTTGGCTGGTCGGTCAGGGTAGTCACTTTGAAATCTGGTCCGATGCCGGCTGGCAGAAGGAGCAGGAGGCGGTCTTTGCCCTTGGCGACCAGTTGCCGCCCGGGCTTGAGGATCTGGCGCTGTGACCGCTGCCCTGTCGCATCAGACAGTGCTACTGCGGGAGGCGGTTGAGGCTTTGACGATAAAGCCCGCCGGCGTCTACGTAGATGGCACCTTTGGCCGGGGTGGGCACAGTCGGGCCATTCTCGAGCAATTGGGTCCGAACGGGCGGCTCATCGCCTTTGACCGCGATCCGCAAGCCATCGCTGCTGCGCAAGCAATGAATGATTCCCGATTGATGATCGTGCACCGGGCCTTTGGTGATCTGGCTCCGGTCTTGCATGACTTGGGCGTTTCGGCGGTCGATGGCGTGCTGCTCGACGTCGGCGTGTCCTCGCCGCAGATCGACGATGGCGAACGCGGGTTCAGTTTCCGCTTCGATGCGCCGCTCGACATGCGCATGGATACCACGCGAGGCGAGACAGCGGCCGAGTTTCTGGCAACGGCAGAGATAAGAGACATTACGGAGGTGATTAGAAACTATGGCGAAGAACGGTTTGCTTTCCAGATTGCAAAGAAGATTGTGGCTACTCGGAGCGAGCGGCCTCTTACAACCACAGGCCAGCTTGCCACGCTCGTACGCGAAACCGTGCGGACCCGCGAGCCCGGCCAGGATGCGGCGACGCGTACCTTTCAAGCTCTACGGATTCACGTCAATCAAGAGCTCGAGCAACTCGCTCTAGTCCTGCCGCAGGCGCTGGACGTGCTGCAGCCCGGAGGGCGCCTGGTCGTGATCAGCTTCCATTCGCTGGAAGACCGCATCGTCAAGCGTTTCATGCGCGACGAAGCGAGCACCGATCGCTTGCCCAAGAATCTCCCCTTGCGCAGCGTCGATCTGCCGCAGCCGCATTTGCGCCTCGTCGGCAAACCGGTCAAGGCGGGTGACGAGGAAGTCGCTGGTAATCCGCGCGCGCGCAGCGCCGTAATGCGCGTGGCCGAAAAGCTGGGCGAACGAGGCGAATAGGATGCTGCGCCTCAATCTTCTTCTGCTCATCGTTGCGGTCGTCTGCGCACTCAGCGTTGTGACGTCGCAGCACAAGGCGCGCCGCCTCTTCCAGGCGCTGGAAAGCGAGCAGGAGCGCGCCGAGCATCTGGATGTCGAGTTCGACCAATTGCAGCTCGAACTGTCGACCTGGGCGACCTCGCCGCGCATCGAAAAGATCGCGCGCGACAAGCTCAAGATGCGCACCCCCGAGCCGGCCAAGGTGGTCGTCGTCAGCCCCGTCGAGGTGTCGCGATGATGAACTTCAAGGGGCCGAAGGGGCACAAGTTCGCCGAGAGCCCGGTGCTCAAGCTCCGCCTGCCGGCCTGGCGTTCGCGTCTGATGGCGCTCCTGATCCTCTCCTGCTTTGGCGTGCTGATCGGACGCGCGTTCTACCTGCAGGTGCTGAACAACGACTTCTTGCAGGAAAAAGGCGAGTCGCGCTACCGGCGCGACCTGGAAATCCCGGCCTCGCGCGGCCGCATTTCCGACCGCAACGGCGACATCCTGGCGGTGTCGACGCCGATGAAATCCGTCTGGGCGATTCCTTCGGAAGCACGCCTGAACAACGAGCAGATCGGGCTGCTGGCCAATCTGCTCGAAATGGGTACGAAGGAACTTGCGCAGAAGCTGGCCAGCGACAAGACCTTCGTCTTCCTGCGCCGCCAGTTGCCGCCGGACATCGGCGAGCGCGTCGCGGCGCTCAAGCTGCCGGGAATCGGTCAGGACAAGGAGTATCGTCGTTTCTATCCGGGCGGCGAGATGACCGCGCACATGGTCGGCTTTACCGGCGTCGACGACAAGGGGCTGGAAGGCGTCGAGCTGGCCTTTCAGCGGCAGCTCCTCGGGCACGCCGGCAGCCGCAGCGTGATCAAGGACCGGCGCGGCCGGATCGTCGAAGATGTCGGTTCGATCAAACCGCCGCAGGACGGCAAGGACATTCGCCTGGCGATCGACTCCAAGGTGCAGTACATGGCCTACAGCCAGCTGAAACAGGCGGTTACCGACTTCAAGGCCAAGGCGGGCGGTGTTGTGGTTGTCGATACCAAGACCGGCGAGATCCTCGCGCTCGCCAACTGGCCGACCTACAACCCGAACAACCGCGAACGGTTGAGCGGCGCGCAACTGCGCAATCGGGCATTGACTGACACCTATGAGCCGGGTTCGGTGATGAAACCGTTTACCGCCGCACTCGCGCTCGAATACGACAAGGTGCGTTTCGACACGGTGATCGCTTGCGCGCCAGGACGGCTGACGATCGGCTCGGCGACGATCTCCGATGCACATCCGCACGGCGATCTGACCGTCGCCCAGGTCATCCAGAAGTCGTCCAACGTCGGCACCGCGAAGATTGGCGCGATGCTGTCGCCCGAGCAGATGTGGACGATGTTCGATGCCATTGGCCTCGGGCAGCAGCCGGGTCTGGGCTTCCCCGGCGAAGTGACCGGCCGCTTGCGGCCGTGGAAGAGCTGGCGGCCGATCGAGCAGGCGACGATGTCGTACGGCCACGGTCTCTCCGTCTCGTTGATGCAACTGGCGCGCGCCTACACGATTTTCGCGCGCGAAGGCGACATGGTTCCCCTGAGCCTGACCAGGACCGACGGAATGCCGATACCGACGAAGCAGATCTTCAGCCAGCAGACGGCGCGCGAAGTGCGGACCATGCTTGAAATGGCCGCGCAGCCCGGTGGAACGGCACCGAAGGCGCAGATTCCCGGCTATCGCGTCGGCGGCAAGACGGGCACCGCGTACAAGATCGAAGGCGGCCAGTACGTCAGGAAGTACGTCGCGTCGTTCGTCGGCTTCGCGCCGGTGTCCGATCCACGCCTCGTGGTTGCCGTGATGATCGATGAGCCGAGCGCCGGTGGGCACTACGGCGGCGACGTGGCCGGGCCAATATTCTCCAGTGTCATGGGCGGCGCCTTGCGCACGCTCGGAGTGCCGCAGGACTCGCCGATCCAGATGGCGCAGCAAGGCGGGGCGGCCGCGAAGGTCCCGGCCGGAAAGGAAAAACTATGACTCAGCAAACGGACCTCATGCCGGCTGCTGCTGGTGAAATCACGCCGGAGCGCATAATCCGGCGCTTCGCCGAGCTGGGCGTGCAGCTGACTGGCGTCGCCGACGACAGCCGCAAGGTGTGTCGTGGCGATCTGTTCATGGCCTACCCGGGGGATCTGAGCGACGGCCGGCGTTTCATCGCCGACGCGATTGCGCGTGGCGCCGCGGCTGTGTTCTGGGAAGAGCGCGGCGACTTCGTCTGGAATGCCGACTGGCGTGTGGCGAATCTTTCAGGCACGGGCCTGCGCGCCCTCTGCGGGCCGCTCGCGCATGCCGTCTTCGGCCAGCCGAGCGAGAGACAGTCGGTGATCGCGATCACCGGCACCAACGGCAAGACGACGATCAGCCAGTGGCTCGGTCGCTCGCATCCGCGCTCCTGTGCGGTGATCGGTACGCTCGGCGCTGGTTTTGTCGGCGATCTGGACGATACTGGCCTGACGACGCCCGAAGCGACGAACCTCGCGCGTTACCTCACCGACTTCGCCAATGCCGGCGCGCAAGCGTGCGCCGTCGAGGCCAGTTCGATCGGCATCGAGGAAGGCCGGCTCGATGGCACGCGCGTCGACGTCGCGGTCTTTACCAATCTCACGCGCGACCATCTCGACTACCACGGTTCGATGGAATGCTACGCGGAGGCCAAGAAGCGACTGTTCGCTTGGCCGCGCCTGCGCCTCGCGGTCGTCAATCTGGACGATCCGTTCGGTGTCGAGCTGGCGAAAACGACCACGGCGACGAAAGTGCTTGGTTACACGCAAGGCGACGGTTTTGCCGACCGGCAAGGCGTGGTTCGCGCCGAAGACGTGGAAGAGGCGGTGACCGGCCTGCGCTTCCGCCTCTCCGCACCGAGCGGCAGGGCGCGGGTGGAGACTGCTCTGGTCGGGCGCTACAACGTTTCGAATCTGCTGGCGGTGGCCGCCGTATTGCTCGATGCGGGACTCAAACCGGCCGAGGTCGCGGCACGCTTCGCCGAACTGACGCCGCCGCCCGGACGATTGGAAAAGATCGGTGGCTACAACGAACCGCTGATCGTCGTCGACTACGCGCACACACCCGACGCCCTCGAAAGTGCGCTTGCGGCCTTGCGTGGTGTGGCGACTGCGCGCGGCGGAAAGCTCGTGGCCGTGTTTGGCTGCGGTGGCGATCGCGATCGCGGCAAGCGCCCGCTGATGGGCGAGATCGCCACGCGCCTCGCCGACCGCGTCGTGCTGACCAGCGACAACCCGCGCAGCGAAGATCCACTGGCGATTCTTGCCGAAATCCGGCAGGCCGCTGGGTCGGCCGAGGTCATCGCCGATCGCGCTGCTGCGATCAGGGCAACCATTGGTCAGGCGCATCCGGCGGACGTCATTCTGCTCGCCGGCAAGGGTCATGAGCCGTATCAGGAAATCGCCGGTGTGCGCCGACCGTTTTCGGATCTCACCGAGGCACAAGGCGCGCTCGTTGCGCGTCAGGAGGAGGGCGCATGAGCGTCGTCATGAATTTGCAGGAAGCGGCGCAGGCGATAGCGGCCACGCTGATCGGCGCTGAAGACGGTGCGACCGTCGTGTTTCGCGGCGTCTCCACCGACAGCCGCAAGATCGACGCCGGGCAACTCTTCATCGCCCTGTGCGGTGAGAACTTCGACGGACACGAGTTTCTCGCCACGGCGAGCGCCGCCGGTGCCGTCGCCGCAGTGGTTGCCGCCGATGCAGTCGCCGCTTTGCCGGAAGTCGCGCTGCCCCTTTTGGTTGTTGAGGAAACACGTCTGGCGCTGGGTAGCCTTGCCGCCGCATGGCGTTCGCGTTTCGCGTTGCCGCTCGTCGCCGTGACCGGCAGCAACGGCAAGACGACGAGCAAGGAGATGCTCTCCAGCATCATGCGCGCGGCGCACGGCGACGCTGTTCTCGCGACGCAGGGCAACTTCAACAACGACATCGGCCTGCCGCTGACATTGCTGACACTGAGCGCGCAGCACCGCGCGGCGGTGATCGAGATGGGCATGAACCATCCAGGCGAGATCGCCTACCTCGGACGCATCGCGCGACCGACCGTGGCGCTGGTGACCAACGCACAGCGTGCGCACCTGGAAGGAATGGGCTCGATCGACATGATTGCCCGCGAGAAGGGCAGCGTCTTCGAGGAACTGGTGGCACCCGGCGTGGCCGTCTTCCGTGCCGACGACGAATGGACCGATTTGTGGCGCGCGCAGAGTACGGGCCACGCGACGATGACCTTTGCGCTCAATCATCCCGCCGAAGTGACGGGCCATTATCAGGCGCATGGGCTCGACAATCGGCTGACGATCAAGGGCGGCGGGCAAGAGGTTGAGGTGACGCTGGCCCTGCCCGGCGCACACAACGCGCGCAACGCGCTCGGGGCGGCTGCCGCGGCGTTGGCGGCCGGCGTCTCGCTCGAAGCGGTTGGGCGCGGGCTCAATGCCTTCCGTGGCATCAAGGGACGTCTGCAGCGTCGCGCGGGCGTTGGTGGTGCCATGCTCCTAGACGATACCTACAACGCCAACCCGGATTCCGTACGCGCCGGCATCGATGTGCTTGCCTCAACCGTCGGCAAGAAGATCCTCGTGCTCGGCGACATGGGCGAAATCGGCGACATGACCGGGCAGTTCCATGACGAAGTCGGCGGTTATGCCAAGAGCCAGGGCGTCGATCTCTTGTTCGCGCTTGGTGATTCGAGCGCGCTGGCGGCCTACAACTTCGGGATCGGCGGCCGGCACTTCAAGAAAATCGAGGATCTGGTCCCCGCCCTGCTGCCAGAAATGACGGCCGACGCGACCGTGCTGATCAAGGGCTCGCGCTTCATGCGCATGGAACGCGTCGTCGAGGCGGTTGCCGCGCCGGACACCGATTCCGTTCAGCCAGAGGAGAAGAAATAATGCTGCACGCGCTGGCCCAATGGTTGTCGCAGGACATCCGTGGATTCAACGTCTTCAACTACATCACGCTGCGCGCCGTGCTCGCGGCGATGACCGCGCTGATCATCTCCTTCACCGCCGGACCGGCCGTCATCCGCTGGTTGACGACGAAGAAGATCGGTCAGGCGGTGCGTACCGACGGGCCGCAGACGCACCTCGTCAAATCCGGCACGCCGACCATGGGCGGCGCGCTGATCCTGATCGCCATCGGCGTCACCACGCTGTTGTGGGGCGACCTCGCCAACCGCTACGTCTGGGTGCTGCTGATCGTTACGCTCGGCTTCGGCGCCATCGGCTGGTACGACGACTGGAAGAAAGTCGTCTACCGCGATCCGAAAGGCCTAGCCAGCCGCTGGAAGTACTTCTGGCAGTCGGTGATCGGCCTGGTCGTCGCCATCTATCTGGCGATGTCCGCGACGCTGCCGGCAGAAATGGAACTGATCGTGCCGTTCTTCAAGACCGTTTCCTATCCGCTCGGCGCGATCGGCTTCGTGATCCTCACCTACCTCGTCATCG
>ERZ650312.1321-NODE-1321-length-14020-cov-4.010741_pt1 | contig 14020 bp, 7 predicted proteins | sample MGYA00376248_ERZ650312 | MGnify/ENA primary metagenome ERZ650312 (study PRJEB26733, sample SAMN07839316) | wastewater metagenome | biome: urban; feature: wastewater treatment plant; material: waste water | place: USA: North Carolina | collected 2016-07-28 ... | reverse complement strand
GACCTTGGGGGAGGATTACACCGAGGAACGAATCACCCAGCGGATCAAGGGCATTGCCATCGACCGGGGGCCGCGCAGAAGAAGCGCCGGGGAAATCTCCCTGCGGATCGCCTTGGAGGACAGTATCAAGGCCCAGCAGTCGGCGGGCTATGCGCGGTGGGCGAAGCTGCACAACTTGAAGCAGGCCGCCAATTCCTTAAACTTCATCACAGAACACCAGATCGACAGCTACGAGGGCTTGGAAAGCAGGCTGGCCGAGATCAGCGCGGCAAACGACGCGGCGGCCTCCGCCCTGAAAGACGCGGAACGCCGCCTTGGGGATATGGCGCTGCTGATAAAAAACCTCTCCGCCTACAAGCAGCTCCGGCCTGTGGCGCTGGAACTGCGAAACGCCAAAGACAAGGCCGCGTTCCGGCGGCAGCATGAAAGCCAACTGATCTTGTATGAGGCGGCGGCAAAGGCGCTCAAAGAGGCCGGGGTCACAAAGCTCCCCAACCTGTACGCCCTCAAAACCGAGTATAAAAAGCTGGACGCAGAACGGGAACGGCTGTCCGCACAGTACAGCGAAGCGAAACAGAAATTGAAAGAATACGGCATTGTCAAACAGAATGTAGACAGCATTTTGCGGACAGCGCCGGGAAAGGAGCATACGCAGGAACGATGAACATACCGAGAATGAGTTACCCCCAATACCGCAAGGCCCGCAGGCTCACCCATGAGTGCTGCAACTACTGTAACGGAAACTGCCTCCTGCTGGACGATGGGGAGGAATGTGTCTGTGTGCAGAGTATTTCCTATTCGCTGCTGTGCCGGTGGTTCAAGGTGGCCGTCCTGCCGTTGGACGCGGCCCTGTGCGCCGAGATCACCAAAGGCCGGGACGAGATCAAACGCTGCGCCGTCTGCGGGGCGGCGTTTACGCCCAACTCCAACCGGGCCAAATACTGCCCGGATTGTGCGGTGCAGGTACGCCGGAAGAAAGAGGCGGAACGCCAGCGGAAAAGATACCTCCTGTCTACGCATTTAGGGCGGTAAAAGTCCACGGAAATCAAGGGTTTTTCCGCATGGTCGGCAGGCAGGTGGATAAAGTTATCCTGTTCCCCTCAAAACGGGGTTCTAAATGCGGAAAAATGGACAAAAAAGAAGCGCCGGACGCAGAGGCTTTGACACCTCCGCGCCCGGCGTTTTGCTTATTCGTCTGTGAAGTGGAACCGCTGCGCCGCAAAGTCGGCGTCGCTCATGGCGTCCAGCTTATCGGCGGTCTGGCAGGTCAGCGCCGCCATTTCCTTGCCCATGTCCGGCAAAGCTGCCCGGAGATTTGCCGCCGTCCTGCGGCGGTCGGCGTTGTGGTACAGACAGATCAGGTTTTCTTCTTCCACGGTGAAATACATTCCTCATACCTCCATTTCTTTTGATTTTTCCCGCGCCGGGGGCTTCTTTTTCTGTTCCTCCTTGGCGGCGGCAAGCTGCGCCCGGATGGACGGTTTCTTTTGTTTCTGTGTTGTCTTTCGGGTCTGCTTGGGCTTTTTGGCCTCCGCCTTGGCTGCCTCGGCCACATCCAAAAGGGAAATCTGTTCCCCGGCTTTTGCCCTTGCTTCCAGTTCCTCCATAGACGGGGCGTTGTTCATCATGCCGTCGATCATGTTGTAGTTCTGCTCGGTGGACATTTCCGCCGTCTTGATATGGCTTTCTGGCTGGGCGGGGATGGCAAAGGCCCTTGTGCCGTTTGCCATAATGAGATACCTGCCGTCCTCCGACTGGTGGTGGAATCCATACCCGGCGGCCTCCATCTGTTCCCGGCTCCTGTCGGTCAGATAGAAACGGCCTCTCGGCGTCTGGATTTGTTCGCCGGTCATGCACTCGTCCGGCGTGAGCTGCTTTTCCGGCTGGGCGAAAAACTCCGGCACCTGCCGGTAGTCGGCCCCCTCGTCCACATAGTAGGCGGTCTGTTTCCCATCCTGCCGGAACACCACAATATCCCCCATCGAGAGGGAATGTCCCTTGTAATCGGCGGGATGTTCCATGTTGAAGCGGCGGTAAATCTCGTCCAGTGTGGTGTCCTTGTCCAGCGGCGCGGTGTAGACAAGCTGGTAATTCTTCCTGTCCACCGAAAGCCCATCTGCCTGCAAGTCCTCATAGGAACGGTAGCGGAAGTCGCGCCCCTCCGGGCCGGGCGGTACTTGGTAGATGGAAAAGTTGGGCTGCGCCGGGGCCTCATAGTCAGAGGCAACATATTCCTCCACCGTCAGCCCGGCAGTGGCGGCCTCCTGTTCCAGCTCTGCCTCGATCTGTTTTTTGTAGTCCTGCAAGCTCTGGTCGAAGTCGGCAAGCTGCGGCGGCTCCGGCAAATGGTACTGGCCCTGATTGAGAAGCGGGCGGCACTCTTTTACATAGTCCAAAACCGCGTTGAAATAAGCGGTCTGTTCCGGCGTCAGGGTTTCCCCGGATCGCAGGGGACGCCGGGCCTCCTGCTCCATAGCGGCCAGATTGCAATGCAGCTCCATATACGGGACAAACTCATGCAGCAGCATATCCCGCTGGGCCTTGTCCGCCTCCCATGCCTCCGGCCCCTCATGGTGCAGCACATGGTTTTTCCAGCTTTCATCCTGTGCGTAGTATTCGTGATAGCCCCGGATATGCTGGATCAGGGAACCGTCCCCGTCGCCAAAGTCCTGCCGTCCCTCGTAGCTGTCCGGCTGGCCCTGCATGGTAAAATCAATGCGGAACTTGGTCTTGTCGTACCAATGGCCCGTATAGCCCGGCTGCTCCCGTTCATGGCGTCTGGCGCTGTCCAGCTCCTTGAAAACGGCCTCGGCTTCATGCAGCGGCATTTGCTGGCCGTCTTTCAGATGGGGGCTTTCACTCCAAAGGATCGTGACAACCGGCTCCGCTGCCGGATTCTGCGCGATCTGCCGCTGGGCGTTGGCAACGGCAATCTCACTTTCGATCTCGCTTTTCACAAAGGAATCCATCTGGCCCTTTTGCAGCTCATAGCCCTGTTCACACAGGCGGTTGATAAGCCCGATCACCTTGTCAGTATCGCCCACGGCCTCGGCATAGGCCACGATCAACTGCCGTTCCTCGCTGCCCAAACGCGGGGCGTTTTTCTCTGCCAGCTCGATCAGGGCGGCGGCCCGGTCAGCCGGGGACGCCTCCGGCATGAACGGCTTTCCATTCAAAAGGCCGTCGATCCCGTTCCACGCCTGCGGCTGGGGAATGGCGTTGGCCTGTTCGGTTGCTTCCAGAAAATCATCCAGCCCGTCGCCGGTCAGGGGTTCTATTGTCCCAGCCGGTCGCTCATGGATGGCAAGGATTTCTTTTCCGGCTTCCGCAAGGGACAGGTCGGGATTGTCAAGCTGGCCTCCGTCCAGTTCCTTGTAGTCGGGGCCGTACAGTGTGTAGTCATAGCCAGTTTCCGATGTCTGGATATACAGATATTCGCCGCTTTCCAGACGGTAGGCGGCCTCCTGCGGGGCTTTGGCCTGTTCCAGCGTTCCATCCCCGGCAATGGTAAAGCCCTGCGCCTGCGCCGCCTCCTTGGTTCCCTGCGACACTTCGCCGGTGGATTTCAAATCCGCGTCAATGAGGGTTTGCAGCATGGCTTTTACGCTGTCGGTCATTTCCTGCTGTTGCTCCGGGGGCAGCTTGGAAAATACGCTGTCCGGGTCTGGCTGCTCGGCGGCCCGTTCCAGCGGCGCGGCCTGCGGCTGCTCCTGCTGGGTCTGCCGTTCTTTCTGAAGCTGGGCAAGGTGGCCGTCAATGGTGGTAATCAGTTCATGGGCGGTGGCCCGGATGGTTTCAAGGGAGGCTTTCAGCTCTTTCAAGTCCTTGCCGGAACTCCAACCGGCCACATAGCCAAAGGAATAGTCGGAGGTGTCCAGCCCGTAGTGCTGGCAGACGGCATAGGCCACGCTTTCGGCCTGCACTTCGCGGGTGCGGCTGTCGGGACGGTCGGCCTGCTCAATGGCCGGGGCTTCCGGGTCGATGGCGTGGAGCTTGGAATGGGCGATCTCGTGGATAGCCGTCTTTAGGGTCTGTAATTCGCTCATGCCCTCCTGAATGGCGATCCGCTTTTCCGTCAGGTGGTAGTAGCCGTGGGAACCGCCCGGAATGTCCTCAAAACCAATGGGAACCGGGGAGGTCTGTTCCAGCGCCTTGAAAAATTCCCCGTAGCGTTCCACGCTGCCGGTCAGTTCTTCCACGCCGATAGAGGGCAGCGGTTCTCCCTCGGTCTGGCTCACATCAAAGACGGAAACGATCTTAAAGGCCGGAACCTGTATTTCCTGTACTTCGGTAACAGGCTTTCCGTCCTTTCCCATCACCGGCCTGCCCTGTGCGTCCAGCTTTTGCACTTCCTTTTTCGCCTTGAACGGGGCCGGGGCCAGTATCTTGATGGCCTTTTCGCCTTTCTTTACATTGCGGTGAAAATCGTCCCGCCACTTGTTGTAGCCCGCCACAAGCTGTCCGCCCTGCATGGCGATCAGGAGGGTGTTGTTGAAGCTGTAACTGTGGAACTTGGACATGGTGGTGAGATAGGCTTTGTAGCGTTCACTCTCGAAAAGCTCCTGTATGCCGGTTTCCAGCCGGTCGGTGATCTCTTTCATGCGCTCGGCGCTGTTCTGGCCGTTTAAGAGAATGGGGGTGACAGGCTGCGGGGCCTTTGTAGGCGCTGCCGCCTCCGGCTGCACCTTGCTTTCCTCCCGCAGAATTTCCGGCGCGGGATAGGCCATCACCCGGTATTCCTCCGGCACTGGCTGGCCCTCATGGACGCGCTGCCATTCGTCGCTGGTTCGCAGGATATAGCCGTAATCGGTAAAGGTTCCCTGTTCCTCGTTGGCGATAAAACTTCCCAGCCGGTCGGTGTCAATGGCCGGTTTCCACGGGTCGGGGACGACAAACAGCCCGGAATCATTCAGATAATATTCCCCCAGACTGCGGTTGTCCTTGGCGTTGATTAAGACAAAACAATCGGTGTTTTCGGCGTAGTCCAAAAGCTGCCCGATGGTCTGCATTTTTGCCGGGGACTGCATGGCGGCGTTCAGCTCCGCAAGCTCCACGGCGTCCAGCCTTTGAAGCTGGGCAGCAAGGAAGTTCAGTTCGTCCACGCTGGCGGCTCTGATTAAATCCTCCGGCAGTTCCAGCGGTTTTCCCTCCGGGGTGGAAAAGCCGCCAATGAACAAGTCCTGCTGGTTGTCGGCGGTAATGTGGATTTCCTTTAGGGCTTCCTGTACCTGTTCGGCGGTAGTCGGCAGGGAAAGCCAGTACCCATGCGGCCCGCCGGTCTGCGCTTCGGCGCGGTTATCAAGAAAAATGGAAAATACTTCGTTCACGGGTTCCCTCCTTTCCGGGGTGGCTGTGGTCTGTTGCGGCTGTGCGGCTTCCTCCTGTGTGGGAAGTGCTGCGGCTTTTGCCGGTTCCTCCCCCTCGATGGTATAGCCGGGGAGCAGGCAGCCATTGACCTTAAAACAGTCGGCGTATTCCTTGGGGATGGCCGGGGAAATTTCGGTAAAGTAATGGTCGTGGGCTTTGATCCGGCCATTCAGGTACTTGTCCAGTTCTTCCCGGCTGGCAAAGACTTTCCGATCCTGTCCGGCGATCTTGGCCTGCCGGTAGCTGCCCGGCGCGTTGGTGCGGAGGCTCCAGCGGAGCGTCCACGAGTAGGGGACGGATTTTTGGGCGGCGCTGTCATACCGGGTGTTCTCGGAAATGGAGTAATCCATCTGGTAAACCATGTTGCTGCGGATATGGCGGTATTCGTCCGGGGCCTCCCACTGGTTTGCGGTATGGGTAACGGGAAGCGTCCGGGCATATTCAAGGGCTTTGTCCAGAAACAGGGTTCTTCCGGCCTGTTCCTCCCATGCGGCGGCCTGTTCTTTCAGGCGGTCAAACACTTCCTGTTCTGCGGCGGCGCTTTCCGCCCGCAGGGAAAGAAGCTCCGCAAGGGGCAGCTTTACCATTTCGGAAAGATCGGCCTTGCCGCTTTCAAAGTAAATCCGGCGCTCGATCCGCATAGTGCTGGCCGGTTCTAAATCGTCATGGTCGTAGGAGCTGTAAGACATTTGGGGTTCACATCCTTTCTATGGTGGTGATCTGATACAAGGGGTTTGGGGCTTCCCCAAAGAGAAAATCCCCGGCCCGGCAGGTGCGCCGGGTCAGGGATTTTGCCGGGAGTGTGGCTACACTCCCTATGCTTGCTGTTTTTAGTTTTTGCCCCTCTGTTCCACGCGGTAGTTCACATACTTGCCGCCGGTATCGGCCAAAAGCACCGTCCCGTCATAGGTTTTGCCGGTTTTCATGGAGCGCAGGCCCTTTACCTTTGCCTTTCCGTCTTTAAGGAGCGCGGCGGCGATTTTCGGGGTGAACGCCTTGCCCCGTTCCTCAAAAAATCGGTCATTCTTCCACATGACAAACTGGCAGCTTCGGTTTCCGCAGTAGTAGTTCTTTTTGCCCTCGTAGACGCTTTCCCCGCAGCGCGGACATTTGCCGATAACCACACGCTCGGCTTGAAACAACTTCTGCGCGTCCTCGCTGATCTGAGAGTAGTTTGCGATCAGGCCCCTTGTCATTTCTGCAATGCCAGCCATGAAGCCCTCCGGGTCGGCCTGCCCCTTGGCAATGGCCGTCAGCTCTGTTTCCCACTGTGCCGTAAGCTGGGGAGAGGTCAGCACCTCCGGCAGCACGCAGGCAAGGTTGTGGCCGTCCTTGGTGGGAAGTAGCTGTTTGCCCCTGCGCTCCACAAAGCCCATCTGCACCAGCTTTTCTAAGATGGAGGCGCGGGTGGCCGGGGTTCCCAATCCCTGCCGCTCGGCGTCCTCCGGCAGATCGTCCGTACCGGCGCGCTCCATAGCGGAAAGCAGGGTATCTTCCGTGTAGGATTTTGGCGGTGCGGTGAAATGTTCGGTGACAGCGGCAGTTACCTTGTCAAAGGTCTGCCCCTCGGTGATCTCCGGCAGTTCCCGCGCAGGCTCCGGGGCGGTGTCGTCACTGTCTGTTTTGAACGACGCCTTAAAGCGGCGGTCAAGCTCTTTCCAGCCGGGGGTCAGGATGGTCTTTCCCTTGGCGGTAAAGGTGTTCCCGGCACAGGTGAATGTGGCGGTGACAGCCTCGTACACATGGGGCGCGGCCACGGCGCACAGCAGCTTGCAGCACACAAGGGACAGCAGTTTCTTTTCCCCCTCGGCCAGCCCGTCAAAGCCTTTCTGCACAAATTCCATCGTCGGGACAATGGCGTGGTGGTCGCTTACCTTTTTGCTGTTCAGCACCCGGCCAAACTGCGGGGACAGGTCAAGCCCCGCCGCAAAGGGAAGCAGCGGCCACAGGCCGGACACAAGGCTTTCCGCCGTTGGCAGCATATCATCGGTCAAATACTGGCTGTCGGTGCGGGGATAGGTCAGCAGCTTCTTTTCGTAAAGCTGCTGGGCATAGTCAAGGGTCTGCTTGGCGGTAAATCCAAACAGGCGGTTGGCCTCCCGCTGCAAGGAAGTGAGGTCATACAGACGGGGCGGCTGCTCCGTCTTTTTCTCACGCTTTACCGATACACAAACGGCCTGCGCTCCTGCACAGGCCGTCTTGGTGGCGTCGGCGTCGTCGGGGTTCAGAAAGCGGTCGCTGGCCGCCTCCATGCCGCCCGCCGCGATCTGGACGATGTGGTATTTCTCTTTCTGGAAGCTGCTGATCTTGGCCTCCCGGTCAACCAGCATTTTCAGGGTCGGCGTCTGGACACGGCCCACGGTCAGGGTCTTGTGGTAGAGGATGGAGAAAAGTCTTGTCGCGTTGATCCCCACCAGCCAATCCGCCTGCGCCCGGCAAAGGGCCGACTGATACAAGTTGTCGTAGTCGGCCCCCGGTTTCAGGTGGGCAAAGCCGTCCTTGATGGCCGCGTCCTCCATGCTGGAAATCCAAAGGCGCTGAAACGGTTTCTTGCAGCCCGCCATCTGGTAGACAAAGCGGAAAATCAATTCCCCCTCGCGCCCGGCGTCGGTGGCGCACACAAGGCCGGTGACATCGGGGCGCTCCATCAAAGAACGCAGGGTGTCAAACTGCTTTTTCTTATCGTCGGGAATGATGTACTGCCATTCCTGCGGCAGAATCGGCAGGTCGTCATAGCGCCATTTTTTGAAACGCTCGTCATAAGTCCCGGCGTCGGCAAGGGAAACAAGGTGGCCGATACACCAGCTCACCAGATAGCCGTTTCCCTCCATGTAGCCGTCCTGTTTCTTGTCCGCGCCGATCACGCCCGCAATGCTGCGGGCTACGCTTGGTTTCTCTGCAATTACTAACTGATAGCTCATACTTCGTCCTCCTTATTTCCATCTTCGCTTGTCATATCCTCGTCCGGCTCCGGGGCTTCGTCCTCGTCGTCCTCGTCCTCGCCAAAATCGTATTCGTCCAGCTCGTCGCCGCCCTTGGTGTCGGCCTTGGGCTTCTTAAACTTGAAGAAGTAAAGGGCCGCGCCGCCGCCGATCAGGGCCACCACAAGGAACACTACAAGGCCGCCCATGCCGCTGCTTTTCGGTTCATCTTCCTGCGGCTGCTCGGTTTCCTCCGGCTCCTGCGGCTCCGGCTCCGGGCCGGTACACTCGGTCATATTGGTTTTACATACCGGGCAATTCATGTTGACGGCTCCTGCCGCGCACTTGGTCGTACAGGTACAGGTTTCCGGGGCGGCTTTGCCGTCCTCCAACAGAGCTTGCAGGTCAGCGTCGTCCACTTGGTTGAGGAAGTGAACGGCGGTTTCCTTGTCCTCGTTGGCGCGGTCGATCAGGATATAAAAGTAGTTGCCCGCCTTGGTGGTAACGGTGATAAGCTGCTTATCCCCGAAAAAATCATCCACCAGCGTAGCGTTGCCCTGCGGGGTGACAGGTACGCCCTCCGGCTCCATGCCGCCGGTGGTAGGTTCTTCGGTTTCCTCCGGCACCTCTGCGGGGGCCTCGGTGGTTTCCGGCAGCGGCACAGGGTCAGGGTCAGCGCCTCCGGCGTAGGCGGTAACGGTCGTGGTCGCCATGCAGAGCGCCGCAGCCACAGCCAGCGTCAAGGTGCGGAACAGTTTAGATTTCTTCATGGGCGCTGTCCTCCTGTTCAAAGTCCGGGATCGGGGCCGGGGCCGCCTGCAACGCGCCGCCGCGCACAAAGGCGGCGAACTCCTGCGGGGTCATGTTGAGGCCGCGCACAAGCTGGACGATCTGCAAGTTTTCCTGTTCGGTCTTGGCCGCTTCCAGCTCCCGAAGCTGCTTTTGCAGCTCCGCGATCTTGCCCTTGGTTTTCTCAATATCCTTTTCAATGCGCTCCAATTTGTTCATTGCCATAGTGATTTACTCCTTTCTGGCGTTTAAGGCAAACGCCCGTAACAATAAAAATGCTGCTGCCAGTAGCTTGAATTGAGGTTCGTGTAGGAAATGGGGTCGCCGCAGTGCAGCATGACCGAATTTCCCACATACAGCCCCACATGGGACATCCCGGCAGTGTCGTAAGTGCCGACGAAAAATACAAGGTCGCCGGGCTTGGCCTGCTCCGGGGAAACGGGGGTGCAGATGTTGTAAAGCCCCTGCGCCGTCTGGCGTCCCACATTCCAGCCGGAATGATTGATAACCCAGCTAATGAAGCCGGAACAATCAAAGCTGGTGCTTGGGGAGCTGCCGCCCCACACATAGGGATAGCCCACATACTTTTCCGCCTCGGCGATCATGGCGGCAAAGGCTTCGTCCTTTAGCGCCTCCGGGGGGATTTCATAGTAGGTCGGCTCTTTCGGGGTGGAGGCGTGGGGATAGCTGCCGTTGGGAAACAGGTCTGGCCGGTTGCCCAAAGTCTGCATATAGGCAGCATAAAAGCCCATCTGTTCCTCGGTGAGAATGTAGATGGGCAGGTGGGACAGGTCAAAGTTTTCCAGCTTCACATTGCAGATGTAGTAAGTGTAGGGTACTTCCACGGTGTAGGTGTTTCCCTCGCTGTCCGTCCTCGTTTCGGTGCGGTAGCGGGTTTCCGTTTCGATGGTCTGGGTCAGGATGTACTGCTTTCCAAAGAGCATGGCAAGGTCGCCCTGTACCTCCCCCAAAGTGAACACGCCGTTATGCAGCGCGGAGAGGATGGAGGTCAGCACATAGGGGTCATGCTTGATCTCGTCCAGATCGAAACGGTATTCGTCATAGCCGGGGTGCAGGCTTTCGTAGTTGTCAAGTTCGTGCTGCAAGTCTGCTTCCAGCGCGCCATAGGCGGCTTCGGCTCCCAGCATATCGCTGTCCTCGGAGAGATAGGAGGTGGCGGCAAGGCCCGTCCCGGTGCTGCCAAACATGGCGGTGCAGGATTGCAGGCCGCCCATCACCAGCAGGAGCATGAGGCCCACGCCGCCGACGATCAGCGCCCCTTTCCAGTGCCGGGCGGCAAAGGACGCGGCCTGTCTGCTTTTCTCTGCGGCTTTCTTGGCTGCGGCAGCCGTGGTCTTGGCGGTGCTTGCCGCCCCCTGTGCGGTCTGGCCCGCCGCCCTTGCTGCCTTGGCATATTCCCGCTTGATGTGCTGTTTCTGCCAGAAGCGGGAAACGGGGTTCTTGGTCGCCTGCGCCAGCTCCGGGTTGTCCCGCAGGGATTTTTGATACGCAAACTCGGCGTTGGCGGCGATGGACTTTCGCTCGGCCTTGGCTGCGGCCCGGTAGGGTTTGAGCTTGTGGCGGTGGACGCCGCTGCGGATCATGCGGCCCGCCTGCCGTTCCGCCAGTTCCTCCCCCTTGTGGCCGCCCTCCACGCCCACATTTTCGTGTTCTACCTCATGGATTTTTCCGTGGAGGTAAAGCCCGGCTTCCTGTATGGGGCGGCTGGCCGGGTTTGGTTTGAGCTGGGGAGGGGATTTCTCCACCTTGTCAAAATACAGCCTGCTTTTGGCCTTGCCCTTGGCCTCGTCATAAACGGTTTCCTTGGTGACGACACGCTTTTTCGGCAAGGCTTCTTTGGCTGCTTCCAGCTGATCCGCCCGTTTTTCTGCCTTTTTGATATACGGGGCCAACTCCGGGGAGGCCCGTTCCTCGGCGGTAAACTGCAACCGGGAAACAGGGCCGGTGGCCTGCGCCACGGTTTCCCCGGCGTCCTTGGCCGCTTTCTTTGCCTTGTGGCGGTCGTGCAGTTCGTCCGCCCGTTCCAGTATTTTTTCCGCCGCGCCCTCCGGCTGGGCGGTGTATTCCTGCTCGGCCTCCCGGCTGGACACATTGACGCTTTCGCCGGTGGTCTGGTTATCCAGCGTCAGGCCGTCGCGGGTCATGTGCTGCGTTACCTTGTCGCGGGGTTTTAAGGGTTCCATGACTTCACCTCCTTGTGCCTCATACCGTCGCCCCCTCGCCTAACCGGGTCGTCATGATCTGGTAGAGCTGGGTGTTTTTCGGGATGGGGTTCTTAAAGGGCAGGATCACATTTTCGTAAATGAGAAGCCCCTCGCCGGGTTCGGAATTGTCCACATACCGTAATTGCTGGGGCGAAATGTTCAGCCGTTCCGCAAGGATTTTGCGGTCGCCGCTGGCCTGATTGAGCAGGCAGATAAAGTCGCTGTTTTCCAAAATGTTCTCAATTTCCGGGGAGGAAAGCAGGTCTTTTACATTCTGCGTCGCACCTGTGGGAATCCCGCCCCACTTACGAAAACGCTTCCAAATCTCACAGGAAAAGGCCGCCGTCTGTTCCTCTCGCAAAAGTAGATGGAACTCATCACAAAAATACCATGTCGCCTTGCCCTTGCTGCGGTTTTGGGTGACGCGCCCCCAAATCTGGTCTTGGACAATGAGCATACCGATTTTCTTTAGCTGCTTGCCCAGCTCCTTGATGTCAAAGGCCACAATGCGGTTTTGAATGTCGATGTTGGTTCTGTGGTTGAACACATTTAAGCTGCCGGACACATACAGGTCAAGGGCCTGCGCCACCCGGTCGGCCTCCGGGATATGCTGGTCTAACAGGGCTTTGTGCAGGTCTGCAAGGATGGGCATATTTTCCGGCTTGGGGTCTGCCAGATAAGGCCGGTAGATCACCTGTACCGCCCGGTCGATCACCGTCTTTTCAATGGCTTCCAGCCCGTTCTTGCCGCCCATGACAAGCTCACAGAACGACAGCACAAAGTCGGATTTCAAGGCCAGCGGGTTTTCATCCTCGGAGTAGTTCAGGTTGATGTCCAGCGGGTTCACATAGTTTTTGCTGGTAGGCGACAGCTTCACCACCTGCCCATGCAGCCGCTTCACAAGGGGGTAATACTCGGCCTCTGGATCACAGATATACACATCGTCCGGGGTGCAGAGGAACACGCTCACAATCTCGGATTTACAGCTCATACTTTTGCCGCTTCCCGGTGTCCCCAGCTTTAGCCCGTTGGGACACCTCGCCCGTTTACGGTCAAGCATAATCATGTTGCCGGTCTTGGCGTTGATCCCGTAATACATGGCGTCGCCGCCCTGAAAAAGCTCCTGCGTCACAAAGGGGACGAACACGGCCACGCTGGAAGTCGTCAGGGAGCGTTCAATCTGGATGTGGCTGGCCCCCAGCGGCAGGCTGCTCATAAGCCCCTGTTCCTGCTGGTAGTCCAGCCGCACAAGGGAACAGTTGTATTTCTGTGCAATACCGGCAGCCCAGAACACATCGTTTTCCAGCTTTTGCCGGGTGTCTGCGGTGTTCAGCACCAAAAAGGTAAGCTGGAACATCCGTTCATTCCGGCTCTGCAAGGTCTTTAGCAGCTCCTTGGCGTCCTGCCCGTAGGTGGCAAGGTCGCTGGGAAGAATGTCCATATCGTAGCCACTTCTTACCGCCCGTTTCTGTTCCTGAATCTTCATGGCGTCAAGGTCGGTGATCTTGCGCTTGACCGTCTTAATGGCGTCGCTCTGGTCGATGGCCTGCACATGGAGGTTCACCACAATGCCGTTTTCCGTGTTGAGGAAGTCGGCCAGCATTTCATCCGACAGCTCCGGGGAGAGGATTTGCAGGAAGCTCACCGCCCCGTATTTGCCGCCCAGCCCGAACATCCGGGCATTGCCGAAGCGGAACGAGGACGGGGCGATAAAGTCCTTGGTGGAAAGCCCCGACGGGGCAAGCCACTTCCAGTCAAAGGAGAACGGTTCCCCGTCCGGGTGGAAAATGCTGTGCATGACTTCCAGCCGTTCCTTGGCGTCCAGTCCCCACGCGGAGGCCCCCATGCTCTTGAAATAGCCCAAAAGGTCGGGTTCGATCCGGCGCAGTCTGGCGCGGGAAATCCCGGTACGGCGCTTCAGCTCTGCAAGATTGACCTTCTCCAGCGAGAACTCCAGCGGCTCGATGGCGGCCAGGTCGCGCTGCTCGTTGCCCGAGATCGCCGGGTCGTACTCCGCCAGGCCCAGCCAGGCGGGGGCCACGCCCTCGTGCTCCGGCGCGCGCAGCGGGGCGAAGCGCCAGTCTTCGCGCTGCGCACGCTCGGGGATGTAGAGGTCAAAAAACCAGTCGATGGCAGGGCTCTCCAGCACCAGCCCGTGGGCGTAGCGCTGGTGCGAGGGCGTGTCTTGGTGCGCCGTGGTGCCGGGGTAGAACAGCAGTTGCAGCGCCAGCGCCAACCCGGCATCGCGCGCTTGCAGGGCGCAGGCGGCAGCCAGGGTGCCCCCGGCGCTGTCGCCCCCCACGGCCAGGCGCTGTGGGTCGGCGCCCAGGCTGGCGGCGTGCTGGGCCAGCCATTGCAGCGCGTCCCAGGCGTCGTTGTGGGCGGTGGGGAAGCGGTGCTCGGGCGCCAGACGGTAGTCCAGCGACACCACCATGCAGCCGCTCAGGCGGGCCAGCTCGCGGCACAGCACGTCGTGGGTGGCCACGCTGCCAATGGTGAAGCCGCCGCCGTGCAGGTACAGCAACAGCGGCAAAGCGGCCTCGCTGCTGGGGGCGTACAGGCGCGCGGGCAAGGCCACGCCGTCGCGCGCGGGCAGGTGCAAGTCTTCGACCCGTGCCAGCGGGGCGGGCGGCAGTTCCAGCACCTGGGCACCGGCCTCATAGGCAGCGCGCGCTTGCGCTGGGGTCAGGCTGTGCAGCGCAGGGCGGGCTGCGCGCG
>ERZ650312.1320-NODE-1320-length-14026-cov-8.272493_pt1 | contig 14026 bp, 13 predicted proteins | sample MGYA00376248_ERZ650312 | MGnify/ENA primary metagenome ERZ650312 (study PRJEB26733, sample SAMN07839316) | wastewater metagenome | biome: urban; feature: wastewater treatment plant; material: waste water | place: USA: North Carolina | collected 2016-07-28 ... | reverse complement strand
CTCGTCCACCAGCGGCGAGAGCTCGCCAAAGGAGGCCACCAGGGCTGGACCATAAAAGGTAACCAGCCCGGTCCGGGCGTGGATGCCAAGCAGCAGGGCCGTCACGTCCGAGTAACCGACGATGATCTTGGGATCCCGTCGCAGCGCCTCGAAGTCGATCTGGCGCATGCCTGCATGGCCGCCGGCGACGATGCGCGCGCCCAGGAAATCCTCGGCAAGGTAGCCGCGGAGAACAACGAGGACCGGAACATGATCGCCCAGATCCAGGGCGTCTTCGCCAAGACCGGCAACGAGGAAGCCGGCCAGTCGATGCTGGCCAAGGTCGGTCGCGAGATCGTCGAGCTCAACAACCGCGGCGTGCTCGCCGCGCGCAGCGGTGACCTCGTGGCGTCGGTGCAGATGCTGATCGAAGCGGCTGAGCGCGTGCCCAACCTGCAGTTCCTGGTCAACGCCAGCAAGGCTATCTTCACCCTGCTCGACCGCAAGGGCTGGAACGAGGACATGGCGCAGCGCGGCATTCGCTACCTGCAGCTGGCGCAGGCCAAGGACTTGCGCAACGCCAAGGTGATTTCGGCGAGCGAGCTCTACCAACAGGTGGCACGCAAGTACGGTATCGAGGTCGTTCCGCTCGGCGGCGCGCGCGGCGCGGCCGATGCGCCCTGATGTCCTCGATTAGTCTCGCATCGCAAGCAGACGGCGGATCGGCGTCGGCAGCGCAGCCGATTCGATGCTCGCCAGATCCAGCCATTCCCACCCCGGCTCGCCGGCCAGGCCGGACGCACGCTCGACACGGCAGCAAACGGCCTGGATGTTTAGGCGAAAGTGCGTAAAGGTGTGCTTGAGCTTCGCCATCGGCTGCGTCGCGAGCAAACGGAGTCCGTGACGCCGAGCGAATTCGTCGGCCGTGGCCGTATCGCCTTCCGGCAAGCTCAGCAGACCGCCCCAGATACCGGTGGGCGGCCGTCGTTCGAGCAGGACGTGTTCCCCGTCCGTCAACAGCAAGAGGCTCGCTTCGCGTTCCGGCAACGCCTTGCGCGGTCGTGCGGCGGGCAGTTCGCCTTGCCACCCTTCGCGCCGCGCGACGCAGATCTCTTGCATCGGACAAATGGAACAGGCGTAGTTGGAGCGCGCGCACAGCGTCGCACCAAGATCCATGAGCCCCTGCGTATAGGCCTCGATCGCGGTCGAAGGAAGCAGTGACTCGGCGAGTTGCCAGAGCACTTTCTCAGTCGCGGCCGAACCGGGAAAGCCGTCTATACCAAAACAGCGCGCCAGCACGCGCTTCACGTTGCCATCAAGGATCGCCGCGCGCGCCCCGAAGGCAAAGACGGCGATCGCCGCCGCCGTCGAGCGGCCGATGCCCGGCAACTCGGCGATGCGCTCCGGCGCCTGCGGAAAGGCACCGCCATGGTCGGCAAGTAGGGCTTGCGCGCAGCGATGCAGATTGCGCGCCCGCGCGTAGTAGCCGAGGCCGGACCAGAGTTCGAGTACCGATTCAAGCGGCGCCGCCGCCAGTTCGGCGATGCCCGGGAAGCGATCGAGAAAGCGCTCGTAGTAGGGAATGACCGTACTCACCTGCGTCTGCTGCAACATGATCTCAGACAGCCAGATGCGATACGCATCGCGCGTGTTCTGCCACGGCAGATCGTGGCGCCCGTGCCGGCGCTGCCAGTCGATCAGACGACGGGAAAAGGAATCGTCCGCCGGGGTGCAAAGGGAATCTGGATGCTTGGACATTTTCTGACTCAGGGCTTCTCGACAGTCCATCGACTGCGGGCGATAATCGGCGCCGTGTGCCGCGAGCGTAACTTCAGCCGATTCACCAACTGAAGTCGAATGCGCGGCAGAGCGCGACGATACGAACAGAACAGACCCGCCGGACGCCTGAACTTCTCGCAAGCGCACCGATCTTAGCATGCCTCTCAAAACTGCCCCGAGCTGCCGATGACTCACGCCAACGCTGCCGCAAACTGCCCTGAAACGCCAACTGTGACGGGCGATCTGCCGTGCGCGACCTGCGACGCGGGCAACGCCCCCAAGCAGCCGAACCCGCGCAATCCGGACATGAATTGCCGCGACTTTCGCCGTGCACTGGGCAGTTTTGCCACCGGCATCACCGTCGTCACAGCCAAGGGGCGTGACGGCGAACCGCTCGGCATGACCATCAGCTCGTTCAATTCGGTATCGCTCGACCCGCCGCTGATTCTCTGGAGCCTGTCGTTGGCCTCGCCGAGTCTCGAAGCGTTCCGCAGCGCGAGCCACTACGCGGTCAACGTACTCTCGGCCGAGCAGGAGATGCTTTCCAACCGCTTCGCCTCGCGCAGCGGCAATCGCTTCGCCGACGTCGCCACTCGTCCGGGCCTGGCCGACGTGCCGCTGATCGAAGGCTGTTGCGCCTGGTTTGAATGCACCCAACACGCACACTACGCGGGCGGCGACCATCTCATCTTCGTCGGCTACGTCGAGCAGTTCGAACAGGACGCGAACGTCGCGCCGCTGATCTTCCACGGCGGAAATTACCGGCGGCTGAAGAAGACCGAGACCCATCAAGTACATCGCACGGACTGAACGAATACGGAAACGCTGTACGATACCGACCCGACCGACCGGAACCGAATTACCGCAGACAAACGAGGCTAGCCATGGATAACAACAAATCGCACTCTTCCCGCACGATCATGTGGATCACTGTCGCCGTCGCGGCGGTGCTGATCCTGATCGTCTGGCCGCTTTCGATGATCGGCAAGGTGCCAGCCGATGCCAGCGGCGACGAAGCCGAACTGCGCATCCAGCCGGTCGCACGTGTCGAGATGCAGAAGGCGGCACCGCCATCGGACGGCAAGCCGCGTAGTGGCGAGACGGTCTACAACACCATCTGCCAGGCGTGTCATGCGGCGGGCGTCGCCGGCGCGCCGAAAACCGGCGACAAGGCAGCCTGGGCCGCGCGCATTGCGACCGGCGCTGAGGCGCTGCTCAAATCGGCAACCAACGGCAAGAACGCCATGCCGGCACGCGGCGGCGCGGCGGATCTCACCGACGATGAGCTCAAGGCGGCCGTCGAATACCTGATCGAAAAGTCAAAGTAACGCAACGGACACGGCCCGGCCTGCAATCCGCCTGCAGGCCGGGCCGTATTGTTTTGTGCGGCGATTCCTTTATGTCCAACATCTACTTCTTCGACATCGACAACACGCTGCTCGACCACGACACGCGTGAAATTCCCAAGTCCGCGCTCGACGCGATCCAGGCGCTGCACCCGGCAGGGCATACGGTCGTCATCGCCACCGGGCGCAGCTACGAACACGCCAAACCGTTCATCGATCTCGTCCGGCCGAGCTACGCGATCACACTGAACGGCGCGCGCATCTTCGAAGGTGAGAAAGAAGTCTTCAAGGCAGCCCTCGATGCCAGCGCGCTGACCGACCTGTTCGACTGGATCTCCGCCCAGGGCCACCATTTCGGTGCCAACCACGGCGGCATCGGCTACGTCAGCGCCGACGTACCGAGCACGACGAACCCGCTCCGGAGCGTCGGCATCGTTGCCGACCCGGAGCACGTGCGCAACGTCGCCGAAGACATCTGCCAGGCCTGGCTGTTCTTCGACGAAGACCTCGACGCGACGCTGCGTCCGGCCATTGTCGAGCGCTACCCGCAGTTCGACACGGTACGCTGGCACAAGACCGCCGTCGACGTCATGCCCAAGGCGATCAACAAGTGGACCGGCTGCCAATGGGTTCTACGCCAGACCGGTTACCACCCCGATCACGCGATCGCGTTTGGCGACGGGCTGAACGACATGGAGATGCTGCAGGGTGTCGGCCTCGGTGTCGCGATGGGCAACGGCCACCCGGAGCTGAAGGCGATCGCCAATCGCATCGCGCCGGCACTGCATCTGGACGGTATCGCGACGGTGCTCAACGAACTGGCGGAAAATCCGCCGATCGGTCGCGACGACTAGACCCGAAAGCAGCCACGCAAAGTAAAGCGGCACCGGGGAAGCCCTCCCGGTGCCGCCTTGCTTTGTTCTTTCTGTGGCGAGCGATCAGGCGAAGTGATCGATCCCGACGCCGAAGCTGCCACGGCCGCCAACGACCAGACCGCCATTCATCCGGCCAAACAGCGAGTGGCGGATCTTCTGCATGGTGCGGGCCAGCAGCGAATGGCTCAGTTCAGCCGGGTACAGACGGCAATGCGCTGCGCCGACACCACCAACCGATTCGATGATCGTCTTGCCCGGATGCGTCAGGCGGAAGCTTTCACCGGGCTTGAGCGAAATGTCCTCGCCGCCGTTCTCTTCGGTGATCCAGATTTCGCCGTCCATGCAGCGCACTTCGCAGCCGACCGTTCCGGTCAGAGACACAGGCTCGCCCGTCGTCAGATCAAGCTGCAGATACGTCGATTGGTTTAGCATGAGATGTCTCCTTTGATCAGTACGAGTTGCTTTGAACTGCTTACTCGATGAGCCTATTCTGGTCGCGCACCAAGGCGAAAACAATCGCTTTTTATTCCACTGATGTGTTAGTTTATTTCACATGTCAAAGCGCCTGCCTTCACTCAATGCCCTGCGTGTTTTCGTCGCCGTCGCGCGTTGCGGCGGCGTATCGCGCGCGGCCGAGGAATTGAATCTGACGCATAGCGCGGTCAGCCACCAGATTCGCGCGTTGCAGAGCGAACTCGGGATCACCCTGTTCGAGAAGAGCGGCCGCGGCCTGTTGCTGACCGAGCAGGCACGCGTCTATGTGCAGCGCATCGAGTCGGCGTTCAAGGAAATCGAGGAAGCGACGCTCGAGGTGACGACGCACAATCGCCACCGCCTGCGCATCAGCACGATACCCTCGTTCGCCGCGCGCTGGCTTCTGCCCCGCCTCGGTGACTTCATCGCGACCTGCCCCGACGTCGACGTCGAGGTGCAGTCGTCGCATCGAGCCGCCGATGTGAAGGGCGGCGAAGTCGATATCGGCATCCGTTTCGACACAGGCCCGCACCCCGGCTTGTACAGCGAGCGCCTGATGCGCGACTGGCTGTTCCCGGTCTGCTCGCCCGAGTTCGCGAAGAAGTATGCGCTGTGCGACACCTCCGGTATCGACGGCGTGCCGCTCATGCATTCCGAGCGCGAACCGTGGTCGTCGTGGTTCCCGGCCGCGGGCATCGTCGCCGACGAACCCGAGCACGGCATCCTGTTCAACGACTCGGCGCTGATGCTGCAGGCGGCGGCCGCCGGTCAGGGCCTGTGCCTGGCGCGCCAATCGATCGTCTACGACGAGCTGCAATCGGGCCGGCTGGTGCGCCCCTTTTCGACCTACGTCGAATCGCCGTTCTCGTACTTCTTCGTCTGCCGCCGCGAGAAGCTCGCCGCGCCGCCGATCGCGGCCTTCCGCACGTGGATCTTCCGGCAGATCAAGAACATCCCGTTACTCGACTGATTCCACCGTCAAAGGAAATCACCATGAAAGCCATCGTCACCGGACATACGCGCGGCCTCGGTGCTGCGATTGCCGAACAACTGTTGAGGCGCGGCATCGCCGTGCTCGGCCTTGCGCGTGCCACGAACGCCGATCTCGCCGCGCGCTATCCCGAATTGTTCTGCGAACGCTCGCTCGATCTCGCCGACCCGGACGCACTGCTCTCTGCGCTGGCCAGCGCACCGCTGACCGCCTTCGTGGCCAGCGCCCAGTCGCTGTTGCTGATCAACAACGCCGGCATGCTGCAACCGGTCGGGCCGCTCGCCGAGCAGGACCATGCGCTCATCGCGCGCACGGTCAGCCTGAACGTCGCCGCGCCGCTGGTCCTCTCCAGCGCCATCGCCGCGCAGATGGCCGGACGGCCGTTGCGTATCCTCCACGTCTCGAGCGGCGCAGCGCGTCACGCCTATCAGGGCTGGAGCATCTACTGCGCGACGAAAGCTGCGCTCGACCAGCACGCCAAGGCCGTCGCGCTCGACAACGATCCCTGCGTCAGGATCTGTGCGATTGCGCCCGGTGTCGTCGATACCGACATGCAAACCGAAGTCCGCGCCCTGCCGGCCGAGCAATTCCCGCTGCGCGAGCGCTTCATCAAGATGAAGAGCGAAGGGACGCTGACGCCCGCCGCCGTCGCCGCCGACAAGGTCGTCAATTACCTGTTGAGCGACGCCTTCGGCACGACGCCGACCGCCGACGTTCGGGAACTCTCCTGAGCACGGCGAAGGTCAAAGCGCATCATGCGCAAATACCTTCGCCGCTTCCTTCCCGATCACGAGACCGTCCGCCGCAACCGCTGGCTCGCACCGTTCGCCGGCCCACTGTTGCATCACCGACTGTGGCATCTCAACCGACATTCGGCCGCCGGAGCCCTCGCCGTCGGGTTGTTCTGCGGTCTCATCCCTGGCCCGTTCCAGATTGCCGGTGCCGCGCTTGCCAGCGTCGCCCTCCGCCTGAACCTGCCATTGGCGCTGCTGACGACCTTCTATTCCAATCCGCTGACCATCGTCCCGCTCTACCTCGCCGCGTTTGGTCTCGGCCAAGCGGTCCTCGGTGACGGCCATGTCGCCTTCACGCAACCGCCGGCGTTCACCTTTCCCGCCGGGTTCGACGATGCGCTTGATTGGGCGAGGGCCCTCGGGGACTGGGCATACGGGCTCGGCAAGCCGCTCGTCACCGGCCTCGTCCTGCTCGCCTGTTCGCTGGCGGCGAGCGGCTACTTTGCCGTCAAGCTGATCTGGCGCGCCTATCTGATCCGGGCATGGCGGCGACGGCGCCTGGCGCGCGCCTGACCGCTTTCGCCGTCGCTTGCGCCGAGTGTTCCTTACGCCGATTTTCCGGCGAGCATCGCCTTCATCGCAGCCAGGCGCGCCGCGCCGCTCGCCTTGTCCGGCGGGGCATCGCTCTTGCCGCCGGAAAAACGGATGTCTTCCTTGCCCATCTCGGCGATGAAGCGCGACGGCTCGCAGGGAATCAACTCGCGTCCCTGCTTGCGTTTTTCCGAGTAGCTGATGTGCAGTGAGCGCTGCGCGCGCGTGATGCCGACGTACATCAGCCGACGCTCTTCCTCTATCTTGGCCGGTTCCATCGACTCGCGGTGCGGCAGCACGCCTTCCTCGACGCCGATCAGGAAAACGTGCTTGAACTCAAGCCCCTTCGCCGCGTGTAGCGTCGACAGCTGGACGGCATCCGGCCGTTCCTCGCCTTCCTGTTTGTCGAGGAGGTTGATCAGGGCGATCATCTGCGTCAGTTCGATCAGGTTCTTGCCGTCTTCCTCGCCCTTCCGTGCCAGCCATTTGACGAGTTCCTGCACGTTATTCCAGCGAGCGAGCGCGGCACGCTTGTCTTCCTCATCGTTGAGCCACGCTTCGTAGCCGATCGCGGCAAGCAGGTCGTTCATCACCGTTTCTACCGGTTCCTTCACCGCGCGGTACTCGATGCGGTTGATGAACTCGCAGAACTCAAGCAGCGGCCCGAGCTGGCGCTGCTGCACCCGGTGCGCGAAGCCTTCTTCAAATGCCGCGGCAAACAGCGAGATGTGGCGCTCGCCGGCGTAGGTGCCGAGCGCTTCCAGCGTCGTGCCGCCGACGCCGCGCTTGGGTGTCGTCACCGCGCGGATGAAGGCCGGATCGTCGTCGTTGTTCGCCAGAAGACGCAGGTAGGAGGTGATGTCCTTGATCTCCGCCTTGTCGAAGAACGATTGCCCGCCCGAGAGCAAGTAGGGCACGCGCTGGTCGCGCAGGAACTGTTCGAGCGCGCGCGCCTGGAAGTTGCCGCGGTAGAGGATCGCGTAGTCGGAAAACTTCGTGCGGTGTTCGAACTTGTGCGCCTGCAGCTTCATGACGACGAGTTCGGCCTCCTTCTCGCTGTCCTTGCACACGGTCACCGTGATCGGGTCGCCGTGGCCGAGGTCGGACCACAGCTTCTTGTCGAACAGCTTCTCGTTGTGCGCGATGACGGCGTTCGCCGCCTTGAGGATGCGCACGGTCGAGCGGTAGTTCTGTTCGAGCTTGATCAGCTTGAGGTTCGGATAGTCGCGCGGCAGGCCGCGCAGGTTCTCGATGTCGGCGCCGCGCCAGCCGTAGATCGCCTGGTCGTCGTCACCCACGGCGGTAAATGCCGCACGCGGGCCGGCGAGCTGCTTGAGCAGGCGGTACTGGCAGGCGTTGGTGTCCTGGTATTCGTCGACGAGCAGATAGCGCAGGCGGTTCTGCCATTTGTCGAGCACTTCAGGGTGCTTGTCGAACAGTTCGACCGGCAGCGAGATGAGGTCGTCGAAATCGACCGCCTGATACGCCTTGAGCGTCGCCGAGTAGCTGGCGTAGGCGAGCGCGGCGAGCTTCTCGGTTTCGTTCTCGACATTCTTCAAGGCGACGTCGGGCGAGACGAGCGCGTTCTTCCAGTTCGAGATCAGCGTCTGCAGGCGGCGGATCGTCGCCTTGTCGGCGCTGCCCGAGAGGTCGGAGATGATGCCGTAGCAGTCGGTCGAGTCGAAGATCGAGAAGCGCGGCTTGTAGCCGAGCACCTTCGCTTCTTCGCGCAGGATGCGCACGCCGAGCGAGTGGAAGGTGGAGATGGTTAGTCCGCTTGGCTTGTCCTTGAGCAGTTGGCCGACGCGCTCCTGCATTTCCTTCGCCGCCTTGTTGGTGAAGGTGATGGCGGCAATGTTCGACGGCGAGAAGCCGCATTCCTGGATCAGGTAAGCGATCTTCTGGGTGATCACGCGCGTCTTGCCGGAACCGGCACCGGCGAGGACGAGCAGCGGGCCGTCGAGGTAGCGGATGGCTTCGCGTTGTGGCGGATTGAGCAGTGCTGACATTGAATCCTGATAAAGCGAAATACTGCGGCCGGCCGCGCACGACGGCCCGCCGAGAGACAAAGACTAAAGGTAGAGGTACTGGACGACGAGTAGCGCCGCCAAGAGCACGGCGATCGCGCCAAGCCAGCGGTTTTGCTGGCGCTGGGCGCGGACGAGTTCGGCAAGGACGGGCGCGAGTTCCGCCGCCGGTTCGCGCGTCAGCGCCTGATGCAGGAGGCGCGGGAACTGCGGCACGATGCGCGCCCAGTTGGGCGCCTCGTTGCGCAGATTGCGCAGGAAGGCACGCGGCCCGAGTTGTTCGCTCATCCAGCGCTCGAGGAAGGGCTTGGCGGTCTTCCACAAATCGAGGTTCGGATCGAGCTGTCGTCCAAGTCCTTCGATGTTGAGCAGCGTCTTCTGCAGCATGAAGAGCTGCGGCTGGATTTCGACGTTGAAGCGGCGCGAGGTCTGAAACAGGCGCAGCAACACGCGACCGAACGAAATCTCGCTAATCGGCCGATCAAAGATCGGTTCGCAGACGGCGCGAATCGCTGCCTCGAATTCGTCGACGCGCGTATCGGCCGGCGCCCAGCCGGCTTCGATGTGCGCCATCGCCACGCGTTTGTAGTCGCGGCGGAAGAAGGCGAGGAAGTTCTGCGCCAGATAATTCTTGTCGACATCGGTCAGCGTGCCGACGATGCCGAAGTCGAGCGCGATGTACTTGCCGCGATTTGCTTCGTCGATGGCGACGAAGATGTTGCCCGGGTGCATGTCGGCGTGGAAAAAGCCGTCGCGGAAGACTTGCGTGAAGAAGATCTCGACACCGGCCTTCGACAGCGCGGAAAGATCGACGCCGGCCGCGACGAGCGCGTCCTTCTGGCTGATCGGCAGGCCGCGCATGCGGTCCATCACCATCACCGTCGTCGTGCAGTGATCCCAGAAGACTTCCGGCACCAGCAGCAGCTTCGAGTCGGCGAAATTACGCCGCAGCTGCGAACAATTGGCGGCTTCGCGCATCAGGTCGAGTTCGTCGTGCAGGTACTTGGCGAACTCGGCGACGACCTCGCGCGGCTTCAGCCGCTTGCCGTCCGACCAGATTTTCTCGAGCAGTCCGGCCATCGTGTCGAGCAAGGCCAGATCATGATCGATCACGCCGTGCATGTTCGGACGAAGGATCTTGACGGCGACCTCGTGCCCACCATCCTCCGGATGCAGGCGCGCGAAATGCACCTGCGCGACCGAGGCGCTCGCTACCGGTACCGGGTCGAACTCGGCAAACACCGCGCTCACCGGTCGCCCATAGGCCGCCTCGATCTGCTCCAAGGCCTGTTCGGGCGGGAACGGCGGCACGCGGTCCTGCAGTTTGGCCAGTTCGTCGGCAACATCGAGCGGCAGCAGGTCGCGCCGCGTCGATAGCACCTGCCCGAACTTGACGAAGATCGGGCCCAACGCCTCGAGCGCCAGGCGCAGGCGTTCGGCACGTGGCTTGTCGAAGCGGCGCCAGAAATGAACGATGCGCGAGAGCGCCGCCAGCCGACCGCTCGGCTCGTGTTCGAGAATCATCTCGTCGAGCCCGAAACGGCTGGAGACGCTGAGAATCTTGGCAAGACGAAAAAGACGCATGGGCGGGATCGAGTCGAGGAAGACGACGTCGAACAAATGGCAAAGGCGAGAGTTTATCCCGAATCACTCCGCCCTCGAATGCGCCGCCGCTACTTGACGCAGATCACGGGCAGATGCGACAGATGCAGCACCTTGCGCGAGATCGAACCGAGCGAGAACCCGGCGATCGCGCCGAGTCCGCGCGTACCAAGGACGATTGCGTCGCACGCCAACTTGTCGGCCAGTGCCACCACCTCCTCCGCCACGTCGCCGATGCGCGCGTGCATACGGCACGAGATGTCGGCAGCCTTGAGGATGTCGTGCGCCGAGCGCATCGTCTCGTGCGACAACGTCGCCAGATGCGCGCGAATCGCCTCCGGCTCCATGCCGCGCGTCTGCCAGGCGACCGGTTTCGGTTCGACATTGACCAGATGAACCTCGACCGAACCGTGCTCCTTGACAAAATTGACGGCAAAAAGAACGGCATGATCCGAATGCTGCGAACCATCCACTGCGATCAACAGTTTGCGCATGTTGTTCTCCTCTCACCGGATTGGGCCCTGCTTCAGAATAAGCTGCGAACCGCCACAGCCACTCATTCGCTTTCAATATAGACATTCCCGCGTCGATTGGGCTGCTTCCTCGACGACCGCGCTGAACTGGCATCGCAATTGCTTGATAACTGGCGAATCGTTTGTGACAAAAGTACCGGAATGGCAGGCCGCGCCGAATTGCCAAGGAAATGCCAACTTCATCGACCGGCTTTTCGCGCGCACATTTTTGGTGCCTGTGCCGCCGGAAGCTCAGTACTGGTGCGGGCTCCGGTGTCTGAAAACAAACGGTTTTTCCTTGACCGAAAGGCTGAATTCCACTAACGTCAACCGGTTTTTTGGTCCAATCACTTCCCATCTGAACCAATCTGAAGGAGGCTTTATCAATGCATAAGTCGACATTCGTCAAACTCGCTGCCGCCGCACTCGTTGCGTCGGCGTTCTCGCTGCCGGCCTCCGCCGCTGACGTCATCAAGCTCGGCGTCGCTGGTCCGCACTCCGGCGACCTCGCCCCTTACGGCCTGCCGAGCAAGGACGCCGCCGAAATGGTCGTCGCCGAAGTCAACGCCACCGGCGGCATCAACGGCAAGAAGGTTGAACTTATGATAGTCGACGACCAGTGCAAGCCCGAGATCGCCACCAACGTCGCAACCAAGCTGGTTTCCGAAGGCGTCAACATCGTGATCGGCCACGTCTGCTCCGGCGCCACCAAGGCCGCGATGGGCATCTACAAGGACGCCAAGATCATCGCCATCAGCCCGTCGGCAACCAACCCGCCGCTGACCAGGGGCGGCGAGTACCCGAACTTCTATCGCACGATCGCTCCGGACGACGACCAGGCCGTTCTCGCAGCAGCCTTCGCCACCGACAAGCTGAACGCCAAGAAAATCGCGATCATTCACGACAAGGGCGACTACGGCAAGGGCTTCGCCGACTTCTGCAAAGAAGCCATCGAAAAGGGCGGCAAGGCCAAGGTTGTCATGTATGAAGGCATCCAGCCGGGCGCCATGGACTACTCGGCCGTGATCCAGAAGCTGCGCTCGGAAGGCGCCGACGCGCTGATCTTCGGCGGCTACCATCCGGAAGCCTCGAAGCTCCTGTCGCTGATGAACAAGAAGAAGATCAAGGTTCCGTTCATCGGTCCGGACGGCCTCAAGGGCGACGGCTTCCTGAAGATCGCCGGCAAGGACGCCGAAGGCGTGTACGCGACGGGTCCGATGGACGTCACCAAGTTCCCGCTGAACGCCAAGGCCCACGCCGACTACAAGACCAAGTTCGGTAAGGAGCCGGGTACCTTCTTCGACCAGGCTTATGCCGCCACGCTGGCCGCGCTGAATGCGATCAAGGTCGCCAACGGCACCGACTACGAAGCGCTGGGCAAGGCGCTGAAGACCAGCGAGGTCGACACCTCCGTCGGCAAGATCAAGTTCGACGCCAAGGGAGATGCCGAAGGCGTCGGCTTCTCGGTCTATCAGGTCAAGGGCGGCGCGTTCGCCGAGGTCAAGTAAAGGCCAGGAAAGCTACTAGCACCAGCCGGGAGAAGGTCTGAGACCTTCTCCCGGTTTTTTTAATTTTGAATCTGGCTGGGCGACGTCTTCGTCGTCACTGATTGCAGACCGCCGAACGGCCCCTGCAGTGATCGCCTCCGGTTTATCCATCTCAATTGATAACGGTCTATCCATGGATTTTGAGTATTTGTTCGAGTTGCTATGCGGTGGCGTGGTCAAGGGCAGCATTTATGCCTTGATTGCCCTCGGCTACACCATGGTGTACGGCATCATTCAGCTCATCAACTTCGCCCACGGCGAGGTGTACATGATCGGCGCCTTCGTCGCCTTCATCGTTGCGGGCATCATGACGCTCACCGGTTACAGCGGCATGTCCGTGCTGGTGCTGGCCGCCATCGTCGCCGTCATTTATGCCGCGGCCTACGGTTATACGCTCGAGAAGATCGCGTACCGTCCGCTGCGCAAGGCGCCGCGCCTGTCGCCGCTGATCAGCGCCATCGGCGCCTCGATCTTCCTGATGAACTACGTTCAGCTGGCGCAAACGCCCGACTTTCTCCCGTTCCCGGAACTCGTCACCGACTTCGAGTTCCTCGAGCCGATTTCGCGCTACATGAGCTCCGTCGACGTCGTCATCCTGGCCGTTACTGCGGTCACGATGACTGCACTGACCGTACTCATCAAGTACACCAAGATCGGCAAGGCGATGCGCGCCACGCAACAGGATCAGGTGATGGCACGGCTGGTCGGCATCAACGTCGACCGCGTCATCTCGGCGACTTTCATCATCGGCTCGGTACTAGCCGCCATCGGCGGTGTGCTGATCGCCTCGCGCACCGGCCAGATCAACAGCGCCATCGGCTTCATGGCCGGTCTCAAGGCCTTCACCGCGGCGGTGCTCGGCGGCATCGGCAACATCCCCGGTGCCGTGCTCGGGGGCCTGGTCCTCGGCATCGCGGAAACGCTCGGCGCCGGCTACATCTCGAGCGCCTACGAAGACGTCTTCGCCTTCGGCCTCCTGGTCCTGATCCTCATCCTGCGTCCCGCCGGCCTGCTAGGCAAAGCAGTCAAACAGAAAGTGTAAGGCTATGGCTCACCTGAAACGCTCCATCGGAATCAGTCTCTGGTTCATGTTTCTCACCCTGCCGCTGATGGTGGTCCGGGTCAATACGATCAACAACGAAGTCGAATGGCGCTGGTCGAACATGCTCTGGGTTGGCCTGTGCTCGTTCGCCCTGGCCTGGCTCTGGCATTTCTCGACCGAACGGCGCGCGAACCGCCGCGAAGCCGACAAGACCGCTGCGCAGCCGACGGTCGAAAAGGTCACCTTTGCCCAGCGGCTGGCCGATGATCCGGTGCTCAGCAAGCGGTTGCTGCTCGTCGCTGCGGTGATCGGTCTCGCCTTCCCCTGGCTGGTCTCGACCGGGACGAACTTCTACCACGTGAACGTGATGGTCAGCGCGCTGATCTTCGTCGTCCTCGGCCTCGGCTTGAACATCACCGTCGGCCTCGCCGGATTGCTCGACCTCGGCTACATCGCGTTCTTTGCCGTCGGCTCCTACACCTACGCGCTGCTTTCCAAGAACTTCGACCTCGGCTTCTGGACCTGCC